>Ga0102814_10002176_pt1 | contig 13414 bp, 8 predicted proteins | sample ColrivemetaGS741_FD_79112 | JGI IMG/M metagenome (GOLD analysis project Ga0102814, IMG submission 79112) | Estuarine microbial communities from the Columbia River estuary - Flood tide ETM metaG S.741 | ecosystem: Environmental > Aquatic > Marine > Intertidal zone > Estuary | place: USA: Columbia... | reverse complement strand
ATTGACTCCGAAGCAGTCATGACAAAGTTTCTAAATCTCATTGCCGCGGAACCTGATATCTCACGAGTTCCAATAGTGATCGATTCTTCAAAATGGAGCGTAATTGAAGCTGGCTTGAAATGTTTACAAGGAAAAGGAATTGTAAACTCCATCAGTTTAAAAGAGGGCGAAGAATCGTTTCGAGCTCATGCTAAACTGTGTAGACAATATGGTGCAGCTGTAGTTGTAATGGCTTTTGACGAACAAGGACAAGCTGATTCGTTCCAAAGAAGAATTGAAATTTGTAAACGAGCATACACTATTTTATTAGAACTTGGTTTTCCACCTGAAGACATTATTTTTGATCCAAATATTTTAACTGTAGCAACAGGAATTGACGATCACAATAACTATGCTGTTGATTTTATTCAGGCTACAAAGTGGATTAAAAAAAATCTAAAGGGGGCAAAAGTTAGTGGTGGTGTAAGTAATATTTCATTTTCTTTCCGTGGTAACGATCGAGTTCGTGAAGCAATGCACTCTGCATTTTTATATCATGCAGTAAAAGCAGGATTGGATATGGGAATTGTGAATGCGGGTCAATTAGAAGTCTATGAAGAAATTCCTAAAGATCTTTTAGAGCGTGTAGAAGATGTACTTCTAAATAGAAGAGAAGATGCTACTCAAAGATTAGTTGATTTTGCGGAATCCGTTAAATCAACAGGAGGAATTGCGGAGAAAGAAAAAGATGAATGGCGTTCATGGTCTGTGCAAAAAAGATTAACTCATGCTTTAGTTAAAGGAATAGTTGAGTTTGTTGATGCAGATACAGAAGAAGCTCGTTTATTATACCCTGAGCCCATAGAAGTTATTGAAGGTCCTTTAATGGACGGGATGAATATTGTAGGAGACTTGTTTGGTGAAGGTAAAATGTTTCTTCCTCAAGTTGTGAAAAGTGCTCGAGTAATGAAAAGGGCAGTAGCTCATTTAATCCCTTATATCGAAGAAGCAAAATTACGTTTAAGTAATGCCAAACCTGCAGCAAAAATATTAATGGCAACGGTAAAAGGTGATGTTCATGATATTGGAAAAAATATAGTTGGAGTCGTCTTAGCTTGTAATAATTACGAAGTGATAGACTTAGGCGTAATGGTTCCAGCTCAAAAAATCTTAGAAGCAGCTAGAACTCATAATGTTGATGTAATTGGATTAAGTGGATTAATCACTCCATCATTAGATGAAATGGTTCACATTGCAAAAGAAATGGAACGAGAAGGATTTACGATTCCATTATTAATTGGCGGGGCAACTACATCTAAAATTCATACTGCTGTAAAAATTGCTCAAAACTACTCAGGTGATGTTGTTCATGTTTTAGATGCTAGTAGAAGCGTACCTGTTGTTTCAAATTTAGTATCGGATTCTGGAAAAGAAGAGTTTTCAAAGTCAATAAAAGAAGAGTATCAACAAATGAGAGAGGCGCATGCTCGACGACAAAAAGCTAAAACTTTATTGAGTTTAGAAGATGCCAGAGAAAACAAAAAGCATGTCGTATTTACTCAAAAAGAAATCACTAAACCTGTATTACATGGAGTTACAGAGTTAATAGATTTTGATTTGGCTGAAATTAGAAAGTACATCGATTGGACTCCATTTTTCATTACGTGGCAATTAACTGGTAAATATCCAGCAATATTAGAAGACAAGATAGTTGGGGAAGAAGCCAAAAAACTATTAAATGATGCCAATGCTTTGTTAGATGATATTATTAAGCATAAGTCATTGAAAGCAAATGCTGTATTTGGTTTATTTCCAGCACGTTCCAATGGAGATGATATCGAAGTGTATAAAGATCAATCTTGCTATTCTAAAGTTGCAACTTTCCATACTTTAAGACAACAAACGGAAAAAAGAGAAGGGCAACCGAATAGAGCTTTAGCAGATTTTATAGCTCCAATAGATAGTGGTACAATTGATTACATTGGTGCTTTTGCTGTAACAACTGGCATTGGAATTGAAGAATTAGAGCAAAAGTTTGAAGCTCAACACGATGACTATAATAAAATAATGGTGAAAGCATTAGCTGATCGTTTAGCAGAAGCATTTACTGAATTATTACATGAAAGAGTGAGAAAAGACTTTTGGGGATATTCGGTTGGTGAAGAGCTATCGAGTGAGGAACTTATTAAAGAAGTGTATCAAGGGATTCGTCCTGCACCAGGTTACCCTGCACAACCAGATCATACCGAAAAATTAAATTTGTTTTCATTACTCGACGTTCAAAAGCGAATTGGAATTGAATTGACCGAATCCTTAGCGATGTATCCAACAGCATCCGTTTGTGGAATTTACTTTGCACATCCAGAAGCTGAATATTTTAGAGTTGGAGAAGTTGGAGAAGATCAAGTAGCAGATTATGCCACTCGAAAAGGAATGACCAAAGAAGAGATGGAATATTGGTTAAGTCCTGTGTTGGCGTATAAGTAGCAGTATTAATTACTTAATACTATTTAATATCTAAACTGAATTACGTTTAATTAAAATTCACCCAAACTTTTAAATTGTTTGAATATAATTTTGAATTAAGAAAAATTGAGTAGAAAATCTTAGTTTAGAAGTAATTGCAGTATTTATGAATCAAATTTTTTAAATAGCGCCTTTTTTTATAAAATAAGCGTTGAAACAACAATGAGATTAAGATTCACCTTAAATCTATTTTTAACAATAAATTAGCACCTGAAAGGTTTTTAATGCACAGAGAATACAAAAAATGGTGGAGCCCCAGCCTAGGAAAAGAAATGGAATTGCTTGTATTCGGACATGCCGGAACGCCTGTTTTAGTTTTCCCTTCAAGCTTGGGTAGATTTTTTGAGTGGGAAGATTTTAAAATGATGGAAGCTATGCGCCATCAAATTGAAAATGGGTTTAATCGTTTTATTTTAGTCGACTCAGTAGATTCTGAGAGTTTTTACAATAAAAATGTAGATCCTTATGTGAGAATTATGCGTCACAGACAATATGAAGCATACATTGTTCACGAGGTTATCCCGTTTATTTACACTTTGGGTCAAAATAGATACTTAGTTGCAACAGGTTGTAGCTTTGGAGCTTATCATGCTGTAAATATTGGAATAAAACATCCTTATCAGTTTAAGAAGATAATAGCTATGGGTGGAATGTATGATATTAAATCATTTTTACATGGCTTTTATGATGAAAATGTATACTTCAATAATCCAATAGATTATATTCGAAATATTCATGATGAACATCAATTAAATGCTATTCGTGCAATGGATATTCGCTTGGTAACGGGTGTCCATGACATCTGTTGGGACGCAAATGAACGATTTTCAAATTTGCTTCATACAAAATCAATTCCTCATCAACTCGATTTATGGGGAGATGGAACTGGACATGATTGGCCGTTTTGGCGTGAACAAATGAAAAAACATATTATTTAAAAATCAATAACAGAAAATACAAAGGGTATTAAAATGAAGAAAATTGGAGTGTTACGTGGTATGGAAAATTCATTTCCAGAAGCGTTTATTAGTTACATAAACTACGAATTTAAAGACAAAGGCGTAATTGCTGAGTTTGTATCGATTGATAGTGTTCGCATGGATTATGAGAAGGAATATGAAGTGATTATTGATCGAATTTCGCATGAAGTTCCATTTTATCGTTCTTATTTAAAAACTGCTGCTATGAATGGTACTTATATCATTAATAATCCATTTTGGTGGAGTGCAGATGACAAATTTATTGACAATATTATCGCACAACGAGTTGATGTTGCTGTACCAAGAAGTATTATTGTTCCTCACCGAGATCATCCAACAAATACACAAAGTTCCAGTTTTAGAAATTTGAAATACCCAATAGATTGGGATGGTATTTTTGATTACATCGGATTTCCAGCATTTTTAAAGCCACACGATGGTGGTGGATGGAGAGGTGTTACGAAAGTGACTGATCCTGAAACATTCTTTAAAGCATATAATGAATCTGGAACAGATTGTATGATGCTACAAGAATCAATAGAATTTGAAGATTATTATCGTTGTTATGGAATCGGACAAAAAGATGTTCATGTAATGAGATATAATCCATTGGCTCCACATCATTTACGTTATAGTGATGTTTCTCCTGACCCAATTCCTCCAAAATTAAAAGCAAAAATTAAAAAAGGTGTTTTAAGTCTATGTAAAGCTTTAGGCTATGATATGAATACCGTAGAATTTGCTGTTCGTGATGGTATTCCTTATGCCATAGATTTCATGAATCCTGCTCCAGATGCTGATTATCATAGTGTTGGAAAAGAGAATTTCGAATGGATTATTCAAGCTTTAGGTAAATTTTCAGTTTCTAAAGCATTGCAAAAAAACAGACCAATTCAATACAACCAAAATGTAATATTTGGACCTTATGTATAATTTCGGAGCATCTGAAGCCATAACCTTTTATAATAATCTAATCCAAAAAGATTTAGGTAGGGCTGATCGTGAAATGGCGTGGTTGTATGCTAAACAAGAAGAGTATAAGACAACTTTTGGCGGAAGACCGCTTGCTCATAGTTTGCGCCCAACATTTCTAACTGAAAATGCCTATTCGGATATTCAAGATGTTGTTTATTACATTCGCCAAGCAATACTTGATATAATGCGTCAATTCGCGGGCTCAGATGAGTTGCTGAATGAATTGGGTTTGCATGATTGGGAAAGAGAATTAGCAGAAATTCCGACAAATGTGATTCGAATGTCTGCAACTTCACGCTTTGATGCATTTATGACAGGCGATTCATTCAAATTTGTTGAAATCAACGCAGAGTGTCCCGCTGGAATTGGTTATTGTACAGAATTGGCAAAAATTTATAATCAGTCAGAGATAATGAACGAGTTTACTCGTAAATATCCACTCAGATTTGTATCTCCTTTAGAACATTTGGTTCATGGACTTCTAAGAACGTATCATGAAGAATTTCAAGGTAAAGAAGACAAGCCAACTTTTGCAATTGTCGATTTCTTAAATGTTCCAACTTACAATGAATTTTTGATCATTAAGGAATATCTCGAGAAAATGGGATTTGGATGCGAAATCTCTGACCCAAGAAAGCTTGAAATCAGAGACGGATGGATTTACGCCAATGGAAAGAAAATAGATATTCTTTACAGACGATTATTAACCAATGAATTTTGGGAAATAAAAGATGATTGTGAAGCATTTATGGAAGGCTATAGAAAGCAAAAAACGTGTTATTTGAATAGCTTCCGCTCAAAAATAGTTCATAAAAAAGCTATATTTTCGATTCTTACTGATCCTAAATACACTCGTGTACTTAATGCTGTTCAACTTAAAGCGATTAAAGATCACATTCCTTGGACTCGAAAACTTGGTTATAAACACACAAGTTACGACGGTCGCCAAATTGATTTACTTGAACATGTTCGTAAGAATAAAGACAACTTTGTCATTAAACCTAACGATGAATATGGTGGAAAAGGTGTTTTCCTAGGTATGGATTGTGATGATGCTACTTGGCAAACTGCAATTGATACAGGTGTTAAAGAAGGCTTTGTTGTACAAGAGATTGTAAATATACACCGAGAATCTTTTTTCAATCGTGTTGATGGAAAATGGCAAAATGTACCAACCGTTGTGGATTTAGATCCTTATACAAATGGTGCCTTAATTGGAGGTTGTTTAACAAGAACAAGTTCTTCTAATTTAGCCAATGTAACAGCAGGAGGTGGAAGTCTGCCTTTATTTATTCTGCGTTATATGTAAGTATTTGATTAATATCATTCGTTCTTAATCACAAGAGTACTTTTTAAAAATCAAGATTTTGTTCTTAGCGAAATCTTGATTTTTTTTTGCAAAATGAATTGGGCAATTAAAATCTAGAATTTAATTTCAAAAATTATCCCTCTTTAATTTTTCTTAATCGCTCGGTATATCTCATTTCAAATCCTTCAGAACCCGGTTTAAACCAAGATTCATTTTTTAAAGAATCAGGTAAATATTGTTGGCTTACCCAATGATTTTCAAATTGATGAGGATATAAATATTCTTTTGAATGATTCTCAGTTCCAGTATAACGTGCTTTTAAAGCGCTCGCCGTTTTATCTTTTAGATGTTCAGGCACAGGTTTAACACCATTTTTTTCAATTTCTTTTAATACTTCAAATACCGCTGAAGTACTATTGCTTTTAGGTGCTAATGCGCAAAAAACAATGGAATGGGCAATAAAATACCAACCTTCTGGCATTCCCGTTTTTCGATAAGCTTCATGAAGTGAATTAACTGTTGTAATTATTGATGGATCTGCCATTCCAATATCTTCAGAGCAAAATATTAATAATCGTCTGAACAAGAAATTAGGGTCTTCACCACCCGAAATCATCGCTGCAGACCAATACAGTGCGGCGTCTACATCGGACCCTCGCAAAGATTTTATAAATGCGGATGCATAATGATAATGTTCATCACCAGTTCGATCATATTTTGTAGTTCTTTTTTGAATTGATTCTTGAGCTAAATCAAAGCTGATATAACGTTTTCCAGTTTCTAAAACTGGAGCTGTTTTTGTGGCAATTTCGAGTGCATTCAATACTTGTCTAATATCTCCACCAGCAAATTCAGCTAGAAAAAAACGAGCTTTAGGTTCAATTTCAACCTGGAAAATACCTAATCCATTAACATTATCTGCAATTGCACGATCAATCATAAATTCAAGCTCTTCTTGATTAAATGCTTGTAATTCAAATAGTTGACAACGAGAAAGAAGAGGCCCAACTAGGGAATAAAATGGATTTTCAGTTGTAGCTCCAATTAATGTAATAAGTCCGGATTCTACATGTGGTAAAAGAGCATCTTGTTGTGCTTTATTCCAACGGTGAATCTCATCCACAAAAAGTAAGGTTCGTCTATTTTTTTGAGTTTTGTAATAACTTGCTTTTGCAACAGCTTCTTTTAAATCTTTTGTTCCATCTAAAACTGCATTTAAAGTGATAAACTGAGCATCAATTTCGTGTGAAATAACGGAAGCTAAGGTTGTTTTACCGCTACTTGGTGGTCCATAAAAAATTACAGAACCAAGGACTCCAGTCTCAATCATTTTTCGAAGAAGTTTTCCTTCTCCTAAAATATGACTCTGACCAACATACTCAGAAATTGACCTTGGACGCATTCGAGTTGCTAGTGGTGCCCAACTTGAATTCGATTGAGAATTCTCGGATTTTGTGGAATCGGGTTCAAATAAATTCATGAACTATTAGTGTTAATTAATCATGCGATTCAACAATTTACCTAAAAATTTATTTCGATAAACTCGGTTTATATGATTCATGTCTGCAATTACATAGAATCGGTCTTTACTTCTTGAAAAAGCAACATTCAATAATCGTGGAACCTGTATGCCACTTTTTAACTCATCAAAAGGACGAACTGTATAATGTCTTTCACGATTGTTTTCACGCTCAGCACTCATAACCGTATCAAAAATAATAATCTCTTTTTCACGTCCTTGAAACGTATGAATCGTTCCAATTTCTACATCATTAAAGCCTTTGGAGTTTAGCAATTTTCGGTAATCCCAAACAACTGACCGAAAAGGAACAATGATTCCAATTTGTTCAGGTCTATACCCACTACGAACCAATTCCCAAATTTGCTCAATGCAACGATCTATATGAATTGGATTAAGAGGTCGAAAACCATCTCCTGGTTTCTTAATAATTTGAGGCGATAATAAACTACTATCTAAAACTTTAAAAGATGAATCTTTCCCTGAAATATGCCATTTCCCAGCTGTTTTTAATCGACCTTCATAAAAGGTAGAACTAACTAATTCAGCTAAATCTAAGTTTAATCGATATTGTGTATCAAAAAAACTGGTGAATTCTGGATAAGAGTCATGCCATTGAAATAAGTCATTGACAGTATTTGCTCCAGATAAAAAAGTAAACATGTCTTTTTCAAGGAAAAGTCGTTCTTCTTGTTTATCAGTTATTGAAATAGGTGGAAGTTGCATCGGATCGCCCACTAACACTATATGTTGTGTTGCTTTTGATGCCAACACCATTAAGTATGGAATATTCGCCATTGAGGCTTCATCAATAACAACAGCATCAAATTGGGCCGATTCTAACAATTCACTTGTACAGACTTTGGCTAAGGTTGCTGAAATACAATTAAAACGTGCTAGTTCAAGATGTTCATAGACTTTGAAACTATTTTCTAATTTTTCTTCAACAACTTTTCTTCCTCCTAAATCTTGAATTTTTTGTTGGAAAATTATGAGCTGAGTTTCAAGATCATCTGGAACTGGTTTGTCTGCAGATAATAATTCTTCTGCATTTTTTTCAAATTGGTCATGACGTTCTAGTAGTTGGGCTAACTCAATTGCTTTTTTCTTTCTCTCTTCTAATTTATCTTCCATGTGTTTCGTAAAAGAGTAGGAGATAAGTTGCCCGTCATCTACGGCAGAATCTCCAAAACGAGTTAAGGTCATTGGCTTAATTTCCACACCAATTTCGTTCATCGCTTCAATAACACTTAGTAAACCCACATCAACAGCGCGATTCGTATTCGATGCAAACAAGACTTTTTTCCCATGCATCAAATAATTAGCGATGATAAATCCTAATGTGGAGGTTTTCCCAGTTCCAGGTGGTCCCCAAACAAAACTTACTGGTTGATGGAGTGCTTTTTCAATAGACTCTATTTGACAATTATTTCGTGAACTATCATGATACACTTCGGTTTCTGGTGGAGTTTTATAATAATTTGTTTGTGGAGCAAAAAGGGATTTAAGTAAACCGGTTTCAGCTTGATCCTCGAGATTTTCTAGCTTGTGTAAAGTCTTTTTTAAGATGAAATCATTTTCCCATTCCAGTTCAATTGACTCAATTGTTTTTTCAGGTATACCATCAAAAATTAAATCCATAGAATGCTCTTTAAACTGATGGGGTTTTACTTTTACCGTTTTTCCTTCATAATGAGCTTTACATTCTTCAACGAATTTGAGTGAGGTAATAACGTGGTCGAACCGAACTAAGGCAGAGGCTGAGCCGGGAATTTCGCTAATGGATTCGGGATTTAGAATTTCTTTGGAAGGGAATTTTTGAACAGCTTCGATTTCTGCTAATAAAGCCCTTTTTGCATGTTGAATCATTTCGGTCATACTTTAAAACTATTGAATTTTTAAGCATAAGACGCATGAAAACACAAATTCTTTCAAATATTTTGATTTTATATTAAGATTTGTTCTCTATATCAAGAGAACACGGTATCTAAATGATTATAAATTAACAGGATATTTAAAATTGGGTAGTTTTAAAATGAAGGCATATACTTTACTTGATAAATTAGATGCAGGGTATACAATTAACATAGGTGTTGGTCAATAGTTTATCAATGGTGTAATTGAAAGCGTAATTAAAAGACATGTAGAGGTGTTTTGCCACAAAAGAATTCAAATATTGGATAGTTATAAATAGTGTAGAGCTAGTTAATTATTGAAAGCTTATTTACAAAGTGTGTCTAAAGCCTGCATTAATTCGTAAATTAAGACACTATCCAAAATTGCAAATTATGGATTCAAAATTAAATAATTAGAATGCACAGAATGGCAATATCAATAAGCTAATATCTGACTGTAAGATCGATGACTTTAGTTTAGAATTGAACAAATAGAATTGAAAATGAGTTAAAATCTGTGTCAGATAACGGTATTGAGCAAAGTTTAATGATTAGTTCTATATACTGACACTATTGACTTACTGAAATTATAAAAATAGAAGAAAATGGAAAATACGCTCGAATTAACTATTTCAATTAGTGAAGATTATCAAGATATATTAATTGCAGATTTATTTGAGGTCGGTTTTGCTGGATTTGAACAACAGTCTCATTCAATGAAAGCATTTGTAGAAGAAGAGATTTTTACTAGTATTCCAAAACAGGTGTTAGAAGATATTTTTGATTCATTTGGTGGATTGTCAATAATTACAGAAAAAAAAGTTCATATTCCTAAAAATTGGAACGAAGAATTTGAAAAAAGTATTCAACCAATTCAAGTTGGTCGCTTTTATATTAGACCAACCTGGGCAGTTAGTGACTGTCCGAGTGATTCAATTGAATTGCTAATAGATCCAAAAATGTCATTTGGAACAGGGTATCATGAAACCACGCGCTTAATGTTGAAAAGTATATCTGACTATATTAAAGTAGATGATGAAATTTTGGATGTAGGAACAGGAACTGGGATTTTAGCAATCGCAGCTATAAAGTTGGGAGCAAAATATGCGTTCGGTTTTGATATTGATGAATGGAGTGCCGAAAACTCACTTGAAAATATTGAACTAAATAGTGTTGAAAAGTCAATAGATATAAAACATGGTACATTTGAAACTGTACCTGAAAAAGAATTCGACATCACGATCGCTAATATTAATAGATCTGCAATTTTAGGAGTAAAAGAAGACTTACTAAAGCACACAAAAGACAATGGTTACATATTGTTATCTGGCTTATTGACTACAGAGACACATAGAATTAAAGAAGATGAATTATTTATGGGACTGACATTGCTAAAGGAAATATCTGAAGGCGATTGGTCTGGTCTTATTTATAAAAAGTAGTTAAATAAAGGGAACTGTCTGTTTTTTAATGTATCAAAAATAGGACAGTTAAGACTTGTTATCGCGAAAATGTTGGGTTTGTTTAAAGCTCGACTTCATTATAACACACTTTTTTAGTGTAAAAAGGATGTAAAAAGTTCATGGCACTATAACTGTTTATTTAAATTCAAATAAACAGAACTACTATGAATATCCTCATTACACTTATCGCAACTTTAATTTTCTACATAATCGCAATGTTGATTCATTTGTACTCTAAAAAAGACATCAACGACTTGCTGATAAAAGCTGTTACATCTGGCTCTTTAACTGTTGTAAATGAATGTCTAAGGCAAGGAGCTTATGTAAACTCTGCAGATAAAGAAAAAACATCAGCTTTAATGATTGCAGCTCAAAAAGGTTATTTATCCATTTCAGAACTTTTGATTCTTAATGGAGCCAATGTAAATAGCAAAAATATTGATGGAAAAACAGCTTTGATTTTCGCTTCACAATTACACCACACCGAAATTGTTCAATTATTACTTTCTAATGGCGCCAAAATTAAAAAAGGAATGAATAATCAGTGGTTTACTGAACCAGGATCCATAATAGATTCAAATCAAACTGGTGGTCTTTTAAAATCTTTTTAAACATCGTTCTCCCTATACGATAACTGAGTAAGATGCCGTTTCAGGAATGAAATGGCATCTTTTTTTGTGTATAAGGTGTAAGAATTACATGATAAATGTAAGATTAGAAAAAGTGTCACTAATAATCGATCATAATTTCGTATTTTTGCATTCTTTTTACTTTACCGACAAATAGTTAAAAATTCTAGGTGTAATCAAATAGATCAAGATTTCTGAGATAAATTAAGAATTCACGCCATCTAACCTACCGTCACATAGCAACCATATTATAAAGCATGAAAAACATTCGCAACTTTTGCATAATTGCTCACATTGATCACGGAAAATCTACCTTAGCGGATCGTTTACTTGAAAGAACAGGTACCATATCTGAACGAGAAATGCAAAATCAAGTATTAGATGATATGGACTTGGAAAGAGAACGTGGAATCACGATAAAAAGCCATGCAATTAGAATGGATTATGTAAATTCTCAGGGTGAAAAATTTGTATTTAATTTAATTGATACTCCAGGGCACGTAGATTTTGCCTATGAAGTATCACGTGCATTAAAAGCCTGTGAAGGTGCAATTTTAGTTGTTGATGCGGCTCAAGGTGTTGAAGCTCAAACACTTTCAAATTTGTATCAAGCTATCGATCAAGGTTTAGAAATTATTCCAGTTTTAAATAAAATTGATTTACCAGGAGCAATGGTTGAAGATGTTGCAAAACAGGTAATCGATATATTAGGTTGTAAAAGAGAAGAAATTATAGAAGTTTCTGGAAAAACAGGACTTGGAGTAGATTTCTTATTAGATGAAATTGTAAAAAGAGTTCCAGCTCCAGTTGGAGATCCTACAAAACCTGTTCAAGCCTTAATTTTTGACTCTGTCTTTAATATTTATAGAGGCTCAGTTGTTTATGTTCGAATGATGCAAGGAACCTTGAAAAAAGGGGAACGAATTCGATTTATGCAAACTGATACCGTTTATGACGCTGAAGAAATTGGGTTTTTAAGATTAAAAAATGATCCAAAAGATTCATTAAGTGCTGGCGAAGTTGGTTATATAATTGGCAGTGTAAAATCAATTCAGGATACCAAAGTAGGTGATACTGTAACAACGTTTAAAAATGGTGCAACAGTCGCAATTCCTGGTTATAAAGAGGTAAAACCAATGGTTTTCTCTGGAATTTATCCAATAAATTCAGATGAGTTTGAAGATTTACGCTCAGCACTTGAAAAATTGCAACTCAATGATGCTTCTTTAAGTTTTACTGCAGAGACATCCGCAGCTCTTGGATTTGGATTTAGATCCGGATTTTTAGGAATGTTGCACATGGAAATTATTCAGGAAAGACTCGAACGCGAGTTTAATATGGATATTATTACAACAGTACCAAATGTTAAATTTGATGTTGTTTTAGTAGACGGAACGAAACTTGCAGTAGAGAATCCTAGTCAGATGCCTGATAGAGGTTTAATCGAAGAAATTTATGAACCGTATATCAAAGCACAAATAATTACCCCGACAGAATACATCGGAACAATTATGAAATTATGTCAAGAAAGACGCGGAGTTTATTTAAATACACAATATTTAGATACTACACGTGTTGATTTATCTTACGAGTTACCACTTGCTGAAATGGTATTTGATTTCTATGACAGATTGAAAAGTGTAAGCCGTGGATATGCTTCATTGGATTATGAGTTTATTGACAATCGTACAGGAGAATTAGTTAAACTCGATATTATGTTAAATGGTGAACCTGTTGATGCATTCTCAACAATTGTACACAAAGATAAAGCCTACGAATGGGGCAGAAAACTTTGTGGTAAATTAAGAGAATTAATACCAAGACAAATGTTTGAAATTGCAGTTCAAGCGGCAATAGGCAATAAAGTAATTGCAAGAGAAACCATCAAAGCATTAAGAAAAGATGTATTAGCGAAATGTTATGGTGGTGATATTTCTAGAAAAAGAAAACTTCTTGAAAAACAAAAAGAAGGTAAAAAGAGAATGAAACAAGTTGGAAGTGTAGAAATTCCGCAAGAAGCCTTTATGGCGGTTTTATCTATGGATCAAAATTAATTTTATGTTAAAAATTACATTGAACTCAGGTTCTAGTTTCTTAAAAAAGCTTTTTTTAATAGTAGTTGTCTCGATAATTTCATTT
>Ga0102814_10002175_pt1 | contig 13416 bp, 5 predicted proteins | sample ColrivemetaGS741_FD_79112 | JGI IMG/M metagenome (GOLD analysis project Ga0102814, IMG submission 79112) | Estuarine microbial communities from the Columbia River estuary - Flood tide ETM metaG S.741 | ecosystem: Environmental > Aquatic > Marine > Intertidal zone > Estuary | place: USA: Columbia... | reverse complement strand
TCTTCAGATATTGTAATTGGAATAGAATTCATTAAGTCATAGAAGTAAAAATCTCTATAAGATTTTTTTATTTCACGCTCACTGAATGTTTTAAACTCTGTATTGGTATGGAGTAGATTATTTTTTGCTTCTTCTGATAGTATTAACTTATCAATAAGCTCATTTAGAAAAGCATATCGATTTATTTTGGTATCGTTTTTACCCGTAAGTATTAAATGTTTGATATAAAATTGTGAAAAATCCTCAGAACTTAATTCTGTAGAATTTACGATTGCAACCGGTTTGAATGAGAATTCATTACTCTTGTTGTTTTTACAAGATAGAAGAGCAAATACAAGTAAAAACAGTAGCTTACTTTGAAAGGACATGGTTTATTAAATTAAAACAGATGCTTAGCTAACTAAGCATCTGTTTATTATTCGTTCTTTTAAAAAAAGACTTTAAAATCAACCATTCTTGTGTTGCCAAGATAATTAAAAGGAACTTGGCTAATATTGAATGCAACATTAGTAGATTTTGCAACTCTTAATCGAACGCCAACACCGTAAGTAAAGTGAGAATCAACATCTTTTTCGAGTAAAAAATCTTTGTAACCACCATTCACTGTAAATTGTACAGTTTTGGTCGTAAACACTAATTGATTACCAAAGTCGAAGTTTAGATTATTATCATTCGTTTGTTGAATATCACTCATTACGTTGTATGTCACATATTCTGTTTTAACAACAGGAATAGCTAAGCCAAACTTAAACGAAAGAGGTAAATCCCATTGATCTGTTTTTACATTTACAGGTGTATCAGGATTATTTCCTTCAGATGTTGGGTCAATATCTGCAAATAAATCAGTATTGATACCTTGCATTTGCATTTTACCGCCAAAGTTGGAAATTGTAGCTCCAATAGTCATACCATTTAGATAATCGGTTTCAAGAATAAAACCTAAATCGATGGCAATAGTTTGAGCGCTCATATCCCAGATTTGTTGTCTAATATATTTAGCTGTACCACCAAAGTGGAAGTTCTGAGTTAGCTTAGATGCATAAGTTACACCAAAGCTTAAATCATAGGCTCCAAAAGTAGTTCCAATTCCTGTTGGGACATCAACAGTTGTAATTTCCATTTGACCATAGTTCACATAAGCGATATTAAACCCAATATGCGCACTTTGGTTAATTTTAAATGAAAGAGCACTATTGTACATGCTTATATCTGCAAACCAGTCTAAATAAGACATATTTAGCGATCCAGATGAGTAAGGAAGATCACCTGTTCGTGCAATACCCGCAGGATTCCAAAACATACTTTCTGCACCAAAGGCTGATGCGGTATAAGCATGGCCTAGTGAAGAACCTGTCGCGCCCATTCCAACTGTTAAAAAGGAAGCAACAGTTGAACCAGAACGTGATTGTGCTTGTACATTCGAGTTAGTTACAACTCCAATAGCTATTATTGAAAATATTGTGATTATAAATTTATTCATGGCTTAAATCCCTATTTAATTACTGCAAATTTGCCAATGTGTTCACCAATCCCGTGAGCTTTAACATGGAATACATACACTCCATAAGCAAGATCTTGGTTTTCTTTGGTTTTTAAGTCCCAGAAAAGGGAGCCATTTTCAATCCCACCACTGTGTGTGAGTGTTTGTAATAATTCACCTCTTACGTTAAATATGCGAATATCGCAGTTTGCTGGTAAGTTTGTGAATTGAATTCGACGTTCTCCACGACCCACAATTTGTGACCTAGGTTCATAAGCAGATGCCGCTAAATATGGATTAGGAACAACCCGAATATTTTTTAAAGCATCTTTTGCAGCCAAAGTATCAACACTTGGAGGGCTAAGTGCAAATTCAAAATAATCGCCCGTTTTAAACGGCTTATCTGAGAAAATTTCAAATCGGTTTCCAGCTTGTGGAGCAACATCAGCTTGACCGTCTTTTAGGGCATAAACAACATTAAAACGGAATTTGCGAACACGTAATGTGAGGTCAAACTCATTTATAATGAATGTATCACCAACTGATAGATCGCCACTTTGATCATTATCTACTAATAAGTAATCAGCTTTAGTTCCTTTTGTAGTATTTACAGCGTATACAGGAAAAGGTTTTCTAAGGTTGTTATTAATACCAAAGAAACGCGGTGGACTATAAGTCGAATCATCAGGATTAACCCATATTAAAGCAAAATCATCCGCAGTTCTTACAAATGCTCCGTCAGTATTTTCAGAAGCTGTTCCAACCCAGGTTGTTGTATAACCATTTAAAGTTGTTGGATCATTATCAATCATTTCTGAGCTTGAACCTTTTCCGGAAATCCAGCCCGTTTTTTCTTGATTTAAACTTAATGCTGCGTTATTAAACTCAATAACAAAACCATCTTGTAACGGTGTGATATTTGTAATAGGTCTTTTTCCAATAACAGTACTTGATGCCACTCTATTTTCTAGCATGAATTCACTAGTATTGTAGGCATCATTATAGGTTATTAAGGTATCAAAAAAGCTTAATCTGTAAACAGCATTGTAATCGGCAACAGCAGTATCTGCAATAACCAGATTAACACTAATCGAACCTGTTCCAAGGCCAGAGGTAACTTTATCTAATATAGTAGACGAGCCACCTTTCTTATAACCTGAAGCTTTTGGTCTAGGCGTAATAACCGCAGCATTTGGTGTCGTTGAGATTACTTTTCCTGCTTGGTCAACACTTACTCTAAATGTAGTTTCTTGAGGGTCAATAGCATCGCCACCACCTGCAGGAACAATTCCTCTATCGTAGGCAACTAAGGCATAATAATAGGTTTTACCATTGGTAACATCACGGTCAACATAATAGAAGGCTAATCCGTTATCGGTCCCTAAATTATAAATAGCTTCGCCACCAAGAACTGTTCTATTACCTTTAATATCATTTACTAAATCCCACTGAGCAATTGGTTTAAAGAATGTTGGAGTACCGTCAGCATTAGTAATTGTTTTAGCATCTGTAAATAGTGGGTCAGTACCTTTGTAAAGTTTATACCCTTCAAAGTCAAAATCTTGCAAAAAGCGGTCAAATGAACGAACTGAAGTAGTATCCCAGGCTAATATAACTTGGCCATCACCCGCAACAGCGGTTAATCTCGGAGTAATTGGAGGCTGAGCAAAACTATAATCAGAGTTATAGATATTTTGAACTGTTCTTCTATTTTTAAAGAAGTCGTCCTGATTGGCACCAAAAATCCATGCTGTTGAGAAGAAGTCTGTTTGATCTGGAACTAAACCAACAGGTCCTGAAACAAACAATGCAAAAGGTTCAATATCGGCACGATATTGAGCTGATTTGACACCTAAGTCAAAAATGGACAATTTGATTCGTTCCCAAATCCAAGTATCCCCATTGGATCTTAGGTTTTCTCCATTTTCATAAAATGGTCTTGTACCTAAATCAAAACCACGTAAACCAATTTGATCTGATTCATCAACATCAAGGATATTATAGTTGGGTTCTCCATTTTGAGGAATTCCGTCACCTTCACCTGTATCAGCTCCAGTATAACCTAGATCAAAAGGACCAATACCATCGAGGCCCACATCATTATTTAAGAGTTCGCCATCGTCATATGTACCATTTCCATTTAAGTCAGAGAATCCAACCCAATCTAGGTTTTCATCTGCAGTCCACCATTTTCCAGCTTTAAATGCAGGTCTCTCTGAAAGTAACTCATAAAAGTTCTCAAAATTAGTGAGATTATAATTGGCTTGTACATAGGCTAGAATTTCATTTTGTCCTTCTATTAAAATACCAGGACCATCGAATCTATCTTCATCAATGATACCATCTTCATCATCATCTAAATTATTAGATGCATTGGCAGGACTCTCTAAGAAGGCCATACCAACATAACCTAATTCATACGTACCACCAGTTTGTCTTTGACCAATACCATCTTGATCCCAGCCATACACAACATCCTGAATAGGATCAAAAGCTGCGTTTTCATCACCTTCTTCGTTACCTAAACCATAATCAATTAATTGAGTAAAATATAAACCGTTGTGATTAGTACCGCCTCTATTTGTAATGGTATAAAGAAGGAACATTACATCTTCAGCTAGCACATTCGCCCATTGTAATAAACGAGTTTTAACTTGCAAACCTAAACCACCTTTAGTGGAATCGGCAGGGTCAGAATAATACACACCATAAGGGCTGAATGGAATTGGCGTAGGTTTTGACTTATCGATATGATAGGCTCTATCTGAGTAATCATCCATTACATAAAAAGACTCCAAATCGGCATTTAAAACACCTTTACCGAACATACCGTTCCACGCGTTAGACCAACCTGCATCTTCTTCACCCAATCTATCTGGCCAAAAAGAAGGCCAAGAAGTCGGATCATTTGAAAGAGCTGGAATAGGGATTCTATTTCCTGCAATTGGACTAAAACGATTACGATTTAAGAAATCGTTAACAGGCAACCAACCCCAAACGTTTCCATCAGCACCAACTAAACGTCCAGCATCACGATAATTGATAATAACTGGGTTTAATGAAGTATCTCTTACTGCATTTGGGTAATAATTAGGGTACTTAAGGCGTTCACCTGGTACTTGCCCTGCAATAACAATGGCAATACCATCAACGTGGCGACCACCAATTCCTCTAGGCCATACACCCCAAGGAATATCACTCCATCGAGATAGTTCTCCATGGTTTCGATAATTCGTTTCAATTAAGTTTCCATCCATAATACCTCTGGCAACCCATTCGGTGTTTCCTCGGTATTCGTCTGGAATTAAATTTTTCGCATCTTGCGCAAATAAACTATTTCCGACGAAAAGAAGTACGATTACTAATATTTTTTTCATATTTAAAACCATCTAATAATTAAAATCCAAATTTTAAACCTAGGTTAACTCTTCTTGGAGGTCCAAAAAATTCTTGGCGATAATAAAACTCTTCTAAAGAATTTAATCCACCAACACGAACACCTTGTCTTTTTAGTCTTTCCATATCAAATGATTGAGTTGCAACACCGGTATCATTATAAACACTCCATTGTGGTCTAGAGTCGGTTAAGTTGTCAACTTGTAGAAAGAATTGAAGGTCTAGGTTTTTAAAAACAGGGGGTTTATAAAATACACGTAAGTCAGAGGTGAAATACCCTGGTCTTGAAGCATTATTTTTCAAGAATGAGACAATATCAAATCGTGATGTTGTGTATGGGGTACCTGTTCTATATCTGTTTATTAAAGAAATGGTAAATCCGTTGATATCATTTACTGATATGGAATTATTAATAACATGTCTTCTGTCCCAATTTAAAGGTTGAGCTCTATATATTTGAGCTTCACCTGTTTGCGCACGTTGGAAGGCCTCTGAAGGATCAGAAGCTGAACCGTTAGCAAATTGTAGGGTATAATCTAAAGACCAAGAAAATTTTCCGTTTCCTGCTTCCGATAAAGCAAATGTTATCCCTTTAATAGTACCATAATCTAAGTTTTGGGCTTGATTAATTAATGCACCGTTTGGATCTAGGAATAATGAATAGGTTGCTAAATTTCGGATATCTTTTGAATAAACGGTTAATTCAACTCCAATACTTTCTGTAAGTCCTTGCTGCAAACCTACTTCAAACGAAAGAGTACGCTCTGGTTTTAAACTAGCATTACCAAAGAATGCATTTACGCCACTTTCACCTTTGAATTCAGGATTGGTATACATAATTCCAAAAGGTGGAGATTGAAAAAACAAACCAGCTGAGAAACGCAATACGCCCGTTGAAGATATTGGGAAAGCAACACCTAATCTTGGGCTTATTTGTGTTGTAACAGGTGCATCTTTTCTATTCGAAATAAGCTCAGTTGGATTATCAGGATTAGGTATTTCTGCAAATCTAGCTTGTGCCCAGTCTTTTGGTACAACATAGTTTGGATCAAAGTAATCAAATCGAAGACCTGCATTAATAATGAGTTCTTTGAATTCTATCTTTGTCTGAGCATAAACAGCATATTCTTTAGGTTCTGTAAGTAATAAATTGTTTTCTGTATTTACTTCAGAACGTTGTGCAACACCATCTAAAACTCGAATAGCAAAGTCTTCATTTCTGATGGAATGTAATCGTGTTAAAAAACCTGTTTTTAATTGAACAGCTTTAGAAACTTGATTGGTGTAGTCACCCACAACGGTATGTGTTTGAGTTCTTTGATAAGCAGAATACAAGTCGTTACCAGCAACTCTAAAAGAAAACTGTCCGTTAATATTTGTGTTTTCTGAGGAAACATATCTGCTATCGCTAGCTGTATCGTACAATCTATTTTTATTATCATCATGTAAATAACTGTAGGATATATTTGCAAATGAGTTTTTATCAATCGCGATGCGTAAACCTGCAATATGATTTTGACTTAAGCCATTGATTTTATTTAACGCATTTGGAACATATTTATAATCATGACTGTAAGGTTCGTAATGATTTTGTTGCAAAAAGACATTATAATCTAACTTAAATGTGTTATTAATAGTATAAGATAGCCCTGCATTGAGTGATAAACGCCTTTGATTATTGAAAGAAACGAGTTTATTATCACCTGTTGAACCAATAATCCAAGAATCAGTATCTGTTGAGGAGTTTAAACCAAAACTTCTATCTGAATTACTAAATAAATTTCTTCCGTAATAATAACCGTCTTCTTTAAAATATCTTAGCGAAAGTTGAATACCTAATTTTTCCTTAATTATTGGTCCACCTAAAGATAATTGGACATCATTTCTTGCTAAAGGATCAGCTGCTTCATAATTTGAAATTTTTTCCGTTGTAAAATCCCCATATGATAAGAAATTACCTGCATCAGAAGTTCTTGTTATATATTCATTTTCTCTTAAGCTTGCAACTGTACCAACATAACTTAGAACACTTCCAGACCATTTATTTGGGACATCTTTAGTCACAATATTTACAACACCACTCATGGCTTGTCCATATTCTGCATTAAAAACTCCTGAAATGACCTCTAAACTAGAAACCATATTCTGTTCTATTTCAAAAGAAGCAGAATTACTATAGGCATTATTAATAGGCACGCCATTTACTAAGTACGCAACCTCGCCCATTCTACCACCTCTAAAGTGGCCATCAACAACACCCGCTTGCAAGTTTATGGCATCGCCAACCGACACAACTGGTAAGGTGTTTAATTTCTCACTTGATACAAACGCTGTAGTTGTAGTTCTATCTACCTGAACTATAGGTTTTTCTGCAATTACAATAATTTCTTCACCAGCAAGAACGGCTTCATTTAATTTAACATCTATTGTAGTTGTTTTATCAAATTGAACTTCAACTTGTTGAATAACTTGAGTAGCATAACCTACATAGGATACCTCAAGCGTATAAGTTCCTGGTTTAATATTTAAAATGGTATAGACACCATCAAAATCAGTTGCAGCACCAAGTGTTGTTCCTTTAATAAGAATACTCACTCCAGGTAATGATTCATCCCGAGCCTCATCAATAATTCGCCCTGTTATTTTACCAACTGATTGGGCATCTACAGATTTACTGAAAGCAAATATCAAAAGAAATAGTATAAAAAATCTGTTCATAAGTAACCAATTCCATTAATTTTTTTATATAAAGAAAAGGGGCTCTTAACCCCTTTTCATAAATAAGCCTTAAAAGGTTATTTTATAAGCATCATTTTTTTAGAGCTAACAAAGGAACCAGCAGTAATTTTGTATAAGTACATTCCAGATGCAAAAGAAGTTGCATCGAAATTAACACTGTGTTTTCCTGAGCTCATTACTCCATTAGCAAGAGTAGCAACTTTTTGTCCTAAAACATTAAATACTTCTAAGGTCACATTTGATTGACTAGGTAGCGTAAAATCAATTTTTGTGCTTGGGTTAAATGGATTTGGGTAATTTTGATTTAACTCAAATGAAGCAGCTAACTGACTTTGTTCTTCTGACTCATTAGCAACAACAATTCCTTTACCAGCAAATGCAACAGATGGCAATTCATCTGGTGAATTCCACCAAGAGCTAGATGTATTTGGTTTATAAGACCAATTCATTTGTGATTTTCTACCTGCTCCATCATTATCATTTACAGCAAATGTGAAAGGGTAAAGTTTTAAGTCTAAGTCGTTTGGAAGATCAACTAAAACATCACTTTGCTCTCCACCTTGTAATTGCTCAACATTAAGAGCACCAATTAATTTATAACCGATTACTTTTTCACTAGAGTCAAGTAATGAATCTACAAGACACTGAGAGTTTGGCATTAGATTAGCAAATCTGAAGTTTTCATAAACAAAACCTTGAGCTTGATCTGAATGTTTACCCATACGGAATTGATAATCAGGTTCTGCACCACGCATTGCAACTTCATGGCTAGAGCCATTTAAGAAAGATTCAACTTGGTAACCACCGAAACCTAATTCGATACTGTCAAAATCCCATGCAGCTTGTGCACCTGAAGCAGATGTATTGAATTGACGTTTGTCATCAGTTACTTCTGCGTAGAAAATGATATATGTACCAGTTTCAATACCTTCAAAGTATACAATCCATACTTTAGCACTTAAGTCAGCTTCGTCAACACTTGCTGACCCTTCAGTTACTTTTGAATCAGGAGTAACTACAAAAGGCATAATAAAATCAGGGAATTTTGCACTGCTTACTACACCAGCATCAAGATCATCAAGAATACCAAAAGCTGTTGTTTCACTAACTTCTTGAATCCAAGGAGTTGATTTCACATTTCCTGTAACACTTTTGTAACTAGCCGCGATACTTGGATTTTCAGTACCAAAATTACTTAATGAAGTTACACCGTAATAACTAGCAACATTAGTAGCTAAACTTGGGTGTGGAGCAAGTGGAGAGTGATCAAAAGTAGTTTTATCTGTAACTCTACCTAAGTAAAGAACACCGTCATCAGATGTACTTGTAAAAGGTTTATCACTGAAATACACTTGATAAGCAGCTGCATCATCGTTTGATGGCCAACTTAAGGTATTTACACTATTTGCGTTTGAAACTGAAACGGCACCAACTTCTTTTGGAGCTGCAGTCGCTGCACTTAAATCAGTAGAACTTCCACCAATATAGAAATCATCAATAAATACTGGACCAGAAGCACCGTCCCAGTCAAAGTGGAAACCTACCATTTCAACAGCAGTCCATTCCCATTCTTTCCAGTTTGCATCATCAGGACCCCAAACACCAGCACCAGAACCCCAAGCGCCGCCGTATGACCAATACTGAAGTAAAGAATCAACTGCAACACCTAAATCTGTACCATCAACTTTTTTACCTGCTTTAGCAGAATCAAGTGCAGTTGATGTTGAAGGTGGAAGTGGAATAGCTAATTCATGCCATTGACCATCTCTTGACCACAATGGTACTGAAAAATTCATGCGGAAACGTAAATCGGCTTCTGCAACTGGACCAACAACTCCCTTATCAAAGAAAGTAAGTTTTAAATCATTAGCAGCATTTGCTGGATCTACTAAAATTTTTAGAAATAAAGTATCTGCTCCACCATATTCTGCTGCTGTAAAATCTGTCATATCTACACCACCATCATTTGTTGGCCAAACGAAACCATTTTCTGCCCATGAACCACCGCCAAAACGAAGTACTTTATTACCTGATTCAGCATTTTTTGGATCATTAACAACAGTACCACCTGCAACTTCAGGTACCTGAACATTTACGCCATCAACAAAAAAGATAAACTCTTTTTCCATTTTAGCATTCTGAGCAAAAGCTGTTCCTGAGAACACTGTTGACATAACGCAAAGTAACGCTAGCGTTACCTTCATACTTGTAACTATTTTCATTTTCATATTTAACCTATTTTTTATTACGAACTTGTATTGTGCCATAATAGTTATGACACAAAAAGTTAATGAATGAGTAATTATAGTGCAAGAATATATTTCACATTATGCAATAAAATATTTCGAAATGTGAAAATATATATCACAAACACCACTGTTCTTGCAAAGAATTAACAAAAAATTGGTGCAAATTCAAATCATATACCCATAATTATTAACAATATCGTTTAATCAAGGTAATAGTCTCTCCATATTAATAAATAAAGAAATAAGCTCTATAACCAGCTTGCTTTTGTTATCATTCCTATCTAATTAGACTACCCTATTTCCGTTCTTTCTTATGAACTTAACTTATACTATTCCTTATAAAAAAAACCTATCTTATTGTTTTATATCATCTTATAAAAACAATACGAACTGTTTTAATTATGAATTAGTTGAACCTACTTTATTTGAACATATCGTTCATAATATTTTTTTGCTGCTAAGGTGTCTCCATCTAAAACGGATAACCTTGCGAGATTATACCATGAATAAGTAGAGTTAGGATTTAATTCTACCGATTTTTCTAGCCAATATTTAGCTGTTTTCAATTTGTTTTGTTTTAGTAAAAATGCTCCATTTAGTTCGAAAAAAATTGCTTCATTATGATAATTTGCAGCTAATAAGGACATTTCTAAAGCGAAATCTTCTACTTTTGGATTCTTCGAAATAATTTCTAGTGATTTTATAAAATATTTTTTATTAAATAATTGCCAATTTGCTAAAGACCAAGCATGCTTAACATACGATAAGGTATCATTTGATTTTAGCTCATAAGAAGTGGCCATACTTAGTTGCTCTATTACCAGTAAATGCTTTAAATAAGTAAGTGCACTTAATGAATCCGGAAGAGATTTAGACATTATTTTTTTGGCTTTTTGATTAAACAAATAATTAGAAGAACTAACACTCATATTTTTTTCAAAAGGGAATTCACTTGTAAGTTTAGCAATCTGAATATCGGCATAAGTCTGATCAAAAGAAGAAATGGGTAAATATGGAGCTACAGTTTCATCTAACAATTCTTGTTGAAGGTTCAATACCTTGAGAATTGATTCAAAAAATAATACTGATAAAGCATAATGCCCTTTATCATTTGGATGTAGATGATCTGTAAAAACAGAATTATCTTCTATTCCTGATTCTGAAATTGATTTCAACGTAGATTTCCCGTCAATCAAATAACTTTTTTTAAATTCTAAATGCAATTTTTCAAGAATTTGATTTATTTCTTCCGGAGCTCTAAATCGTAAGGGATCGTGTTCCTTTGCAGCCATATAAAGAGAATCGGCTTGCGAGATATTAGTTTGAATTTCAATTTCTTTGGCCAATTGAAATAAGGAGTCTGAATAAGAGGATGTCCCTAGTGGTTTTTGATCTTTTAAATTTGATCCAATTTTACTCATTATAACTGGAATGCCATTCTTATCTAACTTAGAAAGGATAGTTCGCATATTCAATTCAAACTGCTCCATCGTTGAATTATAAAGGGGTTCTTTGTATGGTATAGAAACTTCCTTTATGGTTTTGGCCATCAACGTTCGGGTATCTTTGGTTTTATCAGCGCTATTAGCGATTATTTTCTTTGGAATTTGAATTAAAGCTAGTCTATTTAATTTTATAATCAATTGTTTAACAATAGGATGATTTATCATTGAAAAACCAAAATTAGATGCTGAGCCATAAGCCCCAAAAAACTCATTATGACCACCATAAACTAAAACCACATCAGGCTGAATAGCTATAATTTCATCAATCATATCTACATATTGGTAGCTATTTATTGCTGTCATAGACAAATTAATAACCTCGCTCTGATATTGAGGGACATTATACATTAAATGCCTGCTTAATTGTCCACTAAATGAAAAATAAGATTGATATGGGAAACCTGCTGCACTCGAACCGCCTATAGTAACAACTCGTAATATTGAATCGTTTTTTTGTTTAGAAAAAGGAATTGCTGCTATTGATGGTTTAAAATCAGGGAAATATTGACTACCAAAATCCGGATTAGCGATTAAGTATTCATTGTTAGAAGGCAGTGAAATGAATAAGGGATATGGACTATATAAAGAATTAAACCTTAAACTAAATTCCAGTAGAATGAATAATACTATTGGTAAAGACAAGGCTACAAGTGCAAATAATTTTTTTTTCATTAACCGTAATTTTTTAAGAACGCCACAAGTTATAAATAATTAAAAAAAAACCGCAAATCATAAGTAATGCAGAAGAATTTTGAAAACACTTACTTTTCGAACTTCATATTTAGTGATAAAATCTATAGTATAAATAACTGCCTTACATACCTACTAAAGCCATATATAACAAATACTTATTTGCTCATAAATTTATCTAATGATTTAAATATACAAATTAATTGTGTTCAAAATGTCTTACGACTTTATAAGAGGAACCAACATTTCACACTCCCCCAAATAGTTTCATAAGGCTACTTTTACATAATCGATGCCTTTAAGTTAGTACAGACAAACAATTGAGTACGAAAATGAAAGTGTATAACTATGGGAAAGGATTGTTTATTAATTTGAGTTCGGGTTAAGGACTTTTACCCTCATTATATAGAATTCAAGAAATCAAATAAATCTTCTTCACTAGTAAGACTTAACTTTTTTCTTAACCTTGAACGACTTATGTAAATACTAGAAGGCTGAATATTTAATAAATCTGCCATTTCTTTTGAACTAAACCCAATTTTCAAATAGGCACACAATCGTAAATCATTATTCGACAAACCTGGGAATTTTTGCTTTAGGTTTTTAAAGAACTCCTGATGTAACTCATCCATTTGAATTTCAAACGTATTATCTTGCAAACTTATGTAGGAGTCTAATAATCGCTTTAGTTCACCCCACTTTATCTTTAAAGGGTCCGAATCATTCTGTAATTGCTCAAATTGAGCTTTTATTGATTCTAATAATCGATTTTTCTCCTCATTTTCTTTGGCCTTATTTGCCAACTCGATAGTTTTGTTTTTTAATTGCGTTTTAACATGTTCAACTTCTTCTATCAAACGCACTTTTTCTATTTGACCTAAAACCTCTTCGTGTTTTTTTGTCTGCTCTAATAATGATTGATCTTTTACTTGTAATAAACGCTTTTCTTGTTTTGCTAAAACACTAAACTGCAATCGCATTAGGAAATAAAGTATTATGATTACGATAATAGCATAACAACAATACGCATAGAAAGACCGAAACCAAGGTGTTTTCACACTTACAACTATGCTATTCAAAAGCTCTATTTCTTCATTTACAATTGCTTTAAAATAAAGATTATACTTTCCTGCATTTAAATTAAAAATACTTATACTATTATTTTTACTTATCTTAGACCATATTCCATTATTCCCTATCATATAAAAATACTCAACTCGACTTTGAAAAGGAACCAATAAGTCTATCGTTATATTATTTAAGCTGTAAGGAACTATAGCACCATTATAGATTGAAACTGAAGATTGATTATTAAACGCCTCTACTTTTCTTATTAATAATGACAAGTTCAATGAAT
>Ga0102814_10002171_pt1 | contig 13437 bp, 9 predicted proteins | sample ColrivemetaGS741_FD_79112 | JGI IMG/M metagenome (GOLD analysis project Ga0102814, IMG submission 79112) | Estuarine microbial communities from the Columbia River estuary - Flood tide ETM metaG S.741 | ecosystem: Environmental > Aquatic > Marine > Intertidal zone > Estuary | place: USA: Columbia... | reverse complement strand
CAGATGAACGCTTTAGCCAAACTTTTTTTCGGTGCTGTAGTCAGCCTAAGCCTTACCGGCTGTGTTACCGGTGGCAACAGCGAAGGCGAGATGGAGATTCGCAGCGGCAAGATCGAGCAGATCAACCCGGCACAAATCACCAGCACACACCACACCGGCCTGGGCGCCATTGTTGGCGGCCTCGGCGGACTGGCTTTAGGCAGCCTGATCGGCAATGGCACAGGGCGTGACGTGGCCATGGCTGCAGGCGCCATTGGCGGCGCGTTTGCCGGCAATGAAGTGCAGAAAAATCACGACAAGCCAGTGCCCGGCCAGCAGGTCATAGTACGTCTGAAAAATGGCGTATTGGTGTCCATTACCCAGCCGATCAACAACGCTCTGCAACCCAATGAGGCGGTATTTATCGAGGGCTCCGGAACTGACGCCCGCGTGGTTCCGCAAAACTGATGGCAACTGACAGGCAGCGCAACGCTGCCTGTCAACAACGCATGGATCAGACCAGCCGGGACTGACCCTGCAGCAACTGTTCGAACTTGTCTGACGGCACGCCTGGTGCCCACAAAAACCCCTGCCCCAGATCGCAACCCAACTCAATCAGCCGCTCAAGCGTCTGGCGGTTTTCGATCCCTTCGGCCAGAACTTTCAGATTCAGACTGTGAGCCATCTGCACAATGGCGCGGACTATGGCTTCGTCCGGCGGGTTATCTACCAGTCGGCGAATGAAGCTCTGGTCAATTTTCAGGATTTCCACTTCGAAACGTTGCAGATAACCCAGATTGGAATAGCCGGTGCCGAAGTCATCAATCGACAAGCTCACACCCCGCTCGCGCAAACGCTGCAGCACCTCGGTAAGCGCTACTGACTCATCGATGAACAAGGACTCGGTCAGCTCCAGCTCGAGCGCACTGGCAGGCAAGCCGGAGTCCTGCAGGGCTTTACTCACCACCCGGTCGACATCCCCTCTGCGGAACTGCACAGGTGACAGATTCACCGAGACGCGCATCTCGCAAAAACCCTCGCGGCGCCAGCGCATGGCCTGTGCGCAGGCCTCGTGCAAGACCCAGCTACCGATATCAATGATCAAGCCGGTTTTTTCGGCAATCGGAATAAAGGTTTCCGGCATGATCAGCCCCAGCTCCGGGTGCTGCCAGCGAATCAGCGCCTCGCCAGCCACCAGCCTGCCACTGGCCAGCTCGATTTGCGGTTGGTAATGCAGGACAAACTGCTTGCCCTCAAGTGCCGGACGCATGTCTGCGGCCAGCCGAAGGTGCTCATTGACGCTGCTATTCATCTCCTCGTCATAACAGCGCCAGGCATTGCGGCCGGAGTCTTTGGCCTTGTACATGGCCATATCGGCTTTTTTCAGCAGCGTGTCGAAATCCGTACCGTCATCTGGCGCCAGCGCCACACCCAGCGAGCAGGACATCAGTACCTGCTGGCCAGACACGGTAAACGGCTCGCCTAGACGCTCAAGCACTTTAAGCGCAGCACTGGCAGCATCATCCCGGCCGCTGATCTCGCCAAGGCTGAGCAGGAACTCATCACCGCCCTGCCGGCAAACGGTATCGCCGCCGCGAACCACATGCTGCAACCGGTCGGCTACCTGACAGAGCAGATCATCACCGGCATGGTGGCCCAACGAGTCATTGATGGTCTTGAAGTTATCCAGATCAAGAAACAGCAGGGCCACCTTGCTCTTGCTGCGCCAGCTAAGCTCCAGCGACTGCTCGAAGCGATCGCGTGCCAGCAGGCGATTGGCCAATCCGGTAAGCGGGTCGTGCCGGGCCAGATGCTCGATCTGCAGTTGTGACTCACGCACACGCCGGTTTTCCGCTTCAAGATTGAGCAAGGCACTGCGCAGGTCACTCGACATCAACCAGCTGCCGAACCCGACCGTAGCAATCACCACGGACGCGTCAATGATATTGCCCAGCCGCAGCGGCGGTACCTCATTGACATAAATGCCGTGGATATTCAGCAGCCCGTTCAACACAACATTGGCCAGCATGAAGCAAAGCAAGCCAATGAACAGGCGGCCACCACCCAGCACACCGGCAAACACCAGAATGCCGCTATAGCCCATCAGTGCATGATCATGCAGGCCCTGATCAAGCCACATCAGCAGGGTGGCGATGCCTGTCAATATCACCAGCAACATGACTGCAGCGAGTTGCAGCTTGTTCGCGCGCGCGGTTCGATAGGCAAAGATCAGAAAACCGATGGTCGCCAGCATCAGCGAGGCAGTGCGCCAACTGCCCACCAACAGATTCTGTAAAGCAACCAGACTCAGCGCCACAGCAACTACAAAAATGATCTGACTGATCCGCCGTAGCTGTAATTCGGTGATAGCTAAAGCAGCGGAATATGCATCGATTTTCGGCTTTTCCATTGAACTCCTACTGCAACCGGCAGCCGCGAATAGTTGAACTACTTGGGTAGCGCATCGGCAGTTAACTTTACATGATCTTTGAGTTTGCGCTCGGGGCAAGGCACTTTGTGGGACAAAATGCGCTGCCTGCGTCACAGCCTGATTCGTGCTCCCCAATAGTCTGCCGTGCTCGATCAAGAGCAATAGCCATGTCCGAACTAACCTGGACAGTCAACAACAAGCCAAGCACAAACCCCGACAGCCTGCACTTTCATCCTGAGCGGGAAACCCTGCTCAATGAACTGCACGCGCGGCTTGCTCCGATACTGGCAACGCCTGCGCGCCTGTCGTAGCGTGGACTCCTGCCTGATCAGCGCCAGACAGCAACGAAGTTCATGCACTTGCTGAAGCTCTGCCAGCGCTTCGCAGTGCTACCCCCAAACCGGCAGTCTTCTTGCTACCTTTCCCTGCGCATTGACCGTGCCAGCGAACTGCTTCGCACACGCATGGACCTGACCACCGAAACTCAGAACCAGCAATTGATGCAGACCATGAACCGCTTCGGTCACGCGAAATGGCGCTTGCAGCAGACCGCTGAAGGGCTTTCGGTGGCAGCAATCAGTTATTGCCTGATCGGGTTGAGCAAGAACCTGGCCGAGTCCGCCAAAGCATTTGGCCTGATCAACAGCAGCACACTGGCTAACGGCATCGCCGTGCCTGTGTGTGTCAGTCTGGCCTGGCCGGGAATGCGCCGGTTGCGTCGTCAGTTGCATGCTCTAGACATCGGGCCAGACGCGCCCTGACAGTATCGTCCGTTCATTCATTGCAGGGATGATGCGTGCACGCGCAACGCATAGCTGTTACAGCCGGCAGGGGCCGGCTATCATGCGCGCCCGCCCCTACATAGCCTGCCGCCATGAAACCTTTACTGATACTGGGTGCTGAACTCGACCGGATCGACACCTGGATTCGTTACGAGAGCAACATGTGCCATAGCTGCGCATCGAGCTGTTGCACCATGCCGGTCGAGGTGCGCTTCAATGACTTGTTGCGCATTGGTCTGGTTGAAGAGTTCGAGCGTGGCGAACCACGCAAAAGCATCGCCAAGCGCCTGCAGAAAGAAGGCATCGTCGAGCGTTACAATCAGAAAGCCGAGATATTCACCCTGGTACGCATGGCAAACAATGATTGCCTTTACCTTGATCGCAAAACGCGGCTTTGCACGATTTATGACAAGCGTCCGGACACCTGCCGCAACCATCCGAAAGTAGGCCCACGGCCTGGCTACTGCGCTTTCAAACCCAAGAGCTGAATCCGCCGGCACAGCCGCTGCCTCAGTTTAACTCCGCAGCCTGCACCAGCTTGTTACCCTCCAGCGCAATCTGGCGTTTTGGCTTGATCAGACTGAAGTCAATAAGTGACTTGGGCACATAAGGGTTGCCAATCAATACAGGTCTTTCCTCAAAATCAGCGCTTACCAGGCTTTTGCTTGGATCAAACTCGCTGTAGCTCAAACCGACCAGATCAGACCAGGTGTGAATCAGATTGGAGCTGCTGTAAGGGCGCCCAAGCGCTGCACTGAAATCAGCCGGATGATCAGCACGCCATTGCTCGGATGACCAGAGGATAAATGGCACGGTGTACATCGGCGCGGTTGGCGCGCCCTCGCTGCGTCCAAGCATGTCATTGGTCGGTGAATCAAACACCGCCTCGCCGTGATCAGACAAGTACAGCAACATATCCCGGCCACCCTTGGCGGAGAGTTTCTCGATCAGACTGGACACCACAAAGTCGTTGTACAAAACGGCATTGTCGTAGCTGTTGTATGTTGGCAACTGGTCATCGGTGACCCAGGACGGGGCACCCTGCCGATCGGTAAAGTGGTCGTACTCCGCCGGGAAACGGTATTTGTAGCTCATGTGCGTGCCAAGCAAATGCACCACAATGAACTTGCGCGGAGCGGCGTCATTCAGCACCTTGCCGAATGGCGCAAGGACATCGCCGTCGAACTGGCGGGAGTTCTGATCGCGGTTGTTGTTCAAATAGACCTGTTCATCGGCTTGCTTGGAAAAAGTCGTGAGCATGGTATTGCGTTCGGTCATGGTCTGCTGATTGGTGATCCAGAAAGTCTTGTAGCCCGCCTGCTTCATCAGATTAACGATTGACGGTGTAGTCAGGTAAGCATCCGGATTTTTTTCATCGGCAAAAGTCAGCACCTGTTGCAGTGCCTCAATCGTGTAAGGGCGCGGAGTAACCACGTTATCGAATACCTCCAGCTGATCGCGCAGCGCGTCGAGACGCGGCGTAGTGGCACGAGGATAACCATACAGGCTCATCCGTTGCCGGTTGGTCGACTCGCCGATCACCAGTACCAGAGTGCTCGGTTCTGCGGCGTTCGCATCAACAAGGTTTTTCAGCGGCGGCAGTTTGGCATTCAACGAGAGCAACTCCTCCATGTTGCCCAACTGATGCCGATACTGGTGATAGCCAACCATCAACTGCCAAGGTGAAACCGAGGATAAGCGCTCCTCAAACTTGCTTATACCTTTCACAAAATCCGGGGTCTTGACTATGTAACGCGCTGGATAGCCAACGGTGGCAGCGGCAATCAGCACGCTGGCGATAATTGCTGTGCGACGCGGGAGGTATACCGGACGAATTTTTTTCCAGAGCAACCAGGCACCCAGGCCATAGCCGATAAATGCCAAGGGCATCCACCACGCCAGATACTGGCTGATGTACTCAGCCGACTCTGCGTTGTTACTCTCGAACATGATGAAAATCACGCTTTGCGAGAAGTCCTGGTCGTAGATCAGGTAATAGCCAAAGGCCGGTAACGACAACAACCAGATCACACCACCGATGACTCCCGCGAGCCGGCGCGTCTGCGCAGGAAACAGCAACAGCGGAATCAGCCAGAAACCACTGAGCAAGAACGTTTGCCGCAAGCCGCGCCAGCCATTGCTGTCGCTGGCAAAGAGCATCAGCTGAGTGACCCCGGCTACGAACCAGAAGAACAGCAACATCCAGCCAATCGCGGCCCAATCAACGCCCTTGCGGGGTAAAGCTGCATGTGCGGTGTTCATAACGACTCTCCGAACCTGATCGGGTAGCACGGCAAAATTCGCCAATACCCAGAAAATATGGGCATCACTCTAAACAACGCCAGGTGAAAAAACCGTCAAATTCTCTTCATAAAAAAGCCCCCGCCAGTCTGACTGGAGGGGGCTTTTCATTCCGGCTGGCGCTTAGTTCTTAGCGGCGCGCTTGCGTTCGGTTTCGCTGAGGAACTTCTTGCGCAGGCGAATCGACTTTGGCGTCACTTCACACAGCTCGTCGTTCTGGATAAATTCCAGAGTCTGCTACTTCTCGTCAGTTCATCGGTGACGCCCGCACCAGCTTCTGGTCCTCTAACGCAACCTGGCCCTTTGGCTTGACCAGGCTGAAATCTATCAGCGATTTTGGCTGATATGGATTTCCGATCAGCACCGGGCGCACCTTGAACTTGTCACTCACCAGACTCTTGCTCGGATCCCACTCACTGAAGCTCAAACCTGCCAGGTCAGCCCAAGTGTGAATCAGGTTGGAACTGCTGTATGGCCTTCCGAGTTCGGCCCCATAGTTCAGCGCCTGATTTCCCTGCCATTGCTCCGAAGTCCAAACAATGAAAGGCACGGTATACATCGGTGACGTCGGCTTGCCTTCGTTGCGGCCGAGCATGGCATTGTCGGGCGAATCAAACACCGCCTCGCCGTGGTCAGACAAATACAGCAACAAGTCCCGCCCCCCGCTTGCCGATAGACGATCGATCAGACTGGACACCACAAAGTCGTTGTACAGCACCGCATTGTCGTAACTGTTGTAGGTGGGTAACTGGTCGTCAGTCACCCAGGCCGGCACACCCTGACGATCCGCAAAGTGATCGTATTCCTCGGGAAAACGGTACTGGTAGCGCATATGCGTACCAAGCAGGTGCACCACAATAAACTTGCGTGGCGCTGGATCTTCCAGGGCCTTGCTGAAAGGCTCCAGCACGTCACCATCATACTGACTGGCATTCTGAGCACGGTTGTTGTTCAGATAGACCTGCTTATCAGCCTGCTCGGAAAAAGTCGTGAGCATGGTGTTGCGTTCGGTCATGGTCTGCTGATTGGTGATCCAGTAGGTCTTGTAGCCTGCCTGCTTCATCAGATTAATAATGGACGGTGTGGTCAGGTAGTCATCCGGCCTCTGCTCGTCAGCAAACGTCAGCACCTGCTGCAGCGCCTCAATGGTGTAAGGGCGCGGGGTAACCACGTTATCGAATACCGCCAACTGATCACGCAAGGCATCCAGCCTTGGCGTAGTGGCCCGCGGATAACCGTACAGGCTCATGCGCTGACGATTGGTCGACTCGCCAATTACCAGCACCAGCGTGCCCGGCTGATCAGCATGCGCATCAATCAGGTTTTCAAGTGGCGGTAACTTGGCATTGGCCGTAAGCAGTGCCTGCATATTAGCTAGCTGCTGGGTGTATTGGCGGTAGCCGACTATCAACTGCCAGGGTGTTACGGTGTCTATCTTCGACTCGAACTTGGTCAAGCCCATATTGAAATCTTCAACCGTGACCAGATTACGTGCAGGATAGCCAAGCGTCGCCGCACCGATCAGTACACTGGCGATGATTGCCGAACGCCTGGGCAGGTAAACCGGACGGATTTTTCGCCACAGCAGCCAGGCCCCCAAGCCGTAGGCCAGAAATGCGAACGGCATCCACCAGACAAAATATTGAGCCATGTACTCAGCCGACTCGGCCTGGTTACTTTCGAACATGATGAAAATGACGCTTTGGGAAAAGTCCTGCCCGTAAATCAGGAAGTAACCAAAGGCCGGTAGCGAGCACAGCCACAATAACCCACCCAGAATGCCTGCCAGCTGCTTCGTCCGCGCAGGAAAAAGCAACAACGGTACCATCCAGAAAGCACTGAGCAATATCGTCTGCCGTGACCCGAGCCAGCTCGTGCTTTCGGTGGTAAACAGCAGAACCTGCGTGACGCCGGACATGTACCAGAAAAACAAGAACATCCAGCCAAGGGCTGCCCAGTCAATACCCTTCTCTGCCGGTTCAGTGCGCGACGTAGCCAATGCTTTTCTCCCGGTTTGGCTGGCTGCATCGATTGATTTCGGCAGGCACCCTTAACATGTGCAGGATAATAACCACTGCCTTGTGAATAAAGCGTCAAAGGTTGCCGGTCATAACCGGATATTTTCAGCAGGCAAGAAAAAGCCCCCGGCAGTCAGACTGCCGGGGGCTTTTTCATTTCAGCAGGCGCTTAGTTTTTGCTGGCGCGCTTGCGGTCGGTTTCGCTGAGGAACTTCTTGCGCAGGCGAATCGACTTTGGCGTCACTTCACACAGCTCGTCATCCTGGATGAACTCCAGAGCCTGTTCAAGGGTGAAGCGCACAGGCGGAACCAGTGCAATCACTTCGTCTTTACCCGACGCGCGCATGTTGTCTAGCTTCTTGCCCTTGGTCGGGTTCACACCCATGTCATTGTCGCGGCTGTTCAGACCAACGATCTGACCTTCATAGATTTCCTGGCCATGCTCGACAAACAGCTTGCCGCGCGCCTGCAGGGTTTCCAGCGAGTAGGTCAGTGCCTTACCGGTTGCTACCGACACCAGTACACCGTTCTGCCGGCCGGACATATCACCGGACTTCATCGGCGCGTAACGGTCGAAGATACTGGTGAGGATGCCCGCACCCGAAGTCAGGGTCAGGAACTCGTTACGGAAACCGATCAGGCCACGGGCCGGGATGTTGTACTCAAGACGCACACGGCCTTTGCCATCCGGGACCATGTTGGTCAGATCGCCCTTGCGCAAGCCCATCTGCTCCATCAGCGCGCCTTGCGACACTTCTGGCAAGTCGATGGTGACGTCTTCGAAGGGCTCGTGCTTCACCCCGTCAACGTTCTTGATAATGACTTCCGGACGACCAACGGCCATTTCGAAGCCTTCGCGACGCATGGTTTCGATCAGTACCGAGAGGTGCAGTTCGCCACGGCCGGAGACCTTGAACTTGTCGGCGCTGTCGCCTTCTTCCACACGCAGGGCCACGTTGTACAGCAGCTCCTTGTCCAGACGCTCCTTGATGTTGCGGCTGGTAACGAACTTGCCTTCTTTACCGCAGAACGGCGAGTCGTTGACCTGGAAGGTCATGGACACGGTTGGCTCGTCCACCGACAGCGGAGTCATGGCTTCAACGTTCAGCGGGTCGCACAGGGTGTCGGAGATGAACAACTGCTCGAAGCCGCTGATGCAGACGATGTCGCCGGCAGCTGCTTCTTCCACATCTATACGGTGCAGACCGTGGTGACCCATCAGCTTGAGAATCCGACCGTTGCGACGCTTGCCGTCAGCATCGATGGCCACTACCTGGGTATTGGGCTTGACGCGACCACGGGCGATACGACCAACACCGATCACGCCGAGGAAGTTATTGTAATCCAGTGCGGAAATCTGCATCTGGAACGGACCGTCACGATCCACTTTCGGGGACGGTACGTGATCGACAATTGCCTGGTACAGCGGGGTCATGTCTTCAGCCATGTCGGTGTGTTCCAGACCGGCAATACCGTTCAGGGCCGAGGCGTAAACGACCTGGAAGTCCAGCTGCTCTTCGGTGGCACCGAGGTTGTCGAACAGGTCAAAGATCTGGTCCAGAACCCAATCCGGACGTGCGCCCGGGCGGTCAACCTTGTTGATCACCACGATCGGACGCAGACCGGCCTGGAAGGCCTTCTGGGTCACAAAGCGGGTTTGCGGCATCGGGCCGTCCTGCGCGTCGACCAGTAGCAGCACCGAGTCAACCATCGACATCACGCGCTCAACCTCGCCACCAAAGTCGGCGTGGCCGGGGGTGTCGACGATGTTGATGTGGTAGCCGTTCCAGTTGATGGCGGTGTTCTTCGCCAGAATGGTAATGCCGCGCTCTTTTTCCTGGTCGTTGCTGTCCATCAGGCGTTCGGTGTCGAGCTCGTTACGCTCGAGGGTGCCGGACTGGCGCAGGAGTTTGTCTACCAGAGTGGTCTTACCATGGTCAACGTGGGCAATGATGGCGATGTTGCGGAGATTCTCGATCACGATGCAGTCTCAATTTAAGATTCTGAAATTCCAGGCTGCGTATTCTACGCAGCCTTGGGGAAGTAGGGGGTTAAAACAATTAGCGGTCGGGAGGACGCCTGCGGCGCACCTCGGCAAACCAGCGCGCCGCCCTAGCTCTGCCGATAAACGCGCACATTGGCATGCCCCTCCTTTAGCAGGTGATGAGCATGCAGGCGGCTCATAACGCCCTTGTCGCAATACAGCAGGTACTGGCGATTGCTATCCAGCTCCTTGAAGCGGTTATTGATCGCATAGAACGGCAGTGCTTGCACTTGGATACCGGACAAGGCCAGAGGCTGATCTTCGATGTCATCCGGATGGCGAATATCAATCACCACCTGTCCCGGCATGGCCTCGCTGACTTCCTCGACCTGAATATCTTCACCCAGCTCTTCAATAACGCGATCCACGGTTATCCGCCGCACACTAGCCAGCGCACGCTCAAGCACGGCCATATCGAAGTGCGACTCTTCATACTCGATACGCGCCGGTTTGGCCCGAGTGGTCGGGTTGACCGAGATCACGCCGCAGTACTCAGGCATGTTCTTGGCGAACTCGGCAGTGCCGATTTGCGTGGCACTATCGATAATGTCCTGCTTGTGGCTGACCAATAGTGGCCGCAAAACCAGCATGTCGGTGGCAGCATCAATCACCTTGAGGTTGGCCAGTGTCTGACTGGAAACCTGGGAGATCGCCTCGCCGGTGACCAGCGCATCAATATGCAGGTCCTCGGCCAGGCGCGTTGCCGCGCGCAACATCATGCGCTTGAGCACCACGCCCATCTGGCTGTTGTCGACCTTCTCGAGTATCTCGCCGAGCACCTCTTCAAAAGGCACGCTGAGAAACAGTACACGCTGCGAACTGCCGTACTTTTTCCAGAGAAAGTGCGCGACTTCCATGACACCCAACTCGTGGGCACGGCCGCCGAGATTGAAGAAGCAGAAATGCGTGAGCATGCCACGGCGCATGGTCTGGTACGCCGCCACCGTTGAATCAAAGCCGCCGGACATCAGCACCAGCGTCTGATCCAGAGTACCCAGCGGATAGCCGCCAATGCCCTGATGCTGTCGATCGATGATGAACAGCCGCTGATCGCGAATTTCCATTCGCACTGCAATCTGGGGGTTTTTCAGGTCGATGCCGGCAGCATTGAATTCACGGTGCAGGTGGCTGCCGACAAAAGCCTCGACTTCCATCGAGGTAAAGCTGTGCTTGCCCGCGCGCTTGCAGCGCACGTTGAATATCTTGCCCGGCAGCATGTGGCCAAAGTGCTGGCGACACTTGTCCAGGGTGTCGGCAAAATCAACCAGCGGGTAGTCATGTACTTCGAGAAAGTGCGCAATACCCGGCATGCAGCGCAGGCGCTGGTACATCTCATTCAGTAACTTCGGTTCGCTCAGCGCTGTCTGCAACTCAAGATTATCCCACTCACCCAGCACCACCAGCGCAGGATCCAGATCCCGCAGCACTGTGCGCATGTTCTTCGCCAGCTGGCGGATAAACTGCTTGCGCACCGGCCGGCTCTTGATGGTGATTTCTGGGAAAACTTTTACGATCAGCTTCATGCTATACACCGCGCAAGCGCAGCGGCCGAAAAGAGGGGCGCGGATTATAGCGGAAATTGCTCAAGCTTTGATCAAAAACATGCAAATCCAATTCCGCACCATAAATGTGCAGCATCAAAAATAAGCGCACCTCTGTGGTGCCATACATTGTGTGCGTCGTACAATCTTCCAGCTTGAAGTCTTTAATTTCAGCTGTAGCTGGTTATTTCCTGCGTGTGGCATGTATTTTGCTCCCTTGTGGGCAAGGTCGCTCTGTTGGAATATCCCGCCGGGCTTCACCGAATCAATACAAGGGCTCCTAACGGGGCTTTATTCCTCTGGAGGACAAAATGTCTAAGACTGTTCAACTGATCAAAGACCACGACGTTAAGTGGGTAGACCTGCGCTTCACCGACACCAAAGGCAAGCAACATCACGTAACCATGCCTGCCCGTGACGCCCTGGATGACGAGTTCTTCGAGATCGGCAAGATGTTCGACGGCTCCTCCATTCACGGCTGGAAAGGCATCGAAGCCTCCGACATGATCCTGATGCCAGTTGATGAAACTGCCGTACTCGATCCGTTCACCGAAGAGCCGACGCTGATCCTGGTCTGCGACATCATCGAGCCAAGCACCATGCAGGGCTACGATCGTGACCCACGCTCGATCGCCAAGCGCGCAGAGGAATACCTCAAGTCCACCGGCATCGGTGACACCGTATTCGTCGGCCCGGAACCTGAGTTCTTCATCTTCGACGAAGTGAAGTTCAAGTCCGACATCTCCGGCTCCATGTTCAAGATCTACTCCGAGCAAGGCTCCTGGAACACCGACGCCGACATCGAAGGCGGCAACAAGGGCCATCGTCCAGCCGTTAAAGGTGGCTACTTCCCGGTACCGCCGTGCGACCACGACCACGAAATCCGTACTGCCATGTGTAATGCCATGGAAGAAATGGGCCTGGTCATCGAAGTTCACCACCACGAAGTGGCGACTGCCGGTCAAAACGAAATCGGTGTGAAGTTCAACACGCTGGTCAACAAGGCTGACGAAGTTCAGACCCTGAAGTACTGCGTACACAACGTGGCTGACGCCTACGGCAAAACCGCTACCTTTATGCCGAAGCCGCTTTACGGCGACAACGGCTCGGGCATGCACGTACACCTGTCGATCGGCAAAGATGGCAAGAACACCTTCGCTGGCGAAGGCTATGCCGGTCTGTCCGATACCGCCCTGTACTTCATCGGCGGCATCATCAAGCACGGTAAAGCACTGAACGGCTTCACCAACCCGTCGACCAACTCCTACAAGCGTCTGGTCCCGGGCTTTGAAGCACCGGTCATGCTGGCCTATTCGGCCCGCAACCGCTCCGCCTCGATCCGTATCCCTTACGTTTCCAGCCCGAAAGCCCGCCGTATCGAAGCACGCTTCCCGGATCCGGCTGCCAACCCCTACCTGGCCTTCGCTGCACTGCTGATGGCCGGTCTGGACGGCATCCAGAACAAGATTCACCCCGGCGATGCTGCGGACAAAAACCTGTATGACCTGCCACCGGAAGAAGCTGCCAACATTCCACAGGTTTGCGGCAGCCTGAAAGAAGCTCTGGAAGAACTGGACAAGGGCCGCGCATTCCTGACCAAGGGCGGCGTATTCTCCGACGACTTCATCAATGCCTACATCGAATTGAAGAGCGAAGAAGAGATCAAGGTGCGTACTTTCGTACACCCTCTGGAATACGACCTGTACTACAGCGTCTAAATCCAGCGCAATGAAATGAGGCCTCCTTCGCGAGGCCTCTTTTTTTGTGCGCAGGAAACCGCAGCACGGGCTTGCAAGACGCCCGCGCCAGTGTAAGTCTTGAGCAAAGCCCAGAGGAAACTCGCCATGCGCACACCTATTGCAGCCTGCCTGATTATGCTGCTGGCCCTTCCTGCCAGCGCCCAGATCTACTCCTACACCGACGCCAGCGGCAACAAGGTCTTTACCAACCAGCCACCGGACGGCGTCAAGGCTGACTCGGTAACCCTGCTGCCGATGAACACCATGGATCCACCAGAAGTCAGCGCCCCGGTATCGACCAGCGAAACAACCACTACATCCGGACAGAGCCTGCCTTACACCAGCGTGCAGCTGACCAATCTGCCTACCGACGAAGCACTGCGCGCCAACAACGGCACCTTTACCGTTGGCGCCTCAATACAGCCGCCACTGCGCCCGGGACACAGCCTGCAACTTTTGCTCGACGGCCAACCCTACGGCTCGCCAACCAATGTGCCAATGTTGCAATTGACCGAAATTGATCGCGGCGAGCATTCGCTGGCGTTACAGGTGAAAGCTGGTGATCAGGTTATCCAGCAAAGCGCCCCGGTCAGCTTTACCGT
>Ga0102814_10002170_pt1 | contig 13438 bp, 11 predicted proteins | sample ColrivemetaGS741_FD_79112 | JGI IMG/M metagenome (GOLD analysis project Ga0102814, IMG submission 79112) | Estuarine microbial communities from the Columbia River estuary - Flood tide ETM metaG S.741 | ecosystem: Environmental > Aquatic > Marine > Intertidal zone > Estuary | place: USA... | reverse complement strand
GGGGGGGGGGGGGGGGGGGGGGGGTGGGGGGTGGGGGGGGGGGGGGGGGGGGGGGGGGGGGGGGGGGGGGGGGGGGGGGGGGGGGGGGGGGTAAAACCACAACCATGAGCGCTGCCGAGCGGATCGCTGCCCTTGCCGGGGCGCCTGACCAGGGTAGTTACGCTCCAGCGAACGCCCCTGCCGCAGGATCAACCCAGGCTGGGCCGGATGGTGGCAAGGCCGACGCATTTCAGCTCGAGCCGCCCGGAGCTGATGTGCTGCGCACCGAGGAGCGAGCGCAACCGGTAGAGGCCCGGATTGACACATCGGCGCTGAGCATTGACGGACCAGTGGAGCGCCTGTCAGCAGCACCAGAAGCCGCACCACCCGCCCCCGATACCAGCCATCTGAGCATGGGCCAGGCCGGGGAAACCATTCCGACCCTGCCTTCCACGGCGGTACCACTAACACCCAACACAGATGCCCTGGGTCTTGCGCCTGGCGACAGCGACCTGTCCGATTGCGCGCCTGCCGCTGCGGAACCGCTGGTACTGGATTTGTCAGCTATAGAGATCGCGCCGCCAGGCGCGGAAGTGCTGGAGGAACAGTTTCGTCGCAAACACGATGAACCGGCGCCATCCACCGACCATCTCTCGCTCAAGGACTGATCCCTAACACCCGTGAACCTTCCAACACCGCCCTCCCCGTCGTTGCCACGACGGCTCGTCGCCATAACTTACGATACCTTACTGGTCCTGCCACTGGTAATGGTCACTGTGGCCCTGTTTATGGGTGCCCGCAGCCTGCTGGGCTTTGGTATCGGCCCCGACGGCACCGTGCAGCTGGATGCCAATGTGGTGCGCCTCATTGAGCTGCTCACCACCATGGTGTTTTTCTGCGCGTTCTGGCTTAAAAACGGCCAGACCCTGGGCATGCAGGCCTGGCGAATCAAGCTGGTCAGCGATACCGGGAGCGACCCCAGCCTGCGCCAATGTGTGCTGCGCTGTTTTGGCGCCCTGCTCTCCACCGCTTGCCTGGGGCTGGGCTATCTGTGGTGCCTGTTCGATCGTCGCGGGCGCTACTGGCACGACCACCTTTCCGGCACCCACCTCATCCTGCTGCCAAAGCGCGCTAAAGGGGTTCAAGCTGATCAAGAGGCGCAAAAACCCAGCAGCGCGGCCGAGGTTCAGCCTGACTGATCGCTTTTTTTGTTTAGTTTGTCTGCCCGGCGGCATACACTGTGCACCCACCTGTGAACCCATAGTCCACGAGTAAAAGGATTCCGTCATGAGCACCATCACCTTCACTGCGCGCGCACTCAAAGATGCCAGCTCGGCTAGCTGCCAATGTGCGATCCTGCCGATATTTGGCCGCAATAAACTTTCAGAAGCTGCCAGCCAGCTGGATGCCGCCTCTGTCGGCGCCATCAAGGCGACCCTCGCCCTGGGCGATTTTACCGGCAAATCCGGGCAGACCTGCATGTTGCCGGGGATAGGCGGCGCCAAGCGCACACTGCTGGTGGGCTGCGGGGATGCGGCAAAATTTGATCGGGCCGGGGCCCGCGCCTTTGCCAAATCTGTGTATTCAGCGCTGTTAAAAACCCAGGCCAAAGATGCGGTCATCCACAGCGCCGACCTGAGCATGAAAGACGGCGACGCAGCCTGGCTGCTGACCACGCTTGCCGGACAGCTGACCGCCAGTGCCTATCGCTACACTGCCACTGTCAGTAAACCAAAGACCCCGCTCAAATTGGCCAAAGTGGTGGTGAACGTTGGTGGCAGCCTCAGCGTGCGTAGCGCCCAGAAATCGCTCGAACAGGGCGCGGCCATAGGTGGCGGCGTTAACGAGGCACGACGGCTGGCTGACCTGCCAGGCAATGTGTGTACACCGGGATACCTGGCGCAGCAGGCGCGCAAACTGGCCAAGGACAATGCCAAGCTGAGCACCGAGATACTCGATGAAAAGAAAATGAAGCAGTTGGGTATGGGATCGCTGCTGTCAGTTTCGGCAGGCAGTGACGAACCGGCCAAGCTGATCGTAATGCAATACAAGGGCGGCAAAAGCGGGCAGAAGCCCTATGTGCTGGTGGGCAAAGGCATTACCTTCGATAGCGGCGGCATATCCCTGAAGCCCGGCGCCAAGATGGATGAGATGAAGTACGACATGGGAGGCGCTGCCAGCGTGTTCGGCACTGTGCGCGCGGTGCTGGCGATGGAGCTACCCATTAACCTGGTGGCCATTGTCGCCGCAGCGGAAAACATGCCCAACGGTCGCGCCACCAAGCCCGGAGACGTGGTAACCAGCATGTCAGGCAAGACGATTGAGGTGCTGAACACCGACGCGGAGGGCCGACTGGTCCTGTGCGATGCACTGACCTACGCCGAGCGCTTCAAGCCCCAGGCAGTGATCGATATCGCCACCCTGACCGGCGCCTGCGTGGTGGCACTGGGATCTCATGCCTCCGGCCTGTACTCCAACAACGAAAAGCTGGCCGAGCAACTGCTCGCCGCGGGCATCGAGAGTCACGATCGGGCCTGGCGCATGCCGCTGTGGGATGACTACCAGAAACAGCTGGATAGCAATTTCGCCGATATCGCCAATATTGGCGGTCCTGGCGGGGGCAGTGTCACTGCCGCTTGCTTCCTGGCACGCTTCACAGAGAATTACCACTGGGCGCACCTGGACATCGCCGGCTCGGCCTGGGACAGCACACCCAAAGGCGCCACCGGCCGCCCGGTAGGCCTGTTAACCCGCTACCTGATGGACCGGGCAGGCTGAGGCGTTTGGCGGCGTCTTCAGGGTCCCAGTAGATGACCCGGGTGGGGTTTTACGTCGTGCAGGCTGCCAACCAGTCCCATCGACTGCAGGTAGCTGCGCGGCTTGCCGACAAGGCATTCCAGCAGGGGCATCGGATCTTTATCAATGCCAACGATGAAGCGCAGGCCCGGGCGCTGGATGAACTGCTGTGGAGCTTTCGTCCTGCCAGCTTCCTGCCCCATGCCTTGCACGGCAGCGAAAGCTCAGAGAGCATTGCAATTGGCTGGGGGCAGGACCCGGAGTCACACAATGATCTGCTGATTAACCTGCAGCTGGATATACCCACTTTCTTCAGCCGCTTCCAGCGTGTAGCCGAGGTTGTCACCCAGGACCCCGAAAGCCTGGTTGCACTGCGCAAATCCTGGAAGTTTTACCAGGAACGCGGCTACCAGCTGGAAAAACACGACCTGTGACCTCCCGCCCGGCCATGCCCGGCTAGAACCCGGCAAACTGGTGCCTTATCGGCGCTGTGCGTATAATTCCGCTCCTTTATAGCTCCCGGATTAAACAACTGATGGAAAAGACATTCCAACCTGCAGATATAGAAACCCGCTGGTACCAGGAGTGGGAAGCCAAGGGCTATTTCGCCCCCCAGGGTGGCGAGCAAGCCTACAGCATCATGATCCCGCCACCGAATGTAACCGGCAGCCTGCACATGGGCCATGGCTTCCAGGAAGCCATCATGGACGCGCTGATTCGCTGCCATCGAATGGCCGGCTTCAACACCCTGTGGCAGGTTGGCACCGATCACGCGGGTATCGCCACCCAGATGGTGGTCGAGCGGCAATTGGAAGCACAGGGCACCAATCGCCATGAATTGGGTCGCGACAAGTTCGTGGCAAAGGTCTGGGAGTGGAAGGAGCAGTCCGGCGGCACCATCACTCGCCAGTTGCGGCGCCTCGGGTCATCACTGGACTGGTCCCGCGAGCGCTTCACCATGGATCCCGGCCTCAGCGCTGCAGTTCAGGAAGTATTTATCCGCCTGTACCGCGAAGGACTGATCTATCGCGGCAAGCGCCTGGTCAACTGGGACCCGGCCCTGCACACCGCGATCTCCGACCTGGAAGTTATCTCGGAGGAGGAACAGGGTTACCTGTGGCATTTCAATTACCCACTGGCCGGTGGCGAAGGTCACCTCACCGTGGCCACCACCCGTCCTGAAACCATGTTGGGCGACGCCGCTGTGGCGGTGCACCCGGATGACGAACGCTACAGCCACCTGATCGGACGCATGGTCGAACTGCCCCTGACCGGCCGCCAGATTCCAGTGATCGCCGATGACTATGTTGATCGCGAATTTGGTACCGGCTGCGTCAAGATCACCCCGGCCCACGATTTCAATGACTACGAGGTGGGAAAACGGCACGGCCTGCCAATGATCAATATCTTCGATGACAACGCCGCAATCAACGAAGAAGCGCCGGCCGCCTATCGAGGACTGGATCGCGCTGAGGCACGCAAGCAGATTGTTGCCGACATGACTGCCGCCGGCTTGCTGGATAAAGTAGACGACCATACCCTCAAAGTGCCGCGCGGTGATCGCTCGGGCGTGGTGATTGAGCCCTACCTGACTGACCAGTGGTATGTGGACGCCAGGGAAATGGCCAAACCGGCGATCGCCGCAGTCGAAAACGGCGATATCCAGTTTGTGCCCAAGCAGTGGGAGAATACCTATTTTGCCTGGATGCGCGACATCCAGGACTGGTGCATCAGCCGCCAGCTGTGGTGGGGACACAGGATTCCGGCCTGGTACGATGCCGACGGGAAGATCTATGTCGGTGCCAGTGAAGCCGAGGTACGCGCAGAGCATGGCCTGGATGAGAGCGTTAGCCTGCACCAGGATGAGGACGTACTGGACACGTGGTTCTCATCGGCGCTGTGGACTTTCTCTACCCTGGGTTGGCCCGAGGAAACCAAAGAGCTGGCGATTTTCCATCCCAGCTCGGTGCTGGTCACCGGCTTTGACATCATTTTCTTCTGGGTAGCCCGAATGATTATGATGACCCTGCATTTCCGCAAGGAAGTGCCCTTCCACACGGTATACGTACACGGCCTGGTGCGGGACGGTGAAGGCCAGAAGATGTCCAAATCCAAGGGTAATGTCATCGACCCGATCGACCTCATCGATGGTATCGAGCTGGACCAGCTCCTGGAAAAACGCACCGCCGGTATGATGCAGCCGCAGTTGGCCAAAACAATTGAACAGGCCACCCGCAAGCAATTTCCCGACGGTATCAATGCCTATGGCACCGACGCCTTGCGCTTCACGTATTTTTCCCTGGCTTCCACCGGGCGCGATATCAAGTTTGATATCGGGCGCATCGAGGGCTACAAAAACTTCTGCAATAAAATCTGGAACGCGGCCCGCTATGTGCTGATGAATTGCGAAGACCAGGACTGCGGCCTCGACGCGAGTGCAGAGCTGGAGTTGAGCCTGGCGGACCGCTGGATCATCAGTCAGCTGCAGGAAACAGAGGCAGCGGTGGCCAGCGCGGTTGCACACTATCGTTTCGACCACGCCTCCCAGGCCCTGTACGAATTTATCTGGAACCAATACTGCGACTGGTACCTGGAATTATCCAAGCCAGTGCTGTGGGATGACAATGCCCCGGCTGCCGCCAAACGCGGCACGAGGCGCACGCTTATTCGCGTACTGGAGACGTGGCTGCGTTTACTGCATCCATTCATGCCGTTTATCACCGAGGAAATCTGGCAAACAGTGGGCCCACTGGCAGGAAAAAGCGGTCCCACCATCATGTTGCAGCCCTACCCACGCACAGACGAGAAAGGCGTAGACACTGTCGCAAACGCAGATATAGAATGGCTCAAAGGTGTGATCGTCGGCATTCGTAATATTCGTGGTGAGATGAATATTCCGCCGGGTAAAGAGCTCAATGTGTTGTTGGCAAACGGCGATGATCGCGATAAAAAAAGACTGGATGACAATCGAACGTTCCTGAAAAAACTCGCGAAGCTCGCCGACATTACCTGGTTATCCACAAATGAACCGGCCCCGGTTGCAGCTACTGCCCTGGTGGGAGAACTCGAGATACTGGTTCCCATGGCGGGACTGATCGACAAAGACGCTGAACTTGCACGACTTGACAAGGAAATAGAGAAGCTGGCAAAGGATGTGTCTCGTATCCAGGGCAAACTCGGAAATCCCGCGTTTGTCGACAAGGCTCCTGCCGATGTGGTGACGAAGGAGCGGGATAAGATGCAAAGCCAACAGCAAGCGCTGGCAACATTACAGGAACAGGCGCTACGTATTCGGCAAATGTAGCAAACCTCGGCTACACTGATTCGCGGCCCCGCTGTTTTGACCGACAGTGGGGAATAATAAAAACTTACTAGAAAAACCGAGGAAAGTGGTATGACTGATCGTGTAAGCGGCACGGTGAAGTGGTTTAACAACGCCAAGGGATTTGGCTTTATTACCCGCCAGGAAAGTGAAGACGATGTATTTGTTCACTTCCGCTCCATCCAGGGTGATGGTTATCGCACCCTGAATGAAGGCCAGGCAGTAGAGTTCAAATTAGTCGAGGGCCCGAAGGGGCTTCAGGCTGAGGAAGTTCTCAAAATATAGACTGCCCGGCTTCGACCGGCGCGGACAGTAGCCTCTGGAAACTGTAGGCTGCAGTTCGAACAAACAAGCTCGAGTTCCCCCAAACCCGGCACCACACCTGGCGCCAGGCTGCGTCTTTTTTTGTCCTGCGCCGAATTTTTCCAATGATTGAGCGCACAGGCGTTTAACCCGCGCGCAATGGTGTTAGAATTGCGCCGCGTTCGAACCTCATCCACCCTGGGGTAGCGCTATTTTTAGAGGATACCCATGAAATTAACTGCCAAAATCGTTATCAGTCTGCTGGTCGCAGCCGTTGCCACTTTCGCGGCCACCTTGTTGCCGTCCATCACCAACCCCGCCGTGCTGTTTGCCGTGATAGCCTGCGCCACCGTCGCCACCGTCGCACTGGTCTCTATTCCAGCGCCCCAGCAACACAAGGCGCCAGCCAGGAAGAAAACCACCGGCAAGCCAGCACCCAAGCGCACACCAAAAGCCGCAGACAAAAAACCAGCCGCTCGCCCGACCGCCAATGATGCCAATCGGGTACACGGGTTGGTCAAATGGTTCAACGTGTCCAAGGGCTTCGGTTTTATCACCCAGGATAATGGTGAAGAAATCTTCGTTCACTTCCGCTCGATTCGTGGGGAAGGCCGCCGCGGCCTGCGCGATGGCCAGGAAGTGACCTTCGTGGTCGCCGACAGTGACAAAGGCCCCCAGGCCGAGGACGTAGAAGGCCTGTAGCAGTAATACAGCGCCCTCACGTGGCGGGCGCCGCTGTGGTAGCAGCCTGATGCAAAGGACTTCCCGATGAGCACAAAAAAACCGCGCATTGAACACCACTTTCGTGGTGTGGTAATGCCCACCAGCTCTCATCCGGCCATTCGGCGCGTCAGGCGTGAGGGCGCCTACCCGTCAATTCACGGCAACAAGTTATGGAAATCCAGCTGCCTGTTGATCGACTACCTTAATAGCAACCCACCTGAGCACAGCCACACAGTTATCGATGTTGGCTGTGGCTGGGGAGTGACCGGTATCTGGTGCGCGAAAACCCTGGGTTCGCAGGTGACTTCGGTAGATGCAGATCAGGATGTTTTCCCGTTTCTGGAAGCATCAGCAGAGCTCAATGGTGTCAGTACCGTGCCACTGGTTTCCCGCTTTGAGCAGCTGACCACCCGCCAGCTTGCACAATTTGACTTACTGGTCGCCGGCGACATTTGTTTCTGGGATGAACTGGTCAACCCGGTTTACAACATGGTCAACCGGGCGGTAAAAGCGGGGGTAAAGCAAATCCTCATCGCCGACCCGGGTCGGCCGACCTTCCTGGAGATGGCCGAGCGCTCTGTCGATCGCCATTGCGGCGAACTCATCGACTGGGAGACCGACTCACCCATCAAAGCCAGTGGGGCCATGCTGCTTATCCACAACGCCTGATCCGGCACTACCTGACCAACTGGTAATCGCGCACCAGTTGATCGGGCAGCGCCTGCCCATCTACAAATCGGGGTCGAAACCGGATTTGCCTGATCAATCGAACCAGTTTTGACACCAGTGGATCATCGGCCGGATTCACCGCTTTGACTTTCACGTTACTTGCCCGGCCACCGCTGGAAACGTCATAACTCGCCTCCAGGATGCGCTCCTGGGCAGCCTGAGCGACAGGTTGCGGCTGCCAGAACGCCCCGTTATCCGGCAGCTCCACCGGCTGTGCCAGCCACAGCTGCACCAGGTCCTGGCGCTGCGCCTGCCCCAACAGCTCCCCGACCCGGGCATAACCCTCCAGCGCATCACGCGCGCGGCCATTCCACTGGTTCCAGTCTGCAAGCTCCAGGTTCAGCCGGGCCAACGCCTCCGGGTCATCGGGTGGGCAACGTGCAATAAGGTCATCCAGTATTTCCTCTCCGCGGCCAAGCGCCGAGCGCTGGATACCTTCAATACGCATCTTGTTGAAGTCTTCCTGGGTCCAGTCGGCCCCGAACATGGGTACCTCCGGGGCCGAGCCGATGGTTTCGATTCTGGGTTGCACTCGATCCTGAATCAGGTACAGGTTGCGCAGCTGGCTCAAGCCAAGCTCACGGTACGCAGCAAAGGCGACATTGCCATCCGCCGCCACATCGTCCAGTAACTGTTGGTTCAGCTGAAACATGGCCAGCAGACGACTGTGGGTTCTGTCGCTCTTATCCGCACCCATGCGCAGGGCCTCACGCTGCCAGCGCAAGTATTCAACGGCTGCCCCGAGACGTAACTCCGTGTAAGGCGGTTGACCGCTTCCATACAACCTGAAGATATACTCATAACGATCATCGAGGGCCTGCACGTCGCCGACAGCCCGGTGAGTATTCAACAGTTCCTTAAGGACCGGTAACTGCCGATCGCTGTACAGTCCGTCGTTCACCCTTACAATATGCAGGGCGCGTTGATAGGCGCGCTGCGCCTGCACGTAATCGCCTTGCAGGGAATACTGTCGACCGAGTGACGCCAGCGGCTCCGCCAGGGCATCGGCATATGGCCCGGCGGCTTGCTCATGGATGAGCAATTCCCGCTGCAGGCTCTGCTCGTTTGCGCCCGGATCGATGCTGTCACTAACCGCCCCGGGGGGAGCCGCTTCACCGTCGGGCCAGCTTCCACCAACGCGCACGAACTGCTCGCCATAGGGGGCCGGAGCCAGCGCAGCGGCCGGCTGCGCGACCAGCGCGCTACCGGCAATACAGATCGCCAGCAGCACAGCAAGACAATTGCACAGCCCGCCTGCTCCAGACCAACTATTTAACACAGGCGACATTTTCGAATAGGGCTTTCTAGCACGGCGCAGCCAACAATGTTATAAGGATTCGGATTCTGCAGCTCCATCAAACCAGCAACATGCCACGCACAGGCCGTTCCTGCAAGAACACTTGACCCCACGCTGAGAGCAGGCCCCTTTAACAAACAGTGACAAGACAGCGCTTGAAAAATTGTAGCCGACACGACAGGCCTTCGAAAGCCGCAGGCTTGTAGCCGGCAAGGAAGCATATTATGAAACAACTCGGAATACTCGACGCAGCATTTATCAACCTGGAGCAAACCAACACACCCCAACACGTCGGTGGGCTGGGTATTTACGACCCTTCTACCGCGCCAGGCGGTTTTGTGCGCTTTAAAGATGTGATCGCCAGTTTCGAGCGCCGACTGGGAAAGCTGCCATTGTTCCGCACCCGCCTGGTGGAAGTTCCGGGGGGACTTGACCGACCCTACTGGATCAAGGACGCCAACTTCGATGTCGAGTTTCACCTTCGACACATTGCCCTGCCCGAACCCGGTGACTGGCGTCAGCTATGCATCCAGGTCGCCCGCCTGCACTCGCGCCCGCTGGATATGTCACGACCGCTGTGGGAAGCCTATATCATCGAGGGACTGGACAATATCCCCAACCTCCCCGCGGGAAGTTTTGCCGTCTATACCAAGATGCACCACTCACTGGTAGACGGCGCAGGCGGACAATCCTTTATGACTGCCCTGCATGACCTGAGCCCCAACCCCCAGGTAGACCTGGAGGATGAGGATGCACCGCGCCTGGTCGACACCCAACCGGGCATGGGCGAACTGCTGTCCAGGGCATCGATCAACAGCGTCAAAAATGCCGTGCAATTGCTGCGGGGCACGGCCACAAATTCGCTACAAATGGGCAAGTACGCGATTGATATCATGCGTAAAACCATTCCTGCCCCGGATATATCAGCCCCAAAAACTATCCTCAACCGGGCCGTGGGTCCGCACCGGGTGTTTGATGCAGCAGAGTTTCCGCTAAGCGGCTTCAAGGAGATCAAGAACGCCGCCGATGTCACCCTGAACGATGTCGCCCTGGGGGTGATCGGTGGTGCGCTGCAACGCTACCTGGAAGCCAAGGGGGAGGCACCAGCGGAAGGATCACTCGCCGCCGCCATCCCCCTGAATATGCGCACCCGCCGCGGCATCACCGACGACAACAACCAGGTCGGCTCGGTATTTGCGTCACTGCACACCGACATCAGCGACCCGCTGGGACGACTGCAGGCCATCAAGCAGGGCACCGAGGAAGCCAAGCTCAGCGGGGAAGCCAGCCCGATGGTCGATGCCCTGAAGATCGCCGGGGTATTCTCGCCACTGGTGACGAAGGCTGCCGCAGGGGTCTGGGCGCGCAACCAGCTATCCCAATATTTGCCCGTCAATGTATCGACCTGCATCTCCAACGTGCCCGGTCCCAATTTCCCGCTGTACTGCGCGGGTGCAAAAATGGTCGACTACTACGGACTCGGTGTCCTGACCCCCGCCATGGGCATTTTCCACCTGGTATACAGCTACGCCGGCAAGCTGACCCTGTCGGTACTGGCGGATCGGAACATCATGCCCGATCCAGAGTTCTACCACGACTGCCTGGTTGCATCCTACGATGAGCTTTACCAGGCGGCGGCCGGCGCCCCTCGCGCAGCCGGTAAACCTGCCAGCGCCAAAGTGTCGCCAAAACGCCAGCAAGGTGATGCCGCAATGCCAGCTGCGCGGCGCGCTCAAGTAAAAAAATCACCTGCAAACAAGAAAAAGGGCGCTGCCCGCAAAGCCGCAAAGCCCAAAGCGGTGAAGAAAGTAAAAGTACCGAAAAAAGCCGCGGCCAGGAAACCAGCCAAAGCCAGGCCAAAATCAAAGAGCAAAGCCGCGCCGAAGGCAAAATAAAAAAAAACCCGCCATACGGCGGGTTTGAAATAACTCGATTGGACCTGGATGGTATTCCATCAGCAGCCGCCCTGTAGAGACCGACTGCCAGTCCTGGCGTTTCAGGACTGCATAAAAGAGTTCCCGCCACGTTATCGGCGGTTGTGATATACATCTAATGTATTTATATTATGTCGGCCATGAATTAAATTTATATCACCCCTTATGGACGCTCGCGAACTAGCGAAAATTGATCTCAACCTTCTGATTTCTCTAAATATTTTATTGGAAGAGAAAAATGTCTCCCGGGCGGCAGAGCGCCTGTTTATCACCCAGCCGGCCATGAGCAAAACCCTCTCGCGCTTGCGAGAACTGTTCGCAGACCCGCTTTTCACCCGCAGCAGCCATGGCATGCAACCCACCCCCCGGGCCGAGGCACTGGCTCCTGACCTGGCCGGCATCCTCGGCAATATCCAACAACTCGTGGCAGGAGGCAACTTTGACCCGGCCGCCTACCGGGGCGAGATAACCCTGGCCCTGTCGGAGTACATCGGGGTCACCCTGCTGCCCGCGCTGGCCCAGAAACTGGCCGAATTGGCCCCACAGCTAAGCATCAAGATGATCACCCGGGTCGAGAACCAGCTGGAGCAACTGGCCCTGGGAAAACTGGACTTTGCCATTCACATGGAATACGCGCAGTACTCAGAAGAGTTTCGAGTTGCCAAACTGGGCGGCAGCCCTGCGGCCTTGCTGATGCGCGATGATCACCCACTGAGTGTCGAAGCGATTACCTGGCAGCAGCTGGCCAGATACCCGCTGATCAGGCTGTATATACCCGACCGGGAGCAATTGGAAATCCAGCGCCGCTCGGATTTAGTAGCACGGCTGGAGGATTCACAGCGCGGCTCACTGGAGACCACACACCTGTTAACCGCGCTGGAAGTATTGCGCCATAGTGATTACGTGATGGCCGCCCCGGCCTACATTCTCCAGAACGAACCGGCCACCCGGGGCATCACTGCCCAAGCGGTGCCAGGCAACGAGGATTACAGCGTGAACTACGCGCTGGTGGCCCACCGACGCACGGCCAACTCAGCCCTGCATAACTGGCTGTGGGAGCAGATCACGTGTACCATCGCCGACTTGCGCACGCCCCTGCCGCGCAAGCTGCGCCAACGGGTTGCGGCCGGCAGTTCCGATCCACTTAAGTAGCGACCAAATCCAGCGACTAAAAGTAGCGAACCCAGCGTATGAGCAAAAGTAAGCGACGCGACATCCCCCGCTTCACCACGCCGATTATCGAAACTCACTGCCATCTCGACTACCTCGACGCTGGCGAACTGCAAGCTACCCTGCAACGCTGTAACGAAGTGGGTATCGAACAGATCATCACCATTGCTGTCTCACCCGCCAACCTGCAAACAGTCATGGAGCTTACCCGACAGGCAGACACCATCTGGGGCACCCAGGGCATTCACCCGCACGAGGCTGCCGGGTTTAACGAGCAGGTTGCGGCCCGGATTCGCAGCAACGCGGGCGACTCACGCATCCTGGCCGTTGGCGAGATCGGCCTGGATTACTATTACGACCACGCCGACCGGGGTGTGCAGCGCGCCGCTTTCGAACAGCAGCTACAACTGGCCGCAGACCTGGATATGCCGGTGGTCATTCACACCCGGGATGCCGATGAGGATACCCGCGATATCCTGCGCACCTTCAGCCCCCTGCTGCGACGCAAGGGAGTCATTCACAGTTTCACCTCGGGCCTGCCACTGGCTGAATACTGCCTGTCCGAAGGTTTCATGCTCGGCTTCAACGGTATTACCACGTTCAACCGGGCGGACAATGTGCGGGAGGTAGTGGCAGCCACACCGTTGCGCCAGGTATTGCTCGAAACAGACGCCCCCTACCTGACTCCGGTACCCTATCGCGGCAGGCCCAACGCCCCCTATTACCTGCCTTTTATCGCCGAGAAACTGGCCGCGATCAAGCAACTGGACGTGGAGGAACTGCTGGAGCAGGTCTATCGTAACAGCCGCGCCCTCTTTTTCGGAGCCACTTGATGGATTACATAATCGGACAGCGCTGGGTCAGCCATGCGGACGCACAGCTGGGGCTTGGTATTGTCGTTGACCTGGATGGGCGCAGGGTAACCCTGGTGTTTCCGGCGGTCGGAGAAGAGCGCACCTACGCCACTGACAATGCCCCCCTGAGCCGCCTGCGCTTCAAGGCTGGAGACCATATCTCCACTGTAGAAGACCTGGAACTGCTGGTTACCGCTGTAACAGAGCAACAAGGCCTGTTGCTTTACACCGGTATCGATCACCACGACGTCGAGACCACGATCTCCGAGCTTGAACTGAATGCCTTCGTGCAACTGACCACACCCCAGCAGCGCCTGCTCAACGGCCACTT
>Ga0102814_10002169_pt1 | contig 13439 bp, 13 predicted proteins | sample ColrivemetaGS741_FD_79112 | JGI IMG/M metagenome (GOLD analysis project Ga0102814, IMG submission 79112) | Estuarine microbial communities from the Columbia River estuary - Flood tide ETM metaG S.741 | ecosystem: Environmental > Aquatic > Marine > Intertidal zone > Estuary | place: USA... | reverse complement strand
TAATAATGCGGTTAACCGCATTACTAACTAACGCATATTACAACTGATTAATTTTATTCAATGGCCCACCACAATAAACACCATGGCAGCTTTTGCATGCTTGTATAGACTGTGTATAATAATATTGTTGAGAATCTCCACGCTCTATGCCTTTAAGGGCTTCAAGGTATGGATTGGTAAGACTTTGAAAAGTGGGTTCTAAATGCTCATCTCTAGTGGCGTGAGCCTCTTTTAACCCCCAAATTTGAGAAGGAATAGAATCTATTTTTTCGCCAGCAGCAAGTTTTGCTTTTGCACCTTCACTAAAAGTAACCATGTCTCTCATCAACTGTGCCAATTCAGAGGCCTCATACATATCTGCTTTCTCGTTTTTGTTGTTTTGAGAACAAGCAATTATACTTATGGAAATAATTGCGAATACGATGTATTTTAATTTCATTTATGTTAGATTTTTCTGATTGACATAGGTATTCGTCTTAAGTCCCACCTACCAACTAATAACCAATAACTAGTCAATAATTACACCGTCTGCCATAAAACTTAGTTTCACTTCAGGTTCTGTAATCGCAGCGATCTCTTCTTCCGTTTTTTCGCTGTCTTTCGCAATTTCTTTTTGCTCAGCTACCGTTAAAGTATCTAAGTATGCCCAACCTTTCATTGTTGCATTATGATCAGCACTGTTTTTTGGTACAAAAAAACCGTAGTCTTTAAACTGTACCAACATATCTTGACCATTAGCATCCATACTCATCCAGCATCCTTTTGCTTGGCAAGCAGTTTTAATACTTCCATTTACAGTAGTGTAAAACGAATCTTTTCCAGCCAGCGAATCTAGCATTGCTTGCATAGTTAATGGATTTTCGGCTACCCAAGTAGTGTCACCATATCTTCCAGCTACAGTAGTTTCTTCAGCCTCGTTAGTTTTATTTTGCGAGCAACCAATAATAGATGCTATTGTTATTAAAAAAAGTGCTGCGTATTTCATGTTTTTTCTTTTTTAAAGTCCTGCAAAAGTATTTTTTCTTTACAAAAAAGATACTCTATTTCTTGATTTGAAGCTACAATTACGAGTTTATGTAACCAATGTTTCATAACCATATCGTTGTACCAAGCCGAATTTACTTCATCAAAATTGGTGCATGGTTCATCTAACAGCAATACTGGGGTGTCAGTAAATAAGGCTAAACTTAGTTTTACCTTATTCTTTAAACCTGAAGAAAGGTTACTATATTTTTTATGCAAAAAGGGTGTTAGATCACTTAACTCCCATTGCTCTTTTATAGGGATTATTGGTTTTTTAAATTGAAAATGGAACTGAAATAATTCCTCTACGGTAAAGTCATCCAACAAGTACATTTCTGGGCTACTAAAGCTAAATAATTGCTCTGGTGGTAAGTTTGGAGAAAAAATTACTTCCCCTTTTGTCGGAGCTAAAACGCCACTAATTATTTTTAATAATGTGCTTTTGCCTGAACTGTTTGGCCCAAGTAAAACATATTGTTTGCCTGCTTCAAACATGTAGTTAAAATCTCGAAATAAAACCTCGTTATTAAACCTTTTTCCGATGTTTGTACAGGAGATAAGAGCCATGAAACTAACGAGAAATGTATCCTTTCATAATACCTCTGTCAGACATACGAATAAAGCTTATTATTTCATCACGCTCCTGAGTAGCAGGCATTTCTGCTTCTATTTTTGTTATGGCTCTGGCATTGTTTAAGCCACGCACATATAAGGTTCTGTATATTTCTTGAATCTCAGCAATTTTTTCTGGCGAAAATCCTCTTCTACGCAAACCAATACTATTTACTCCTTCATAACTCAAAGGTTCACGAGCTGCTTTAGTGTACGGTGGCACATCTTTTCTAACTAAGCTTCCTCCACTAATCATAACATGGCAACCTATCTTTACAAATTGATGAACAGCAACCAAGCCACTCAAAATAGCAAAATCGTCTATTTCTACTTCGCCTGCTATTTGAGATGCATTACCAATAATTACATTATTGCCTAAAACACAATCGTGTGCAATATGTGAGTATGCCATAAGCAGGCAGTTGTTTCCAATAACTGTTTTGTTTTTTGCAGAAGTTCCTCTGTTTATGGTAACACATTCTCTTACCGTAGTATTATCACCAATTTCGGCAGTAGTGGCTTCGCCATCAAACTTTAAATCTTGAGGTATGGCCGATATTACAGCACCTGGGAATATTCTGCAATTTTTACCAATACGTGCACCTTCCATAATGGTAACGTTAGAACCTATCCAAGTTCCTTCGCCTATTTCTACATTTTTATGAATGGTTACAAATGGTTCAATTACCACATTGTCAGCTATTTTAGCCTCGGGGTTTACATATGCAAGTGGTTGAATCATATTATTTGTTTTCTACTATTTGAGCCATCATTGTCGATTCGCAAACTAGCTTATTTCCTACAAAAGCTTCTCCTTTCATAATGCATAAACCTCTACGAACGGGTGCTGTTAAAACCATTCTAATAATTAGTGTGTCTCCAGGAACTACCTTGTCTTTAAATTTTGCATTTTCAATTTTAACAAAATATGTACTCCATTTTTCCGGGAATTCTTTATCAGCCAATACCAAAACTCCACCAGCTTGTGCCATCGCTTCTAATTGCAATACGCCAGGCATTATGGGTTCATTTGGAAAATGGCCTTGAAAAAAGTATTGATCTCCCGTTATATTTTTTATTGCAACTACTTCCGTTTCAGTTTGTTTTACAATCTTGTCAACCAACAAGAAAGGGTGCTTATGAGGTAGAATTTTAGCAATTTCTTTGTGTCCGTATACTGGCGGTATATTAGGATCGTACACAGGCGTGTTATCTATAACTTTTTGTTCCTTTTTAGATTTTTCGTAAGCCCGTTTTATCTTTTTTGCAAATTCTACATTCGCTTTATGGCCTGGGCGAGCAGCTAAAATTTGAGCTTTTAAAGGAACTCCAGCTAAGGCTAAATCGCCCACCATGTCAAGCAACTTATGGCGAGCAGGCTCATTCTGAAACCGAAGTTCAACATTGTTTAATATCCCTTCTTTTTTAACCTCTATTTTGTCTTTATTAAACAACTTGGCAAGGCTGTCCATTTCATCGTCCTTTATTTTTCGGTCTACAATTACTATGGCATTGTTTAAATCGCCACCTTTTATCAAATTGTTTTCAACTAACATTTCAAGTTCGTGCAAGAAACAGAATGTTCTGCAACTCGAAATCTCATCTTTAAACTCTGCTAAGCTGGTTATAGATGCATGTTGACTGCCAAGTACAGGTGAGTTGTAATCTACCATTACGGTAAGTCTGTAGTCGTTTAATGGCAATGCCATCATTTCTACGCCAGAACCATCTCCATAGTTAATACGATGTGGTATTTCAAAGTATTCGCGTTCTTTTTTTTGTTCAACTATGCCTGTGTCTAAAAGCAAATCTATAAATGGGCGAGAACTACCATCCATAATAGGTGTTTCTGGCCCGTCAAGTGTAATTAGTACATTATCAATTTCTAAACCTGCCAAAGCAGCTAAAACATGTTCTACTGTATTAATTCTGGCACCGTTATCTTCAATAGTTGTTCCTCTTGAGGTATCTACAACTAAATCACAATCTGCCTTTACTTTAGGTTGTCCGTCTAAATCCAGTCGCTGAAAAACATAACCGTGATCTTCATCCGCAGGATTAAAAGTTAAGGTTACCTTTTTACCCGTGTGTAATCCTACGCCAGATACACTTACTTTATTTTTAATGGTGGTTTGGAGTTTATCCATTGTTTGCATTTTTTTCTGCTATTTGTTTTTCTAGTTGTCTAATTCTCTTCTCTAACTCTGGTAAGTGCCTATATATAACACGAGATTTCATAGAATCTCCAAGGGGTAGATGCGGTGCATCAGCATATTTGCCTCCAGGTTCAGTTATATCGCTATTTACCCCAGCCTTTCCTCCAATTTGTACACCGTTTGCTATACTTACGTGGCCTACAACACCTGCTTGCCCTGCAATAACAACATTGTCTCCAATTTTGGCACTCCCAGCTATTGCAACTTGGCCAGCTATTACAGTGTTTTTACCTATTTCTACACCATGTGCAATTTGCACCAAATTATCTAATCTACTACCATCGCCAATTTTGGTTGAGCCCATATTAGCTCTATCAATTCCGCAATTCGAACCAATTTCTACATTGTCTCCAATTACTACGTTACCAATTTGGGGTATTTTAATATAGGTTCCATTTGGTAAAGGAGCGTGTCCAAAACCATCACATCCAATTGCTGTTCCACTGTGTATTATGCAATTATTGCCTATTACGGTGTTGTAGTAAAGCGATGTATTGGCATAAATAGTAGTATTATCGCCTATTTTACAATCTTCATATATCGTTGTGTTTGCAAATATTTTGCAATTATCTCCTAATTTAACATTGTTACCAATGTAAGCATTTGGGCCAATGTAGCAATTTTTGCCTATGGATGCGGTGGGTTCTATAACGGCCCGCGGATGAACATCTGCATTTGGATCCTTGTAATCGAAAAACTGGATAAGTATTTGACAAAACGCTACGTAGGGACTCGCACATTTAATTACAGTAATATTTTCGGGTATTGGTTTTAGGGTATTATCTACCAAAACAATTCCTGCCTGCGTATCGGTAAGAAAATGAATGTACTTTTTGTTGGAGATAAAGCATAAGTCGTTGCTTGTGGCTTCTTCAATTTTGGATACCGTACCTACTTCCGTAGCTGGGTTTCCTTGCACTGTGCCATTTACAAGCTCTGCTATTTTAGCTGCAGTAAGTTTCAAATGGGGGCAAAGTTAAATTATTTCAAATAAGTTATATAATATTTAATCTGAGGGCCGTGGTCGCCAGCCAAATTGTATATTTCAGATGTTTCACTTAGGTCTTTTAGTGAGCCATTTTTCAATCCAATTTTTAACGAATCGCCTTCGGCAGAATAAGCACTGTTCTGCATACTGCCAGTAACTACAAAATAGGTTGCCTCCTCAGTTTTTATATTAAGCTTAGTAGCAGTTTCTACTTTTTTTAGTTCTATAAAATCTTGAGAAAAGGGATTGTTGGATATTTCAACTTTAGGTAAAACTCTATCAATAAGCATAGTGCATAAAGTGCGAAGCACTTTGTCGTTGCTCTTCTTCCAAACTTTTATAGCACTTATAATGTCATTATCATCTAAATAACAAAATGTGTCAATAACCTCATCATTCGTAAGATCTGCTTTACTGCAATTGTGCGATAGGAAAAAGAGTAAATACGGACTAGCGAAAAGTTGAGTTCCAGTGCTAATTAATTCATTTGCACGTTTTAATATTTTTACGAGAATTTGATCTGCAGCTATGGATGTTTTATGCAGATAAACTTGCCAGTACATAAATCGGCGAGCCATTAAAAATTTTTCTACCGAATAGATGCCTTTTTCATCTACAATTAATTCGTCGTTTTTTACATTAAGCATTTGTATAATTCGCTCAATGCCTACCATTCCTTCAGAAACACCCGTGTAAAAGCTATCTCTTCTTAGGTAGTCTAACCTATCCATATCTAGCTGGCTAGAAACCAATTGGTGTAAAAATTTGCGAGCGTATTTATCTTCAAAAATCTGAATTGCTAAATCTAATTGGCCATTCATTTTTTTGTTAATGCCTTGCATTAAAACGCTCGAAATATCTTCGTGATGCACATTATTGAAAATAGAATGCTCTAAACTATGCGAAAACGGACCGTGTCCAATATCGTGTAATAAAATTGCCAATAAAACACCTATTTCTTCCGCCTGAGATATTTCTACATCTTTGCTTCTCAAGCTTTCTATGGCAGTTTGCATTAAATGCATGGCCCCCAATGCATGATGAAATCTTGTATGTAAAGCACCCGGATAAACCAAATGCGTTAGTCCCAATTGTTTTATTCTTCGCAACCGCTGAAATTCGGGTAATTGAATACAATCAAACAGAATTTCGTGATTTATAGTTATGAAACCATAAATAGGATCGTTTATTATTTTCTTTTTATTCAAAGATGAAATAAAATATTGTTTTAAGAGTTGAAATAATACTTGCTTTGCACGTCAAGATAACCGAAAATCAAAAACTTGCCGCGTGCAAAGGTTATCCAAATAAATTAGAAATACGAAATACCCTTATATGAACGAAGTTAAAATACTGTGGGCTGATGACGAAATCGAACACCTTAAAGCTCATTTATTTTTTTTAGAAGAGAAAGGTTTTGATGTAACCACAGTAACCAATGGATTAGATGCCATAGAAAAGGTAAAAGAAAATCATTACGATTTAGTTTTTTTAGATGAAAATATGCCGGGTATTTCTGGCTTAGAAACACTAAAGCAAATTAAAGAAATTGAAGGTAACGTACCGGTTGTAATGATTACAAAAAGCGAAGAAGAACATATAATGGAAGATGCCATTGGTTCTAAAATTGCTGATTACCTAATAAAACCCGTAAATCCTAGGCAAATACTTTCTACCATAAAAAAGCTGATTGATAATAAGCGATTAGTGACAGAAAGTGTAACGCAACGATATCAACAAGATTTCCGACACATTGGAATGGCATTTATGGATTATATGGATTGGCCAAAATGGAAAGAGACGTACAAAAAACTGGTTTATTGGGAAACAGAGATGGACGGTTCTGACGAAACGGGAATGGAAGAAATTTTAAGCACCCAAAAAGCAGATGGAAATAGGGAGTTTAGTAAATATATTCAAAAGAATTATTTCGATTTTATTCCTTATGCAAATCAAACCGACGATACTCCTATTATGTCGCATACCTTAATGAATAGAGGAATATTGCCGAATAAGGTGAAAGGGGAGCCATTCTTTTTGTTATTGCTAGACAATTTGAGGTACGACCAATGGAAAACAATACAAAAAGAGATAAGTAATTACTATAGAACTACCAAAGAAGACTTGTATTTAAGCATTTTGCCTACAACTACACAATATGCACGTAATGCAATATTTAGTGGCTTGATGCCAATGGACATTGAAAAACGTTTTCCTGATAAGTGGAGTAGTGACGAGGATGAGGGAGGCAAGAACAATCACGAAGAGTTTTTTATAAACGACTTATTTCAACGTTTAAGATTAGGCTATGAATCAAAATACATAAAAGTAACCAATTTGCACAATGCCAAAGCAATGGTAGAGCAGTTGCCAAACTTAGTAAACGAAGAGTTTGTTACCATTGTTTATAATTTTATCGACACTCTATCTCACGCCAGAACAGATTCTAAAATAATGCGAGAGCTTGCCGAAGACGAAACGGCTTATAGAAAACTTACCATGAGTTGGTTCGAACATTCACCATTGTTAGAAGCTATTCGTTTTTTGGCTTCTAAAAAAATAAAAGTAGTAATTACCACGGATCACGGTTCTGTGCGAGTTGATAATCCTATAAAAATGGTTGGCGAGCGAGAAACTACAACTAACCTACGATATAAAACGGGCAAAAAAATTAGCTATACGGCAAAAGAAGTATTCGAAGTTGAAAAACCAAACGAAGCATTATTGCCTAAACAACACGTGAGTAGTAGGTATATTTTTGCTCGAGAAAATGACTTTTTTGTGTATCCAAATAACTTAAATCATTACGCCAAATATTATAAGGATACTTTTCAGCATGGAGGTATTTCTATGGAAGAAATGATTATTCCACTAATTACACTTGAGCCAAAATAATGGAACAAAATTTTACCATATGTTCGCCGCAAGAGCTAACTAATGTAAGCTCGGCATTAGCCAAATTAATGCAAGAAACCCATAAGCGAGTAATTCTGCTTAATGGAAATTTAGGAACCGGTAAAACCACCTTTGTTAAAGAGTTTGTTTCAAGTAAAAACGTGGATGTTGAAGTAGATAGCCCAACTTTTTCCATCGTTAATGATTATGATTTAGGGAGTGAAATAATTCATCACTTTGATTTATATCGCACAAATACAATAGAAGAAATTGAGGATTTTGGATTTTGGGATTATATAGATTCAAGCAATATCTGCTTTATTGAATGGCCTGATAAAATTGCAGATTTATTGCCTCAAAATCAGGTAATAACGGTTGATATAAAATTATCTTTGAACCAGTGCAGAGAGTTTACCTTTTATTACTAGTTGCTTTTTTAGTAAAGTGGGGCATAGCTCAAAGCTACGATTACAGCATTGGCCAGCACACCGAAAAGGTTGATAGTGTTTTGCATTGGATGTACGATTATGAGCAACTTGGCATAAAATCTTTCGGAACAGATAATCTAGACAGAACACGCGATTGGATTACAAACAAGTACACGCAGTTTGGATATGAAAGTATTTACCTAGATACGTTTAAATTCGGAACTAAATTCGGCTACAACATAATTGTAGAAAAGCCTGGAGACGACACTACAAATTGGATAATTGTAAATGCCCATTACGATAGTGTAACAGAAGGACCCGGTGCTAATGATAATGGAAGTGGCGTTGTTGCTTGTCTTCAAATTGCCAAAATAATTAAAGATATACCAATTGGAGTCGGTATTCGATTTATTCATTTTTCGGCCGAAGAAGTTGGGTTAATTGGGAGCAAGCACTATGTAGCCAATACAATAGGCGAGTCAGAAAAAATAGATCTCGTATTAAATCTCGATCAAATTGGTGGTACAAAAGGAGCCGATAATAGTGCAATTAAATGCGAGCGAGATGAAGATGGAAATCCAAGTGTAAACAACGCCTTGTCTTACCTTAAAACCGATACATTGGCTACACTTATTAGTACATATACTACGCTAACGCCATTAATAACCAGAGCGTATTCTTCGGATTACGTGCCGTTTGAAGATAGTGGTTATGTTATTACAGGATTATATCAAGCGAGTGACTATCCGCATTATCATACAGCTAATGATATAACTGCAAACATAGATATTGAAGCTACCACTGAAGCAATAAAAGGAGCTTTAGCAGCAACGCTTTATTTTAGCCGCAACAAGCTACCGCTAAGTGTAAACAAAATTGGTGCATTAGGTTATTCATTTTTTCCAAATCCGACTCAAGAAACGTTGCATTTTCAGGCTTCTTTTTACCAGGAATGTACTGTAAGAATAGTTAATTCATTAGGGCAAGAAGTTTTGTCGGCTTATGCTTTTCCAAATGAGCCAATTAACGTTTCTATGTTGCCAGCGGGTATTTTCTATGCAACAATTTCAAGAATGGGTCTGCACTTACATCAATCAAAGCTTATAATTGCAGCAAATTAGGCTATATCTTTGTTTGAATTTGTACTTATGATTCAAACCATAGCACTTTTCATAATTTTAGAAAAAGGAAGTTTATTTAAATGAAATATACCTGCTGGGGAGCGGCAAGACAAGTTACGGGGAGCATGCATTTGCTCGAATTGGATTCTGGTTATACAATTTTAATAGATTGCGGAATTGATTATGAGGATAGATTAAATGAAGAAATTAACGCTAATTTCCCATTTGATGTAAAGCAAGTAAATGTGCTTTTGCTAACACACGCACACATCGATCATAGCGGCAATATTCCGAATTTAGTTCGTCAAGGTTTTAAAGGAGAAATAATTTGTACAGAACCTACGGCATATCTTTTAGATAAGCTTTGGAGCGACTCTGTAAATATTCAAAACTCAGATAAAAAAAGAAAAGGCGGAAGAGCAAAATTATTTGGATATCACGATGTAAAGGTTGCTTCAGAGCAGCTGCTTACCCTGCCATTTTATAAAGAATTTGTTTTAAATAATGATGCCAAAATAACCTATTACGAAGCAGGACATATAATTGGTGCAGCAAGTATAGCAATTGAGGTAACAGAAAAAGGCAAAACAAAACGCATCGGTTTTACAGGAGATTTAGGAAATCCTGGAAGTAAGTTAATAGTAGATTTTGTTCCCATACCAGACTTGGATTATTTGGTTACTGAAACTACTTATGGCAATAGGTTACATAGAGAAACACGCTCGGCAGAAGATGTGTTGTTGGAGCAAGTAACTGAAACGTGTGTGAAGAAAGAAGGCCGATTAATTATTCCAGCATTTAGTGTGGGAAGAACGCAGGCTATTTTATTCACGCTTAAAAAGTTATTTAATTCGGGTAAAGTGCCTCCAATTCGGGTATTTGCAGATAGTCCTTTAGCATTAGCCAGCAGCAATATACACAATCGTTTTATTGATTATTTGAATGCAGAAGCCAAAGCTTATGCTGCAGAAAGCTCTAATCTGTTCGACTTTAAGAATTTGCATTTGGTAGAGGATGATGAAGACATAGAAGAAATGGATTTGTATCGTGATGCTTGCATTGTAGTTTCATCAGCAGGAATGTTAGAAGGAGGGCGAATACAACAGCACATTAACGAGAATATTCAAAATCCTATGTGCACCGTTCTTATCGCCGGTTTTTGCTCGCCAGGAACGCTAGGTGCACAACTACTAGAAGGTAGAAGCACTATACGCATAAAAGGAAATGATAAATATGTGTTTGCCAAGGTGTTACAAACAGATGTGTTTAGTGCCCACCCTGATGCTGATGGATTAAAAAGCTATTTTAATGCTATAGACTCTAAGAAGCTTAAACACGTATTTTTTGTGCACGGCGAAGAAATGGCTATGATCGAACTTAAGAATTCGTTGGAAAACGATTTTGCGGAAAAAGTAAATATTCCGATGCGAGGCGAGAGCTACTCCTTATAACTTGTTTGTTTCTAAACAATGGATAGCTAGTGTTTCCTTAGTTATTCATAATAAGTTTGCACCATTATTTGCTAATGAAGAACGTTTTATTAACTGGAGCTGATGGATTACTAGGCAGCAATATTTGCAGGATATTATTAGAGAGAGACTATAGCATCACCGCGTTTGTTCACCCTACTTCTAGCTCACATACCCTCGATGGATTAAAGATAACCATTAAAAAAGGCGACTTATTAAATCCAGAGGAGGTATCTGAAGCAATGCAAGGATGTGATTTAATTATTCATACCGCTGCGAATACAAGTCTTTGGCCATTTCGTTCAGAAATAATTAGAAAAGTAAATATAGATGGTACGCTTAACGTAATTGCAGCTGCAAAACAACAAGGGGTAAAAAAGATGGTGCACATTGGCACGGCCAACACTTTTGGTTTCGGTACATTAGAAAACCCTGGCGATGAAACAAAGCCGTATGTAGGCGAAAAATATGGCTTAGACTATATGGATTCCAAACACGAAGTTCATCAACTAATTATGCAGGAAGTGAAAGAAAATGGATTTCCGTGTGTGGTTGTAAACCCGACATTTATGTTAGGTAAATATGATGCCAAACCCAGTTCGGGTGCCATGGTACAAGCTGTAGCCGAAGGCAAAGTGCCTGGTTACACTTTAGGAGGTAGAAATTATATTTATGTAAAAGATGCTGCAATTGGAGTGGTAAATGCCCTAGAAAAAGGAAAAGTAGGTGAGAGCTACATTTTGGGCAATAAAAACATGTCATACAAAGAAGCTTTTGGCTTAATGGCAAAAGTTATTGGTGAGAAACCACCCAAGTTCGGCTTGCCATACGCAGTGTCGTATGCCTATGCCGTAGTCGGCAGTTTTATAGCGAGCTTAAGAAGCAAGCCACCTACCATTTCAGTACCAATGATAAAAATAGCTTACGATAAACACTATTTTACAGCTGCAAAAGCAGTGCGTGAAATAGATTTACCTCAAACTCCAGTGGAAGATGCCATCCGCGAATCTTACGAGTGGTTGAAAAGTAATAATATGATAAACAAGTAGTTGTGAGTTTTTCATTTAATAATAAAGTAGCCCTTGTTACCGGCTCTAGCAGGGGGATAGGTAAGGCAATAGCAATTGAATTGTGCAAACAAGGAGCTAAGGTTATACTTAATGGCCGAAATGCAGAAACCTTAGAAAATACAAAAAACTGGTTTCTGGCTCAGAAATTCGATGTAATAGTAGCCGTTGCAGATATAACCAATTTTGAAGCTTGTGAAGAATTAGTAAAGCTCGCCACTAAAACATATGGCAAGCTTGATATTGTTATTGCTAACGGTGGAATAGCGGGTAGTGCAAGTATGCTAAATTTTTCTTCGGATGAGTTTAAAGCGGTTGTTGATAGTAATATTTATGGAAGTTATTTTCCAATTAAAGCAGCACTTCCAGAATTAGATAAAACCAACGGCAGCGTAGTCTTCATTTCATCGTTGGCAGGTTTACGTGGAATTCCAGATCACGTTGCATATAGCGTTGGAAAGATGTCGCTTACGGCAATGGCACAAGGATTGGCCGTGGAGTTAAAGCATTTAAATATTCACGTTGGAATAGTTTATGTTGGTTATACTCAAAACGAGAGCACAAAAACATTGCTTGGCGAAGGAGGTAAACTGATTCCAGTTCCCGAAAGACCAGCATTTTTACAGCAGAGCAGGGAGCAGGTGGCTAGGTCGGTTCTTAGCTTAATTAAACGCCGAAAGTTTAAGGTAGTTTTAACACCACTAGGGAAGCTTAATTCAGTTGCTGCACGGCTGTTTCCTGGGCTACTTCAGTGGATTTTTACGAAGGCGTACAAGTCAAAGTAAAATTTCTTATAATTTATGATGAGGCCAAGCTATATTTTTAAAATTCTACTCGAAATAATGGATTCACCGTTTCTAAACTTAATAAAGTAAACACCACTTGGTAAGTCGGAAATATCTAAGAATAATTTCGATCTATTCGAAGCTGCTCTTATTTCAAAAACTTCCTCACCCAAAACATTGGTTATCGTAAAAGGTGTAAAATCTGAATTACTAAAGTCAATAGTAAACATTCCTGAAGTAGGGGAAGGGTAAACTTCAACATTAATAACCTCAAGCGTTGGCACACTGCTTCTATCTCTATCGGTTGCAAACGTCCAAACTTCGCTCCATTCGCTGTAAAATCCACCTAAATTAGCTCTTGCTCGCCAGTAGTAGGTCGTGTTGTATTCCATTTCAGTAAATAGATAAGAATTAGTAGGAGAGGAGTGATTAAATTTTGTTTCGAAATTAGACGATGTACTTAGTTCACCTTCGTAACTTGTTGCTCCTGTAACTTTTGCCCATCGCATTCTGGTATCTAGTTTCACATCTTTTTCTTCATTTTCCGGGCTGATTAAATTTGGGCCAGCAACCGATTCTTCAGTGGAAAAACTCCAAGTCTCGCTCCAATCATTTACTTCGTCGCCAGCAGAGTTTCTGGCTCTAACGTGCCAGTAGTATTTCGTATTTAAATCTAACTTAGCCGTGGACGATGTTGTAGTTGAACTAAGCTTTGTCGCGTTGCTAAAATCAGCATTTTTACTGTATTCTAATGCGTAACTAGAGGCAGCACTTTGTGGTCCCCAACTAAAAGCGACATTGTACGAAACACTAGTAGCTTCATTTGCCGGAGTTA
>Ga0102814_10002167_pt1 | contig 13448 bp, 14 predicted proteins | sample ColrivemetaGS741_FD_79112 | JGI IMG/M metagenome (GOLD analysis project Ga0102814, IMG submission 79112) | Estuarine microbial communities from the Columbia River estuary - Flood tide ETM metaG S.741 | ecosystem: Environmental > Aquatic > Marine > Intertidal zone > Estuary | place: USA... | reverse complement strand
TAGGTAATGTTTAACTTAATAATTGGTTTTTATCTTTGAAAAACTTACTTCGAAAATGAAGAATATTATTAAAGTATCCACCGTTTTGGTTTTAGCCGCAATGCTGGTTTATGCCCTAGGTCCTAAACCTACTGCCTTTGATGGTGAGTTTACTCCCTTAAAAACATCGGTTAGTAATGTAGGCTTGACAGAGCAAGACATTCAACAGAAAGAAGCTACAATGCCGATAAAGCCCGGCAATCAGTCGCAATTTTATTGGGCAGATAGTGTTGGAAAAGCTACTGAATATGTAGTGCTATATCTTCACGGTTTTTCTGCAAGTCCAGAAGAAGGAGCCCCCATTCATACAGATTTTGCCAAACGATATGGCTGTAATATGTACGTGCCATTGTTGTCAGACCACGGATTAATATCAGCAGATGCTATGCTTAATTTTACGGCAGAACGCTATTTGCAATCTGCCTATGATGCTTTACAAGTGGCGAAAAAAATGGGTAAGAAGGTGATTGTTATGGCTACAAGTACTGGGTGCACCGCAGCTTTATTTTTAGCATCTAAAACGGATGATATTGATGCTCTAATTTGTTATTCACCCAATATTCGGGTGTTCGATCCAAAATCTGCTCTGCTCGCTAAACCGTGGGGATTGCAAATTTCTAGAATGGTACTCGGCGGCAAATATTATACCTGGCAAGCTCCGCCAGACGCTCAACCTTATTGGGATACTAAGTATAGAATAGAATCGCTAATCGAGTTACAGCGTTTGCTGGAGGGAACTATGAATAAATCGACATTCGAAAAAGTACAGGTGCCAACCTTTGTAGGTTACTATTACAAAAACGAAGTAGAACAAGATTCTGTGGTTTCTGTAGAAAAAATTAAAGAAATGTATTCGCAGTTAGGTAGTAAGAATAAGGCTTTGCAAGCTTTTCCGAACGCAGGCAAACACGCCATTTGTAGCGGTTTTTTCTCTAAAGATATCCAAGGGGTTGAGGCTGCAACTTATTCGTTTATTGAAAAAATTTACGGTTTAGTTCCAAAAACTACCTCTGAATTGACCGATTAGTAAAACTTTCTGTTTATTTTGCTTTTGAATGTATGTAAGAAAAAATTTTACTTTCAAAGGTATTATGTCCTTTTCGGGTATTCATCTTATTTGGCTTACAGTTTGGGCGGTTGCAGTTCCTGTATTTATTGAATTTTTACACAGTAAAGATATTCATGCTTTTAAGGTGCCGTGGTTGCCTGTTAGCTTAATAGGTACCGCTTTAGCTTTTTATGTAGGTTTTAAAAACAACAGTTCGTACGATAGACTTTGGGAAGCTCGTAAAATTTGGGGAGCCATTGTAAATAGCAGCAGGTCTTGGGGTGTAATTGTAAAGGCATACTTATCAAGTACGTTTCAAGCAGAAAAAATGTCGGAGCGGGAGTTAGATCAGTTTCGTAGAAAACTTATTTTTAGGCACATTGGTTGGTTGTATTCGTTAAGAAGTCAATTGCTTATTCCCACCCAATGGGAGCACATGGGCCAGGGAGGTCGTGTGGCAAAGTATGCCGAAATGCGTTCGCGAAGTTTTGGAGTTGGCCTGTTTGAAGATGAAATTACTAAAGATGCACTACCCAAATGTTTACCGCAAAAAGAAATAAGTAGATTGGTAAATAGTCAAAATACGGCAACACAAATCATAGATCAACAGAGTCAAGATTTAAAAGAGTTAAGAGAATTAGATATTATAGACGACTTTAGGCATATGGAATTGCAAAAAGTGTTGAACGATTTTTATAGACACCAAGGGCAAGCTGAGCGTATTAAAAAGTTTCCGTTACCTCGCCAATATGGTAGTATGAGTTTTGTGTTTGTGGGTATATTTATCTTTTTATTGCCATTTGGTTTGGTTACTGAGTTTCACGATTTAAGCGAATGGGGTGCGTGGCTCTCTATTCCATTTTCCGTTATAGTAAGTTGGGTATTTTTAATGATGGAGTTAGTGGGCGATTATTCCGAAAACCCGTTTGAAGGATTGGGAAATGATATACCTATGCTTGCCTTATGCCGAACGATAGAAATTGACCTATTAGAAATGCTTGGGGAAACGGAATTGCCGCCTAGCATTCAACCTGTAAATGATGTATTGATGTAATGATTATGGAAGATTTTATAGCATTTTTTAGTGAGTTGTCTACCCTGCAAAAGTTTGTTTGGGTAGTAATTTGTATGGCTTTTTTCTGGCTAGTAGAAGGAGCTTACCCCATGTTAAAAGGTAAATATAAGAAATGGAAACATGCTAAAGTTAATTTAGTACTCTTAGGTACAACTATGCTTATAAACGCTGGGTTTGGTGCTGCCACGGCAGGTGTGTTTGTTTGGATGGATACTGCGGAATTTGGAATGAATAATTGGTTGGAAATGCCACTTTGGTTATCGTTTTTGTTTAGCATTCTGTTGCTTGATTTTGTTGCCCAATTTGGGGTGCATTACATTTTACATAAAGTGCCTTTTATGTGGCGAATGCATATGGTGCACCATAGTGATACAATGGTGGATGTTACTTCCGGAACACGGCATCATCCGGCTGATTATTTGCTTCGTGAAGTGTTTTCTCTTTTAGCCATTATTATTGGTGGAATTCCCTTTGCATTTTATGGTTTTTATCGCATTCTTACGGTGTTATTTACCTATTGGACACACGCTAATTTAAGGCTGCCAAGCAAGCTGGATAAAGCTCTAAGTTATATTATAGTTACTCCTAATATGCACAAATTTCATCACCATTTCGAGCGACCTTGGACCGATACGAATTTCGGGAATATTTTAAGCATTTGGGATAGAATATTTGGTACTTATGTATACGGCGATATTAACAAAGTAGAGTACGGATTGGATGTGCTAGACAATAGCCAATCTCAAAATTTGCGTTATCAATTAAAAGTTCCTTTTGATAAAGCAATAAAAATGGATACAATAAAGAATAGATAATTACAAATTCTTAACCGTGTATTTAAAGTTAATTTAAGTTGCAATTTATAATTGGATGTTTTTATCCAATTATAAATTATTTTATTAGATTTGCTCTGTTCAAAGAGATAAAATGATCTCCAAATCGTGTGAATATGGCATAAAAGCAGTAATCTGCATCTCGGTTAATACGCTTATTAATAAGCGTATTAGCTTAGCACGTGTGGCCGAAAATATAAAATCGCCAATGGCTTTTACCTCTAAAATTTTACAACAATTGGTGCGAGCAGAAATTGTACAATCATCCAAAGGAAGTAACGGTGGATTTGTAATTAATCAACAAAAAATAGAAAAACTTACTATGTGGGATGTGGTAAATGCTATAGATGGGAATGAGTTGGAGCATAAGTGTATTTTAGGCTTAGGTTCATGTTCCGAAGAAAACCCTTGTCCCGTTCATTCCGATTATTCTGTACTTAGAAAATCGATACTTCATTTTATGAATTCTACATTTATAATAGATCTTTCTAAAACCGTATCGGATGGAGAAAGTGTACTTAAATCTCCATTACTCATGTCAAACTTAAAATTAATTTAATATGCTATCAAAAAGCCAAGCTCGAGCGTTTTTCTTAGGCGGCACAGTAGTCAGTTTCGCTGTGTTCTTAGGAATGTCGTGGGTAACCTTAAGCAAGGAAGTGCCCAAAAACACTAATTCTGAAAACATTACAGCCGAAGTAATTAGAGGTAAACATTTGTGGGAAGAGAATAACTGCATGGGTTGCCACACGATTATGGGAGAAGGTGCCTATTACGCTCCCGAACTTACTAAGGTAGTAGACAGAAGGGGAGTGGGTTACATTAAAGCGGCACTTATGACCAAAGAACCATGGTCTCCTCGTGGCAGAAAAATGGTTGCTTATGGTTTTAGCGATGCAGATGCTAATGATCTCGTATCCTTCTTAACTTGGATTGGTAAGACAGACCTAAATGGCTTTCCAGCAGAACCGAAATATAAAAGTACAACCAAATAATAATTGATAACATGAAATACAAATCTCAAAAAGTAGCTTATTGGTTTTTTGCCTTATCAATGCTATTACTCACTTTGCAAATAGTCTATGGTTTTATTATGGGTTTTGCTCATACAGGCTTAGACGGATTACACGATATTATCCCGTTTAATACAGCTCGTGCTGTACATACAAATCTTTTGGTTGTGTGGTTGCTTTCTGGTTTTATGGGAGCGGCGTACTACATTATTCCCGAAGAAGCACAGCAAGAGCTTGTTAGTACAAAACTTGCATATATTCAACTCGTTACACTTGCTTTAGTTGGAGTAACTGCAATTATTGGCTACCATTTTAATTATTGGGAAGGACGTAAGTTTTTAGAAATACCCAGACCGCTGGATTGGTTAGTGGTAATAAATGTTCTTACTTTTCTAGGCATTATTATAGCTACATTGTACAAAGGTAAAAAACGCACTACTACATCGTTGGTGCTAACTATGGGCTTGCTTTTTGCAGCCTTGCTTTACCTTCCGGGTATGATTTGGTTCGACAACCAAACAATGGATTCTTTCTTTAGATGGTGGGTTGTTCATTTATGGGTAGAAGGTGTATGGGAGCTTATAATGGGTGGTATTTTAGCCTTTTTACTAATAAAAATAACGGGCGTAGATAGAGAGGTAATTGAAAAGTGGCTTTACGTTATTGTTGGCCTTACATTCATCTCCGGAATATTAGGAACAGGTCATCACTATTACTACATCGGAGCTGGTAAAATGTGGCTTATTGTTGGAGGAATATTTTCAGCACTAGAGCCTTTAGCATTTTTAGCTATGGCACTATTTGCAGTAAGTATGTATCGCAAAGGCGAGAAAAAACATCCAAATAAAACGGCCCTAAACTGGACTTTAGGCACAGCCATTGTATCTTTTGTGGGAGCAGGTTTATTAGGATTAGCACATACATTACCTGCAGTAAATATGTACACACATGGCACATTGGTTACGGCAATGCACGGACACCTTGCATTTTGGGGTGCTTACGCTATGATTGTGTTAGCTATGATTAGTTACGCTATGCCAAACCTTACAGGAAGGAAGTTTTATGACACCAACAGAGGTCAACTGGCATTTTGGTTGTCTAACATTGGAATGGTGGGAATGACCGTGGCATTTGGTGTTGCAGGCGTAGCACAAGTATATATGGAGCGAATAATGGGTATTGAGTTTGGTGTAGTGCAAGATGAAATAAAGGTGCACTTTGTTATTCTACTTCTATGTGCAACGCTATTTACTACAGGTATTTGCTTTTTTCTTTATGAATTTATAAAATACGGTAAACCTACTGATGAGGCTTTAGAAGCTTAAAAACCTGAGTTCGATTATTCTTTATAGTTTCAGATTTTCATAAAATGGATTAGACAAGGCGGTTTCGCGAAGATTTAGCGAGCTCCGCCACGGCGGACCTTGTATACAAGGAAAGCCAACGCAGTATATTGGGTTTTATGGAAAAACTTTACGTAGTTCTGCTAATAAACAGCAATTTTCTTCCTAAAAATTATTTGTAATAGCACACTATTACTTCAAAATTTTTAGTTGAAACTTACTATTTACTAGCGTTCTGAAACCTAAATAATACTCGAACCCAGGTTAAAACGTAGCACGTAATTTAGTTTGTCCTTCGGGGTTGATGCACAACGTTTACAGTTAAATAGAGCAATAACTTTAATTCTATATTATCAATCTTGAAGGACTTATTTTTTTGATATTAATTACCGAAAAAGAGCTAAACTAATGAATGTAAAATCTAAAATAAAAATACCATATTATCAGGCAGTTGGAAAAGAATTAGAAGTATTTGAGCACGCCTATGTGAATAAAATCCCCTTACTTTTAAAAGGTCCAACGGGTACAGGAAAGTCTCGATTTATTGAATTTATGGCTGCTAAACTTGGCCAAAAAATATATACTGTAAATTGTCACGAAGAAACTTCAGCAACAGACTTAATTGGGCGATTTATGATAAAGGGTTCTGAAACGGTTTGGCAAGATGGGCCACTTACCTTGGCCGTAAAAGAAGGTGCAATTCTTTATTTGGATGAAATAGCCGAAGCTCGCCCCGATGTAATTGTAGCTATTCACTCCCTTACCGATCATCGCCGCGAATTGTATATTGATAAATTGGCAGCAATAGTAAAAGCCAAAGAGGGCTTCATGCTTATTGCTTCGTTTAATCCCGGATATCAACGTGGTTTTAAGGAATTAAAACCAAGTACAAGACAACGCTTCGCATCCATTTCTTTTGCCTATCCTGCCGAAAAGCTTGAAACAGAAATTGTGTCCAAAGAAACAAATTTAGAAAGTGCAACTGCCGCTAAATTGGTGAGCATTGCTACCAAAATTAGAAACCTAAAAGAATTAGGTTTAACCGAAACAGTAAGTACCAGGCTATTGGTAAATGCAGCAATACTTATACACGCTGGTTTGCCCAAAAGGTTGGCCGTAAAAACAGCAATAGTGGAACCACTGACTGATGATTTAGAAATTACCGCAGCATTGGTAGATTTATGCGACCTAATGATTTAGTATGGCCTTAGATGAGTTTTTATACGGTCGCGTTGTAAATCATTTTAAAAAAAAGAAGGAGCAAAAAATTGCTCTTGAAAATCGCACCGTTTTTTTGGCAGATGAAGCTACCCGCTTAACTATTATAGCTAGTGCAATAGCTGGAAAAAAAATAGAAATATTTGCAGCCGAAAGAGAAGGAGGTTACAAAAACGAAAACTTTTTTTTGCCTTTTAGCTTCGGTTTATTGCCAGAAAAATCAGTTAATAAGCAGTTTTATATCTACCGTACTATTTATCTGGCATGTCAGTATTTACTAAAACAAAACTGGGAAGCAGGTGAAAGGAGTTTGGCCGAAAGTAAACAAGCCGCTTTAGATAATAGAGAAGAAGTTCTAAAGCTAATGTTTGCTGATTTTTCCTCTATGGATGAAGTATATCACGTGTTTCTTACTTATTTCGAATCAAACCCAACCAAGCAAGGTGTAGATTACTCCTTTTTATACGGCAAGTGGATGACCAATGAGGCGAAAACCGAATCTAATAAGCTTGCAAATATTAATGATAAAACGAAGCAATCAAATACAACAAACCCCACAACTACGATTAAAGCCAAAGCCGTAGAGGAAATAAAAACGTTGGTGGTGGATAAAAAAGCCCAAGAAGATTATGTGCTCACACACAATTTTGAAAAGGTAGAAACTGCTGATGAGTTTGACGGAACTTGGCGAGATTTTGACGGTTCGGATGAGTTGGAAGACCACCAGGAAGCTCTGGATGAGTTAAATATGAAACTAGTTGTGCGGGTAGACGATGCGGCACATAGCGTTTATCAAGCTGAATTTTTAGAGAATACCAATATAGCCGAGAGCGAAAAACATACAGATGCAGAGGTATGTTTAACTTATGATGAATGGAATTATAAAACCCGCAGTTATAAGCAAGGTTTTAGTAAATTGTATCCAAAGAAACATCGCGGGCTTGATGCGGCATATGTTCAAACTACTTTACGAAACAATGCGTCTGAACTTATGTCGCTGCGAAAAATGCTGGCGAATGTCAACAATAAATATCAGTGGGTAAGACGCCAAACAGAAGGGCAAGAGCTTGATTTGGATAGTGTTACAGACTATTTTGTGGATGTGCATAGCAATAGAACGCCAAACGAAAACATCTATCGTTCTTCACGAAAAACGCAAAAGGATATTTCTATACTGTTACTCTTAGATGTAAGTTTATCGAGCGATGGATATGTGGATGGGTATAAGATTTTAGATATTGAAAAACAGGTCGCTTTACTTTTTGGTGAAATATTAAACGAGTATGAAATAGACTTTGCGGTAGATTGCTTTCATTCTAAAACGAGAAATTACTCTACGTACCTTACCGTAAAAGATTTTGATGATGATTGGAATAAAGCAAAGAACAATATTGGCAGCATAGAAGCAACAGGCTATACCCGAATAGGCACAGCTATTAGGCACTCGGCAAGCTTGCTACAAAAAAGGGAGGCCAAAAAGAAATGGTTAATACTACTTTCGGATGGTAAGCCAAACGATTTTGATAAATACGAAGGGAAATATGGTATAAACGATGTGCAACAGGCATTGCGTGAGTTTAAGCAATTGGGTCTAAATTCGTATGCCTTGGCAGTGGAAGCTACTGCTAAATACTATTTGCCTCGCATGTTTGGTCAAAATAACTATCAAATTGTTTCATCACCACAAGATCTAATTCGTTCGCTTGTAGTACTTTACGAAAAAATTAAGTATTCTTAAAATCGGGTGTTTAGAATAAATCAGCTTCTAAAAAAAGATGTTAGTTAGGTAACATTCAAAAAATAAAGTGTCTTAGTTTTGCACTCGTTTATGATTTTATCTAAGTCTTGTGAGTACGGAGTAAAAGCTATGATAGCTTTAATAACAATGGAGAGAGAAGTTTCGAGATTAAGCCTTAAAGAAATTGCAATGGCAATAGACTCCCCAGAAGCTTTTACGAGTAAGATTATGCAAAAGTTGGTACTACAGGGGCTAGTTCAATCGGTAAAAGGTAAAGGCGGCGGTTTTTTTATTGATGCTAAAGTGGTAAAGGAAGTGTCTATTTGGGATGTAGTATTGGCCGTTGATGGTACCGATATACAAGATAAATGCTTTTTAGGTCTTGAGAATTGTTCAAACATTAATCCCTGTGCCGCCCACAACAAATATGTTCAGGTTAGAACCACCATGATGCAATTTCTTAAAAATAATAAGCTTAAGGTCTTAGCAGAGGAAGTGATTGATGGTCAGGGTATTCTTAAGTTGTAAATCTAGCCATCTCTTAATTTTCTTATTAAAATAAACTTCTTTGTGATTTTTATCATACAATATTATGATAAATTTTAATTGGATGTTTACATCCAATTAAAAAAACAGTTCTTACATTTGTCCCAATAATAATATAGAATGTTGTTCTCTGAAATTAGAACAGTTTTCTGACAAATAATAATAAATCAACAACTAAAAAATCAATGAAGAACACAATTTACGCAATGCTATTCTTTCTTTTCGGTGTGCTACTTGCCAGCTGTGGAGGAAACGACAACAACACGGACGATGCAAATGCCGCACCACCCCAATCTATGATAGAGGAAGAAGCTCCAGCCCCAGATCCAATGACTAGTAAAGGCATAGGACCAATTTCTTCTGTAACCTTAGGTGAGACTATAGATGACGCTATGGCGGCCAAAGGAAAAGAGGTGTTTGATGCAAATTGTACGGCTTGTCATAAAACAGATAAAAAGTTTGTTGGGCCAAATCCAACAGGTGTTACAGAAAGACGTACCCCAGAGTGGATTATGAATATGATTATGAATCCTGAAAATATGATTCTTGAAGATCCTACTGCTATTGCTTTGTTAGCAGAATATAATGGTGCTCCAATGGCCAATCAAAATATAGCTGAAGCAGATGCACGTGCTATTCTCGAATACTTTAGAACCTTAAAATAATAATCAAACATGAAAAAATTAATTGTATTAATCTTACCTTTTGTTTTGATAATTTCTGCTTGTTCGTCAGGCGGCGATTCGTCAACAACATCATCAGAACCAGAATCTTCAGAAAGAACAGGTCAAGCATTTATGGAAGACGATGGAAGTACTCCAAATTGTTTACAAATTGCTATCGGTTCTCCCGATCACAAAACGCTAGTTGCGGCGGTACAAGCTGCTCAGGTTGAAAATGCTTTGGTAAATGTAGGCCCACTTACTGTTTTTGCCCCTACAGATGCAGCTTTTGCAGCATTACCAGAAGGAACGGTAGAAAGCCTAGTAAAACCAGAAAACAAAGAAAAATTAGCGGATATCCTAAAATACCATGTTACTCCAGGTAACCTTAATGTAGATATTTTGAGCAAACTCAAAAAACTAGGTCAAGCAAATAATCAAGATTTAATGATTGAAATTGTAGATGGCAAGCCAACAGTAGGTGGAGCTAATATTATAGCAAGTGTTCCTGCAGGCAATGGTATTGTGCACGTAATTGACAAAGTTTTACTACCTCCTGCTAAATAATTAATCTCTAAAAAATAATTATAAAATGAAGAATATTTTTAAATCAACGTTTATAGTGGCTTTGCTTACTGTGTTTATAGTAGCCTGCGGCCCTAAAAAGAAATCAGATAGCGGTGCATTAGCTCAAGGTGCAGCAGAAAAAGTTTATGTTAAACCAGGAGATCACGATGAGTTTTACGCTTTTGTTTCCGGTGGTTTTAGCGGCCAAGTTGCTGTTTATGGATTACCATCTGGTAGACTATTCAAAGTAATTCCTGTCTTTTCTCAAGATGCAGAAAAAGCCTATGGCTACAATGAGGAAACTAAACCAATGTTAAATACTTCTCACGGTTTTGTGCCTTGGGATGATGCTCATCACCCAGATATTTCGCAAAGCAAAGGCGAATTAGATGGCAGATATCTATTTATAAATGGTAACAATACTCCTCGTATTGCAAAGATTGACCTTTCTACTTTTGAAACTACAGAGATTATTGAAATACCTAATAGTGCAGGTAATCACTCTTCATCTTTCGTTACCGAAAATACGGAATATGTGGTAGCCGGTACACGTTTTTCTGTTCCTGTACCTCAACGCGATATGCCGATAAAAGATTACAAAGGCAACTTTAAAGGTGCACTTTCTTTTATTTCTGTAAATCCAGAAGATGGTAAAATGGATATAAAATTCCAAGTAATTATGCCAGGATTTAACTACGATTTAGCTCACCCAGGAAGAGGTAAATCTCACGGATGGTTCTTCTTTTCTACCTACAATACAGAAGAAGCAAGTACTTTGTTAGAAGTTAATGCATCACAAAACGATAAAGATTTTATTGCGGCTATAAATTGGAAAAAAATTGAAGAATATGTAAACAAAGGCGGAGGGAAAAAAATGCCAGCCAACTATGCACATAACATATACAGCGAAGAAACACATACTGCAACTTCTACCATGAAAAAAGAAGTACTTGTGGTAGATCCTACGGAAATTCCAGGAGCAATATATTTGTTGCCTACTCCAAAATCTCCGCACGGTTGTGATGTTGACCCAAGTGGTGAATACATAGTAGGTAGTGGTAAACTTTCTGCTAATTTAACTATTCACTCATTTACCAAAATGATGGCGGCTATAGAAGCTAAGCAGTTTGATGGAGATGCATATGGTATTCCTGTTTTAAAATTTGAATCTGTAAATGCAGGTAGCGTAAAACAAGCAGGTTTAGGACCATTGCACACAGAGTTTGATGGTAAAGGAAATGCATATACCACATTCTTTATCTCTTCTGAGGTGGTAAAATGGAAATTAGGAACTTGGGAAGTAATAGACAGAAAACCTACTTACTACTCTGTTGGTCACTTAATGATTCCTGGAGGAAACTCTGCGAAACCATTTGGTAAATATGTTTTAGCAATGAACAAAATTACGAAAGACAGGTATTTGCCAACGGGTCCAGAAGTTACACAATCAGCTCAGTTGTACGACATTAGTGGAGATAAAATGGAGTTATTACTCGATTTTCCAACTATTGGCGAACCGCATTATGCTGCCGGTTGTCCTGCAGATTTATTAAAAGCTCGATCTAAAAAAATCTTTAAACTTGAAGATAACAAACATCCGTACGTAGCAAAAAGCGATAAAGACACTAAAGTAGTTCGTGAAGGCAATGTTGTACACGTCTATATGACTATGATTAGAAGCCATTTCTCTCCTGATAATATTGAGGGAATAAGAGCCGGTGATAAAGTGTTTTTCCACGTAACTAACTTAGAGCAGGATTATGATGTACCTCACGGTATTAGTATGATTGGGGCTAATACATCAGAACTGCTTATTATGCCCGGGCAAACAGAGACCTTTGTTTGGGAACCAAAACAAGTGGGTGTGTGGCCATTCTATTGCACAGATTTCTGTTCTGCTCTGCATCAAGAAATGCAAGGTTATGTTAGAGTTTCTGCTCCAGGTTCAAGCGTACCTTTAAAATGGTCGATTGGCGAGGATATAGAATAAGCATTGGTTTATTAATATATTGATTGATTAACAAATGGGGAGTATCGCGTATTTACTCCCCATTTTAATAAAAATAAAATTACAAAATGTCAAAATCTAAAATTTTAATGCTCGTTGGAGCTCTGCTCTTAAGTAGTTTATTTATACTTCCTCTTTGGAATATTACCCTAGAAGCTCCCCAATATCCGGATCCGATTGGTATGAATATTCATATCAATAAAATTGCTGATATGAATCCTAATGATGTAAAGAATATTAACATTATGAATCACTATGTGGGTATGAAGGACATTCCCGAAAAACTACCAGAGTTTGATATTTTTCCACCAGTGGTTCTAGCTATGCTAGTTTTGGGTTTAATAATAGGTTGGAAACTAAACTATAAATGGTATTTAGTGTGGTTTGTAGCAATGTGCCTACTAGGAGCAGCGGGTATGTATGATTTTTATTTGTGGGAATACGATTATGGGCATAATTTAAAACAAACAGCAGCCATTCAATTTACTACAGAAGATGGTGAGCCTATGGCTTATCAACCTCCATTGTTGGGTACTAAAGTTATTTTAAATTTTGTAGCTCATTCTTACCCGCGTAGTGGTGCGTATTTATTGTTTACCGGAATGCTACTTTCTGTTATTGCATTTTTTGTTGGAAAGAAAGAACACAAAGTATGAAAACATTTATCGTAATACTAAGCCTCTTATTTCTTGCCGCGTGCGGTATAGAGCCAAAGCCAATAGACTACGGTAAGGAAGCTTGCGTCTATTGTAAAATGACCATAGTAGATCAACAGCACGCAGCAGAAATAGTATCTAAAAAAGGAAAAGTTTTTAAGTATGATGCAATTGAGTGTATGCTAAAAGACGAAGAAAATAATAATACAGATTATGTTGCCTTGTACTTAGTTATGGATTACAAAAATCCAAATAATTTTATAAATGCTACAGATGCAAGTTACCTAGTTTGTAATAAAATTCCAAGCCCAATGGGAGCTAACTTATCTGCTTTTGCTAGTAAAGATATGGCTCAAATTGAGGCAGGTGTAAATGAGTTTACGCTCTATACTTGGTCTACTATCAGACACGAATTCTAATCGATATTATTAACTATTAAAGATGAAAACATACAAACTAATGTTATTAGGGTTATGTGCCCTTATGCAATATACATTACCTGCACAAACAAAGTCTTGCAATTTGTGCAAAATGGATATTAATAATCCTCGGTTTACGGCAGCAGCCACAGACAACGCTGGAAAGAATTATCGGTTTGATGCGGTGGAATGTGCCATAAATTATCAGAAAGATAATGATATGCGTTTTGCTAAAATAGAGGTAACGGATTATAAAACCGAACGAATGATAAATGCGGTAAAC
>Ga0102814_10002166_pt1 | contig 13453 bp, 25 predicted proteins | sample ColrivemetaGS741_FD_79112 | JGI IMG/M metagenome (GOLD analysis project Ga0102814, IMG submission 79112) | Estuarine microbial communities from the Columbia River estuary - Flood tide ETM metaG S.741 | ecosystem: Environmental > Aquatic > Marine > Intertidal zone > Estuary | place: USA... | reverse complement strand
TCATTTATTTTATTATTTATTTGTTGTTACGACCAATCAGTTACGTCAATAAATTTATTTTTTCTGTTACATTCGTAACAAACCATTACTAACTCCATGATAATATCGTACAGAGTTCTAATTGATTTAATTTACTGCAAAAATTAGGTTTAGAAGTATGCCATCTCTTGCCATAAAAATCAATAGCGTGTTGCTTTACGTTAATTTTTTCATGTACTGTTAAATTTTCCCATTTAAAATGGTACGTCTGGTTTTTCATCTGTTTCATCATTTATATTTGTATTATAAAATTTATTAGCATAAGCATAAGGTCTACCAACTTTAGAACCGCTTAACATATTATTTTCCTCTTCTAAAGGGTGATACCTTGTTGGTGAATTATTTGTCAAAGGAACTTTAGGTAATTTCATACTATTTTTAAGAACTCTATTAATATAACTTGCGGAATACCTTTGATTATGTGCAAACCACTTTTCTTTTATATCAGTAGAAACAAAGTGAAATTCTTCTATACTTGGATTTTGCATACAATGTCCATCTAAATATATTTCAATGTCTTTGTGTAAAGTTTCCCTACTTTCTTTTTTAACCTTTGTTAGTGCTTCTGTACTAATTTCTCCAGGGGCAAACACCATTCTCGAAAATTTCTTAGTAATTGAATTATCTTCTTCAATCCAACGTTGTGTTTTTGGTTCAAATTCACGTAAGTTGTCTAAAAAATACAAAAAATATGGTATTTCCTTCTGCAAGTCTTCTAAAATATTATGGTTTTCTTTACCTACAAGTGTAGGAACTTTTCTTACCCAATATCTTATTTCTTCGCCATCAACTTTACTGAACTTATTTTCATCATTTGAAGTAATAATTATTTTTCCAAAAAACGGAACCTCATATTGTGAAACAAACTTACTATTTACTGTAATTTTCTGTTGTGTAGAAAGGTTTTTTATCTTTTCTAATGTTTGTCTTGAATCAAAATGACTTTCTTCAATCATTATTAAGTTTTTTTCTGCATAAACACCATTAAAACTGCTTCCAATATCTTGCGGGTTACAAACTATTCCATTTGCACCGAATAAAATACTCAACCAATTAACAAATGTAGTTTTACCAGTTTGTCTTTCTTCACTAATTAAAACAAGTATTGGCAAAGCTCTTGTGGGTGCATCATAAAGCGTTTTAAGGTAAACAAGTCCCATATAATAATGGTCACCAAAAATATGTTTCAGTAAATTTTTTGTCCACTCAAAGTTTTCTTCACTTATGTATTTTTCCTTAACTATTGGCTTATGTTCAAAGCGTCTGTATTGGTTATAACATCCGTTTACTTCTTCTAAGTAATATTTGTTATTTGGTACAATATCAAACGCATCAAATTTATAAACGTGACCTAAAAAGTCTTTACCATAATCATCCATAAGTGTTTGTCGTTTTCTATGCTTTAAAGTAAGCCTTTCAACACCGTAACGGTCTGTCATGTGTAATTTCTTAAAATAATCATCGCCTACCCTAATGTAACTATCTTCGTTATTCATTAATTGATAAATAACGTAATTTACTGCTCTTCTCCAGTTACCTTTGTGAACAAATTTCTGTAACATCATAAAAGCGGTATATTCCTCGCCTACTTCCATACCAAATCCATTTGGCATTTCAGCTTCAAATAATCCAGTTTTGGCATCTATTCTTACCATTTGCTTTTTTCTATCAGAAGCGTTTTTAACGTATGTAAGTGATTTGGGAGAATTTCTCTCAACGCACTTAATTTTTTCTAATAGCTGAATCGTGTGTTCAACATACATCCTATTGTAGTGGTCTACGGGATTAATGCTATTTACATCAATAACGTGTTTACTCATAGTACTTTTCAATTATTAAGTATTCTAATTCATCCATAGTGTTAATTTTCCAAACTTTTGTTGTTTTATTGCAATCTTTGCATTTTTCGAACCTTCTAAAAGAACTATATACATTATCAAAAAGCTCTGTTAAGTTAACTCCTTCACAATAAACTGCATCTATTTCAAATTGTTGCGGTTCTGGTGGATTTTCGTAATCACCAATTCTACCACTATGATAAGTGCCAGTTATTGTTAATTTTAAATCTAAATAATTTAAATCATGTGTTTTACTCATTTCTGTTTGTTTTAAGGTTATACATTTTATCTATTTTCGTTTTAATTCTTCTAAGTTGATTTGTTTTTGTTTTATTTGAACCTTTTAAATCACTTCTTATTATTCCAAAGTATATAGGTATATAAATCTCTTTTATTCTAGCCATAAATCTTGCTTGATTTTTTTTATAAAATTCAGCGGTTACGTTATAATGAATAAACAAATCAATTATTTTTCTTTCAAGTAATTTAAACGCAAAATTTGACGTTTCATTTCTTGATTTTGTGTAATTTATAATTTGAATACTTTTAGGAATTGGCATCTCGCCAACTACCCTAAGTTCTCCAATTTTGTCTTTTTTACCGTTACTTTCGCCTTTTTGCATTGGTTCTCCGCAACTCTGACAAATAATAACTTCTTTAATGTTAAAAGCACCGCAATTAGTACAAGTCCACGTATCAAGAACATCGCTTTTATGTTTAAGGCGTTTTTGTCCAGGATAAAAATATTCTTCCCAATTTCTACGCATTGACCATATACCATGCTCATATATATTTTGACCTAAATCTAAAACAGTAAATTTGTCTTTAAATACTTTGTTGGTTATTCTTGAACCACGACCAACCATTTGTATCCAAAGCGAAAGACTTTTTGTGGCTCTGTTTACAACAACAACTTCAACATCTGTAACATTAAATCCAGTTGTAAATACATTTGTGTTAATTAGAATTGCATCGCGTTCATTATTAAACCATTCAATAATTTCTGCTCTTGTATATGCTTTTTCTGTATTTGGGTTAATTTCTGTTTTGTTTATTGTGTCAAACATTTTAACATTTAAACCTAAATCTTTCAAATATTTATATACAACGGAATTTACTTTTGTTGTAGCATTAAATATAAGTGTTTTTTTACCTTTACAATATCTGTAATAGGAATTTTTTAGTATTTCAAGAGAAACTGAATTTGCATACACCTCGTTTAAAGAACTTGTTGTGTATCCGTCTGGATTACTCGAAGATGTTTTGAGTTTATCCATATTAGGTAAGTCTAATACTATATTGTAGTCTTGAACTAAATAACCCAAGTCAATTAAATCTTGTGTATCAGTTCCTTGCACTATTGTATCAAATATTTCGCTTAAAGTGTAAGGTTCTACATATTCTACTCCGTTAATAGTAGTATATTTCTTTTTATTTAAAACGGGGGTTCCAGTAAATCCAATTAGTTTTTTATAATTGTATTGCTCAAATACTTTTTTGAATATTAATACTTGAACTTCGTCAAGAATAATGTTATCAAAATCCCCTAAGTATTCTATACCGTATTTTTTAATTCTTGCAAATGCAGTTTGTACCATAGCAATTACCACTTTTGTATCATGCCTAAGTGTGTTGTTTTTTGCTGTAAGTATTGCTGAATTTTGCAACCATTCTGAATTTTGCTGTAAAATTTCAATTCTATGTGTAAGTATCAAAGTTCTGCCTTGTAAATCTTCTGCCAACTTAGCAATCACTACACTTTTACCGCCTCCAGTTGGTAAGACGGCGCAAATACTCCTAACATTTTCATCGTTAAGCTTATTTTGTATGCCGTCATACAAACCTTGTTGGTATGTTCTTAATTTAATCATTAGAATAGCGTTAAAACTTCTTTGTAGTTAGTAATCAACACTTCTCTGCGCTTATTTTTTATATTTGTGCGTTCTCCTATGTTAATTATATTTAAGCCCCTTTCAGTAGCTTGTTTTATAATTAAATCGTGGTCAAACTCACTCATAGCCCATTTAACACCGCTATTTTCTAATAGCTCAAAAAGATCGTAACTATCTTGCTCTACAAAACTTGAAGAATAGTTATCATCTGTACCCAAATAAGGCGGGTCACAATAACAAAAACATCTTTCAATATTACTTTTGTAGTCACACTTTTTAAAGAAATTTCTAAAGTCTGTATTAAAAAAGTAAGTGCCATCAAGCATTTTAAGTGTTTTGTCAATGTTATTAAGAACAACATTTTTTGGATTTGTTGGAGAAATTCTCATTGTGTTAGGTTTACCATATAATCCAAAATTGGAAATGAATAAAAACCTTACCGCATTAAGTAAATCGCTTCTTTCTCTTTTACCCTTACCCCACTCTTTAAATTGTGTTTCGGTAATGGGTATTTTAGTGAATAGTTCAACAAATTCATCGGTGTTATCTATAATCTGTCTAAACAAGTTATAAACATCATCATCAAAATCATTTACAAAATTATATTTGGATTTTGGCTTATTAAAATACATACCACCCGCACCAAAAAACATTTCCATATAAATATCATGCGGTGGAAACTGTTTTTGTATTTTTTCAGCTATTTTTGCCTTATTGCCTAATCTATTTAATATCATACCTGAAAATTGTGATGTGACTGTTTTGTTACAATTATGTTATCTTCAAGTTCAATGTCAAAAAGCTTTAATGCCTTTTTTAATTTTTCACAAAAATTTCTATCAGCTTTACTTTCTTCAAGTTTACCGCTTGGGTGATTATGAACAGTAATTACTCTTGTGCATAAAGTACTTATCGCATATTTACAAATAAGTCTTATATCTACTGGGCAAGAAGCTAAACCGCCTTGACCTATCTTTGAAAACCCTACCATTTGCATAGAATTATCAAGAAAAATTGCATAAAAACTTTCTTGAATATCTATATCGTTACCGTAAAATTTCCTTGCAATATCCACAATCATTTGTGGGTTTGTTATATTCTTTTTCTCAATAGTTGAAGGCTCTCGCATTAAACTAATAACATCTAATTTTGTTTCTGAGTATTTCATAATATCCACGTAATTATTTGAATTATTACTAACAGTATTACAAAAAACTGTAAACATCCAACGTTTTGTTCTAAATTCTTTAATTTTTTATCTTCCATTTAAATATTCTTTTTTGTAATAACTAATTAACTCTTGAAATGTAAATCTTTTCTTGTATTGCGTACATTGTGTCTGATAAACACCATTCCATTGTACTACATTGTCTGAATTAATCCATTTAATGAATCTGTGGCTTTCAACCGCACTAATAGTTTTTCTCATTCTGTTTTTGTTTTAATTATTAAAATATCTCGGACTTTTCATTCCGTTTTCTATACCCCAAAGGGCTGTTTTTATGTAATTTTGTAATTCTTTTTGTAAATAACTGTTACTTATTATCAAATTGGTAATTAACTTTTCGGCATCATACCTATCAATATATCCCGCACAAACTCTACTGCCTAAAACAAGCGCAGTACTCCTTACTTGTGGGTGTCCGTTATCTACAATAGCGTTAATTCTATTTTCTGTAATACACCTTACTCTTCTGGCATAATCATTATTTGGGTCAATTTTTAAAGGCTGAATCTCTAAATGTGTTTCGTAAGTGGGTTTTGACCAATCTTCTTTAAACCATGTAGTACATTCGCTAAATTCTCGCCACAAAATTTGTTTATCTAATGAAAGAAATAACGGTAATATTGGATTTTGTGTAGAATTATCAAAACCATCAAACTTTTCAAATTCTTCTCGAACCGCTTTATGTATTGCCTTAAAATTATCTACATTATCTACTTTTTTTATTCTAAGTAAGCATTTTACTCCTTTACCGCTTGGACTCAAATAAGAACAAACGATCTGTTGGTAGTTTTCAAATAAATAATGCTTTAAATCTTTTGCAGTTTCTTTACTTTCAATTCCATCAAAGTCTAACTGCATAAGACCAGTAAATTGTATAATGTTTGTGTATTTTCTGCGTTCTTTTAGTTTTATTTGAACGCTTGGTGTAAAAGCAAATAAATTAGTCTTTAACGACCTTTTTAATGCTATATTTTTGTGCTCAGTAGCTTCTCTAATCTTAAGAAATAGATTATTCATATCCCGAGTGGGATTTTGTTGTGCAGAAATAAATTTATCAAGCGTAACATAACCCTTCACTTTAGAATCGGTAATTTGTCCGCTATAATATGGAAATTGTATTTTTTTATTACTTGTCATAATTAAACTTTGGTTAAAAAAGGAAAATGCACCTATATTTCAAGGCGCATCTTCCAAAACAAAACAAAATGTGCTATTAATCTTGTTCTTAATTAGCTTCTAATTTCCATCCGCTAAGTGATGTGAAATATTGTGCTGGTTTATCTATTGGTTCATATTTTCTGCAACGAATATTGAAAAACACCTCAACATCTTGCCCAACTTCTACCCCGTCAAGTAAGTTTGTTTTGTCTTGAACAAATTCAAAACAATAATGGTTTTCATACTCTCCGCTAATTTCTACACCAATTAATTCGCGTTTTCTAAATCCATTGGCACCAAATTCTTGTGTTTCTCCAATTTCTGCAATAGTTACTTTTTTACTTGTTACGTCACTCATTTTAATCGTTTTTTAATGTGTTAATATTTATTTGTTGTATGTAATGTTTTTTATAAGCATCTGCTAAAGGCAAACGTTTTTCAATTTTCGCAATAGTTTCTTCACAACGTTTTATCACTATGTTGTGTCCTAACTCTTGGTTAGTATTCTCACAAATGTAATAGTTAAAGAAATTCCAACTTTGTGTACCAGTAACAAGCATTTGCATCTGTACCTGAGCAAAGTATTCTTTTTTTACAGCATCAATTCCTTTTGTTACAATTTTAAAGAAGTTTTGTCTTGTAGGGCATTTTACTTCAATACCGCTAATAATTTCATCTTCTGTATTGTAAATTACTGCATCTGGAGAACATCCCGCAATTTCTTTGTACGGAATAAAACCGCACAATCCTATATTGTAAAATGTATTCTTTCTTGCAAAGAAATCTATTGCCATAGGCTCTTGGTCTATGCCACGTTGCATATCTTTAGTTATTATGGTATTTTGTTCTTTACCATATAACTCCTCAACTGCTTTTTCTCTTGCATAAGTGTAACACATATCGCCAACATCTAAAATAGTTTTTACCCTACTTTTAGGATTATTAATCATGTGTTCATTCATTTCATTTTCAGTCATTGGGCGTTTTTTATCTGTAAGTATTTCATGTATTCTACTTGCAGTAAACTTCCCCAAACGCGCATTATCCCACTCTTTATTTCTTTGCAGTTTTGACATAACTTTCGTACTTTTTAAGAATTAAATCGTTTGCAGTGTAGTGTTTTTTTATAGTAACAACTGTCGCTTGGCTATTAAAAGCCTTTTCAAATAATTGCTCTGTAAATTGTGGTTTTGCTTTTTTCATTGGCGGTTGTATCGTTCTAATACGAACACCTCCAACAACTGAACCTTTCATTTTTACATTTGGGTCAATGTAAAGTTTTACTCTTGTGTTACCCCAATCTTCTACCCATGGGCTGTCTTGATTAAACCTTTTTACAATACTCGAATTTGTTACATTCAGTACCAATGGTTTAATCGGCTCTTCAAAATAAGCAATATTGTAATTGCCTTTTCTCCCCGCAACGGGAACGTTAATCTCTTGCTTCACTTCTTTAATCGTGAACACAAGGTCAACGCCTTCTTCTAAGAAATCCTCCAAATCAGCAACGCCTAAATGGTCACTTTTGAAAACTTTTCTAAAATGTGTTTTACTCATACATTTCTGTTTTATTAATTAAACTTTATCTGTTTTGGCTAAAATATATCAAAGCACCCGAAAATGCATACCTAACCATATACAAAGGTACGAAATCACATAGGTTTTTAAAAATGTTTTACTTCGTATATACTATCAATAATGGTTCTAAATCATTTAAGTTTAACTGTTTTTACTTGTAATTATGTGTAAATTGTTGTATCTTCTTATATGGAATATTCCATAAAAACAAAACAATATCAGATATGATTTTTACAGAATTATTTACAGAAAAGCCTGAGTTTTTGTATTTTTTAGTACAACAGAGTGGGCGCAAGATCAAAACCGTTGTTAAAGACGGAATTATTAAAACTTCTTACATTTTTCGCAGTCGCAGAGTAATTACTACTACTACTGTAACTGGCGAATTGATTAGTGTTGGTTGTGGTATTAACTTATTAAATTCTTGATATTATGAACTTCAACACACATTTACAATTATCAAAATCAGAGAAATCAGGTTCTTGGAATTACAGAACGCAAGAGGAAAATTTAATTATGCTTAGCAGATTATTTTATATGAATAATGTTACAAATTTAGGCAAAGAAAACTGCCTAAACGTTAATGATTTTTATTGTATAAATTGTACAACTACAAGTATTAGATTACAAGCCCATTATACTGAGGAATTATTTATTAAGTTAAGTTCATTCCATTTTCTTGATACATTTTACTTTTTCGAAGATGACGATTGGTATGTTTCTGATAGCCCAGTAAAAGCTATTATTAATGGTTATGACGTGATTTTTACAGTAAACATAACACTTACAATGTAATGGCACACGATAAAAAAATATTTAACGGATTTGAAGCGTGGTTTATTGAGACTGCGCTTCTGGAGGCAATAGAAAATGCTGAAAAGCAAGTTTTAGAAGCTGAAAAAAATGAAAGCAAAAGACTTATTTATGCACCAGGATATTTTACCATGGTTGGCAAGGAATTAATTGACAAAGTTAAAAAACACACAAAACAAGAAAAAAATGGCAACAATTAGACAAATTTTAATGCAACGCGACGGATTTACAAGTTTAGAAGCAGATAATTTAGTTAGAGATGCTCGTGTTAGAGTATTTAACGGTGATAACCCCGAAGAAATTTTATTTGAAGAATTTGGCTTAGAGCCAGACTATATTTTTGAGTTAATATGAAAAAGCAAGATATACCTGGTTTTATAGAACATTCAGAGTACAAGCAGATAGAAGATATGTTCTATTGGCAAAAAGACCTTCCAGAAGATGTTGCTTCTGTTGTAGAGTTATATGAAGAAAAGTATTTAAGCGGTGATATGGATTACGCAGATACCAAACAATACTTACAAGAGTTACAGCATTTAGGCTACACTTTTGAATACGGTTTAGATAATGAGCCTTTTAATTTACACAAATTACACAACAAAGGATAACATGGTGTTTAGGCGGTTCGATTCCGCCTTATCCCCGACAATTAAGTCAAATTAAAACAAAAATTATGCAATATTCAGTAGAATTACGTGAGCACACCGAAAGTGGTGATGATTACACAGAAGAGCATTATGATTTTGATACAAAATCAGAAGCAGTTGCTTTTGCAAAAAAGTACATTGGAGAATTACACAGTATCCTTGATTACGGGGAAAAAAACTGTAACCCAAAAGACATTACACATTTAGCATGAGTATTTATGTTAAAGAAAATCGTTTACAGCTTTTAGAAAGCGTAACGAAGTCACAGAGATTTTTATTGCACAACAGAATAAAAGATTCTAAGATTAATTTCTTTGATTCTTTTTATGGTGCAGTTTACAGAAAAGAAGCAACAAGACTTGATAACCTTTGGGCAAAAAAAACAGTTTGTCCGATTTTTACAGAAAGATTAGAAAGTTTTTGCTTACAGCCAGTTAGAGATTTACGCAACAACGGACAATTTGAAAAATTTCAAGAGTTTGTTGTATGGTACAGTGAACTTGGCGGTAGACAACTTTCAAGACAAGAAATTGAATTAATTTACGATAAATTTAAATACTAATAAACAAATGGAACAAACAGAAGTAAAAAACTACAACTTTCACGAATTATCAAAATTAATGCGTGATTACGGTAAAGGAGAAAGAGCATTTTTCCATACAGAAACAATTAGAGCCCTTAAATCTTTTCATAGGATGTGTTGGGGTTTTCATTCTGGACAAAGAATTGCAGACAAAGAATATCCTAATGAGAGCACTTGTTTTTATTTCAAACATACTGGAATGAAGATGCAAGGTGTTGTAGCAATATTTTTAGGTTGGGAAGATTTGTATAAAGTTAGATTTTTCGAAAAATGCGGTGATTCTTACCAAGAAAGATTTGATTGCTTTAAGCAAGGAATTTATTTTGATCAACTGAGTAATTTAATTGATAGAACAATAGAATTATGAAAAAATACGAATTAAACAATAGGTTCGTGATATTTGGTAGCAAAGAGGATGTTTGGGCTAATAAAGTCCACATCCGCTACCAAAACGGAGAAAAAGGCACATCATTGTGTGGTAAATTTTCAAGAGCAGAGAATTTAGCAGAAATTAGAAAAGAATCAGATATTACTTGTAAAACTTGTATTGATTTATATAAAAAACAATGGAGAAAAGCCACACCGTTTGAGTCTGATGTTTTAGCATTTTTAAACGGTTTAAGAGAAGAAGGAACTACAAATATGTTCGGAGCTTCTCCAATACTTGCAGAAATGTTTGATTTAAATAAAAAACAAGCAAGAAATTTACTTTCCTTGTGGATGGAGAATTTTAATAACCAGGTAGATTATATTTATGTCTACGATAAAACAAAAAACAAATAATGTTATGAATTTAGATGAAATTAAAGTAAAAATTGCAAATGCGATAGATATGTTTGAATGTGGATTTATTTCCCCATACGAATTAGTTAAGATAATAAAAACAATAATGATAAAACAAAAAACAAATGAGAAATAATAAAATAACACCATTTATTGAAAGTTTCAAAAGTGGTAAGACGATTAGTGTAAACGGAGCAGATGTAAATTTTGCATTATACAACGCAATAATAAGCAAAAGAGATTTAGGCTTGTGGAAAGTTGGAATGAAACCACACAGACATTGGAAAGTTACAGATGTAAAAAAATTCTTTGGATTTACTGGAAACGACAAAGAAAAACTTTACCTAACTATTTGTGACCTTGTTGAAGATTATTCAAAAATTAAAATGAGCAAAATTTCTACTTTTAATGCAGAACGTATTGAAAAAGATATTAAACTTATTAAGAATTGCAAGATGTATTACCAGACAACACAAGAAAAAGATGTTTTTGAACAATCAGAAAGCACACTTTTAAAGTTGCATGACAAATACGGTACAGTAGACACTAACATTATTTCACTACTGACAACATAACATAAGAGTTCCCTACACTTTTCCCTAACCCCGACACTTCTGATTTACATTTGTTTTGTTTTTCGGATTTGTCGGGTTTTTTGACGCATTATTTGTTGCATGATATCTCGGCATTTTTTACCAGGATCTGTTTTTTTACCGATATCTTGGGCAATCCAATCTTCACTTCTGATATCCGTTTTGAGCATTTTGATATCTTGAATCTTATCGCAAGATCGATTGGGGATATCGTTTTGAGCAAATGATATCTTGAATCTTATCGGAAGATTACCGATTGATATCCGTTTTTTATCGCAAGATTAAAGATTGATATCCGTTTTGAGCGATTGATATCATAAAAAATCGGCGTTTTGACTCGCTGATATCTTGTTTTTTACAGCGTTTTTTACCAAGCAGATATCCGTAAGGGACTGGTCATTTTGAGATATCCGTTTTGACTGGCTGATATCCTATTTTTTACTGGGCGTTTTGAGATATCCTCAAGGCGTTTTTTACCGTTTTTTACCTGGAGATATCTAAAAAAAAATAAAAAAAAAAAAAAAAAAAAAAAAAAAAAATCAAAAAAAAGGGGATTATCTCCCCTTTGCTAATAAATCCGCAACCGTTCTAATTGTTGCGTAAATAAAACTTGCTACTAATAAAGCGTAAATTGTAATAAATAAATAAACCATGTGTTTTGTTTTTAAAAGGGGCTAATTAAAGCCCCATGTTATTAATTATTTGTTTTTTTTGTGAAAATTAATCATTTCGCGTATTGAACTAATTAAAGCAATAATTCCAAAAATACACGCAATGCCTAAAATATAAACCATAATATCAAGTATTAAAGGGGCTAATTAAAGCCCCATTAAATTTATATTTCAGTTAACATTTCTTGCGTTACATTATTAGCTAATAAATAAGCTTTTAGTGTTTCGCGAAAAACCTGCGGTAAAATTATGCGGTTGTTGTTTTTGCTTTTCAAACTTTGGTTTGGTTCGCAAAATTCCACCGTAAAAGCAACCATACAACCTTTTTCATTTAGGTTTTCCTGTTCACTTTGCACCGCGGAATACCTATTCCAATCACGGTTAATAGTGTGAATGTTGTAAGCTTCTTTTTTGTTTTGAATTGGTTTTTGTTGCATAATTTGCGCAACCGTAATACCTTTCAAACCCGCATTGTAAATAAGCAGTAAAACATTGTTTTTCATTGAAACGTGTTCAGAAGTGCTTCGCTTTTCATTGCGTTTTATTTCTTTTGTTATTTCAATTTGTTTTTGCATTTCAATTTGTTTTGCTTGAAATTCTGCAAAAATTTGTTCCGCAGTTTGTACTACTGTTTTTACTGTTTTTGGGGTACTTGTTGAATTTTTCATTTTTGTTTTGTTTTAAATTAAATGAATGTTTTTTTCGCTTTTCCCGTGTTCTAAAGTAGTTTAAACTTTATAAACCAAACCTAACCTTTTTAAAAGCGGTTTGCCATGCACACACCCCGTATTTCGCGGTGTTGGTAGGTGAAGCAAATACTACTTCCTTACTACATAGTAAATATACAACCTTTTGCAGTTTCTTACAAGTAAAAAAAAACAGTAAAAAAACAGTATGATATTTCTTGTAAAAAGCGGTTTTTGTTGCATTATTTGCACTGTTTTACCTTGTTTTGTGGTTATTATGTAAAAAAAACAGCCCCCCCATACATTCCGCGTCTGCCAAGGATATCCGTCTTTTGATTTTTTGCCGTCTATACGGAAAATATTGAAAATTAAAATTTTTTTGAACCTTCCTTAAAGATATCATTGAAAAAAGACGTGTCTTATCTATAAAAAATACCCTTCGCTTAGGATATCGTACAGAAAAGACGCCTCTTATATAAAAAACGTGGCTTACTGTTGGAAAAATCATAAGTGTTACGGTGCAATAAAAAATGTTACAACGTTAAGGCTCAAGAAGATAGCCAAAAGTGTTACAACTTTGTTACAAAAATGTTACAAAAATGTTACACCGTAAAATGCTGTAAATAAGTAAGTTATATAAATATATATTACTTTTGTAACTAAAATAATATAATATAAGAATAAAGAGGCTACGCAAATCTGCAATTTTAACACTATTTAAATCTAACGTAAGTTTGGGGAGAATTCTGTTACAATGTTACAATATCTCCTAAGTGTTTGATTTAGTAGGGGTTTAGCCATGTAACAAAATGTAACTTCGCGTAACAACCTGGGGGATATCATAGAAAAAGCTCAAAAATGTTACATGGAGTGATCAAAAAACATCCACAAAAGATCAAAAAATTAAAAATGAACTACTCAGAAGTGAGAATTATGGTTTGTGT
>Ga0102814_10002164_pt1 | contig 13465 bp, 8 predicted proteins | sample ColrivemetaGS741_FD_79112 | JGI IMG/M metagenome (GOLD analysis project Ga0102814, IMG submission 79112) | Estuarine microbial communities from the Columbia River estuary - Flood tide ETM metaG S.741 | ecosystem: Environmental > Aquatic > Marine > Intertidal zone > Estuary | place: USA: Columbia... | reverse complement strand
TTGAAGCTGGAAAATTATCCTATTCCTATAAAGTCGTTAGTATGAATGAGATTATTTCAGATATCATAAATGACTTGGAACCATTAGCTACTCAGAAATCAATTCAACTTACTTTTAATCAGAACGAAACTATTTTTGGAAAAACTGACCCATTTCGTCTTCGACAAATTTTACTCAATATTATTAGTAATGGAATAAAATTTACAGATGAAGGAAGTGTCTCTATAGCTACTGAAGCTGTACTTTTTAGTGGGCAAAACTATGTGAAAATTAGTGTTGTTGATACAGGAATTGGGATTGACAAAGAAAAACTCCATCTAATTTTTGAACTATTTGAACAAGTAGATCGAGACAAGGATAGAGCTCGAGGCGGAACCGGTTTAGGCTTGGCCATTTCTAGAAAAATGATAAACGATATGGGCGGAGAAATTGAAGTTCTTTCTGATTTCGGAAAAGGAAGTACCTTTAATGTTTACATTCCAACTCAGAATACCATATCTAAACCATTATACACCGATCAAACGACGATCTAGAATTAATATCATGAGTTTAATTGCAGATAATTCTTTATTTCGAGTTCTTATTGTTGACGACTTAGACGACAATAGAATGTTACTACGCTTAGACCTAGAAGATGAGTTACCGGGTATTTATATAGACGAGGCTAACAATGGGTTAAATGCATTAAAAATGCTTGAAAATAATAATTATACTCTTGTTTTATGCGATTTAATGATGCCCGATATTGATGGTTTCGAAGTATATAAAAGAGCCAAAGAAATTCCTCATAATTATAATTTGCCTTTTATCTTTATCTCGGCAAATCAAGATCATAATATGACCGTTAAGGGATTAGAACTAGGTGCTTTTGACTTTTTGAAAAAACCTTATGACATAACTGAGCTAATTCTAAAATCTAGAAATCTTTGTCGATTGAAATTGTTTTATGATAAACAAGTTCATCTAATGTCACAGTTAGAAGAAGCTAATATAAAACTAGAAGAGTCAAATAATCAGAAGGATGAAGTACTTAGAATTGTCTCTCATGATATGAGAAATCCCTTAGGAAATATGATTGGCTTAGCTCAAATTCTATTTGATGAACCAGAACAAATTGCTCAAGACATTAAAGGTATTTCAGAAATTATTATTCGAAGTGGTGAAAACTTATTAGTCATAGTAAACACTTTGTTAGATGCGGCTCGCTTAGAATCTGGAAAAATTCAACTTAATTTAACCGATACGGATTTAGTTCAGACCATTCATGAAGAAGTTGAACAATTCTCCTATTCTGCTAAACAAAAACAAATTGAATTACTATTTTCTACAGAACTTCAAAACGCCATTATTACTATTGATGAGCCAAAAATCAGACAATCTATTGCAAATTTAATTTCCAACGCTATTAAATTTACTTCAGCAAACGGATTTGTTACTCTTCGTCTGATTTATGAAAATGCAAACTATTGCATTGATGTAATCGACGATGGAATTGGGATTGACGAAAAAAGTCTCCCCTTCATATTTGATAAATTTAGTTCATTTCAAAGAAGTGGTACAAAGAATGAGCGTGGTACCGGTCTTGGTCTTTCTATCGTAAAAGCATTTATAAACTTACATAATGGAAAAATTGAAGTAAAATCTAGTGTTGATAAAGGAACGTGTTTCCGAATTTCCCTACCTGATAATTCCAGCAAGTTGAAATAAGACAGCAACTAAAATAAAAGATAATCTGACACTAGTGCGCGTCATAAAGTTCAAAAACAAGAAACCGTATGTAAATTTGTTTTCGCTTAGCCATTGATAATATAGATGGCGATGAAGACTTCCAATTGCTATTGATACATGCCCATGCAAAATAGTTAAGCTAAATCCGAACGCGAATAATAACGAACCTGCATAATTAAGAATAAAATTTGAATGGGCCATTTCGCCTAATCGAAAAAAAGGCCAAGAAAAGAAAAACATTAACAAAGGGGCTAAACTCCAATTTATAATGGAGATTCTTTTATAGTTATTATGAGTTAGCTCATTTTTTCTATTTGGGTTCATCTGCATAAATTAGTCAGAAATAGTTGCTAATTTTTCAGTTAGGGTTATGATGTAACGATAATTTGTTTCTTTTATAGCCTCTGTTAATTGATTTCTTACAATTGATTTACTATCCATTTCTTTTAGTAAACCTTCTAGTTTTTTCTGATCTAAGAGTTCTAAAGCATCAATCAAGTCTTGTCTAAAAGTCTTATTGTATGAATATATTTCAACCCAATTATCGTCTTGTTTCGTTTGATTGGTTAATTGTTCTTCTTCAGCAGTTAATACATTGTACTCAACATGAATAAATTTTGCAATCATTCTAAGTAGCAAATCTAAGTTTACTGGTTTTAGAATAAACTCATCAAAGCCAAATTGAATTAAATCGGTTCTTGTCTCTGCAAAAATACTAGCGGTAATGGCTATAACCGGAATAGAGCTATACTCTTTAACTTTTCGAATTTCTTTTAAAAACTCTTTTCCATCCATTACAGGCATTATAATATCACTTAAGATCAAATCTGGTTTAATGTTCTTAAGATCTTCTAGTGCAGGAATTGCTCTTTCATAATCGTGACAAATAAACCCAATTTGACGCAAATACTCGGTAAGAATTGCTCTGTTTTCATCAATGTCATCTAAAATAAATAAAACAGGTGGGTTTTTAGGATCTTTTAAGCTAATAACTCTGTCTTTATTAAAATTTTCAAATTGATGATCTTCTTGTTTAATTTCTGTGAGTGGTAAAATTAAACTAAAACTAGAACCCTCTCCCATTTTAGATGAAACTGTTATTTGGCCTCCCATTAATTGAGCGATTTTCATCGAAATGGTAAGTCCAAGACCTGTCCCTTTAGAGAAGTTCTGTGTCTGCACTTGATGGAATGCATCAAATATTTTTTCTAGTTGCTCAGAAGGGATTCCAGGACCTGTATCTCTTACTTCAAACACGAGTTGAACATCATCTTCAACACGTGCAATTACTGTGATACCACCATTTTCGGTATACTTTAGTGCATTCCCTATTAGATTAATTAAAACCTGACGTAGCTTGTTAAAGTCTTGATTAATATATAAAGGTAAATCGGATGATTTTTCAAATGTCAGTGAAAGTTTATTATTTCGAGCTTGAAGTAACATCATATTTTCAAGATCATGTAAAAAGTCGGGCAAGGATGAAATGCTAGGATTTACTTCCATTCTACCTGCTTCAATTTTAGATAAATCAAGAATATCGTTAATCATTGATAATAAATGCTCACCACTATTATGCATAATAGAGACGTAATTACGATATTTATGAGGTAAATCACTGGCATTTTCTAAAATCTGAGCAAATCCTAAAATCGCATTCAAAGGTGTTCTTAATTCATGAGACATAGAAGCTAAGAACCGAGATTTAGCTAAATTAGCGGTTTCAGCTTCAAGTTTTGATTTCAATAATTCTTCTTCTGTTTTTTTTCTATTAGAAATATCGTGACCTACTAAAACATATTGACTATTTGGATTGTGTTTTGAATCGACATAGGAAATAGTAATAAGAAATGTCTTTGTTTCATTCTCTTTGGTAATCAATTCTATTTCTTCTGTTTTAATGGTGTTTTGTTTATCAAAAACAGCATGCATAAATTCTTGAAATACTAAAAGAGAACTCTCAGATACTAATTTACCAATAAAAGTTCCCTCAAGCTCAGCGGGTGTAAAACCTAAAATTTGATGAAATGATGGACTAGCATAAAGCGCTATTGCTTTTTTATCACAAACAGCAATTAAATCACCTGCGTTTTCACTAATTAATCGGAATAGTTCGTCTCTTTTGTATAATTCGTCCGTTCTCTTTTTAACTTCAGATTCGAGAAAACTATTTTGTTTGCGTAATCGCTCCGAGTTCAGGCGGAAACCAGTGTAAATTATAAGTATAAAAAAACCAAGAAGTGATATTTTAAATGAAGCGGTATCCCAAAATACAGGTAAAACTGTAAAGGTAAGTTGAGCAGGTTGGGCACTAACTAATCCAGAAACGGTTACCCCTCTAACTTCAAATGTATATGTTCCCTTCTTTAAATTGGTGTATTGCACTCTTTGTAAATAACTTCTGTTCCAATCATATTCAAAACCAATTAAACGATAATCATATTTTAACTGATCTGGATTTGAAAAATGTGGTGCTGTAAAATCAATCGTAATAAAATTATCGTCACTAGTTAAAACGGAATCGGCTTTTAAATCTTTTTCTACGCCCCAAATACTTGTTTTTTCAATATAAATTGGAGGTGGTATTTCTGTAAAAACCTCATGGGTTAAATCAATTTCGGTAAGCCCTTTAACGGTTCCGATATACATTTTATCATTTTTATAGAAACCTGTTTTTGGATTCGTTTCATTAGATATTAAGCCATTTTGTGTACTATAATACAATACCCCATTAGGTGTAAATCGACTAACTCCTTTTTTAGTACCAACCCAAACATCCCCTTTTCCATCTTCACAAATAAAGGAGACAATACTATTATTCAATTGAAGGTTTGCCATTGAATAATGAATTACAGTGTCTTTTTTCAAAACAGACAAGCCAGATTTATAGGTTCCAACCCACATATCATTATTCTTATCTTCAATGATTGATGAAACTCTATTGTTAATTAAACCATTTTCTGTGGTTTTCTTTCCGATTATGGTATTGTTTTTAATAATTGATACACCTGCATCGGTACCTAACCATATTTCATTATTTCTTTTAATGGTAATTGCGAATACACTATCATTCAAAAGACCAGAATCTCGTTTAAACCAGGTTATTTTCTCCGTTTTAACATCTAGAACTGCGGCGCCTGTTCCAAATGTGCCGATCCAAACATTGCCGGATTTATCAATACTAATTGTCCTAATTGATATCCATTGATTTGGTTTTTTAAAGTAATGTTTAATTACTTTTCCATTTTTGATTTTAAATAAGCCGTTATCCGTTCCAACCCAAATTATATCTTTATTACCATCGAGCGAAAAGATTCTATTTGAACTTAGTTTTTTATTTCCAGTTGAATAAAATGTTTGTTCTCCATTTAATGCGATAGAAACTAAGCCCTTATTATTTGTTCCAATCCATTTGGTTTCATTATCATCAACAAAAATTGATGTTACATTATTTTCAGGAAGTCCTGTTTGTTTACTATACAGCAATATATTCGTGTATTTCATTTTAAAAGCTCCCGCGCCCCAAGTCCCTATCCATATATTTGATTCGGTATCTTTTATGACAGACTGAATACTTGTATTGCTTAAGCCTTGCTCTTCTTCAATAATTTCAATGTGATTATCAGAAATTCTTACTAAACCTCTACCATCTGTTGCTATTAGAACATCTTTAGTAATCGAATCAAAAAACATTTGATTTACTTTAACATTCGGAAAACCCTGTTTTTTTGTAATACTTGTCAATTTCCCTTTTTCCAAGATTGAAATTCCCCCTCCATATCCTGAAATCCATATTTCTCTATTATCTACGTTTAAAACAGAACGAATACTATTTGATAACAAGCCATTATCTACAGTAAGACTTCGTTGAACTTTAAATGAATCATTTAGGTTAATTAAACTTAATCCACCTTCTGTACCTGCATAAAGTGTGTCGTTTAAAACTTCCAAAGAAAAAATACGAGAATGAACTAGACCAACTTCTTCATCTAAATGAGCAATTTGAACGGTGTCTTTTAGAACATAGATTCCGTTGTCAATTGTTCCAACAAATAATAAATCATTATGTTCTTTTAACGTTCGAATGCCTAAACCAATTAATGGCTTGTAATTCGCTATTTTTTTATCCGTATGTGTGTAATAACTAAGTCCCCTATCTGTTGCAATCCAAACTCTATTAGAATTAACTTGAACAATTTTGCGAACCATATTATCAATAAGTCCATCTTGTATTGAATAATTGACAAATCGTTTCCCATCATAAATTCCAACACCATCTTGTGTAGCAAACCAAATATACCCTTGAGCATCCTGAAACATGTCGTAAACAACCGATTGCGGTAAGCCTTCGTTAATAGAAACAGTTGAAATTGGATATCTTTGAGCTCGAATAGATGTTAAACAAAACAAGCTTGCAAGAAGTAAAAGTAAAACCCGAGTTTTCTTCATAAATAAAGTTTATTAACTAACAAAATGCCAACAGTCCCGAAATAAAAGAGAACTATCTGTTAAATCAAAATCATTTTGGAAGAATTATAAAAAAGAGGTCACAGATTCCTCCGTGACCTCTTCCGATATGAAGGTTGCCTTAGCGTTATTAAAGGCTCTTCTTTAATTTCATTATTCTACTTAATTAATGTTCTAGTCGCTCTCCATTTTCAACTAATTAGTAGACATTTTTTTTTGCTTAAAATCTGCTATCCGATTGTAATTATTGATTAATTGTAGTTCAGTTAACTCCCCTTTTTCAAGACCTTTTTCTAAGAACTCAATAATATGTTTGCTCGTGATTGGATCTTTTGCAAGGTTATTTCCGAAGCAAAGAATATCTACACCTGCATTAATAGCAAGAACCACTGCTTTATCTAAACCATATTTATCTGTAATCCCTTTCATTTGCATATCATCGCTTACAATTAAGCCTTTAAATCCGATTTTATTTCTTAATAATCCTTGTAATACCTTCTCCGATAACGTTGATGGATGCTCAACATCTAATTTTGCATTAAAAATGTGGGTTGTCATTACAAACTCATCAAAGCCTTCTTTTGTAATGAGTTGAGTATAAGGCTCTAATTCTTCTTCAATCCAAGTTTCTGTAACATCTGTGAAATTTAAATGTGTGTCGCCAAAAGATGAACCGTGACCTGGGAAATGTTTTAAGGTGCTAAATATCCCTTCCTCTTTTTGAGCCTTACAATATATTCTGGAATGATTGATTACATCAATTGGTTTTGCCCCAAAACTACGTTGTTTTTTATGAATAATAGGATTTTGACTATTTAAATCAATATCGACAACTGGGGCAAAATTCAGGTTAATTCCAGCAGCTTTGAGCGTTTTTGCAATTGATGAAGCTTGTTCGTAGGTATATTCTAAATCAGCTTTTTCACCCATTTTCTGGTGCGAAACGGAAGCTGGAAATCCATATTCAGCTTTTAAGCGATTTACAACTCCGCCCTCTTGATCAACACTAATAAGTAATGGGTTTTCTGAAAAAGATTGTAAGCTTGAGCATAAGGCTTCAACTTGTTCTGGCGATTTTATATTATGCACTGGTTTATTATGCACCATATCTTTGTCGAACAGAATAACACCACCAACATGGTTTTCAGCAATTTCTTGATGAATTAGCGAACCCTCACTAACTACTTCTCCTTGAAAACCAAGGATTAGCATTTGTCCAGCAATTCGTTTTAAATCAAGTTGAACTAGTGTTTTCAAGACCTCAATGTTTATAATGTATATAACTTATGTACTTAACTACTCTTTTGTGCACATAATGTACATAAGTAAGCTTAATAAATGAAAATAATTTTAAAAAAATTTCTAAAAAAGTTTCTATTAATTAAGCTCAGAATGGCTAAATTTATAAATAATACAATTCTAATCATTTTTAAGATAGCTCTGTATTTTACAAATAACTTACGTATTATGCATGTGCATAATGTACATGATTTATGGAATTTCTGAATGATATTATCTCATAATAACTTACTTTCTTACAAATCAGCAGTAAAACTAATCTCTTTATGTTTACTAATTTCTTGCTCCACTCAAACTAATACAGAATGGAAAGACTCTTTTAAAGTGCTCCAAAAAAGCACCGCACCCGATTTAAGAGTAGAACTATTTGAATATTCTGAATATGATAATACGATTGTATTTAAGACTGATAAAAAAGAGCATCTCCCCATTTTAACTTCGTTTAGTAAAGAGAACAAATTAAACGCAAGCATTTCTCTATTGCCGGATTCCACAATTCTCCCAAATTCGCATGGAATAGTCGTTTTGTCGGTAGGGAATATTCGAACAAAACCTGGACATTCTCAAGAAATGGCAACTCAGACTTTAATGGGAACACCAATTAAAATTCTAGAGAAAAAAGGCGGTTGGTATAGAGTACAAACTCCAGATTATTATATTGGTTGGACAGAAGATGATACTTTCATAAGAGTCAACGACGAAGAACTCAACGATTGGATTCACACTGAAAAGTTAATCTTTACAGAAAATTATGGTTTGCTTTACATGGATAGAGACTCTAATTCAGACATTGTTACTGATTTAACAGGTGGAAATATTCTTAAAAAGATTACCCAAACTAAAACACATACTAAAGTTGAATTAGCAGATAAACGAAGCGGATGGTTACCAAACACTTCCGTATCCGCTTTAAGTAAATGGAAAGAAAACAATAAACCAAATGCAGATCAGCTTCTAAAAACAGCACAACGTTTTATAGGAGTTCCCTATTTGTGGGGCGGAACATCGTTCAAAGGTGTAGATTGTAGCGGTTTTACAAAAATGACTTATTATTCTCATGGCGTTCAATTACCAAGAGATGCCTCACAGCAAGTAACTGTTGGGCAAGTGGTTGAAACCGATACTACCTTAATAAATTTAGAACCAGGTGATTTACTTTTCTTCGGAGATCATGCTACAGAATTAAAACCCGAGAAAGTAACTCATGTAGGAATTTATATGGGTGATGGAAAAATGATTCATTCTTCAGGTAGAGTTCGAATTGAAAGTTTGGTACGTGGAACACCTACCTTTACCGAATATCGATTAAAGACGTTTCTAAGTGCACGAAGAATGCTTAATTCGGTTGGTAAAGATGGCGTTATTCCTGTTCAATCTCTCCTATCTTACTAAGTGTATTTTTAATTTAAAGATTCAACTGGATGCTTTGAACAATAATAAGCTAACACAGAACAAATTGATTTAACAGTAGATTTCAATTTCCACATAATTCTTGAATTCAGGAAACTTTTGAAGCCAAATCTCTTTTTATAGACAATTAAACTATTCATTAAAGACAGAAGGATTAATTAAATGATTACTTACAGACATTATCATGAAAGCGACTTTCCTGCTGTTTTAGAAGTTTTAAATAGGAGTCATTCTCATGATGAATTTTCTGAACCTCTCCTTCTAGAAAAATTAAATGATTGCAAAGAAGATGCATCTGAATTCTATTGCGCATTTTCTGATTCAATATTATGTGGCTTTTTAATGATTGTTATTCGTAGACTACCAACAGGTCCTACAGCATTTATTAAACTAATTAGTGTTTTACCAGAATTTCAAAAACGAGGTATTGGAAAACACTTATTAAAACAAGCTGAAGCCTTTGCTGCTGTTCATGCATGCAAAACGATGCGTTTTTACGATGTTCCCAAAAACTACTTTATGCCAGGAATTGATCCTTTTTATACACATACCGTTGTTTTTGCAGAAAGAAATGGATTTGTCAAAATTGGCGACACGTCAAACTTGGAGTCAGACTTATCCCAAAATTGGAATACAGAGAAAGAAGAATCTGGCTTACTAAAAATTGGTTGTATATGTAAAAGAGCTTCTAATGAAGATTATCCTGAGCTTTTAGCTTGGATTTTGCGAGAATTTCCACTTTGGGAATTTGAACTTGTTCAGGCTTTAAATCAAGATCCTTGTGCCGTTCATCTCGCATATTATCACCATGAATTAATCGCTTTTGCTGCGCACAGTTCAAATAATTCATCTTTAGCCTGGTTTGGCCCAATGGGAACTTCGCCTAAATCAAGAGGAAAAGGTATTGGAGCTGTATTACTTAAACGTTGTTTACAAGATTTAAAACTGCAAGGATTTAAAAAAGCAGTAATTCCTTGGGTTGGCCCCATCCCATTTTATTCAAAATTTGCCAATGCAAAGATTTCTAGAGTCTTTTGGCGCTATGAAAAACACTTATAAATGAAATATGAACGGTTTTTCCTTTTAATAACTAGCTTCGCTAAGTATATTCCAAATGAAGAATAATTTAATGCAACAGACTTCTATGATTAAACGATTGAGTGTCATTATTTTAATGATAAGCATAGTTTCAGCTTGTAAAACAACTGAGATAAACAAAGGTAATAATCCCAAACCGGTTGAAATAAAAAAGGATTCAACTAAGAAAAACGAATCCATTTGGAAAGCAAGATCTATTGAAGAATCCGTTTTTGCTTTTATGAATCATCCGTATGTTCAAAAAGAATATTTAGGCTTAATCAAAAATGTAAAACCAACGGGAATTCTTGTAGATACCGCACGTAAAACGATTGATATACAATTCAATACAGCTTTTTCATATATCCCATTTAGAGAAGAAAATACAGCTGAGTTTTATAGTGTAATGAACTCGCTTTTACCTGATGCTTTAAAAGAATATGCTCTAACTTTGTTCTCTCTTAAAGTCCCAATTCATGAATTAATTCCAAATTATTATAGAACAGTAACTCCCATCGATTCCACGCGACTTGCAATAAAAGATACCATTGCAGCACCAAAACCAATTGTTCGCGAAGCAGAACCACTTTTCGATTATTCAGCAGGTTTAATTAATCATCCTATTGCTATGTGGCACAGTCATGGTTGGTATTACAATCCTATAGAAGACCGTTGGATGTGGCAACGTGCTAGACTTTTTGGCACAGTTGAAGATTTATATCCTGCTTCGATTGTGATTCCCTATTTAACGCCTATGTTGGAAAATGCTGGCGCTCCGGTTTTTCTACCAAGAGAACGTGATTTCCAAACCAATGAAATTATTGTTGATAATAATGGAAGCGACGCTAAGAGTATTTATAAAGAGGTAGGTTCATGGAAAAACGGTTCAGAAAAAGGATTTTCAATTGGAAAAAGACCGTATAAAAACAACACGAATCCATTTAGAACGGGAACATTCAGGGAATCACAAACGGATTCTAGAGGTCGTTCACAATTAGGCTGGATTCCAAACATTCCTGAAGATGGAGATTATGCGGTTTACATTTCCTATAACGCATCAGAAGAAAATACCGATGAGGCCTCCTATACCGTTCATTATTCTGGCGGTTCAAAAGAATTCTTAGTTAATCAAAAAATTGGCGGTTCAACTTGGATTTATTTAGGAACGTTTCATTTCAAAGAAGGAATCGATTCAAAAGATCAAAAAGTTGTTTTAAGTTCAAAATCATCTGTTGAAGGCCAACGCATTAGTGCTGACGCTGTTCGATTCGGCGGTGGTATGGGAGTTATTGAACGAAATGGCAAATCTAGTGAGCGTCCTAAATACACTGAAGGTGCTCGTTATTGGTTACAATATGCAGGTTTCCCCGATAGTTTAGTGTATTCTTTGAACGTAAATAATGATTATAACGACGATTATCAAAGTCGTGGAGAATGGGTTAATTATTTAACTGGAGCTCCTTCAGGTCCTAATAAAGATAGAACAGCCAAAGGTTTAGGAATTCCAATTGAACTTTCAATGGCGTTTCACACCGATGCGGGAGTTACTGGAAATGACAATACAATCGGAACTTTAATGATTTATTCCATTGAAGACAGTGATTCTGCTAGAGTTTTCCCTAATGGGCAATCTCGCTTTGCGAACAGAGATTTTGGCGATATCATGCAAACTGAATTGGTGGATAATCTTCGTACAAAAATTGACTCAACGTATAGAAGAAGAAATTTATATAACCGAATGTATTCAGAGGCTTTCAGACAGAATACCCCTGCCCTTTTACTTGAACTTCTATCACATCAAAATTTTAGTGATATGAAACATGGATTAGATCCAGAGTATAAGTTTGAAGTAGCTCGTTCTATTTATAAAAGCATGGCAAAATATATTGCGGTCCAACATGGTAAAGAGTATGTGATTCAACCACTTCCCGTTTCTCATTTTTCAACAAAAATAAATGAATTAGGTCAGTTTGAATTAAAATGGAAACCAGTTCTAGATTCTTTGGAAGCAACAGCGGTTCCTGAAGGTTACATTGTTTATATAAAAGAAAATGAGGAAGGTTTTGATACTGGTAGATTTGTAAAAAAAACAGAGTTTACACTTGAAAAACCTAAAACTGGAACATTATATAGTTTTAAAGTTGAAGCAGTTAATAAAGGTGGAAAAAGTATGCCTTCTGAAATTTTATCAGCAGGCTTATCTGGAAAAGGTAAAGCACATGTATTGGTAGTTAATGCGTTCACACGAATTTCGGGGCCATCGACTATGAGTACTGGTAATTTTGAAGGATTTACGTATTTCAATGATCGTGGAGTACCTGACAAATATGATATTTCCTTTGTTGGTGATCAGTATAATTTTGATAAATCATCTAGTTGGGTAACTGACGATGAACCTGGACACGGTGCCAGTTATTCGAATTATGAAACTTCAGTGATTGCAGGAAATACCTTTAACTACCCTGCTATTCATGGTCGATCTATTTTAAATGCAGGATATTCTTTTGTTTCTAGTAGCGTTGCCGCCATAATGGATAATTATGAGGATATCACCTATTACAAATATGTGGATATGATTTTAGGAGAACAAAAAGCTACTTCTCGTACACGAAGTGGGTATGATGAATTATTTGGTAGAAGATTTGAAGCCTATCCAGAACGATTACGCTATCGCTTAAATTTCTATGTTCAAACGGGTGGAAATTTGTTTATTTCTGGAGCAAATGTCACTACTGATGTATATAGAAATCCAACTATCGATTCTGCCTTAGTTGAATTGAGTGAATCTGTTCTTCAGGTCAAGCACAGAACAGATCACGCTTCTGTAAGTGGAGAAGTTGTAACAGTTGCCGATTCCATAATTAAACTACCAAAAGAGTTTCGTTTTAATACGTTCTTATCTAAAGATATGTACCAAGTGGAATCAGCTGATGGAATTGAACCCGTTTCTAAAAATGGCAGTATTGTTGCTCGCTATAAAGAAAATAATATCTCTGCCATAAGTTCATTTGAAGGCTATTACAAAACCTTGATTTTCGGTTTCCCGTTTGAAACAATTTTAGGTGAAAAAGACCGTGATGCTGTAATGAAAGCTGTTTTACAGTTTTTTGACAAACCAAGAAACTAATAAATATAATTTTCTGAACGTCATGCTGGACTCGATCCAGCATCTCAGCCTAACTCATCTTTTTGCATAAAAAAAACCAAGAAAATAAAACTCATTTTCGAAACCAAATCTAAAGCAAATGAAATTCTTAACCACGATCATCTTCTGCTTACTAATTTCCGTAATCACACAAGCTCAAGAACGAGTTTACACCGGCCTTGAAGTCGCACAAGAACAAAATTTCTCCATGCTAAAAGGAAAACGCGTAGGTCTAATCACCAATGCAACAGGAGTTGACTTCAATCTAAATTCAACCGTTGATATTCTCTTTAAAAACAAAGAGGTTAATTTAGTTGCATTGTATGGACCTGAACATGG
>Ga0102814_10002162_pt1 | contig 13465 bp, 10 predicted proteins | sample ColrivemetaGS741_FD_79112 | JGI IMG/M metagenome (GOLD analysis project Ga0102814, IMG submission 79112) | Estuarine microbial communities from the Columbia River estuary - Flood tide ETM metaG S.741 | ecosystem: Environmental > Aquatic > Marine > Intertidal zone > Estuary | place: USA... | reverse complement strand
TAGAATAAGGCGCCGAAGAACGCCGCGAAAAACATCACTTCCGAGAAAATGAACCACATCATGCCCATGCGGAAGGATGTATCGACCTGGGCGTTGTAGCGGCCCAGCAGCGATTCGGAAATGACATCGCCAAACCACCAGCCCAGCACCAACAGAACAGACAGCAAGCCGGCAAAGAAGACGGGCTGGCCCCAGGTGGCGCCGTTGAACCAGTTGGCCACGCCGATCATCATGGTGAACAACGCGATCGAGCCGAGGAACGGCCAGCGGCTGTGGTGCGGAACGAAGTAGGCGTCGGCGTCGTGCGAGTGGGTGTTGGCCATAAAGAATCCCCGGTACTGAGTTAAGGCGCCGCCAAGGCGGTGCCGGCTGCCATTCCCGCATTCAACTTCGCGGTAGCGGCATCATTGATGAAAAAGGTATAGGACAGCGTCAGCGTGGTGATTTCCTTGGGGAGATCGGGGCTGACGATGAAACGCACCGGCATGTCACGGCTTTCGCCGGAAGCCAACGCCTGTTCGGTGAAGCAGAAACATTCGGTCTTATTGAAAAATCCGGAAAACTGATTCGGCGCCACCGACGGCGCGGCGTTGCCGACCGTGGCATAACCCGCGGTATTGCGTGCGGTGTAGGACGTCGAGTACAGCTTGCCCGGCACCACCGTCATGCTGGCCTGCACCGGCGCGAAGTCCCAGGGCAGTTTCGAATTCACCGTGCCGTCGAAATAAACCTGTACCGTGCGCGATTCATCGATGGCTTTGCCGGCAAGCTTCGGTTCGGCGCTGGCGCTGTTATCGAGCTTGATGCCGAAAATCTTCTCGCAGGCGATGTTGTAAAGAGGCACCATTGCGAACGCAAAGCCGAATGAAGCCAGCGCAAGAATAATCATCTTGCGGGTGCTGCGCTGGGTCTGCGTGTTCATGGTCGTATTCCCTTCCGGCTCAGTGACTGACGTCGCCGTGGGCCAGATCGCCGTCCTTGATCACCGGGGGCTTTTCAAAGGTGTGGTGCGGTGCCGGCGACGGCACAGTCCATTCCAAGCCACGGGCAGACGGCCAGGCGCGGGCTTCGGCTTTCACGCCGCCACGCACGGATGACCAGACGATGTACACGAACAGCAACTGGGCCAGACCGAAGCCGAAGCCGCCGATCGAGGACCACATGTTGAAGTCAGCGAAGGCCGGGTTGTAATCCGGAACGCGGCGTTGCATGCCGGCCAGACCCAGGAAGTGCTGCGGGAAGAACAGCAGGTTCACGAAAATGGTCGACAGACAGAAGTGCCATTTGCCCAGGGTTTCGTTATACATGTAGCCGGTCCACTTCGGAAGCCAGTAATAGGCGCCGGCCATGATCGCGAAGATCGCACCGGTAACCAGCACATAGTGAAAATGGGCGACCACGAAGTAAGTGTCGTGGTACTGGAAGTCAGCCGGGACAATGGCCAGCATCAGGCCGGAGAACCCGCCGATGGTGAACATCACTACGAAACCGAGCGCGAACAACATCGGGGTTTCGAAGCTGATCGAACCGCGCCACAAGGTAGTGACCCAGTTGAACACCTTCACCCCGGTCGGGATGGCGATCAGCATGGTGGCATACATGAAGTACAGCTCACCGCCCAGCGGCATGCCGACGGTAAACATATGGTGGGCCCAGACGATGAACGACAGGAAGGCGATCGAGGCGGTAGCGTACACCATGGCCTGGTAGCCGAACAGCGGCTTACGGGCGAAGGTCGGGATGATTTCCGAGACGATGCCGAAGGCCGGCAGGATCATGATGTAGACCTCGGGATGGCCGAAGAACCAGAAGATGTGCTGGAACATGACCGGGTCGCCGCCACCTGCGGCATTGAAGAAACTGGTGCCGAAGAACTTATCGGTCAGCAGCATGGTGACCGCACCGGCCAGCACCGGCATAACCGCAATCAGCAGAAAGGCGGTAATCAGCCAGGTCCAGACGAAGATCGGCATTTTCAGCAGATCCATGCCCGGCGCGCGCATGTTGAGCACGGTGGCGATGATGTTGATGGCACCCATGATCGAGCTGACGCCCATCAGATGGATGGCGAAAATGGTGAATGCGGTGCTGGTGCCGCCCTGCAGCGACAGCGGCGGATACAGGGTCCAGCCGCCGGCCGGACCGCCCGAGCCGATGCCGAACAGCACCTGCAGCATCAAGGGCAGGAGCAGCAGGGTGAACGCGAACGGCATGATCCAGAACGACCAGTTGTTCATGCGCGGCAGCGCCATGTCGGGCGCGCCGATCATCAGCGGAATCATCCAGTTGGCGAGACCGACGAAGGCTGGCATGACCGCGCCGAAAATCATCACCAGAGCGTGCGTGGTGGTCATCTGGTTGAAGAACTCCGGACTGACCAGCTGCAGGCCCGGCTGGAACAGCTCGGCGCGGATGACCATGGCCATGGCACCGCCGATGAAGAACATCGCCAGAGCGAACACCAGGTACAGGGTACCGATGTCCTTGTGGTTGGTGGAATATAACCACCGCTCGATGAAACCTTGTTTATGGTCGGCCATGATTGCCTCTATTTTCTTGAATTCGGAAATGCGTTATGCGGCGGGAGCCGCGGCGGTATCAGAAGTGGCGGCAGGCGCGGCTTCTGCAGCCGGAGCCGGTGCGGCCTCGGCGGCAGGCGCGGCTTCTGCGGCAGGCGCGGCTTCAACAACCGGCGCCGGTTTCTGAGCGGCCAGCCAGGCGGCATATTCGGCCTTCGGCAGCACCTTCACCACGATCGGCATGAAGCCGTGATCCTTGCCGCACAGCTCGGCGCAGACGCCGCGGTAGATTCCCGGGGTTTCGACCTTGGTCCAGGCGTCGTTGATGATGCCAGGGATGGCGTCCTGCTTCCAGCCCAGCGCCGGGACCCACCAGCTGTGGATGACATCATCGGCGGTAATCACGAAACGGATGCGGGTATCGGCCGGAATCACCAGCGGCTTGTCGACATTGCGCAGATAGGTGCCATGCGCGGCGATTTCAGCCTGACTGGTCGCCTTGTTCTGACGCAGACCATCGGAGGCGCGGTCGAGGCGGGAGATGAAATCAACGCCTTCGCCGACGTACTCGTAACGCCACATCCACTGGTAACCGGTAACTTTAATCACCATTTCATCTTTTTCGGCACCGTGGTCGGCGCCGTACTGAGCCATCACTTTCTGCGTTGCCGGATAGGCCGAGACCACCAGAATCAGGATCGGAACGATGGTCCAGATCAGCTCCAGTTTGGTGCTGTGGGTCAGGCTGGTATCCGGCACCGCACCCTTGGAATGACGGAACTTGAACATGGCGTAAGCCATGGCGCCGAATACGATGATGCCGATTACTACGCAGATCCAGAGCATCATCATGTGCGCGTCATAGGCATTGGCGGACGTACTGGTGACCCCCGGGGTCATGTTCAGCTGCCAGCGCGCCGGCTCGGTCGGCTCGACCTGGGCGAATGCCAGTCCGTTCATCAACATGCCCATCAGCACGGCAGCGCCCTGTTTCATACGGGGAAATTTCATGATGCAGCCTCAGTTTTTCTCAACGGATAATTTTACCGCCTTCCCTGTGACTTGGGCAAGCCTTCCCTTCCGCGGTCTTCACACGCTCAGGGGGTTACGCTTTTGGCAAAAGCCCCCTAAAATTGGACCTCTTTGCCCGCCGGACTCCGCTGTGAATCCCATCATCAGCCCTGAACTACCTGCCCGCCGCCCGGAATTGATGCAACGCATCAGCGCCGCCTATCTGCGCGATGAGGGTGAGCATATCGCCGAGCTGCTCGCGGCGGCCCCGGCCTCCGGACCGGCCGTACAGGCCAAAGCGGTCGGCCTGGTTGAGCGCACCCGCCTGCGCGCGGCCGACCCAGCCATGGTCGAGGCATTCATGCGCGAATACGACCTCAGCTCAGAGGAAGGCGTGCTGTTGATGTGCGTGGCCGAGGCCCTGCTGCGCATCCCCGACCAAGGGACCGCCGACAAGCTGATCCGCGACAAACTCGGCGATGCCGACTGGGACTCCCATGTCGGGCAATCCACCTCCTTGCTGGTCAATGCCTCGACCTGGGGTTTGATGCTGACCGGCCGGCTGGTGAATCTTGCCGGCGAAACACAGCGCAACGCCGTGGGTTCATTCAAGCGACTGGTCGGTCGCATGGGCGAGCCCGCCATCCGCATGGCCGTTCGCCAGGCCATGCGCATCATGGGCCACCAGTTCGTGATGGGGCGCAGCATCGACGAAGCTCTGCAGCGTTCGCGCTCTGGCGACAATGCCGCTTACCGCTATAGTTTCGACATGCTCGGTGAAGGCGCATTGACCCGCAAGGATGCCGCCCGTTACCTGCAAGCCTACCGCGATGCCATCCGCGCTATCGGTGCCGGCGGCCCCTATCCGGACGTATTCTCGGCGCCATCGATTTCGGTCAAGCTGTCGGCCCTGCATCCACGCTATGAATTCAACAAACGCGCACGGGTACTGGCCGAGCTGGTCCCGGCCGTGCTGGAACTGGCACAGCTGGCCAAATCCCAGGGCATCGGCTTCACCATCGATGCCGAAGAGTCCGAGCGTCTGGAGCTGTCGCTCGAGGTCATCGTCGGTGTGTTCAGCGATCCCTCGCTGGACGGCTGGGAAGGCTACGGCCTGGCGGTGCAGGCCTACCAGAAGCGCGCCCCGTTCGTCATTGATTATCTGGTGGATGCCGCCCGCCGCATCGGCCGTCGTATGCCGATGCGCCTGGTGAAAGGCGCTTACTGGGATTCCGAAATCAAGAAAGCGCAGGTCGACGGCTTGGCCGGCTATCCGGTATTCACCCGCAAAGCCAATACCGATGTCAGCTATCTGGCCTGCGCGCGCCGCATGTTCGCCGCACACGATGCCCTGTATCCGATGTTCGCCACCCACAACGCGCAGACCATCGCCGCCATCCACGCCATGGCCGAAGGCCGCGCCTTCGAATTCCAGCGTCTGCACGGCATGGGCGACCACCTGTACGCGGAAGTGATCGGCAAGGACCGCCTCGATGTGCCCTGCCGCGTGTACGCGCCGGTCGGCTCGCACGAAGACCTGCTGCCGTATCTTGTCCGCCGCCTGTTGGAAAACGGCGCCAACTCCAGCTTCGTCAACCGCATCACCGATGCCTCGCTACCGCCGGCGGAACTGGTTGCCGATCCGGTTGCGAGCGTGGCCGGCTTCGCCAGCAAACCGCATCCACACATTCCCGCTCCGAACGCCATCTTCGGCGAAGAAAGGAAAAACTCCATGGGCGTTCTTCTCGCAAACGATGAAACCCTGAACCGTCTGGCCGCCGATATCGCCGCCGCGATCAAGCCTTGGCAGGCTATGCCGCTGGTCCCGGGCACCACGTCCAGCGCGGTGTTCACTGATGTCAGCAATCCGACCGACCGTCGCCAGATCGTCGGCCGCTGGCAGGCCGCCGATGCCACGCAGGTTTCGAAGGCGCTCGACATCGCCCACGCCGCCTATCCGGGCTGGGACCACACCCCGGCCGCCGCACGCGCCAAAATTCTCGAGCACGCCGCCGACCTGATGGAACAGCGTATGCCGGAAATCATCGCGCTGTGCGTCAAGGAAGCCGGAAAGTCGGTGGCTGCCTCGGTCTCGGAGGTCCGCGAGGCGGTCGATTTCGCCCGTTACTATGCGGTGCAGGCGCGCCGGTATTTCGGTGCGCCGGAAGCTCTGCCGGGTCCGACCGGCGAATCCAATGAACTGCAGCTGCACGGCCGCGGCGTGTTCGTGTGCATCAGCCCCTGGAATTTCCCGCTGGCCATTTTCCTCGGTCAGATTGCCGCCGCGCTCGCTGCCGGCAACACCGTCATCGCCAAGCCGGCCGAACAGACGACCTTGACCGCCTATCTGGCGGTACAGATCCTGCATGACGCCGGCGTGCCGGCCGAAGTTCTGCAATTCCTGCCCGGCGACGGCGCCACGGTGGGTGCAGCCCTGACCCGCGATCCGCGCGTGACCGGCGTAGTGTTTACCGGCTCGACTGAAACCGCCTGGGCCATCAATCGCGCACTGGCGGCGCGCAATGCGCCATTGGCCACGCTGATTGCCGAAACCGGCGGCCAGAACGCGCTGATTGCCGACTCCTCGGCCCTGCCGGAACAATTGGTGAACGATGCCCTGATGGCGGCCTTCGATTCGGCCGGACAACGCTGCTCGGCTGCGCGCATTCTGTTCGTGCAGAGCGACATCGCCGATCGCGTCATCGAACTGCTGGCCGGAAAAATGGACGAACTCAGCGTCGGCGATCCTGGCCTGCTCAGCACCGATGTCGGTCCGGTCATCGATGAAGACGCCAAAGCCATTCTGGTGGCGCATGCCGAGCGGATGGACAAAGAAGCCAAGTTGATCAAAGCCGTGGCACTTTCCGACGACTGCACGCACGGAAGCTTCTTCGCGCCACGCGCTTATGAAATCAGTGGCCTGTCGCAGCTCACTCGTGAAATTTTCGGACCGGTGCTGCACGTGATCCGCTATGAGGCCGAAAAACTCGACGACATCTTGGCGCAGATCAATGCCACCGGCTACGGCCTCACCCTCGGCATCCACTCGCGCATCGATGAAACCGTCAACAAAATCGCACGAACCGTGCGCGTCGGCAACTGCTACGTCAACCGCAACCAGATCGGTGCGGTGGTCGGCGTACAGCCGTTCGGCGGCGAAGGCCTGAGCGGCACCGGCCCGAAAGCCGGCGGCCCGCACTACCTGCTGAAGTTCGCTTCCGAGCGCACGCTGACCATCAACACCACGGCGGCCGGCGGCAACGCCAGTCTGCTCACTTTGTCGGAATGATTTTGCCGACACAGCTATCTCGTGAAAAACGCCTAGAGGAAATCATAATGGATACACAAAGCAGTGAGTTTGTTGTCGGCTGGGGTACGCTTATGCTCATCAATGCGGGATTGGCGCAGAGCAAAGGCCGCAGCGGGCTCAATTGGTTTCTCCTCTCCATCTTCCTAGGCCCCGTCGCAACCTTCTTCATTGTCATATCTGAGCCTCTTGTTTCTTCTCAATCGGACAAGGAAAAAGGGGGGAGCTGACTGTTTGCCCTAACGGACTGTCCGTGAGAAAACCGGTGTCCTTGCTTCTGCGTCACCAGAGCCCGCATGCAATCATCGTAAAAAGCGGCCGCCATAATTCACCGATCCGCCTAAGTGTAACTATGACCTGTTTGGGCCTCGCCAACCTGCTGCATTGCCAATGGAAGCCATGACTATGGCCACACTCAACGCCATCGCTTTCCGTCGGCAGGCCAAAGGCCCCATGCTGGAAATCGCGTCCGTGGCCATCAACCGTGAAGCCGGTGTTGTTCCCGACACCCGCGGCAAACCCGGACGCCGTCAGGTCAGTCTGCTCAGCCTGCAATCCTGGCAGGACGCCTGCACCGAATTGGGCACCAATCTGCCCTGGACCCTGCGCCGCGCCAACCTGCTGATCGATGGCCTGCGCTTTTCGGCAGCTGATGTCGGGCGTGTGCTGCGCATCGGCGATGTGGAACTGCAGATCATGCTGGAAACCGATCCCTGCCCGCGCATGGATGCCCAGCATCAAGGCCTGACCGCTGCACTGACCCCGCACTGGCGCGGTGGCGTATGTTGCCGCGTGCTGAGCGACGGCACAATCCGCACCGGGGATGCCGTCGCGTTCCTGAAATGAATCCGATAGATAATGATTTTTCATGGCTCCGAATCTCCGTAAGCCCGGGCGGCCGTTATATATACGTAGATTTTTCATGCAGACCCGCCAAAATCCTGATTGTCAGAGCATCTGCTTCGGTATGTGAATACATACGTATTCAAGTGGCCGCCGGCGCCGGAAATTGGCAGTTCCGGCATTCTCGTTTAGCATGACCTGACCCCGAATCCAGGACCACCCATGCTTCTGCGCCGCACCCTCTCCTGCCTTCTTGCCGCGCTGCTTCTGGCGGCGCCCGCCCATGCCGACGCAACACCGCCGACCGCCGATGATTCACCGCAGAACGGCAAGGTCGTCATCTATCAAGTGTTCACCCGTCTGTTCGGCAACCGGCAGACCGCCAACATTCCCTGGGGCACCCGTGAACAGAACGGTGTCGGCAAATTCGAAGACTTCAACGACAAGGCGCTGGAAGGAATCAAGCAGCTCGGCGTGACCCACATTTGGTACACCGGCGTACCGCATCATGCGTTGGTTGCCGACTACAGCGCGTATGGCATCAGTGAGGACGATCCGGACGTGATCAAAGGTCGTGCGGGCTCGCCGTATGCGGTCAAGGATTATTACAATGTCAATCCCGATCTGGCCCGCGATCCGGCCAAGCGCCTGGATGAATTCAAGGCACTGGTGGCGCGCTCGCACAAGCACGGCCTGAAGGTGATGATCGACATCGTGCCGAACCATGTGGCGCGCGCTTACCGCTCCAGCGGTGCACCGGCCGGCGTGCAGGATTTCGGCGCCGACGACGACACCTCGGTGGAATACGCACGTAACAACGATTTTTATTACGTGCCCCGCCAGCCGTTCCGGGTTCCCGCCTGGCCGTCGGATTACGTGGTGCTCAACGGTGAAACCCGTCCACAGATTGACGGTAAATTTTCCGAGAACCCAGCGAAATGGACCGGCAATGGATCGCGCGCGGCACAGCCAAAATTCGATGACTGGTACGAAACGGTTAAGATCAATTACGGCGTGAAGCCGGACGGAAGCACGGACTTCCCGCGCCTGCCGGCCGATTACGCCGGCAAGGACTGGCGGGCGCATTACGCGTTCTGGCAGGGCAAGGATGTGCCCGCGTCCTGGAAAAAATTCCGCGATATCACGCAATTCTGGCTGGCCCAGGGCGTGGACGGCTTCCGCTATGACATGGCGGAAATGGTGCCGGTCGAATTCTGGAGCTATCTCAATAGCGCCATCAAACACAGCAACCCGCAGGCAACCCTGTTGGCGGAAGTCTACAACCCGAAGCAATACCGCGATTATCTGCATCTGGGCAAGATGGATTATCTGTACGACAAAGTCGATTTCTACGATCATCTGAAACTGGTAATGCAGGGCAAAGCCAGCACCGACCGGCTGGTGGACATCCAGACGCAGTACGCCGACATCGAGCCGCATCTGCTGCATTTCCTGGAAAACCACGACGAACAGCGCATAGCCAGTGCGCCGTTTGCCGGCGATGCCCGCAAAGGCCTGCCAGCCATGGTGGTCTCGGCCACTATTGGCACTGCGCCGACCATGCTGTATTTCGGCCAGGATGTGGGCGAGAAGGGCGACGGCGATGCCGGCTTCGGCAAAGCCAGCCGCACTACGATTTTCGATTACTGGGGCGTTCCGGCCCACCAGCGTTGGATGAATAAGGGCAAGTTCGATGGCGGCGCACTGCATGCCGACGAGAAAGCCCTGCGTGCCGATTACGTCAAATTGATGCAATTCACCCGCAATGCCCCTGCATTGATGGGCGATTACGACGATTTGCACAAAGCTAATAGGGACAATAAGGGTTACGATGGCGAGCTATTCTCCTATGCCCGTTACAACGCCAAGCAAAAGTTGGTCATCGTCAGTAATTTCAGCGCAACTAACATCAAACGCTTCACCCTGCACCTGCCGCCGACGCTGATCGCCGAATGGCGGTTGCGTGACGGCGATTACCGCCTGAAAGACCGTCTGGGCGATGCCAAAAGCCGTCTGCAGATCGCCAATATGATGGGGTTCATCCCGCTGGAGCTGGCCCCGCTGCAATCCGTGATTCTCGAACTGCCGAACTAAGGGCCCACCATGACCGCATTCCGATTCCGTCTGAGCTTCGCGCTCGCCTTTGCCATCAGCCTGCCGGCTGCTGCGCTGGAACAAACGGTTCAACGCGTTTCCCGCAGTGATAACAGCCTGACGCTGAGCACTGACAAAGGCACGGTACGCGTGCGCTTTCTGAATCCGGAATCGGTGGAAGTGTTCTACCAGCCGACTGGTATGGCGCAGCTCGATTCCTTCGCCCTAGTCGAGAGCCGATCCGCCGGTACGGCGGTACTGACCGAGCGCAAGGGCATCGTCGAGTTCGGCACTGCCGCGTTGAAGGTGCATATCGACAGGGCGCCGCTGCGCATCCGCTTCGAGAAAGAGGGCAAAACCCTATTGGCGGAGAACGGCGGACTGCAGTTGACCGAAACATCGCGCGGATTCAACTTCGCACTGCAGCCGCAGGAAAAACTGATGGGCACCGGCCAACGCGTGCTTGGCATGGACCGCCGCGGCCACAAGCTGCCGCTTTATAACAAAGCCAGCTACGGTTACACCACCAAGGCCGAACAGATGTATTACAGTCTGCCGGCGGTGGTTTCCAGCAACAAATACCTGCTGCTGTTCGACAACACCGCCAGCGGTGAAGTCGATTTGGGCAAAACCGACAAAGACACGCTGCGCTTCTCGGCGGTCGATGGCCGAACGGCTTACGTGCTGGTAGCCGGCGACAACTATCCCGAAATCCTGGAGAACTACACGGCCGTGACCGGTCGACAGCCGCTGCCGCCGCGCTGGGCGCTGGGCAATTTCGCCTCGCGCTTCGGCTACCGCAACGATGCCGAAGTCCGCGCCACCGCGGCCAAGTTCAAGCAGACCGGATTTCCGGTCGACGCGCTGATTCTCGATCTGTACTGGTTCGGCCCCGACATCAAGGGCCATATGGGCAATCTGGCCTGGGATAAAAAAGTGTTTCCCGATCCGGAAGGCCTGATCGCCGATCTGAAAAAGAATGGCATCAACACCATTCTGATCACCGAACCGTTCATCCTGACCAGCTCCAAGCGTTGGCAGGAAGCCGTGAATGCCGGTGCGATCACCCCCGGTCCCGATGGCCAGCCGAAAACCTTCGATTTCTATTTCGGCAACACCGGTCTGGTCGACGTATTCAATCCGAAAGCCCAGGATTGGTTTTGGGGCATCTACCGCGGCCTGAAAAAACAGGGCGTGGCCGGCTGGTGGGGCGATCTGGGCGAGCCGGAAGTGCATCCGGGCGATAGCCGCCATCTGATCGGCAGCGGCGACGCCGTGCACAATGCCTACGGCCACCAGTGGGCGAAGATGGTTTACGAAAACGCCCTCAAGGATTCGCCGGACGAACGCCCGTTCAACATGATGCGCTCCGGTTTCGCCGGCAGCCAACGCTACGGCATGATGCCCTGGACCGGCGATGTCTCGCGTGAGTGGGGCGGCCTGAAGCCGCAGGTGGAATTGGCACTGCAGATGAGCCTGCTCGGACTGGCCTACACGCACTCGGATCTGGGCGGCTTCGCCGGCGGTGAGAAATTCGATGCGGAACTGTACATCCGCTGGCTGCAGTATGGAGTGTTCCAGCCGGTGTACCGGCCGCATGCGCAGGACCATATTCCGTCCGAGCCGGTATTCCATGAGGCGGCAGTGCAGGACGTATTGCGCCCGTATGTGAACTTGCGGTACCGGCTGTTGCCCTACAACTACACGCTGGCCTATCAAAACAGCATGACCGGCATGCCGCTGATGCGGCCGCTGTTTTTCAGCGACGAAACCGATCCGAAGCTGATCGATAACGCGCAGACTTATTTCTGGGGCGATGCTTTTCTGGTCACGCCGGTCACCGAGCCGGGCGCCACGGCGGTCAATGTCAGCCTTCCCAAAGGCATCTGGTTCGATTACTGGAACGATGCCCTCATCGCCGGCGGCAGAACCATTGCAGCACCGGTGTCGCTGAGCACCATTCCGGTGTTCGTGAAAGCTGGCGCTTTTATTCCCATGGCCGCCGGTGATATGCGCAATACCATGCAGTACGACAGCGGCAAACTGCAATTGCATTACTACGCCGACAGCTCGGTGAAGTCTGCCAGCGGCGTCATGTATGACGATGATGGCAAGAATCCGAATGCCCTACGCGACAAACAATTCGAACGCTTGGATTTTTCAGCCAAGCAGCACGGCAAGTCCCTTGTCATTACCCTGCAACGCCAAGGTGACTTCGCCGATGAGCCGAAAACCCGTCAGATTGAATTGGTGGTACATAATTGGCCGGCCGCGCCGGCCGAAATCCGCGTCGATGGCCTACCCCTCAGTGGCAGCCGATACGATGCAACCAGCCGCAGCCTGCACATTCCAATGCGCTGGTCAGCGCCTTCGCTGAAACTCCAGATCCGTTGAGGCCGAAGATGTTCCGTTTAGGGCGGATGCCTGATCAAGGTGTCCAACAGTGTGCCGGGCATGCGCTAATAAGTCGGGGTCAACAGCTATCTGGAAGTGCTGAATGCCGAAAGCCGGCAGTATTCCTCCGAATTGGAACTGGCACGGACACGCCGCGATCTTTTGCTGGCGCATGTCGGTCTGTACCGCGCCCTCGGCGGCTTCACCACCTTTTCGGCCTTCGACCTGGAAACCGTGCATCTGCTCAAACGCGGCGAGCTGATGACGGCCGCTGCCTATGTGCTGGCCAGCGTTCTCGGCGGGGTCGCCGCCATCCTGTTGGCTTACCGTTTCACGGCCTGAAAGAACACCAGCTGCCAAGGCAGTTCAATCCGGCCATCGCCGGTGGTGCGGAAATCCAGATAGTCGCGCAGGCCGGTCAGAATCTCGGCATCGGTGGCGCGGTCGATTCCGAACATGTTGCGGCAGTAAAACACCATCGCGGCTTCGTCAGCGAAGCGCCATGGATAATGACGCACAGTCATCCGCGGCGCATCGAACCCGGCAACCTGCAGACGCGACAGGAAAGCGTCATCGAAGAACACGCCGACATGGCCCTGGCTGTTATGCCGGTGCACGAAGTCGTTGAGGAAAGCCCCTACCTTCGAGCCGGCCAGCACTTCCCCGATCAGAAACTGTCCGCCGGGCCGCAGCAGGCGCCGGCATTCGGCGAAGAACGCATTCTGCCGCTCCAGCGACACGTGATGCAGTCCAGTCAAGGACAGCACGGCATCGAAGGCCGCATCAGCGAACGGCAAAGCCTCCGGGCTTCCCAAGGGAATGTGGCTGCCAGCAAAGCCGATGCTGAAATCGCAGCTTTCCAGGCGGCGCCCGGCATCCAGATAAGCACTGAGATAGCCGCCGCCGGAAGGGACATCGAGCAGGTCGACCGCCGTTGTCGGCAGATCTTCCAGCAAGGCCAGGAACTCGCCGTCGCGCGCCCTTGGGTCGTGCTGCATGGCGTCATGGTACTGATGCGCCCGCTGGGCAAAAATTTCACTGTAGTCAGTCATGACATACCCTGATTCGAGATTTGAACCATTCTAACCGCTCCGCAGCATGCCTACATAAGGTGGCGTCTGCCGGGTGATGGGTATGCCATTTTGCTGAATCTATCGAGCCGGTGCCTGACTCAGCGGATCAGGCGGTGCTCGATCAGATGTGCGACCACGGTCGAATCGGCCAAGGTGGAGATGTCGCCTAATGTCTCCGGTTGGTTTTCCGCGATCTTGCGTAGAATGCGTCGCATGATTTTTCC
>Ga0102814_10002160_pt1 | contig 13467 bp, 6 predicted proteins | sample ColrivemetaGS741_FD_79112 | JGI IMG/M metagenome (GOLD analysis project Ga0102814, IMG submission 79112) | Estuarine microbial communities from the Columbia River estuary - Flood tide ETM metaG S.741 | ecosystem: Environmental > Aquatic > Marine > Intertidal zone > Estuary | place: USA: Columbia... | reverse complement strand
CTCAGATCCGTTGCTAAAACCAGGAGCTGTTGGGTCAGGGACTGTTGAACCATCAGGTGCAGTCGTGTAAGTAGGTGCATAACGTGGAGAATATTGATCCAACCTTCTGTAAGTTGCACGAACACCAAAACGTGTTGATGGCATATTAAACCAATCGGGTTTATTCAAATTTGTTGACACATCTAGCATCGTCTGTAAAGGAAATGTTAAGTTAAAGTCACGATGATAATCGAATGGGCCCCAATCATTAAAGCGTACAAAAGACTGTATCATCCAATGATTGTACATCACTCTTAAATCACCACCAAATCTGGTTAAAATTCGATTAATAGGATCATTTGCCTGAGCACTAGCACCATTTGCCTGAGCATTTCCACCATATACAACTGCAATTAATCCAAAGTCTCTACTTAATTTGGAAACAATTCGAGCATTTACTTCAAACAAGTCTTGAGCTGGACCTCCGTTAGGAAAGGCAAAAAATGTTCTTCCATCTGGTAATATACCAATCGAAGCATCTTGAGTAGTGGGTAAATGACGGTAAACCATTCCTAAGCTTACTGCTAAATTAGCATCTTCTGCACGATCACTATCCCAATTATACATCCATGAGCCAGGAGTTGGATCATAAGTAAGTAACAATTCTCCAGCAATTTGCTCTCTATTTGCTCTTACAACAAATGGATCACTTAAAATATTTCTTGGTCTGCCAGGTGCATCAACTCCACCAGGAACTGGTCCTTCAATTGGTTGTTGCCATAAGAAGTTTGGAGCAATTTGGAAGTTTCCAATTGTGTAAGTAAAACCAGATAAAACATTGTACTGATTACCACTTCCACTGTCTTTTAATCTCCAACCGGTATACGTTAATTCTTGATCAGCTCCACCATTAGCAACTAAACCCATTACTGCGGAGGAAGCATACCAATTAAATACACCACCTGTATAAGTAAATTTTGCTTTACCACCCCAGTTGTCATTTGAATTGATCTCATCAACGTAAACATTAACACTACCATCGGATTGTTCTCTAGCTATTTGAAACTCTCTTCCATTTAAAGGTTGACCGCCCCAAATACCACCTAATTGAACTCCGAATTTACCGAATTCATGAGCAGCATGTAATGTTACTCTTCTTGTTTTTGGTTGTGGAATTGCAAACGAACTAGCTGTTGATCCAATTTGTTGTAAATCTTCATGCCAAATACCTGTCAACTTTGTATGACCAACATCTTTGGTGTACTTGACTAATACCGCAGGGTTTGCCCCCCACCATAATTCAGGACCGAAAGCTACTTTTAAACCTTTAAATGCTTTTTTACCCTCGGCTTCAAAACCTAAAGGGGCATTTCCATTATAAATATCGATATTAGGACCATAGTTAGCTTCTGGATAAAGGTTAAAAAAGTCACCTTCATAAGCCCAATGGTAATGTCCTGTTCTATAAAAACCATCAAGTTTGAAATATTCTTGATCCCAAGTATAGGTTCCTCTGTAAAGAGACACTCTATTGAGCGATCTAGCTGTAACATTATCACCAACGGCTACCAATTCAACCGGACCGCCTCGACTTTCATAGAATAATTCATCAATAGGGTTCTGTGCAACATTTCCTAAAATGTTTACTTCCATACTAGCTCTCATATTTGGAGCAGGTGAAGCTTCTACACCTACAAAGAAAGATTGCATATGGTCAAATCCTAATTGATTTGGGTAGGCTCTTTCTCTCGGATTTGCATCTTCAGGTGTAGTTAGTAAATCGCCGCCTGTATTAAATGTTGTAAAGTTGGCAGTAAAACGGCTTAATTTAATTTTATTATTTCCTTCTCCACTTGTTGAAGAACCGCTTCCTTTTGCTCTCATGTAAGAATCAAACACGTCGATTGACTCGAAATATTTTTTAATATCAGTAATTGTCTGATTCGGAGTATAAACATCAAAGCTATGAACTTCTTTTAAAACATAATAAGCTGTTCTTGGTGTTAGTTCGTAGAAACCCATTGGATCAGTTGGACCTTTTGCCATAATACCGAACCATTCTTCATTCATGTTATTAACACCAGGAGTAAAGTCGAATTGATAACCACCATTTACCCAAGATGCTTGATTGTTATGAATATCTAGCTCTTTAGTTTGGCCAGTTTTCCACCAACCGTCACTAAATTGGAATGTAAATCCACCAATTGAGTTATTAGCTTTACCATAACCCGCTGCATTTTCATAAATCTCTCTCCAGTTAGCTTTATCGTAAATTGCTTGGCTGTTTTGATCTTCTTTATTTGTTTTAGCATTAAAAGCATCAGAACCAAACTCTGTTAATAATACAGGCTTGTTGTACTTCTTTTTGATGCTGTCATATAAATCAGTAAATGAAATACCTCTATAAACATTAACCCCAAAAATATCGGCAGATTTAACTTCTTCTGCGATGATATCTAAGAATAATACATCACCATTACAAATTGCAACCGGGTGAGTACTATCCGATTTTTTCATCTCTTTAGCAGCTTCATCCATCAACTTATACAAAGCTCTTGCACGCTCAGTTGATTTTCTATCCTCCAAAGGAATGTCTTCTGTTTCAGCGCCTTCCCAGAATAAACCATAGTTATTTTCATTACCTAGAAGATAAATTAGTAAACCAGGAGTATCTTTGTAATTATTAACAAGTTGCTTCACTTCTGCTAATAATATTTTTCTAACTCTTGGATCAGAGTATTCTGTATTAGCAACCCAAGCTCCATCTATTGTAAGACCATATCTTCCAAAAGAGTGATTAAGCATTGTGTAAATACCATACGTTTCGTAGATATAAGTAATCCATTCTTTAGGAATACCTGAATAAATACGTATCGTATTAACATTCATATACTTTAAAAGACTCATCTCATCATCGAGAGCTTTCTTAATAAATTCTGGAGATTGCTCCCATAAAGAGTAAGAGTAATTTGTACCAATTGGAAAATAATCCCAATTCATACCGTTTACCATAAATGGTTCACCACCAACATAGAGTTTCCAACCATCTGTATTTTGCTTAACGTTTACTGTTAGGTTTTGTGATGAAGCAATCACAGAACTGCACAACATAAAACCGAGAACTAGGAATAACCTTCTCATTTTTACCAACTTTTAAATTTAACCTATTACAATTTTAAATAGTAACACCAATATGTAAATCAATTTATCAACCTAAAATGCTTATACCAATAGCTTGTTACTTGCGTCAAATTAGAGCTGAATTATTTGATTATCAATATATATTTCATGTATACAAGTCTTTAATCGGGCTTGTTTAGACTGATATCCCAATAAAAACAAACACTTGCTATTAAAAAAAAAATTTATGGGATTTCAATATTCTTTGATTGTATATAGTATGTATATAAGCAGAATCTATATAAAAGGGCTTTTCTATTCATTTTTTGTATCTTTCGAGTAAGCTTATGAAGCGTAATAATCATCATTTTTTTGAACGTTTCCTACAAGAAGATTACTTATATGATAAAATCTCACAAATTTTTCTTATATCTAGAGAATTATTCTCAGTTATTTTATACTTTAACAATGCATAATTAGTATAAATGACTACTTCTTCGCAATTATTGCACGGCTTTTCAGTTTTTTTGAAATTCTTCTTGTATGGCAAACTCAAAACTTACGAATCAATCTCAGTCCACGGTAAATAAAATAACATTAAAAGATATTGCAGATGACACTGGTTTATCAGTATCTACAGTCTCAAGAGTATTACGTGGTGAAGGTAGATCGAGTAGCTTAAATGAACAAGCAATTATTGAAAGCGCGCAGCGACTTGGTTACCCCCTTCAAAAGCAACAAACACCTTTTGAACTAAGAATTGAAATATATATAGCTGTAATTACACATGTTAAAGAAGGAGAGTTTTATACAGCATTCTTTAATGGATTCCACCAGGCAAGCAAGAATACAAATGTTCATTTTTGCCTTTTCAGTACAGATAATATTGAAACGCCAATACAAGATTTTCTTTTTGGATTACAAAAACATTTTGATGCTGCAATAATATTTCTTCCATCATTAACAAGCGACGATTATAAACGTATTTTATCTAAATTAAATCCTGGGTTTCCCATCATTTCTACTGCAAGTATCTTAAATCCCGTTTTAGATACTATTTCTTTCGATGGATATGGGGGAGGGCACTTAGTTGCAGAACATTTTTTCGATAAACATTATACTAATGTTGGTATAATTCACGGCCCAAATAATAAATTAGAGTCTCGGTTTAGAAGTAATGGATTCATAGACTTTATTAAATCTCAATCAGAAATGAATTTGAATTGGGAATTTAACGGAGATTATTCTCTTAAATCTGGTCAATTAGCTTATAAAGCGTATAAAGAATCTAATTCCAAACCTAGGGCTATATTTTGTGCTAACGATTCAATGCTTTTTGGGTTTCTAGAACTTGCAAGAGCCGACGGCATTCAAGTCCCATCCGAATTAGCTCTTGTTGGTTATGATAATTTGCCTATATGTAAAGCATATTGCCCTCAGGTCACATCCATACATACCGATTACTCAAACCTTGGTCTTCATGCCATGCGTTTATTACTTGATAGGATTGAAAATCACACTGACCACCAAGGATTCTTAAGTTTAATTCCTGTCTCTCTTATTATCCGCCAAAGCTCTTAAGCTTTATATTCTTTTTTAGTAATTGTAAAAATGGCACATGCATAGTTCATTTGCATAGAATTGAGTATTATTTAGAATGCTTGATACAAAAAAAACACTTCTTCTATTACAACTTACCGCACAAATCAATTCCACAACAAGTACCGAAGACTTACTTCGAGAAGTTATGGAAGCTGCAAAAATAATTTTGAATGGTGAGGCTAGCTCTCTCATTTTACATAATTCGCAAACTAAAGAACTTATAATTCAGTACCCAACAGGGTCTGCAAGTGCCAAAATTTCGGGTATGAGAATTCCTGATACTGAAGGAGTTGCTGGATGGGTATGGTTAAATCAAAAACCAGTTATTATAAATGATGCTAGCAAAGACAAGCGTTTTCGTGGCGATTTAATCAAAAAAGATTTTCAAACACAAAATTTAATTTGTGTACCATTGAAAGTTCGAGAAGGGAAAAATATTGGTGTATTACAGGTTATCAATAAAGTAAATGCGGGGGTTTTCGATTCAAACGACCAGCAATTACTTGAAGCCTTAGCTCATCAGGCAGCGATTGCCCTTGAAAGACAACAATTACAAGAAAATATGCTCGAAAAAGAACGTCAATTAACTATTGAACGTAAAGAACGAGAAAAAGAAGCTGCAATCTCATTTTCAAAAGGTGTTGAAGAAGAGCGTGCTAGAATTGCACGTGAATTACATGATCATATTCTTGGGATCATCAGTACAACCATGAGAAAAATGCAACATGAGCGACTAGCGATTTCTTCTGAAAACACAAAAGCTTACTTGGGAAAAACACTCGAAGATTTGGACGAGTTAAGCAGTGACATTCGTGCTATTATGGAAGATTTAAAACCCATGAGTTTACAGCATTTTGGTTTAGCTCACGCTATTGAAATTGTAGCATTGAAACAAACCGAGTCGATTGAAAAACCTCCAAGATTAATAACTAATCTCAAAATGGATAATTGGAAAGGATCTGATTTCGAACTAATTACAATTTATAGAATAATACAAGAGGCTCTTCAAAATGCAGTTAAACATGGTAAACCAAAACATATCACGATTTCAACAGAACTTGACTCATTAAACTGCTTAGAAATTTGTATTGAAGATGATGGGATTGGATTTGATATGAATCAAGTAAAAGCAGAACAATCAAAACACTTTTTAAAAAGTGGGAACGGTTTATTAAATATGGAATATCGAGCATCAACTATAAATGCTACGATTACTTGGGAATCTGAAATCTCTAAAGGGACACGTTTTTTATTAAAACTAAAAAATGAGGACTAAGCTATTTTAAGACTCTTTACTATTTTCCCACATTTCAGATAGCGTTAACAATGCCATGAAGTCTTTATTTGTTAAAGCTTCTTTTATTTTGGAATGAATTAAAGGATATTCCTCCATATGTTGAATTCGATTGCTTAAAGCGTCCCAATCTGCAACATCTATTTCTTCCAACAACTCGATTCCAAAATTGCCCATACTCTCTATCTCTTCAACAATTTTGAGTGATTCATTTTGCTTTGTATCAATTCGATTAAATTGATCATATTCAAGGAACTCGTACTCTATATTTAGTAATTCAGCTAATTTTTGATATAAAATTGTTTCCTTAAATGGTTTTAATAAGAAATCATCAAATCCCGATTTTTTAGGATCTTTAGAATTATTATCAAATCCACTTGCAGAAATTGCTAATATCTTCACATCCGTTTTATGTTTTAACCGAATTATTTTAGTTGACTCTACTCCATCCATTACTGGCATTCGTAAATCCATTAGAATTAAATCTGGTTTAAATAGTTCAGTCATTTCAATGGCTTCTTTCCCATTATAGACAGTTGAACAAATAAACCCAATTGGGCCAAGTAACTCTTTTAGCAAAGTATGATTGTATTCAATATCGTCTACAATTAAAATTTTTGGATTACGATTATCCTTAATTTTTCTCAACTTATTTAGAGGCTCATTAACAATCATTGCGGGTGTTTCAACCTCGTAGACTGGTATTTTTAAATTAAAAATTGAGCCTTTTCCAAGTTCACTTTTTAGGTCAATACTTCCATTCAATAATTTTATTAATCTAGATGAGATTGCAAGCCCTAAGCCTGTACCTTCTGAATAGTTTATTTTTGAATTTGCTTGTTGAAATGGTTCAAATATCTCTTTCAACTTATCTTCACTTATTCCACGCCCCGAATCCTCTACACTTATGCATAATAATCCTTTAGTTGCCTGTTTCCCGTAAGACTCCGTTAAGTTTGCTTCAATTGCCGACCAACTATATTCTTCTGATACGTTTGAAATATCTCGTTGATAACATGCTCTAACTTTCACAAAACCTGAAGTTGTAAACTTACTTGCATTTCCAACCAAGTTAATTACAACCTGTCTAATTTTGCCTGCATCAGAAAAGCAAAAATCAGGTAAATCTGGTTGAGTTTCGATAAGTAATTCTAAACCTTTCGCTTGTACATCTAATCGAAACAAATTATCAATATCGGATAGTAATTGAGTTAGTGAAAAATTGTCGAAATTAATAGGCATTTTTCCAGCTTCTATTCGAGAGATATCTAACACTTCATTGATCATATCCAATAAATGATTTCCACTTTTTAACATGGTTTCAATATAAGATACTTGCCGAGGCGTTAAATTGGTCTCTTTAGATAATATTTGCGAAAACCCAAGAATAGCGTTTAAAGGAGTCCTTAGCTCATGAGATATACCAGCTAAAAATGCAGACTTTGCCTGATTTGCTTTTAGTGCATCATTTTTTGACTCTATGAGATAATTTTCAATTCGTTTTTGTCTTGTAATATCATGTGAGATCATTACAAAACGATAATCGTTTTCATCATCATACCTAATTAGAGAACCGGCTGTGTTATAAGTTCTCCATGTTCCATTTTTATGCTTCATTCGGTATTCAGACAAGGTTAGTAAACCTACCTCACTTAGTTTTTTTAACTCTTCTCTAATTCTAGGACTGTCATCAGGATGAATGAAATCGAATGCGTTTTTATTTATCACTTCATTTGGAGTGTAACCTAATAAAGTCTCATGTGAAGGACTTGAATAAAATATCATTCCATTTGGATCAAGCATGGAAATCAAATCTGCAGCATTATCTGATATTTGTCGGAAAATGAACTCATTTTTCTCTAATTCACGAGTTCGATTCTTAACCTCACGTTCTAAAAATTCATTTTGCTGAACTAGTTTTTTCTCTCGATAAGAAATTCCCCAATAAATAATCAAGCACGTAAAGACAACAATAAAAATGTAAAATTGAGCAGTTTTATAAAACGGTGGTATTATCCGCAATTTGAAATTCGAGATCTTATCAGAAAACACTTTATCATTATTTGAAGCTATAAACTCAAACTGATAATCTCCTGGATTCAAATTAGTGTAGATTACACTATTCTTTCCCGTTTTTTCTCTCCAATGAGTGTCAAAACCGACAAGCCTAAATCGATACACATTTTCTTCAGGGGAAGTGAATTCGAGTGCATTCATGAGGATTTCATATACATGCGATCCATAATCAAATTCAATTTCATCATTTGGTTTTAAATGAAAAGAATAATCTGTACTTCCCGTATTAATTCTCAATTCAGAGATTTGTTGACTTGGCTTGTGCTTATTATTTTCAATATCATTTGGATTAAAATAATTCACTCCATTTATTCCACCAAAGAAGAACTGCCCATTTTTGGATATTGTAAAAGCATTAAAATTAAATTCAGAACTCGAAAGACCATCAAATTGTGAATAATTTCGAATTCTTTTGCCATGTGCCATTGTACTATCATCAATTAGCTGACTAATACCCCTATTTGTACTTACCCAAATTGAATTTAAACTATCCCTTGCTATTCCATATATATAATCGTTAGAAAGGCCATCTTTCATAGTATAAACATACAAAGTTGAATCAATGAAACGATTATAATAAACAAGACCATTTTCAGTTCCCACCCAAAGATTGCCATTTTTATCTTCGGTCATCATATTCGTTGTTTGACTTGGATTAATAGCTTTTTCTTCAGGAAAAATTTTAAAATTGTAAAATGATTTTGTAGCTACATCATAACGACTAATTCCTTCATCATGGGTAATCCAAACAGTACTATCATTGGCAAAATAAAAATCCCATATTGTATTAACCGGTATGCCTTTTTCGCTTCTTTTATCATGTTTAAACCAGTCTAATTCTTTGGTATTCAAGTTATAGACTCCCATTCCACTAACTGACCCAACGAATAATAAATCGTAATGCTTATTATACTCTATAACATTGATATACTTAGATTTAGCAATCTCTTTATCTTTAACTTTAGTATAGACTTTAGTTTTTCTGTTAATTTCATAAACACCTGAAAATGTTGTACCTATCCAAATTGTATCATCCTTACCAGTAACAGAAATGATAAAATCTCCTACAGCTCGAATAGGTTCATTAATTTTATCTAAGACAAACGTACTTTTGGTAAAATCTTTATTTAACACAGCGAGACCGGTTTCAGTAACCACCCATAATTGATTTTCAATATCCTCATAAATTGACCAAATAATTGGGCTTGGTAATAAATGATTTCCTATAGATTTAAATTTTTTAGGTTTTAAATCTATAACTAAACTCCCATTTAATTCTGTCCCAATCCATAAGTTCTCAGATCGATCTAAATACATACTAAAAACCCTATAGTATGTCTTATCTTCGGTGAACCCCAATTCTTCAGTAAATGTATCTTTTTCGCGATTGTATTCAAAAAAACCTAAACTATTTCCTACCCAAAATCTTCCTTTATAATGCATTTGAGAATGAATATTTGCCCCAAAAGCAGCACCTTCTGTAGTTACCGAAGCATAACTGTAGGCATTTTCCGTTTTGGGATCAAAACGGAATAAACCACTTTGTCTAGTTCCCAACCAGATATCACCTGAAACAGGATCTTCTGTAATCGATAAAATATCTTTAGGAAAATCATACCTTCCCTCAACTCGAATTGATGCGTAATGTATTAAGGTATCCTTTTTTTCATCATACTTTAATAACCCTGAATCAAACAAGCCAATCCATAAGGTTCCATCTTTACCTTCAACTACTTTGTTTATATAGTCAATTGGATAATTTGATTTTGATGCAAACTTAGGTTTATGAAATGTAATTCCATCATAGGTATAAACTAAACTGCTCCATGTTGCTACCCATATTCTGCCCTTACTATCCTGAGACAAACTAAATATATGCTCATGTGGCACCCCATTTAAGGTTTCTCTTTTTGAAGTATCGGTGGGAACATGAATAAAATTTTGCTCTTCAGAATTAAAAATATTTAAACCCCGATTTGTCCCTGCCCACAACCTTCCAGATTTATCATATAAAAGAGTATTTATCCATCCGTTTGACAATGATGTTGAATCATCTCTTTCATACTTAAAAACTTCAATACTAAGACCATTATACCGGTTTAAGCCGTCATTTGTGGCCATCCATAAATACCCTAATGAGTCTTGAACAATATTTGTAACGGTATTTTGTGACAAACCAAATTCATCACCAATATGTCGATAAGAAAATTCGTATTTTTTTTGCGCTTGAGCCCCATAAGCTAGCATTAACACAAAAATAATTTGTGAAGTAACATGGAAAATAGAACTCAAAATAATCCTTAACTTCATAGACGGAATGCAATTAATAGGCAATCTAATAAATTTTTAACCGAAATCGTAAAATAAATTTCTGAAATGAATATTGACACACTCGATTTTTCTAAAAACCAAGGTCTAATACCAGCTATTATCCAAAATGTACATAATGGACAAGTTTTAATGCTTGGATACATGAACAAAGAGGCACTAAAACTAACCTTAAGTTCTCGAAAAGTAACCTTTTTTAGTCGTTCAAAGCAAGCAATTTGGTTAAAGGGGGAAACTTCCGGAAATTTTCTTCATGTTGATTCCGTTCAGGCTGACTGTGACAATGATTCCCTCCTAATTTTTGCTAGTCCAGATGGCCCAACTTGCCATACAGGTAATTCAAGTTGTTTTTTTGAACTAGAAGACACACATAATAGCCAACAATTCTCCTTTCTTGCAAAACTAGAAAATCTACTTAACGAACGAAAAGAAACAAGACCTGAAGGCTCATATACAACCAAAATGTTTGCAAAAGGTCTAGACAAAATTGCACAAAAAGTTGGCGAAGAAGCTGTAGAAACAGTAATAGCGGCTAAAAACGAACCCGCTGATGAGTTCATTTATGAAGCTGGTGATTTATTATTCCACTTAATGCTGCTTTGTGTACAAAAAAACATTCCAATGAAAACTATTATTGATGAATTAGAAAGCAGACATTCTAAATAGTTTTTTAGATACTTATTACCCTAAAAACTCATTGAACTAATTTCAATTAAATTACAATTCAGTGAGTTTTTTTTATGATTGAGAAGGATTCTTAAATTTTGGGAAAGACGAAAGAGTATATATAAAAATATTCTTGAATTATACGTTCATTTTCTATTGTAGTAGATTTAAAGCCGAATCAATACCTAACGCTTAATAATTACATGATACACGTCTAAGGTATTTCATTTTTTAATTACATCTTGTGAGTAAATTTAGGTCTAGTCCATAAATACATTAATTCCGTCGGTGCGAATTAAGTCATAAATGGCGTCGCGGTATTCCTCAGCTTTAAATAAATACCTTTTATCTTGCATTAGAATTAATGTTGTCAACTGATTATACGATTCTCTAAATTCCCCTAAATAATAGTACGCATGAGCTTTATACCAAAATAACGAAGCTAAAACTTCTGCATTTTTTACAAACCTAGACTGAACAGTTCTACACATTTCAATTGCTTCTTGATTTCTGTTTCCTGCCAATCTTAATTCAATTGCAAAGCACCATAAAAACTCATCTAATTTCTCTACTTTTTCTTTATACAATTCAAATTGTAATAAAGAGTCTGCTTTAGTGAATAATCCGTCTCTTACAGCCTGCTCAATTAATGCTGCGTTTTCCGATATTTCCATCATTTCTCCAGTTGGAAACTCTTGTGGAACAAAGTCTTTCATTATTCTAGTGTCCATAAACAATTCAATGTAAACGGCGACTAAAATAACAATAAGAGCAAAAGTACCTAGTGAAGCTACCAAGCTTGGCATATCAATTAAGCCACTTCCTTTTGAAGGTTTTGCTCTACCCGATTTTAGTAACTCTTTAGCCTTAGCAGCGTCAATTGACCTATAGTCAGGATTTCTATTCATTCTTTTTTTTATTTTGACTCAGAGAGTTCATTTGAAAAAAACCGTATCGGTTTAAGCGATGGGGTTTCAAAATCTTTAATTAACTGTTCTTTTAAAAATGTTGGTCTTATCATTAAATGCTTAAACTCTTCTAAAGATACAAAAGCTGAATCAAGAATATATTGCTTAACTCTTTCAGGGTCTGTCCCTATAAGTAGTTCTCCACTCTCGTAACTACATTTAAAATAAAATTCAATTGCATGCCAAGGTTTGTTTATGTATTCATTCACATACCATAAATCATTTACTTGAACAGAAATACCTGTTTCTTCAAGAAGTTCTCTTTTAACAGCATCTTGTAATGTCTCCCCAAACTCAAGACCTCCACCGGGCGGCATCCAATAGGGATAATCTACTATTGGTGTTTTTAATTGAACAAGCAAAACGGAATTCCGATGAATCAAAATTCCGTTTGCTCTTACTCGTACTTTATAATTTAAATGCTCATCTACCACGAAATATCGCTTAAGAGTTAGCTAAAGTAGCTGCTACAAACGAACAGAATAATGGATGTGGTTTTCCTACAGTACTTCTATATTCAGGGTGAAATTGAGTACCAACAAACCATTTATGTTCTGGTATTTCAATAATTTCAATCAAGTCTTTATCAGGATTTATGCCTGAAAATACCATTCCTGATTCTGCTAATTTGTAACGAATATCGTTGTTAACTTCAAATCTATGTCTATGGCGCTCAGAAATATCACCATCAACATAAGCAGATGCAGCATGAGTACCTTCTTTTAATCTACAAGGATACATTCCTAAGCGCATTGTTCCCCCTTTTCGGGTTAGGCTACGCTGATCATGCATCATATGAATAATTGGAAATGGGGTCTCTTCATCAAATTCTGTTGAATTGGCATTTTCTAGATTACACACATTTCTTGCAAATTCAATAACACTAACTTGCATTCCTAAGCAAATACCAAAAAATGGGATATTTTGCTCTCTTGCAAATTTAACAGCAGCTATTTTCCCTTCAATACCACGACCACCAAATCCTGGTGCTACAAGAATTCCAGAAACATCGCCTAACATTTCAGATACATTTTCCTCATATAAATCATCAGATTGTATCCATTTTATAATGACCTTGCAGTCATTAACTGCACCGGCATGGATAAACGCTTCAGTTATTGATTTATAGGAATCATGGTGTTCAACATATTTTCCGACTAAAGCAATCTGAACCGATTTGGATGGATTTTTCACTTTGTTTACAAAGTCTCTCCATTTGTCAAGCTCAGGTTCATGCTTGGGAATAAGGTTTAGCTTTTTGATTACTCTTACATCAAGCCCTTCTTCGGCCATTAATAGTGGTACTTCATAAATTGATTTTGCGTCTAAACTTGCAATAACATCTGCACGTTCAACATTGCAGAACAATCCTATCTTCCGTCTTATACTATCATCAATGGGTACTTCAGCCCTACAAACAAGAATATCTGGTTG
>Ga0102814_10002151_pt1 | contig 13502 bp, 18 predicted proteins | sample ColrivemetaGS741_FD_79112 | JGI IMG/M metagenome (GOLD analysis project Ga0102814, IMG submission 79112) | Estuarine microbial communities from the Columbia River estuary - Flood tide ETM metaG S.741 | ecosystem: Environmental > Aquatic > Marine > Intertidal zone > Estuary | place: USA... | reverse complement strand
TTTTACCGGTTGCTAAAGTTAAAGGTTCCTGTTTTCTAATTTTATTAGAAAGTATTTCAGTACGAGCCATTCCTTTATTAGGGCCGCCTGTAGCTGGTTTTTTTAATTCGCGCGGAGTTAATTTGGTTCCTTCAATAAGGAATGTTTGAAAGGATTTCATTTATTTTATTTATTAAGCATACGTTTCAATCATACGAGTCAGCTCTTTATCACCAACTGCAACTCCTGCTTTTAAAGCTCCAGCCGCCATATTTAAGCCACGTGATAATTTACGAAGGTTTGATGATTGTTTACTTTTTCCTTTTCTCAATAGATCGACTACTCGTTTGCGTTCTTTTAAATCAAGAGTTAATCCTTCTTCTAAATTAATCTTACTAACAATCTTATCCATGAAGTCATAAATTTCACCCTCGGTTGGATCAATATCAATAATAAATGCACGAGTTCTTAAAGCGCCATCTGGATCTAACTTATTTAGTTTTAAGTTAGAGATAAAGATAATCTTACCAGTAAATTCAAAGTAACGTGGAATTTTTCCAGCATCAAGAATCTCATCATCAGTCATTTCATCAGGCTCTGCAACATTCTTGCCCATCTTATTCCAAACGAGTTTACGAATCTTTTTCGTATCGGTCGCAGCCTTTAATAAGTTACGGCTTTCTTGGTCTTTAAGAGCATCATCAGAATCATCAAAGAAGATAATATCATTCTTATATTTAAATAAGAGAGAATACATTCCAGCCGCACTAGCAGAGCCAGTGTTTTTAAAATATCCTGCTCCATCTCTATAACCCATTTCACCGAGAATCTTTTCGGTTGTAAAAGTTTTACCAACTCCGCCTCGTCCTGCAATAAAGAGTGCATTTGCTGCGCCATTAACAGTCAGTTTCAATAAATTCTCAAGATCTTCTAATTGAGCTTCAAAACTTAATCGTTCTCTATCATTTAGAAGTTCATCAGCATTAGAATTGTCAGCATATGTTTCTTTAGCGCTTCCACGAGTTACTTTACCTTCGTTAGCGCCAATCATTTCAAGAATTTTTGATTTATCTTTCTTAATCTTTTGTACTACAGCCGGCTTTCCAGTAAATACATATTTAACTCCTGACTTTGTAATATTCTTTGGATATACTTCTTCAAGAGCTTCAAACACTTTAACTCCAGCACTTTTATATTTTCTATAAATCTTACCTTTTGAAAAGTTAGGAGAAACAACCATATCAACAATGTCATCAAACATTGCAGGAACGTCATTACCAGCAGCTTCATTTAAAAGAACGGAATCTGTTCCATATGCGTAGCCTTCATTTAAAGGAACTCCATCAGGAATAGTATAAACTACTTTACTATTTGAACCTTTGTTGTTAATAATTTCAGCAACAATCGGAAGGATCTTTACAACGCTCGTCATATTAGCAAACTCAACTCGTGTTGATGGTTTACCGTCTCCTGACCAAACATCAAAACTAGTTAAAGCATTTGTTTGAGCTCGAGTTGAAGAAAAGTTTAATCGAACAGATATGTTATTCTTATTAGCAAATAATCGTAAACCAAATCCTTTACCAGCAGATCCTGAATATTGTTCAAGGCCTGGCATAGCAAAAAGCTGTAGACCGGTTTTCTTCTTAAGATATTTAATCATTAAGAAAGTTGCTTTGTCAATAGAGCCTGAAGAAATACCTTCAGATAATACGAAATCTTTAAATCCAAGTTTGTTAATATCCATTAGTGTAATAGTAATTTTATTTATTTATAAAGTTTTAAACTTTAAAACCAGAGAAGTCTGCGTTCTTACCTATATTATGCATGCTATCGCCCTTACCAATTTGAGCTCCAGCTATTTTAGAATCATCTATAATATCCTGAGTTGGATCTGCTACATCATATAAACGCATCTTAGATTTATCTACGCCAACGACAAATCGTTTATTATTGCTTGGATCATTATAACGATTCTTCAATTGCTTTACCATGATTTGATTCATTCCTTCTAACTGTTCATTACTGATTAAAGCAATCATTAAGTCAGCAGTTGCCGGTAAACCAAAACTTTCTGAAGTATCAGTCAGATCTACATCTGAATTATTAAAGCCAGAACGAGTAACCTGTGTAGCACTCCAAATTGGAACATTAAATTCAACAGCTAAACCACGAACTTCTTCAGCAATACTTTTAATTAAACTATATGTATTAACTCCGCCGCTTAATCCTTTAATTCGACTGCTTGCACATATATTTAAATAATCAATAAAGATAACATCAGGCTCAAATTGTTTCTTCATTTTGAGTTCTGTTAATAAAGCTCTAAAATGGCCAACATGAGCGCCGGCAGTTGGGTATTCCTTAATAATTAATTGTCCTTTAACTTTATCAGAAACTTTCTTTATTTTAGAATTAAAGTTCTCACGCGACAGTGTATCTAATTGATCTATCCTTACATCAAACAAGTTAGCATCGATACGTTCAGCAATACGTTCTTCAGCCATCTCCATGGTTATATAAAGAACGTTCTTACCTTGTGAAATACCATCTGCGGCGAGATGGCACATAGCCAAACTCTTTCCAACTCCAGTTCCTGCAAGAATAATGTTTAATGTTTTATTAGGTAAACCACCACCGGTGATTTCATTGAACATTGTTAAATCAAATGGAAGTTTTTCTTCGTCTCTATTATAAAAATCAAATCGAGAATCAGCATCACCAATATAATCATGACCAACTGCAGTATCAAATGTTACTGAAAGAGCCTTAGTTAAAATCTCAGGAATAATACCTTCGCTTTTATCTGCGCTTTTTCCATCAATAATAGAAATACTTTCCATTACTGCATTATGAACTGCACGATCTTTACACCATGTTTCAGTACTTTCAACTAACCAATCTTCATCGCTTTTATCAGGCTGTTCTAAATTAGTAATCGTTTGAAATATTTCATTTACATCGCTACGATTACTATATTCAGAGTTTTGAAGTTCGATTAAAAGAACATTACTAGTTGGCAGTTTGTTATACTTAGAAATAAAGTTAACAATTAAATCATATACTGCTTTTTCTTGGTTATCAAAATATTCTGATTTAATATGAGGTAATGCTTTTCTGCAAAACTTCTCATTATTAATTAGATTTGTTAATATAATTTCCTCGAAAGATTTATTCATGCTTATCTGTTTGACCTTGTTCTATTAATATTTTATCTAAGATAGTTCCAATATACGTTGTAAAATATTGGTCGTTTTCTAAAGCTTCCTTTTCTAATGTTTCAGGGTGTTTATCAATTTCGTAAATAAAACTCATAATTGGTAATTCAACACCATCAACTTCTTTCAATTCAAATTTTACTTTTCCATAACTATATTGAACGCCTTCATATTCTCCTTTAAGAATTTTAATTGAAGCATGATCTTTAATTTTGCCATTGGCAATAATTTGATAATCTAATCCTTCTTTAAGCATCTTCTTCGTTAGTTACAATCTCAGGCTCTACATCTTCATCGTCGCTTGACATATCATGTAAACCAATTGTAAATTTGTTTTTAATAAAGTCTGCAAAGTCGGTCTTCTTAAAGATAGGTTCCCAAAATTCTTTATTAAGAGTATCAGCTGCTCGACGATTAACAGGATGTAATTCTTCACCGTTCTCTGGATTGTTTGCCATGTACCATCCATTCTTTGGTTTTGTAGCATACCCACCGTCAATCGCAACATCAAGAAGGCCGCTCCATTTTTGAATTCCGCCTTCCCAACTCACTGTAATTGGAATACGGCTTTTCTCTTTAACGAATCGGCTCTTCTCAACTACAACGTTAAAGTGATAACCTTGAATCTCTGTTCCTTTTTTATCTTGTGAACGGCCAATAATCCAAATGGTATCTGCTGAATAATAAATTCCAGTTCCTCCAGATACAACTGCTTTTGGAAACAGACCCATCTCTTGGTATGTATGGTTAACTGCAATTAGAGGAATGTCCTTCATTGTTAAGTAAGGAGTAGCCATTCGGAATAAACCTTTAATTGATTTAGCACGACTCATATCAGCGACACTCTTTTCATTAATAGCGTCATCCATTTCTTTCTTAGATGCAAGGTTACCAATTGAATCAATAATAACAATAACTTTATCTTTACGATCAAGATCTTCAAATTGGTTAATCATATCAAACTTTAGTTCTTCAACATTCTTAATAGGAATATGAAGCACTCTGTTAATATCAATCCCAAAGCTTTCAAAGTATGCTTGCGGAGAACCAAACTCTGAATCGTAAAACATTAGAACAGCATCTTTATGTTGCTTTAAATAAGCGCTTGCCATAAGTAGAGCAAACGAAGTTTTAAAGTGTTTAGATGGGCCAGCCAATACCGTTAGGCCACTGGTTAAACCCCCATCAATTTTTCCACTAAGCGCAACGTTAATCATTGGCACTGTAGTTGGGATCATATCCTTCTCCGCGTAAAATTGGCTATCGGCTAGGACGTCAGCTTCTTTTACTCGGCAATTCTTTTTTAGTTTATCTAGTAATGACATATAGTTTTATTTTGTTGATGTTAATATTATAATCTATTTTTTAGTAAATGTAAATCATTAAATGATATTATGTGAAGTCTTCCAATGAAGCAGTCTCATGCTCTGTTTCAGCTTCCCATAACTTTCGTTTATTATCTTGTAAGATGTAAGATGTATTAACAGTATCAAGCTTACCTTGCAAATGTTTTACAACTTGATTCATCATGTCTTCCGCAGTTTTAATTGGAACGTTTTGACAAATATGATTCCATTTCTTTTCATTAAGTAGTTGGAAGTCGTGCGGTAAATACATAATCTCCATACATTCACGAAGCGTTAAATATCTATCCTCGGTTGGGTGTGTAAGTAATAATGGAAGGTGGCCAACGAAAGCACCAATATAATCCTTAGGCCAAGTAATAGTTCTTCGCATTACGCCTTTACCAGTTTTAAGTTTTTCATTCATTCGACCAATAGTAGCATGCCAACGATCATGTCCTCGCTCTTTCAGCCAAGGCATTAGCTTTTCATAAGAGCTATGATTCTCAATATAAAGAAAGGCGTTGGTTGATTTTGGAAGTTGCTCAACAAACTCTGCATGAGAAATACCGCCATGAATTTCTTTAAGGATATATTCATATAGACAAAACTCAGATGGAATGTCTTTATTAATAACCTGATTCATTGGGTCATCTGGAGTTGCTTCAACACCATTTAGCAAATCTTCGATTTTTTGATGGGGGCGATGAATAAAATCAAAGATAGGAACTGTGTTATCTTTCCAATAAAAGTAGAAAGTCCTATCACGAACTTGAGAGAACCCTTGGACTAATGACTTTGTTTTGTAAATACTAAATGTGTATCCATGCTTCTTTGCAATCTCTTTTAGTTTAGCGACAACCGGAGCTCCTGTTGACATAGCAAGACGCGGAGCGTTCTCTCCCCAAAATACTTTTGGCTTTACTTTCTCTAGAATATATTCAGAAGTATGATATAGCCAATCATTAGTTGCAGATGTTGCAGATGAAGTTGTTGATAAAGATGATAGGCCTGCACAAGGACAAACCGTATTAACTACATCAACTTGCTTTGGAGAATAATTTTTATCTTCATCAAGAAATACGTAATCACCTTCATAACCTTGATTTCTAATATGATTCATGTAATGAGAATCATTTTCTTCAAATGCTCTATAAGACATTACCCACTCAGGATGTTTATCATTTAAAACATTTTGTATTGCTAAGCTTTCTCCGCCAATAAGAGGAACGATTGAGCCGTATGTTATATCTTCTTTTTTCATTTAGTTTGTTTTAGTATTTTAGTTACGTATTTTGACATTCTTTCTTGTCTATCAGAGTCATCATAATGTAATGGTATGCATGTTGCTAATAGTAATAAACCGCCGTCTACTATATCATTTATGGGAAGTTTATACTCGTGTAACTTCTCAATAAAAACCTTCTTTACAATTTCGTTTTGTTTAGTGTTAGCGACAATTGCAGAATAGCCATGATAAAGATCATGTGCCAATTTACACCAATCATAATAGTTATCACCAAGCGTTGAAATAAATCCGCCATAGTTGCCTCGTGGGTCGATTAACTTAAATTGATTTGTGTAATGATTATATAAGATATTACCAAAATGTAAATCGCCGTGGTGCGTTTGAATTGGAACAGTTTTTCTATAAATTTTATCTGCGATACTATTAATTTGTTCGCATTCTTTTTTTGTAAATTCTGTTTTTTCTAAACGTTCTTCTGTTTTATCTACCCAAGTTTTCTTTGCAAGAATACTAAAAGAATCGGTTAGTTTTTGATTAAGAGGTTCTGAAAAATACTTTAGTTTAATACGAAACAATTTATCAATGATGAATGACCAGTTGGATTCAGATAAGTTTTCATATAACATCAAATCTGATAATAATGAACCAGATTCGTAAGACATAATTAGATTATTCTCATGTGGAATAATACGTGGAACAAATAACGATTGCTCTGGGCTAATATTATTATACCAACCACGTTCAGCATATAAAGTATCTACACTATGTTTATCATGATAATCAGGAGACTTTGTTACAATACCAAGTTCGTCATTAAATGTAATATGATTAAATGCCCTACTTTTTAACTTAAGTAATTTACCGCATGTCTCATGATATACACTTAGAGTTCCTATGTCATACCATTCATCAGTTAAAACTTTATGGAAACGATTACTAAGTTTATCATTATACCTTTCAAGAGCAAAAGATATATCATATTGATTAGAAGATTGAAATGCATACTTAGCTTCTTCTCCATTCTCAAACGAATATAATCCAACCAAAGCGACAGCATCATCTATATTTTGAGTGGGCTTATTGTAATATTCAGAACCATCCCACATACACCATGATGAATGGTTTTCAACAGTTTTACTTAAAAGAAAATCAGTTCCCAAAGGTAAACCCTCTTCAAGTATAATTGCATCGCCTAACCATACTACAGTTGGCCGGTCTTTTTCTATTTCACTAAAGCCTAAAGCAATAGCTGGTCTTGGACCGTTTAATTCTTTTTGTTTAATAAATTTTACATCGGGGTGTTTACGAGAACAATATTCACGAACATCATTAAACTGGCCATCAACAATAACAACTTCTTGAACATCGGCGAGTTTATTTGCTTGCTCAATAATATAGTCAAGTGTTGGTTTTCCATTCACTCGAACCATAACCTTTGATGTGTTATTAGATAAAGGTTTAAGGCGAGTTGCTTCACCCGCCGCAGGTATTATTAAATTGATTTTATTCATTATAGTTCCATTTTTCAAAATGATCAAGCGTCATTGCTTTATCATCTACATAATATGTATTGGAATAAGGTTTGCCAAAATTAAGTTCGTCATAAGGTACTTCATGTTGGTCTAACCAATCAATAGTAATCTTTCCAATATCAGCAATGATAGCACTTACATTTCCATTATGCGTTGCCATACGACGAGCTGAAGAAAGAATAATATGCCATCCATCTTTTTTCATTTCTTGCATTTTATCGATGATTGGCTGATTTGGTAAAGCCAATCCATATTTCTTATAGCTATCTTTTTCTTTATGATTAGGATAACAAATAGTATCATCCAAATCAAACACAATCGACTTTAATTTCATGTAATCCATTAATTAGTATTTTATTCATATAAGATCCGTCGTAATACTCTTCTTTAAGCATTTCATCCAACCGATCGCGAAGCTCAGTATAAGCCTTAGGGTTTTCTTCAAGAAATTTAATTTTATTAAAAAGATCTTTTGAATCTTTTACTCTAATAAACTCAGGAACATCTAAATGTTTCTGGCCATCATATGTTGGGTGTAAGAATGGTATAATTCCATAATGAGCCATCTCCCAGAACTTTGCGGTGACCCACCCTTTTTTAATTGGAATACAAAAAGTATATTTTACTCTTGGTAGCATTCGCATTAAATCATTAAACTTTTTAGGTCCTTTAAATCTTAGATCATCACCAACCGTTTTAGGATTCCATTGGCCATAGATATCTACATCATCAACATGTTCAAGAATATATTTTTTTAAATCAGGATATCGCGAAGGTTTTCCTTCATTACAAACAATCATAAAGTTAATATCCTTTTCAATTTTTTCTACTTCCGAAACACCGCCAAAGAAACTATCTAATGTGTTAGGCGCTTCCTGAATAGATTTACCTTTCTCTTTGCCAATTAGAAATGTTGTTTCAATACCTTTATATAGCTGATCTATTTCAGTCTTCTTTCTAACAGGACTATCATATTCAATACTATTAAGGTGTAAACATTTTTGATTATATTGAGAATATATTTTTCTAGGAGGGTTCATTAAGTCTCTCATTTTCCCAGGGTATAAACGAGGATCATTTAATAACATTAGCCATGGGACTTCTTTATACTTATTAAGATAATGAATAGTAGGGCCTGCATACTTTCGTTGAACATCAAGAGGCTTTGCTAATTGAGTATAATCGGTTTGCTTACGAGCCCATCCACCAACATTAGTAGTTGCAACTTGACCGCACATAAAAACACCTGCATCAATTTCAAACTTAGGGTTTGGAATAATAATGTTTTCCATAAACTCCTGACGATCGTTTGAAGGATGCTGAGCTTTAGATCTATCCCATTGGTTTTTTCTCCATTCAGAAAAACCAGAGAAAGCATATATGAAATTGCCATGAACATTAATTCGTTCTTGTTCGACTAATGGCAACCTATCATAATCACTGGCACCCAACATAACAAAAGTATGCTCAGGGTTTTGAGTAATTAAATGTTCATATAGAATTGGAGCTTCATTGTCTCCGCCGACAGCTCCCCAGTTTTTACTATTAAATAAAACTGATTTACCAATTTTTCCAATACCGATTCTCATACTATATCTATTTGTTTCGATTTAAAAAATCTTTATCAGAGTCTTGACCTTCAATACCATTACGCATATAAGCTACAAGAAATGAAGAGTAATTAATTAAATCTTTACCAGAATCTTCAAGAGATTCGAAGTTTGGCTCATAACCTTCATCAGATTCCATTGCTTCTAAAACAGAATACATTCTAAGAGTTTTAGCATAAATAATATCTAAGATAGAAGCGATTCCTCTTGGGTAATAATCAGCTTGTTTAATTCGGCTGTTAGGATTTTGATAATCCCTTGATTTTTTAGTTTGTAATTCAGCACACTCTTGTAATACTTTAATACTTTCTTTGATTCCCTTATCCATATGATTAATTATATCATATATTAATAAGAATGTAAATCTTTTTATTTAGTTATTTACATATCATCTTCAAGATAATCGCAGAATTTCTCAATCTCATATTGTTCTTCTTGAGTGGGTTGATTATCCATAAGAGACATAAGCTTTGCTAATTTAACGACCCATGCTAAATTATTTCTTTTTAAGCGATCAACATACTCTAGATATGATTCAAAATAACCAATCTCTAATGCGTCAATGGCCGTAATCATTCTTTTAGTTACCCATGGTTGTTCTAATAAAAAGTCACTTGTATAAGATGTTGTTGTAATAACATCGTGTAACCAACCAACAATAATTGCTTCAGCAGTGTTGCTATTGCCATTAGATTTAATTATTCTAACAACATCTTCAATATGTTGAATATACGGTTTTCCATTATGGCGCAATTGGCCAATGTGAGCGCGACGAGATAATTCCTCAGCTTCTCTTAATATTCTTTCTGCGTATGATTCTTCTTTAGTATAATTTACACTAGGCATTTCTATATCTAAATTTAAATTGTTTAACATATCTAAAATCTCGTTTTCAGCCGGTGTTAAATTTTCAGAATCAGGTTGAACTTTCTTTGGTTTCTTTTTTTCGGTTTTACTATTATAAGAAGAAGGTCCTGCTTTAATTTTTTCATTAATATTTTTAACTCTTGTTTTAAAAGAATACCATTCGTCAAACGATAAATTATTTTTTGTTTCGTTTCGATTCTTATAATCTAAATACGAATCCAGAGCGTCATTCCAATTATCATATCCTAAGTGTTTTAAATTATGCATTATGCAGAGGTGTTATGTAATTTATTATATTCCTTCTTAGTAATCTTATACTCGCCGGTGCTTAAGTAGTGATCTAGTAAATAAAATTGGTTTTCATATACGTGTAAGCTTCCTGCATTCCAATGAATATCACCAACTTCGCATCTTAAGTCTTTTGATAATTTATTAAGAACATATTTCTGCCAAGCATAATCATTTCTATAACCAGCCCAAGCATCATTCGATCTCATTTGAACAATAGCAGATAATTTATTTTGGCGAATAACATATTGAACAGTATTTGTACAAACAAAGTCGGTCATACCTTTTCTATTAAATTGAGTATGCATCTTTGGGTTTGTATAAATCATAACAGCTCTACGAGTATTATGGTCTTTCTTAAGAGTTTCTAACACGTTCTTATATTGATAAAAATTATCTTTATGATTAATTAAGTATCCATAATTAGAATTAATTTCGCCTTTTGGCGAAGAAACGATTTCCCATATCTTTGGAACCTTACCTTTAATATCATTAACATTGCGAGACATACTCCTATACCACATTAATTCGCGATCAATATAATCTTCATTGGCTAATCCAAATATAGAATCGGTGTTTGCTATGAAAGACGCTCCAATAAGTTCAACGGTTAATTGTTTATTAACCATAACATATTCTTTATTCTTATGTTGGTTTGCTAGTTTATCTCTTACTGATTTAATGTTCATATTGTAGGTGTTAGTATAATTATGTATAAAGATATTATATCACAATTTAATAGATATGTAAATAAAAATATGGCTCCTAGAAAAATCCTAGAAGCCATATCATTGTTATTTATGTATATATATATTTCTCAAGAAATTGTTTATTAATAACGGCCTTTAAATTTACTTTTAAATTTACTGCCCCACTCGCCTCTTAATCTTTTAATTTGACGAGGAGTTAGTTTTTTAGGACCTGCTTTTTTAGCCGGTGCTTTTTTAGGTGCGACTACTTCTTCTTCTTCATAAGCTTCATTTACATCAGGCGTGGTAGGATCATCTGCAACAAACTTGCCTTCTTTGTCGTGAGCTCTTTTCTTTGATTTATTCTTGAACATAAATTTATTTATAATGTTTAAAGTTTTATTTCTTATTTCTTATTGATTTTGTCTTTGATAAAATCCTAACAGCTACATAAAATACATACGCGGTTAAGATCCAAAACGGGTTTTTACCGGCTTGTTGTTTTGTATTTTGTAAGAATATAAGATCTGCTGTTTTATTATCAACTACTTCAGACACATGATGAATATCATGTAACATACAACTACTATTAAATCTTTTACTAAGAAGCTTGCGAAACCATTTTGGCCAACTATATAAGCCGCAATAATAAGTGTAATCCGATGGTAATTTAACTCCGGTTTGTTTTTGTATTCTGTTAAACTCTCTTTTTAGTCTGGTCTCAAGCTTCATAATATTATTTATATTTAAGCGTTTTGCATCGCAAAGGTTAATGCTCTTTCAGCTTCAACGTTTAAAGGTCTGGTTTTATACCAGCAACCAGTATCAGCGTCAATTTCTTTTGCAAGGTTTACAATCTCTGATGATGTTATTGGATATCCTTTGTGAATAGCACAACCAGCAATGCTAACCATAATAGAATATAATTTAGAATACCAACCCGTTTCTGAAATAACTCTATATTCATTTACGAGTTGAGTATTTACAAAAGGGCAATCTCTATATGAAGACCATGATATATCAGTATTGTTAAGTTGGTTTTTTCTATACTTAATTAACTTTTCTTTCATGTCATTACTCAATTGGCTACGAAAAGAATTATCTTTTGGAACTACAAATGGATGTTTTTTCATTAAAGAATTAACATCAATCATTTCGGCTTCTTCATTATATTTAAAGAATGAATATGCGTTAGGATATTTAGCAGGAACATAATACATCCTTGATAAGTCTTTTGTTTGAGGATCAGCAAAAGAATTAAATTCGCAATTAAGAGCATACCATAAATGTTTAATCTCATCGGCTTTAATAAACCTTGTAAATGGCAACACTACTCTAAACTTTGGTTTTTCTTCAGTTGAGCTTGAACTGTTATAAAGTATGTGACGTATGTTTTCAAAGTTTTTAATTACTTCTTCAAATGAACAATCATAATCATCTATATCAAGAGCGGCCCACGACCCCCAACCAATAACATTTACGTTTCTTCTTTTAGCGTCTTCTTCATAAACAGCCGGACTTATTAAAGGTGAGCCTTCTTTAAATTCGCCCTTCTTTGGTTTATAACCATCTTGTTTACTTAAATCTAAAAATAGTTTTTCAACGTCAGACCAATTCTCAAACGACATCTTACGATGAGTTGAGTTATCAAAAATTGATTTAAATATTGTTAATGAATACTTCATTTGTTTTTGGTAGTTCTAAATTCTTTAAGTATACTAAAAATTAGTAATGCAGCCCAACCCGCAACGGTAACACCAAAAAATATATTGGCTATAAAAATTGGAATCGTATATTTGTGGCGATTAACACAAGCGACAAAGGTAGGTATAAAATAAACAAGTGAAGCTATTATTATTAAACCAATGAATATAACGAAATCCATAATTAATATTATATATTATATTAAGCCAAATGTAAATCTTTTATTCATTTAATTTTGGTAGGATACCATGATTGTCAGAATGATCTGGAGCAACCCAATCATCAGGCTTAATTAAATCTGGAAGACCTAATTCATTGGGCCGTTCTGGTTTAATACCAACCTTCTTATTCATATTTGCTTTATGAACTTCATCCCATGCCTTTTGCTCATTTACACCAAACACATTAAGAGTACCAATTGCTACAACGCATAGATCAATTAACCCATCAACGACTTCTTCGCAATCAATCTTTTCTTGTCTAATTGCTTCTGTGGTTTCATTAAGTTCTTCATGTAAAAAGTTTAATCTAAATTCTAAATAAGATTTAAGCTTTTCTTTATCTAATTTTTTAACAGCTTCATGTACTCCATATGTAGAATGCATATGCTCAATATCTTGTGGCCAATGATTTGGCGCAGCAGACCATTCGATACTTCGATCAAAATTATTTACCATTGTTTTATCGGATGTGGGTACAAAGTCTACCCAAGCAGTTTCTGTATTACTCATATATTTTAATTTCTTTTAGGATGTCTCTACTTTTGTTTAAGAGAGGATTTTCATTTGTGCTATGGAAATAATTATTGATAGCTTCAAGAACTTCTATAGTTCTAACAGTATCATTAAATTTTAAATAGTCTTGCTTTAGTTCGGATATAACTTTAGTTAGGTTATCGTTTAGTTGTGTCATGTTTTTATTAATTAAAAAGTGTTTAAAGATTCTTTTTCTTTTTGATAATCAGATGCGGCCTTTTCTAAAATAGATAGAACTTTTCTTCGTTTAATTTGATATTCAATATCT
>Ga0102814_10002147_pt1 | contig 13509 bp, 14 predicted proteins | sample ColrivemetaGS741_FD_79112 | JGI IMG/M metagenome (GOLD analysis project Ga0102814, IMG submission 79112) | Estuarine microbial communities from the Columbia River estuary - Flood tide ETM metaG S.741 | ecosystem: Environmental > Aquatic > Marine > Intertidal zone > Estuary | place: USA... | reverse complement strand
GTACATTACCGGCCGCGAACGGCGATCCTCAATAATCTTGAATTTGATCATGCCGATATCTTTGATGATCTGGCAGCGATCGAACGCCAGTTTCATCATCTGGTGCGCACGATTCCGGCCAACGGTCAGATTATCGCCCCTCAGGCGGACGCCAATTTGGCGCGGGTGTTGGACCAAGGCTGCTGGACGCCGCAAGTCAGTTTTGGCACCGATTCACAGGGTGGCGACTGGCAAGCGCGCTTGCTCAGCGAGGATGGCTCGGCTTTTGAGGTGTTGCTCGACGGTCAACAGGTCGCGACGGTGCGCTGGAGCCAAACGGGGCAGCATTCGGTACTGAACGGATTGGCAGCGATGGCAGCGGCCCGGCATGTGGGAGTGACGCCCGAGCATAGCGCCGAGGCGTTGAGCCTGTTTGCGGGGGTCAAGCGGCGTATGGAGCGGATCGGCAGCGCTGCGGGGATCACTCTGTATGACGATTTTGCCCACCATCCCACCGCGATCGCGACCACCCTTGAGGGGATGCGCGCTCGAGCAGGAGGTAAGCCGGTGCTTGCCATCATCGAGCCGCGCTCCAATACCATGCGTCTGGGGAGTCACCAGCAGGCACTGGCACCTTCAACGGCTTCGGCTAGCGAGGTGTTCTGGTACCAGCCGCAAGGGTTGGACTGGGATCTTGAGACGGTGGTGAAAGCGAGTCCTGTGCCTGCGCGAGTGTTTCGCAGTGTTGAGGCTATTATCGAGGCCGTTAAAGGGTATCAGGGTAGCGATGCTGAGGTGGTGATCATGAGTAATGGCGGCTTCGAGGGTATCCATCAGCGCATGTTGACGACATTGCAGGCCTTGGAGCGATGAGTGTTAGCTCGCTGGTACTGAGAGAATTGCAGCCTAAGGTTGAATGTCGTCCCGGTTGTGGAGCCTGTTGTATCGCTCTGTCGATCTCCTCGGCTATCCCTGGCATGCTTGGTGGTAAGCCTGCAGGTGTGCGTTGCGTCCAACTTGATGATAGCAACCGCTGCCGAATCTTTGGGCGGCCTGAACGGCCGGCCGTGTGTTTGGCGTTTACCGCGGATATTGAATTGTGCGGAGACACGGATCAGCAAGCGCTGGCGTTGATCGCTGAGCTTGAACAGAATACCGCCTGAATAGAGTGCGGCTTGAATGCAGGGTTGCTGATTCCTCAGTCGATAAACGCTAGAATGCCCATCTTTTAAGCGCTTGGCGCTATTTTCAGTCTTATCAAACACCGGTCTGCTTATGTCAAAAATTCTCGCATTAGATACCTCCACTCAAGCTTGCTCCGTTGCGCTGTGGATTGATGGCGAGGTGCGTGAGGATTTTCGTGTTATTCCACGTCAGCATACCCAGTTACTCTTGCCGATGGTGCAGCAGATCTTGGCGGATGCTGGTTTGGCCTTGTCGCAGCTAGATGGTATCGCCTTTGGTCGGGGCCCAGGTTCGTTTACCGGGCTGCGAATCTGTACCGGCGTCACCCAGGGGTTGGCGCTGGGAGCAGATCTCCCCGTGGCCCCCGTATCCACGTTAGCGGCCTTGGCGCAGCAAGCCGCTGATGAATGCCAGGTCGACGGGGTGCTGACCGCGCTGGATGCGCGGATGGACGAGTTGTACTGGGGCTGTTATCAGCTTGACCCTGTTAGCGGTGTGCCAATATTGATGGGCGAAGAGCGGGTTTGCGGACCCGAATGGGTCACAACTCCGCCGTTAATACAGGGCAAGTGGATAGGCTATGGTACCGGCTGGTGTTACCAGGACCGACTGCCGGCGGCAGTGCGTGATGCGGTCATTCAGATTGAGCCGCGGGCGGAGCCTCGAGCGTCAGCAATTGCCAAACTCGGCGCGGCGCTGATCGCTGCAGGCCAGGGGGTGCTGCCTGAGCAGGCGCTGCCGGTGTATCTGCGGGATAATGTGGCCCTCAAGAAAGGCGAACAGCGCAAGGGGAATCGTTAATATGCCCCTCAGTTACATCCTGCTGCTGGCCTTGCTGCAGGGGCTGACTGAGTTTCTGCCGATCTCCAGTTCGGCGCATCTGATTTTGCCCTCGCAGCTATTAGGCTGGCCAGATCAGGGGTTGGCTTTTGATGTTGCGGTGCATGTCGGCACATTGAGCGCGGTGCTGTTCTATTTTCGCCGAGACTTTATCTTGTTAACCCTTGGGTGGTTGCGCGCGGTACTGCCAATTAAGAATGGCCAGCGTAAAGCGGGTGCCCATAGTCGACTGGCCTGGGCCATCATCATTGCTACCTTGCCTGCTTGTGTTGTGGGCTTGCTGGTAAACGGCTTTGTTGAGCAGTATCTGCGATCGATGTTGGTGATCGCCGGAACGACTTTGCTTTTTGGTGGGGTACTCTGGTTTGCCGATCAGCGTCGCACGGAAACACGTCACAGCCGAGATATTGGCATCAAGGATGCGTTGTATATTGGTTTTGCTCAGGCGCTGGCGCTGATCCCTGGTACTTCTCGTTCGGGCATTACTATCAGTGTGGGTCTAATGCTGGGTTTGACGCGTAAAACGGCGGCGCGATTCTCGTTCTTATTATCGGCTCCGCTGATACTGGCCGCAGGGCTGTTGAAGGCCTTGGAACTGGCAGAGCATGGGTCCGAGGCTCCCTGGTTTGATCTGTTGTTAGGTGCAGGTCTATCTGGAATTAGCGCCTATTGTTGTATCTATCTATTTTTAGGTGTTATCAATCGTATCGGCATGACGCCGTTTGTGATCTATCGGATGTTGCTGGGCGTGCTGCTGTTGGGCGTATATTTTAGCCTGTAGTGACGGTTTTATGACGCGCTGGCGGTTTTCTTAGTGGTTGCACTCGGCTAGAATCGGACTAGGTTTTTATCGGTATTAGCGTAGTTGCTGGTTATCTGGCAGTTTGATATGGGCTGGGCTTTCTGAAAATGCGGATCGGTGCCTCATTCAATTTACCCCCGTTGCTGCAGCGACCTGCTACGCCAGCAGTCACGCCTGCACCATCGAATACTGATAGTGATACCTCAGGGTCGTCAAAATCTGCTGCTCCCGTCACAGAGATTGAGATCAGTCGCGATCAACTCAGTGCCCGTACCACTCAACAGGCGGATTCTTCTCGTTTCTACTCCACTCATCGTGATATCCCGCTGCGCGGCCAGGAAGCGATGCACACGTATCTGACCAATGCAGGGTTTCAATTCGGTAGCGCCCGATCCGAATTGGTTGGTGTAGACGTCTACGCCTGACCCGGATGCCTCTTCCTCTGCAAGGCTGGCTATCTGTCTGGCCACAACATCCTGACTATCTGGATCGTGCTCACGAGCTGGCGCGCCAGCTCAGCCTGCCGATGCGGTCGTTGGATTGCGTTCCTGCCCTGCTGGATACAGGGCAAGCGTTGCTCTGTGTCGGCGTCGAAGGCTTAGCGTTGCAGAAAGCAGGCAAGAAAGCTCCTGGGCCTGTGCGGGTCGATTTTCTTGGTGGTGCCGTGGCGCACCGGCGGCAGTTTGGTGGTGGTGCTGGGCAGCAGATCGCTAAAGCGATAGGGATTAAATCGGGGATTCGTCCCCAGGTGGCGGATCTGACTGCAGGTTTAGGTCGCGATAGTTTTGTGCTGGCAACCCTGGGTTGTCAGGTACAGATGGTTGAACGCACACCTGTTGTTGGCTTGCTGCTTGAGGATGGTTTGGCGCGAGCTCAGTACGACCCTGAGGTCGGACCAATCATTGCAGCGATGACCTTGCATCAGGGAGATGCGCTCGATTGGTTGTCGCAGTCTGGCGAGGCCCCCGAGGTGATCTATCTTGATCCAATGTTTCCACACAGTGCGAAATCTGCTCAGGTTAAAAAAGAGATGTTGCTGTTTCGGGATCTGGTCGGTGAAGATGCGGATGCATCGGGATTGCTCGATGCCGCTCTCGACGTTGTCCAATACCGGGTGGTGGTCAAGCGGCCTCGGAAAGCGCCGACGTTGACTGCACGTAAACCTAGCTTCAGCCTTGAGGGAAAATCGGGTCGGTTTGATGTCTATTCGGTCAAAGCCCTGCGCTAAACGCCAGCGTTCCTTTAATCGCGTTTATTTAATAGTGTGGCGGTGGAGGCTCGTCAGCCAGACTTTCGCTGGATTCGGGTGCCATCTGTTTGACCTGACCGTTGATGATTTTCACCATCTGTGTCAGTCGTTCTATCTCGATCTGTTGGTGGGAAAGGGCGTCGTTTAGGGCTTGAATGGTATCTTCTTGAAAGGCGACCTGGGTTTGCAGGTCAATCAGTTGCTCTTCTATGCTGCTCACACAGTACTCCGGCTTGATGATTAAGTGGTTGAATATTGTCTTTAAAATCGGTATACAGGGTAGTCATTTTGCGCTTGTAATGATCGATGCAAGCCCTGAATGACGGCTTAGGTACCGGATGTTCTAGCGTGCTGAGCCTATTTGTTGTTTTATCCGTGCGTTACCCCGCAGCCTCAGTAGCGGGGCGTTGCTATTAATAATTATTAAATACGTTGAGAAGTTTATAATGAAATCAAAGACAATGTTACTCAGTGTTATCTCCAGTGCCGTCGCGGCAGCCATCGCCGGTGTCGTGCTTAAAGAGGCCGGCTTTGCCGTGGCCGCAGGTACCGTGTTCGTGGTGTGTTTGATTAGCAGTTTACTGACCGCTGCTTCAGTGTCTGCCGCTGCATCGGCCGGAACGTCTGGTGTCACCAACGGTGTTGAAATTGTTTCCGCCGATGATGTTAATGATGATCGCGAGGGCGGTGTCGTTAAATGGTTCAATGTGACCAAAGGATTTGGTTTTATCACCCGTGATCAGGGTGATGATGTATTCGTACACTTTCGTTCGATTCGTGGCAGCGGACACCGTTCTTTAAACGAAGGTCAGCGAGTTAAGTTTGAAGTGGTTGAAAGTGATAAAGGCCTGCAGGCCGAAGATGTGTCAGTGGTTGCTTAACCATTTCCTGTTTTAACTACAGGATCAGCTCGATCCTGTAGTTCCTCTCTCTACCCTTCTCGCACCCTCGTTCCTGACTCGTCCTGTTTTTCCTGACTAAAGCGCTGTCGCTATTTGTGGCTAGCCACTTCGGCTTCCAGTTTTGTGCGAATGAATTCCGAGTGAGGGACGTGGATCAAATCGGCGACCCTGCGGATCACGTGATCTTCATATTTATCCAGATAACCATCTGCAAAGGCGACCTGCCAGAGATGGAGAATCAGTTGGCTCTTTTGCGCTGGGCTGTAGTTATCATTGATCAGTCGGGTGAAGGGGTAGAGTGATATGGCCTGTTCTGTTTCTTGTTGTGCTGCCGCGATCAGTTCTTCTAGACGTTCTACGGGCAGTTGAAACTGATTTTTGAGTAGCTCAACGACGAAATTGCGCTCACTATCATCCATGTTGAAATCCGCACGAGACACCTCCAGCAGAAGCGCAGCAGTGGCTAGCTGCAGGGGTTCTATCTCCTGAAGGGTTTCTGTGTTGGAGGATAGCGCTAGATGGCGGCTAAAAAAGCTGGAGAGTCGACGGATCATAGAGAGCTACTCTGACGGCTTAGAATGTCCGTCAGAGTAGCATTTTCGTCACCACAGCTGTAGTTGCTGTTGTTATCGCAGCCTGGTGGCTAACGAGCAGGAAATAACCGCGATGTCAGCGTTCCGGACGTTCAAATAGCTCTGCATCGATACTATAGGGCAGGGGTAACAGTGATATCGCAGGGCCATCAGCGCTGAAAAGGTGGAGGTCATTCGCGTCTGCGGCGGCTTTGCCAATGATCGCCTGCAGTAGTAGGTGTTGCTGTTGAACAACACAATCGAGGACTTTTCCTACGTTGCGGCCGCTACTGTTAAACAGCGATGTCTCTGGAGAGACCGGTTGGTTCAGGTCGACGGTGTTGACCGTTGCGGCGTAGAGAAGTTTTTTTAGTTTGCCGCGAAACTGCAACCGAGCCACTACCTCTTGGCCGGTATAGCAGCCTTTACTGAATCCGATCGCATTGACGGCCTGTAGATTGAGCATCTGCGGAATGTAACTATCCAGGCTTTGTGGCTGTAGTTGCACCAGTCCCGCCTCAATTTCCGCGGCTTGCCATGCCTGATAATTACCCACTTGGCTTTGCCTAGCCAGCTCTAGCCATAGCTGCTGAGCTTTAGATTCTGGGCACCAGAGTTCGAAGCGGGGTAGGTTGCCTGGAACCCGAACGACGATTAGCTCGTCGCTGAGCCACTGCTGGTTGGTATTGGTGGGAGGGTTTATGTCGAGCTGCTTCAGGCTTTCTACGGCGGATTCGCCCAGTAGGCCCATGCCCACCCATGTTTCGTCGGCAAGCTCGATAGCCACTTTAGAGAATACGGCAAATTTCTTCAGATTGGCCATGGCTGTTTCAGCGACAGACAAGGGCAGTCGCATCAGAATATGACCCGCGGCGCGCTGGAACAGGCGCGATACGCTGATCACCATGCCTTTGTGGGTGCAATTAGCGCCGAGCAGGCTTTGCTCGGGACTGAGTGCATTGATATCGCAGGTCAGCTGGCCCTGGAGAAACTTTTCCGCATCCGGTCCGTCGAGGCTGATCAGGGACTGTTGCGTCAGAGCGATGAGTAGCGTGCTACCGTCATGGCGCTCCGTTGCAGGCGCTGATAAGGATTCCGGATTCTGTGGGGCGTCCTGTTGATTGAGAAACGCAATCCAGCTGGCATGGGGCATAAAACGACCTTCAATCTATGATCAGGACGTGACAAGCGGGTCCTGATCCGTTATCGATATGGAGAGGGCTAGGTGGTGGCAGTGGCAGTCTCGATGTGGCTAGACGGTTGTCCTGCTCTGAGCAGTGAAGCGAGAGGTTGCCCCAGGCGAGTGTTATTGCCAGTGTGATATTGCTTTAGCCATTCAATATTTTTTGCACCGAACAGTAAAATAACGGTAGAGCCAAGTTTGAAACGCCCCATCTCCGCACCTTTAGCCAAAATGATGGGCTCTGGTGAGTGACTGTCGTAGCGGCTGGTTTCGATGGTGCGTAGTTTGGGCGCCATCTGGCCAGACCAGACCGTTTCAATGCCGGCCACGATCATCGCGCCAACCAGTACCATCGCCATCGGCCCTGCTGCTGTGTCAAAGATCGCCACCAGGCGCTCATTACGGGCAAACAGGTTAGGTACCTCGGCAACGGTAGCGTTGTTCACCGAGAACAGGTCTCCGGGTACGTAAACCATCTCCAGTAGTCGACCTTCGATGGGCATATGTACCCGATGGTAGTCCTTGGGGGATAGGTAGATGGTAGCGAATTGACCGTTGATAAACGGCTGTGCCCGATCTTGGTTTCCGCCCAAGAGCGAGGTCAGGCTGTAACTATGGCCTTTGGCCTGGAAGATACGGCCATAATCGATCTTGCCCAGCTGGCTAATGGCGCCATCCACAGGGCTGACCAGTAGTGACGGATCGAGGTCTATAGGTCGGGCCTCGGGTTTGAGAGCGCGAGTAAAAAAGGCGTTGAAGCTGGGATAGGCGGTAGGGCTTTCCTCTGCGGCTTCGCTCATGTTAATGGCATAAATACGATTAAACAGCAGAATAAAACTGTTTTTGATCCAGCCGATGCGACTGTCAGCGAGGCGGCCGACAAGACGTGAAAGTAGGTGTTGGGGTAAAAGGTGCTGCAAGAGAGCGAATAGGCGTGCCATGATGGGTCTGTATACTCGTTCAGATGGTTTTTAATTCAGTGAGTTACCAGGATTAATCGGTCTCAACTGGAGTGTCGGGGTCGTTGCCCCATTCGAACCAGGAGCCATCATAACAGCGGATCCGTGGATAACCGAGCGCTTTGGCAACCAGGTAGGTCAGCCCAGAGCGTCGGTGGGTCTGGCAGTGAGTGATCACTTCCTTTTCCGGGCTTATTCCTAGGCTGGATAGTTGCTTGAGTAGGCTCGAGGTATCCTGGAGTCGCCAATCATCTTGGCTGATCAGGCTTTGGGTCCATTCAAAGTTTTTAGCGCCAGGAATATGGCCACCTTTGCGGGCGTTGATGATCTTTTCTCCGCTGTATTCGGCAGTCGAGCGGGCATCCCAAATGGCAATATCGGTATCGCCTAGGTGCTGGAGTAGGTAGTGCTTATCGGCAATCAGTGATGGATCGATACTGGCGCAGAAGACTGAGGGTGTAGGATGATTCGGTTGGCTTTGTAGTCCTAATCCTGCAGCGGTCCATGCACCTAGCTGGCCATTGAGTACCGCGCTTTGAGGGTGACCGACAATATCCAGAGTCCAGAGCAAGCGTCCTGCCAGTGCCCCCATCTGGTCATCATAGGCGACTACGTGGCTCTCGGGCTGCAGTCCCAGTTGAGAAAACAGTTCACAGAGCTGCTCTACGGTGGGCAGTTTGTTTGGCACGGGGCCGTGTCCGCGCTGTAAGCGGGCGGGGTCTAGATGGATCGCTCCGGGAATGTGGCCACAGGCATAGCTTTCGGGGCTGCAAAGGTCGATCAGTAGCAGATGAGGGTCGTTAAGATTCTTGTGGAGCGTGCCGGCATCGAGCAGCACTGCGGGCGCTATCATCGAAATTCCTTAATATAGGTGGATGGGTGCAGGGTTAAGCACAATTGGCGTTGTTGAGTTGGAGGATGCAGTGATTGGCCGCAATCGCGAGCTGTTTGAATTTCGTGAATTGAAATTCGCTGATGATAGCGTCCGACTGATCTCTATCGGCATACAACATCAGCGCCGGCTGCTGACCTTTAAACAAAGAGATCAGGGCGAAGCTTTGTGGATGACACACCGATTTGAAGCGTTCCGGTAACTCTAACCATATTCGGGCGCGATTGGCGGGTCGGACCCAAACTGCCAGCGGTTTATGGGTCATCTTTTTTATCAGACTGGGGATTTTCAGGTTGAGGGTGAATCCTGCGATAGGCGCCTTATTAGCGCAGCCTATTTGACTGATCGGTGCCAAACTCATATCGGCATCGATGCGGTAACAGACTAGGCGTTCAAATCCGAGACCTTTGACGCTACCTTGCTGCAACAGTTGCAATACCTGGTCGACGGTTTGAATCTCGGGTGTTGTTTTTAGAAGTTGCTGCAAAATTGTCTGATACAGGCTCTCGTCACGGAATGTCGAAGCCAAGGGGTCGGCCTGGGTTGGAGTTTTGTGGCTGGCAGTGGGCGGTGTTTTGGGGTCCGTCTGCTGTTTGATGGCAACAAGTTTTTTCGGGTTGATTACCGCGTCCAAGGTGTTGTTTGAGGTGTCGCTCAGGTCGCGGGTGTCCATGCGGTAGTTTAGGGCTAGCTCAGAGGGCAATAGCAGCATCAGCGCCGCGGGTGATAGCAGGTCTGGCATGGGGTGTTGGCGCGTGGCCTGCACGCAGCGTTGACGGAGCTGCCCAGATGTTTGGTCAAGCGGCTGGTCTAAGAAATCATTGATACACTCGATAGCTCGCAGTGTTTTTGGGTGGGTCCAGCCAAAAGGCGTGGCCAGTGCTAACCAGTTGGCTAGTTTTACCGGGTAAAAAGTAGAGTTCAGTAATTGTTTGACGTCACGCTGTTGCTCATTAGTGAGTTCAGGATCGCGTTCTGCATTGCGGTGGATGAGCTGTAACAGCTCTGCATCGGGAGAGCTTTTGTGCTGCAGGGCTTCGGCGGCAATCCGGGACAAGCGCCACAGGAAAACGAGTTGCTCGGATATCTCCTGAATCGTGCACCCTAGCACTTCATACTCGGCCAGAGCGGTATCTTTATGTTGCTCATAAATACAGATTTTAATCTGGCTCATTTGCTGGGGTGCATAGCGCCACAGTGCCCAATGACCAACCGCATAGAACAGTGCGGCAGTGCGGGTGTTGTTGATAATGGTGCTGTCTTTAAAGCGGCATAGAGCGATGGCTTGGGTGGCCGCGTGGAAGCTATCGCCCAGGGCGTGGAAGTATTGCTTATGAGGCACGCTGTTGGTGTTGAGCTTGATCGCGGGGAGTTGTGCCGCCAGTTCTGCGATTCGAGTGAGGCCTATAGTCGATGCGGCCAGCTCAATCGTTGATACATCGGTATCGGGATTTCGATTGAGACGGTTGGCCAGGCTCACTATGTGCATGGAAAGTACGGGGTCGCGACGAATGATCGGCTGGAGTTGCTGTACGGATACATCCGGATCCTGAAGTTGTTGCCGTAATAGGCCGAGCGTCTGTGCAGGGACGGGTAGTATTTTGTCCTGCAGCAGAGCAACCCATTGTTTCAGGTTTTGAGGGGCAGGTGGCGAATCCATTAGGCTCCTTGGGCTCTGTACCCAGTTTTACTTCGAATATAGCACTCTGCTGCTGCGCTTCCCACTTTGTTGGTAGAGGCATCAGCTATAGGTTTTTTGAGCTGCCTTAGTGTGGACTGATACCTTCAGATAGCGTTTGCTGGATCAGGCGATAGCTGGCCATTCTTCGAGGTTCAATTTTGCCCTCGTCTAGTGCTTGTAGTAACGCGCAGTTGGGTTCGTGCAGGTGGCTACAGTCACGGAACCGGCAGTGTCCCAAAAAGGGGCGGAATTCAATAAAGCCTTCGAGTAGCTGTTGTGGTTCGATATGCCAGAGCCCAAATTCGCGGATCCCAGGGGAGTCGATCAGATCGCCGCCATCAGGAAAGTGGTAGATCCGAGCTGTGGTGGTGGTGTGTACCCCTTTTTGGCGAGCTTCGGAGAGCGCGCCGACGCGGATGTCGACACCAGGCAGCAGTACGTTGATCAGCGAAGACTTGCCCACTCCTGATTGACCTACGAACACGCTGGTCCGCTGATTTAACTGTGCTTTGAGCTCGCTCAGGCCGTCGGCACTGCGGGTGGAGGCGTGTAATACCTTGTAGCCGATCCGTTGGTAGCTCTCGAGCATCTGGTCGAGTTCGTGGCGTTTTTCAGGGTCGCTAAGCAGGTCGGTTTTATTGAGCAAAATCACAGGTTCGATGCCGATCGCTTCCGATGCGACCAGATAGCGATCGATCAAATTGGCAAAAGGGGTCGGCTCGGGTGCGATCGTAATGACGATATAGTCGATGTTGGCTGCCACCGGTTTCAACTCGCCGCGGTTGTTGGGACGAGATAACAGGGTCTGTCTGGGTAAGGTTGCTACTATGACGCCGTAGGGATCACCTTTACGCCAGATGACCCGATCACCGGTGACCAGAGCGCCGAGATTGGCACGCATGTGACAACGGCAGATACTGCCTTGGCTCTCACCTTCTAGTACTTCAACATCCACTTGAGAGCCGAAGTGAGAGACGATCAAGCCCTCCTCCTCCGGACCTAGCTCTCCCGAGCCGAGTTTGGCATCGATGGAGTGGTCTTTTTTACTGGCCCGCACCACCCGTTCTGCCTGAATCTTGTCCACACGCCAAGACTGACGACGGCTAAGTTTGCGTTTACTCATGTGAAAAAAAGGTATCCTGATGCAGATGTGGGACGCTGAAGGAGTTGAACTCAGTCTTTGAACGCGCTAAACATAACACATTATCAACAGCTAACGGCAGCCGAGGCGTTGTCGTCGCAAACATATATTGACAGTAGAGGATGTTATGTCGACACAAAAAGGATCCAGGCAAACCAATTTGATCTGGATCGATCTGGAGATGACCGGTTTGGACCCAGAACGCGAGCGTATCATCGAGATTGCTACCCTGGTGACCGATGCCCAATTAAATATCGTTGCTGAGGGGCCTAATTTGGTAATTCACCAGGATGATGCCGTCTTGGATGCGATGGATGAGTGGTGTACCCGGCAGCATGGTCAGTCGGGCTTGACCCAGAGGGTGCGTGATAGTCGGATCAGTGAGCGAGACGCAGAGCGGGCCACTCTGGAGTTTTTGCAGCAGTATGTTGATAAAGGCGCTTCACCGATTTGTGGTAATAGCATTGGCCAAGATCGACGTTTTCTAGTGCCCTATATGGCGGAATTAGAGAGCTATTTTCACTACCGTAATCTGGATGTCAGTACCATCAAAGAGTTGGCGCGGCGTTGGCGTCCTGAGGTGCTGGCCGGAGTGGTCAAGAAGGGCGAGCATCTGGCGCTGGAAGATATCAAAGATTCGATTAATGAACTTGCGCACTATCGGCAGCACTTTTTTAAGCTAGATTAAACATCATTTGAGCGGCTTTATCCGACTACGGAACTATGGAATAATAGCCGGCTTTGATTTATGTCATTTATAGGCTCTGTATGAAGATTTTACGGTTGTTGGCGGGTGGTCTGGTGCAATCAATTAACTGGCTGACCTTGCCCAAGGCGGGGCAGCGGGCGCCCGACTATCAACTACGGGTCGAGAAGGCATTGCTTAATCACTCGCTCTATCAGTTTCCAGGCTGCCCATTTTGCATCAAGGTGCGACGTGCCGCGCGGCGTTTGAATCTGCCGCTGGAGTTGCGAGATGCCAGCCGAGGCAGCGAACATCGCCAGGCTCTGCAGGAGCAGGGTGGCCAAGTGATGGCTCCCTGTTTACGGATCGATAATGCCGACGGCACTAGTCAGTGGATGTATGAGTCCAAAGTGATTGTCGCCTATCTGAATCAGCAGTTTCCGTTATTGGAATCCGGCGCTACCGATCAGCAGGCGCCTGCTATCAGAGCAGATGCCTAACTTTTCTAGGTTGTTTCTCGATTAAAGGCAGCGGTGACGCTGCTTTTTTTTTGGCCAGTTGTTCAATGCCCCAGCTAACATGCTCTCTGACCAGTTCTGATGGATCTGCACTGCGCTGCTGCAGTGTTTCAATCATCGCTAATCCTCCCGCACTGTTGCCTATGCCTACCGCCAGATTGCGAAGCCAGCCCTGATAGCCGCTCCGGCGGATCGGTGAGCCCTCAGTCTTCTTCAAAAAAGTCGCTTCGTCCCAGCGGAACAGTTCGGCCAGTTCGATGCTGTCCAGACCGTGGCGAGGGTTGAAGTCGTCCTCCTTGCTAAAGTGGCTATAGCGGTTCCAAGGGCAGACCAGCTGGCAGTCGTCACAGCCAAACACGCGATTACCGATCAGGGGTCTCAGCGTTTCGGGAATGGAGCCTTTGAGTTCAATCGTCAGGTAGGAGATGCAGCGACGCGCGTCGAGCACATAGGGCTCGGGAATCGCTGCGGTCGGGCAGATATCCATGCAGGCACTGCAGCGGCTGCAGTGGTCTTGGGTATAGGGGGTGTCTTCGATTAGCGCCAAGTCGGTAAACAGCTCTCCTAGAAGAAAATAGCTGCCTGCTTCACGATTGATGAGTAAGCTGTGTTTGCCCTGCCAGCCCAGCCCTGCTTGATTCGCCAGCGGCTTTTCTAGGATAGGTGCGCTGTCCACAAAGGGACGATAGTTGAACGTTGTGGTGTGGTCTTCAATTTTTTTCGCGAACTGGGTTAAGCGTTTGCGCAGGGTCTTGTGGTAATCGCGTCCCAGTGCGTAGCGGGAAATATAGGCCTGTTGCGGATTTTTCAGTACCCTTAGGGTTTCAACGTTGGGCGGCAGATAATCCATTCGTACCGAGATCACCTTCAGGGTGCCTGGGTGCAGTTGATCGGGGTGCAAACGGAGTTCGCGGTGGTTGG
>Ga0102814_10002143_pt1 | contig 13517 bp, 23 predicted proteins | sample ColrivemetaGS741_FD_79112 | JGI IMG/M metagenome (GOLD analysis project Ga0102814, IMG submission 79112) | Estuarine microbial communities from the Columbia River estuary - Flood tide ETM metaG S.741 | ecosystem: Environmental > Aquatic > Marine > Intertidal zone > Estuary | place: USA... | reverse complement strand
CATTAGCTAAAGCTATTAACGATGTATCTCGTGAGCTAGAGTTTGATTCTTTCAGAATTATGCAGTTGTTGTTAGAAAACAAACCTATTGATGCGTTACATACGCACAGTTACGGCTTTCATACATCAAACGGAAGAGAAATTATTAATGCAATACAAAATAAATACTATGAGTACGAGAGCACAAATTAGATTTGCTACACGTGAATCAGGACAATCATTTAGCGAGAAGCCAAATGCTATACACGCACAATTTTACAGGCACCACGATGGTTACCCTGAGGGTTTAGGTGTTGATATTGCTAACTCTTTAATTAATAAGTGCAATGTAAACGGTAGATCGTGGGAGATAGAAGATCTTGACACTGTACATAGCGATATTGAATATATATACTATATATGGCAAGCTCCAGGCAAACCTACATTTATAAGTATATTTGAAGTTTCTAACGATTCATACTGTGAGACCTGCCATCAATACACTGGAAGAAAGAATGAAGACGAATGTATATTCGTAGGTGAACCACGTAATCTTATAAAAGAATACACAAACTAAAAAAGAACAACTATGGATAACAACGTAAACATGAGTGATGAACAGCTAAAAAAGCTGACCGATAATCTAGCAGATGCATTAGTTAAGCGTATATATGGGGTGCAAAACGAAGATGGAGGCTTTCAAGAAGGATTAAATGAAGATGATATGGTTTGGTATGCTGACAGAGACGACGATCACGCTGTGGGTGAATTAGCTAGGCTAATGACACTGTTGAACATATACGAAGAACGTGAGGAATACGAAAAGTGTCATCTAGTTAATAAACATATTAAAAGATTAGAAAAAATAGTAGAAAACTTATAATGGCAAAAACATCTAATAAAAGTAAGCAACCACCTAAAACAAGTGTTAGATTTTCTATTACATTATCTAATGAGCAGAAAACTGCTAAAACAGAAATACTAAAACACCCGTTTAACTTTATAGTAGGCAACGCGGGTAGTGGTAAGACTCTGCTAGCAGTACAAACTGCTCTTGATATGTTCTTTAAGCGACAGTACAATAAGATAATTATAACTCGACCTACAGTGTCTACTGAAGATAACGGCTTTCTACCAGGCTCTGAGAAAGAAAAGATGGAGCCTTGGTTAGTACCTATTATGTCTAACATGCGTAAAGTGTACAACAAGCCTGAAAAGCTTGATCAAATGGCTGAAGACGAAGATATTGAATTAGTGTCTCTAGCTCATTTTAGAGGACGTACGTTTGACAACTCAGTTGTTATTGTAGATGAGTTCCAAAACTTAACTAGATCGCAGTTTATGATGGCTCTGAGCCGTCTGGGTAAAGATTCTATAATGATATTCTGTGGAGACAGACAGCAAATAGATTTAAAAGATAAGAATTATTCTGCGATACACGAAGTATCAAAGATTATACCTTCAAAACATGTATATAAGGTTGTTCTTGAAGAAAATCATAGACACGAAGCTTTATTTGACGTTCTTGAACTGTTAAATAAACACTAACACAAAATAAAAACGTATACCAACAGATAATACCAACATGAATATATTTTATTTACACCAAGACCCGCACGAAGCTGCAAAGCTTCAATATAATAAGCATGTCGTTAAGATGATATTAGAGTCTGCGCAAATGCTATGTACTGCACACCATTGTATTATGGGTGACGATGCTGATGTACCGTATAAAATGGCACATAAGAATCATCCATCAACTATATGGGCTAGGCGATCAGCTAATAATTATGAGTGGCTGTATCATCATTTTGTAGCGTTATCTAAAGAATATACGAAGCGCTATGGCAAAGAGCATATGTCTTATACTAAATGTAAAGACAAAGTATGCGTATTGCCAGGCGGATTATCTTACACAGGTATAACAGATATGCCTCAGTGTATGCCTGATGAATACAAAGACGAATGTAGTATACAAGCATATTGGAATTATTACATTGGCGCAAAAAGCGATATTGCAAACCTAAAAACCGAAACATTATATGAAAAAAGACCTAAGACAACGTATTAAGGAATTTAATAAAATTAAATTTCCAAAAAGCAGTGAAAAAAGAATTATCATTGCAACATTAAAACCAGAATCAAGCAGTGTGACAATAGGCTGTGAATATAGAGGAGTAAGGGGCTAATGTCCAGTTTTGAACGGAATATGGAGATTCTAAACAGAAGACGCATCGTCTACATTAGAACTCCTATAGACGATATACCTACAGAGGTATACGATTGGGGTAATTATTACGATTACGGTACCTATCAATACTACGCGTTGTTTAGAAGCAAAGCTAAGATCAATACTTATAAGTCTTTAAAATGGCATTTGCTAGTATTGTGGTATCTTAATCCTCAACTCGATCAAGATGATTTTGAAGGTTTATCTAATGATATATGTCGTAAAGAAAATGGGTATGTAACATTTAAAGTTTCAGATACATTGTTAAAGAGTATTATGTACGATGTTAGCATGTGTGATCTTGAAGAACCTCCGGTCAACAAAGCTCGTAAAATAGTTTTCAACTGGCACTGTGGTTTGACTGTTGAAGAAAAACTAAGTATTGTAGGTCGTATAATTGGAAGATCTAAAAAGTTTAATTCTGATGATGTCTATGACATTATGATACAATTACACGATGATGGCCGAAAGATTACGTTAGATGCGATCGCAGAGCTTCTAGGATGTTCTAGACGAACAGTTCAACGCAATATGCCCTATGAACTTAAAAAAGAAAAAGAATTGTTAAATCAACAACTATGATAATGATAAATGCAGTATATGTGTTAGCAATGCTAGCCTTTGCACTAGTAGCAGTAATGATTTATTACGCTATTAAAGATGAATATGAAAGATAAATTAATTGTAATATGGCCTTCGTAAACTTTTTTTTGTTACATTCGTAAACATGAAAAATTATGACAGTGAGAATCATAAGCGATATAAAAAAGATATTCGCAATAATCAACCTGAAGATAAACCTTGGGATGAGTATACTAGAGATGAACTAATAGTTAAATTTCTACCATTAGTAGAAAACATAGCTAGAAAATTTTCTACTAAAGATTCAGCGTCTGGAATAATGAATGTTACTGATTTAATAAATATAGGTAATATAGGGCTTATAAAAGCAGTTGATAAAATTGTATGGGATAAAATAATGGAATCAAAAGACCCTGAGAAGACTATAAAGTCTTTCTTGGCAAAACGTATACGTGGAGCAATACGCAGAGGTACAGACATCAATAGATCGTCTATGAGAATACCAGAGCATAAGCTGAACGATATACGTAAAGGTTTTGAAGATGACGAAAACAAACAAGCAATGTTTTATAACTCTATGTTTAAAAGTATCGATGAGAAGGTTGGAGACAACATGTATATGCAGATCGAAAGTAATGATGAAGACCCAATGAAAATAGAAGTATTGCATAGAAAAATATTAAACGTTATGCTTAAATACTTAAATGAAAAAGAGTTTCATATAATAAGATTTAGCTTTGGCTTAGGTTGTGATAAGCTTTCGGCAAAGCAAATTGCTGACATATTAAAAATACAAGGTAGTTCTTCTTACGTAAGAGTTTCACAGTTGAAGAAACAAGCTTTAGATAAATTGTCGAAAGTTATGGACTACTCTAAATTGTCAGAATATCTGTAAAACTAATTATTAATTAAACCAAATACCAAAATGACAGAATTAACCAAAAAGCTAGCTGATGTTCAGACTAAGCTAAAAGCGAAAAAGTCTTCGTATAACTCGTTCGGAAAATACTATTTCCGTAAAGCTGAAGACATCTTAGAGGGTGTAAAGCCTTTTTTATTACAGCACAGTATTTACGTTACAGTATCAGAAGAGCTAATCGCTACAGATCCAGTTCCAATGATTAAAACAACTGCTACAATTAGCGATGGTACCGATGCTATACACGCGACTGCTGTTGTCGGTGTTGATATGCAGCAAAAAGGTATGCAGACTGCTCAACAATTTGGCGCAGCATCTACATACGCTAAAAAGTATGCATTAGGTAATTTATTCTTGATTGATGATACTGAAGATGCCGACGCAACTAATCAACACGGTAAAGGCGTGGCTGCTAAAGTTGTAGCTAAAGCTAAGCCTGCTATTACAAAAGAACAGTTAGTTAAAGCTGTTGAATACGTTGCTGGCGGTGGAGACGTTAATGCTATTAAAAACAAGTATAAGTTAACTCCTGCTCAGGAAAAACAATTGACTAAATAATGACAAAAGAAAACTACTACAAACTAAAAGAAGACAAACACTACTATGGTGAGTATGGCCAACAGTTTTTAAGTAACTCTAATATTTCTACGTTACTGAAAAATCCTTTAGCTTTACGCGATCCTCAGAAGAAGATACCAGCTTTTTTAGTTGGTGGTTATTTTCACACAGCTATATTAGAGCCTCACAAACTGAAAAGCTTTAAAATTGTAGAAGCTACTAATCGTAACACTAAAGCTTATAAAGAGCTTTCTGGTGGCGAAATGTGTTTATTACAATCAGAAGTTGACAATGCTCAAATGCTTATTGATACAGTTTTAGAAAATGATGTTTGTAGAGGTTTAATACACGGTCGCCAATGTGATTTCGAAGAGCCTAATGTTATAGAGCTATTTGGAAACAAATGGAAAGGCAAAGCTGACATTATTAATCACGAAGAAAAACTAGTTATAGATCTTAAGACAACTGCTGATATTGAAAAGTTCAGATGGAATGCTAAGAAATATAACTATGATAGTCAAGCTTATATATATAGTAAGTTGTTTGGCTACGAAATGCTATTTATTGTTATAGATAAAACTACACATCAAATCGGGTTATTTGATTGTTCACCTCAGTTCTATGAGCAAGGTGCTAAAAAAGTTGAAGCTGCTAGCGAACAGTATGATCTGTTTTTTAAAAACGACGACTTTGACCCAAAACAATTCCTGAAGACCGAAACGCTTTAACACAAATTAAAAACGACGACTTTCGGATAATATAAATGTAATTAATTATTAACCACTAAACCATTAAACTATGGCAAGTATTATTAAAGCGTCTATTAATCTCAATGAGATTCCTAAAGACAAGATCATCACAGGTAAGAAAGGTAAGTATTTACCTATAGCAATTACCTTAAACGACGAACCTGATCAGTTCGGTAACCAAGGCCCTATCATTGTAGAGCAGACTAAAGAAGAGCGTGACGCTAAAACAGCTAAGACTTACCTAGGTAATGTTAAAGTTGTATGGACTAACGGCTCTAACGTTGATACTGCACCAAGAGATAACATGCCACCTGCTCCTGCGAAAGCAGCTGTAGCTGATGACGATCTACCATTTTAATTATGGAAGATAGAGAGATCAATGGATTTTTGATTGACACATTCAATCAACATGACCTAAAAGTTGGAGCATCGCAAGGGACTTGTCCTTTGTGCTCCCACAATAGGAAACCTGAGAATAAGAAAGCACAATGTGCTTCTTACGATTGGGAACGTGGTCTCGGCACTTGTCACAACTGTGATTCTAGTTTTCAACTTCACACGTATCAGCGTAAAGGCGCTTCTGAAAAGGTCTATGTTAGACCTGAACAACCAGATACGCTTTACACTCCGGTACAAACTAAAGTTCAAGACTGGTTTGAAACACGAGGCATTAGCAATCAAACTCTACAGGATCTTCGGGTGACTGAAGGTCCTGAGTTTATGCCTCAGACAAGTAAAACTGAGAATACGATCAAGTTCAACTATTTCATGGGCGATCAGTTGATCAACGTTAAATACAGAGATGCTCGTAAAAACTTTAAGCTCTACAAAGGCGCTGAAAAGATATTTTACAATATCAATAGTATTGTTGGTTACGACTCATGTGTGATTGTTGAAGGAGAAATGGATGCGTTAGCATTTCATGAAGCTGGAGTTAAAAATGTAATTTCTGTACCTAACGGAGCTACATTAAACTCTAACAATCTAGACTATCTAGACAACTGTATAGACTATCTAGAAGACAAAACTACAATCATATTGGCTGTAGATGCTGATGAAGCTGGTCAAGCTCTTAAACAAGAGTTTATACGTCGTTTAGGCGCTGAAGTTTGCCATCTAGTCGATCTTGAAGATTGTAAGGATGCTAATGATTATCTAATTAAACATGGTAAAGATAAATTACGTAACGTTATTGATAACGCTAAACAAGTTCCACTTGAAGGCGTATCAACATTAAGAGATATAGAAGATGAACTTGTTGACTTTGTTAAAAATGGTTTTAAACCTGGCTTTCAAATTGGTATCGAAAACTTCGATAATATATTTTCTACATACACTGGTCAGTTTATTACTGTTACCGGCATCCCTAGTAGTGGTAAGTCTGACTTTGTTGATCAAATGTGTGTTGGCTATAATAAAAACTACGGTTGGAAAACTGCATTTGCATCTCCTGAAAATCAGCCAACATATCTTCATGCTCATAAGCTAATGCGTAAGGTCTGGATGGATATGCCATCACCAGGTGATATTGGCGGACAACAATGGAATACTGTGGCTGACCACGTTAACGACAACTTCTATTTTATTGATATGGACAAATACAGCCTTGAAGCTGTGTTACGTAAAGGCGCTGAGCTTGTAAAGCGTAAAGGCATTAAATGCCTTGTTATTGATCCATTTAATAAAGTTAGAGATGTTAATGCTAGTTCAGACGATGTAAACCGTTATACACTTGAGTATCTACAAAAGATCGAAGTGTTTGCCAAGAAGTTTGATGTATTAGTTATTGTTGTAGCTCACCCTACTAAAATGTACAAAGGCCAAGATGGTAAAATCGAAGAGCCTACGATGTACAACATTAAAGGCGGTGGTGAATGGTACGATGCTAGTTATCACGGTTTGTTGGTTCACAGAGACTATGAAGCTAAAACTGTTAAGGCTAAAGTCTTAAAAGTTAAGTTTCAAAACCTCGGTGAAAACGGTGCTGAAGCGCATTTCCGATGGGAACCAAAGTCTGGTAGCTTTTTGCCTGCTCCTGATGCTGAAGCTGTTAACGAGCCTATGCCCTGGGAATAATGGCAAAGCGTATGCCTTTTAAAGCAGGGTTTTACCCTTGGACTAAAGAAGATTTTAATGTAATTTCATGGTGCATTAACAATGGCATAAAATGCTGCGTTGTACCAGCTAAAAGTTATTCTGCTGCAGGCGAAGACTTTTGTGTAGAAATTATTATAAAAGATAAATCTAACTTTAGTCCTAATTTTAAAAAAAATGATATATTAGCAAAACAGTTAGAATACTATAACTATTATTATAAAAAATATGCAAAACGTTAAATTTGATAACGCTAACCAAGCTTTTAAATTCTTTTATAAGAAAATATCAGAAGAAGGTTACGATTTCGACAACACAAAAGCTTTATTCAATGTAGGCTTTTACATCATGCAGCCAGATGATAATCATATTACTGATTATAACCGTGGTTGGAAACATGAGTATGCTGAAGCTGAATGGCAATGGTACTTATCTGGTGATCAGAGTATCGATAAACTAGGTGACATATACGGAAGTATACCTCCTATATGGGAGAAGATGGCAATTGATCGCAAGGTTAATTCCAATTACGGTTGGCAATGGAAACGAGACGGACAGCTTGAAGCTGTTATTGAAATGTTGAAGGACAATCCTCAGACACGTCAAGCAGCAATATCAATATACGATGGCAAAGAAATCGGCAATTATTCTAACGATACGCCTTGTACTTATGCTGTTCAGTTCTCAATAATAAACAGTACGTTAAACATAGCTGTTACGATGCGATCTAACGATCTCTGGTACGGCTTCTGTAACGATCAGTACTGTTTTTCAGAACTACAGAAATTAGTTGCAGAGAGACTGAATTTACCAGTTGGTAGATATTATCATTTCGCTCACAACTTACATATTTATAATCATCAACTTCCTAAAAAAGAACAAAGAAAATTTCACAAATGATGTATCACGTATACCACATACACGGTAAGAAAGTCGGGGTTACTCGCGACTTAAAAGAAAGAGTTGAAAATCAGCAAGGCTATGGGCCTGAAGAGTATACAGTTGTATATTCAACAGATGAAATAAGCGTTGCCTCAATTATGGAGAGAGAGTTACAAGAAGCTTATGGATATAAAGTAGACGAAACTCTTTACGAAAACTTGAGTATTAATCAAGAGAAAAACGAAGAAATGAATATTAATGTTACTGAGCAAACTACAACGTTTGCATGTCCTGTTAACAAGCTTAAAGGTCAATTAATGGATGATATTGGAATGCAGTGGAACACAAGCCACGGAACTTTTACAATAACAGGTCATTCTATTAACTGGATAATGGCTAATGCTTTAACATCTCAATACAACGATGAGAGATGCTTTATATATAACAAAGCTTTTGCTAGATATTGGGACACTGATCCTAATAGAAATATTATTCAAGGACCAACGCACTCGGCGACTATGGATTGTAATACAAACTTAGATCGCATAAATAAAAAGCTATTTTCTAGTCAAGATGAGCTTGTAGACTATCATGCCGATAAGCTTGACTGCGATACTACTGTTACTAAGTTTGATCTTATAAGAGATTGGGCCGATGAGCGTGGCATATACGCTAAAGGCGATGTTAAAACTCAATACGTAAAGTTAACTGAAGAGCTTGGCGAAACTGGTAAAGCAATACTTAATCAAGACACACCTGAGATTATCGACGGTATTGGTGATATGGTTGTAGTGTTGACTAATCTAGCTCACTTAGCAGGTACTACTATTGAACATTGTATTGATCAAGCTTATAAAGAAATATCTGAACGTAAAGGAAAAATGGTAAATGGAACATTTGTTAAACAAAGTAAATAATCTTGAAATGACTGAACGTGAAGACGTGACAGTCAAAAACATGAAGTATTTACGTACTAGAGATAAAAGAAGAATTAATGAGTGGGACACATACTTCCTTGTTACAGGTTGGGTAATCCCTAGAAAAGAAACAAAAAATGCGTAGCAAAGAAATTGAATTTAGAGATCCTGTTGTTGAACGTGTCGTTGACAAGTTCATAAGTAGATCAGACGAAGGCTTTAGTAAGTACGGCCGAACCTTACACGATGAAAGATCTGAAGGTTTAAAAGACTTATCTGGTTATCTTAACGATGTTCAAGAAGAGCTAATGGACGCCGTGCTATACATACAGTCAGCTCGCGAAGACATTCGTGATTGGCTAGAAGAGTTAGCACTGCGCGAAGCTTCTAATGGCGAAAGCTTGTATGATGAAGAGAACTAAAAGAAAAAAAGGCCCTGTTAGGGCAAAAAAAGTAATTGTCGATGGAATCCAGTTTGCTTCAGGGCTAGAAAAGTACATGTACTTAGCCTTGAAAGCAGCTGGAATCAAAAACGAATACGAAGGTAAAACTTATGTTTTGCTTGAAAGCTTTGAATTTGATACAGACTGTTACGAAAAGCAGGCTAATGGTAAAGGTGAATATAAAAATAGAGGTAATAAAAAGATACTTAATATTAAATACACTCCAGATTTTATATCTGAAGATTTTATTATTGAGTGTAAAGGTCGTGCAAACGAATCTTTTCCAATTAGATGGAAGTTATTTAAGAATTATGTTAAGCATAATCTACCTAATGTAACTCTATATAAACCTCAAAATCAGAAAGACTGCGACGAAACTATAAAATTAATCTTAAAAAACAAAAAATGAGCAATAAAACACAATGGGAATTGAGCTTTGGCACGTTCCCCGGATTATTATTTGGTATTAGAACATATCAAGAAGAGTTTAAAACTAACCACGTATTTTATTTAGGGTTTTTAGATATTTGTTTAACTATATTTAAAAACTAGGTAATGAAAAATAACATATTCGAGAAAAGAGTTAATATATTACCATATAAATATCCACAACTATTAGACTATAAAGATGCTATAAGACATTCATATTGGATCGATACAGAGTTTAATTTTACAGAAGATATACAAGACTTCAAAGTTAATTTAAACGACAAGGAAAGAGATATAATAAAAAAGACTATGCTTTCAATTGCGCAGATTGAAGTTAGTGTTAAAACGTTTTGGGCTGATATGTACAAACGCATGCCTATAGCTGAGGTTGGAGATGTCGGTATGACATTTGCTGAGTCTGAAGTTAGGCATAAAGATGCTTACGCTAGATTAATACGCATACTAGGTCTTGAAAAAGAGTTTGAAACAGTAGTTGAAGTACCTGCTATTGAAAAGCGAATTAAATACTTAACTAAATATTTAGACGGCACAAGATCAAGAGATGATAAGATGTATACTAAGTCTGTGCTCTTATTCTCTTTGTTTATTGAACATGTTAGTTTATTTAGTCAGTTTTTGATTATGATGTCTTTTAACAAAGAAAGCAACGTGCTTAAAGGTATTTCTAATGTTGTTGAGGCTACTTCTAAAGAAGAAGATATTCACGGTAACTTTGGAGCAGAAATAATTAATATTATTCGCAAAGAAAATCCTGAATGGTTTGATGAAGATTTCAAAAATTTAGTATATTCGGCCTGCAAGAAAGCTTACAAAGCTGAGTGTGAAGTTTTAGATTGGATATTTGAATCTGGAGAGCTATCGTTCTTACCTAAAAATGTTATTAAAGAATTTATTAAAAATAGATTTAATAATTCTTTGAAAAAGATAGGTTATGAAAGTTTGTTTGACGTAGATAAAGAGGCTATTGCTAAAACAAAATGGTTTGACGTAGAGATTACAGCAACTAAAGAAGGAGACTTCTTCTACAAGAAACAAATTGATTATAATAAGAAAAGTAAAAGTATAACTGAAGACGATTTATTTTAATGGAATATAAAAAATACTATTGGCTCAACGATGAGTCACGTCTGTTTTTATCAAGAGGATATATAACAGAGACGCCTGAGCAGCGTATTAAAGACATAGCTAACACTGCCGAAAAGATTTTAGGTATTGAAGGATTTGCTCAGAAGTTTGAAGACTATATGGCTAGAGGCTTTTACTCTATGTCTACACCAGTCTGGATCAACTTCGGAAAACAAAAAGGTTTACCAATAAGCTGTTACGGTAGTAACATTGACGATAACCTTGACAGTATACTAAACGCAGCGCGTGAAATTGGTATGATGTCTAAATACGGTGGTGGTACTAGTGCTTATCTTGGTAACATACGTCCAAGAGGTACTGATATATCTACCGGCGGTAAAGCTGATGGACCTGTCCATTATGCTCGCATGTACGATACAACTGTCGATGTGTGTAAACAATCAGAGGCAAGACGTGGCGCTTGTGCTGTTTATTTACCAGTTGAACACAATGACATCCTTGAGTTCTTAGAAATAGGTACTGAAGGAAATTCTATCCAAAATCTACAGTATGGCATTACTGTTACAGATGAATGGATGCAAAGTATGAAAGACGGAGATAAAGACAAGCGTAAAATCTGGGCTAAGGTTATACAACGTCGTAGTGAGTTTGGTTATCCATATATTATGTTTAAAGATGCATCAAACAGAAATACGCCGTATAAAGATCTAGGCCTTGAGATTACAGCGTCTAATCTCTGCTCTGAAATACAATTACCAACAGATAGTTTTAACTCTTTCGTTTGTTGTTTAGGTTCTATAAACCTATTACACTGGGACGAAATAGAAAAGACTGACGCTGTTGAAGTATATACACAGTTTTTAAATGCGGTCATGGATGAGTTTATATTAAAATCTCAAACAATGCCTGGTTTAGCTAGAGCTCATAGGTTTGCTTCGCAGCACAGAGCTATAGGTATTGGTGTTTTAGGCTATCATACGCTTTTTCAATCGAAGCTTATAAACTTTGATTCTATGGAAGCTAAACGTCTTAACAACGTGATATTCAAAACTATTAAAGAACGCTCAGAGAACGCGTCTAAATGGCTCTATGAATACAAAGGGTATTCGTGTCTACGTGAAGGCTTTGCAAACACAACTTTAATGGCTATCGCACCAACAAAATCTAGCTCATTTATACACGGAGCTGTTAGTATGGGTATTGAACCTATTAAGTCTAACTACTTTGTAAAAGATCTAGCTAAGACTAAAACTGTATATAAAAATTCTTTTCTCGAATGTGAACTTGACAAGTATGATTTAAACACTGAAGAAGTTTGGGAAGATATTCTAAATAAAGACGGATCAGTCCAACATTTAGATTTTCCAACTAAAGAAGTGTTTAAGTCTTTTGTCGAGATAGCACCTAAAGAATTAGTGCTTCAAGCAGCACAAAGGCAAAAATATATCGATCAGTCACAGAGCTTGAATCTAATGATCGATCCTAGCATACCAGCTAAAGATATTAATAAACTTTATTTATACGCGTGGGAAGAAGGAGTTAAAACACTGTACTATCAGTTTAGTCAGAGTTCAGCTCAAGCTTTCAGTAGAAACATCCTCGAGTGCGCGTCTTGCGAGGGTTAACCAAATCAATTAAACCAATTAAATTAAATTATTATGGAAATGACTAAATTAGAAAACCTTTACCACACAATGTTAGAAGCTTTAAAAGACGGTATACCTGATCTTGAAAAGTTTGAAGCTGGAAATAATTCAGCCGGAACGAGAGTTCGTAAGACAATGCAGACTGTTAAAGGTTTAGCTCAAGACATCAGAACTGAAGTTCAAGAGCAGAAGAACGCTGTAACTGCCTAGTGGATTTAATATCTACACATGCAGTCAAGAAGTCTGATCTAGGATTTCACGGCAATTTGTTTGGTGGTAAACTACTCTCGTGGCTTGATGCTGCGGGAGCAGCTTACGCCATGCAAGTCTGCGACACTCCAAGAGTTGTTACAGTGTCAATTGATAAGTGTGAATTTAAGAAGCCAGCAAGAGAAGGTCAACTGTTGAAAATATACGGTGGCGTTAACCTCGTTGGTAACTCATCTTTAGAGTTGAGTCTTGAAGCTAGAAGCCATAACGTTTATACTGGCGAACAGATAATAGTTCTAGGAACTAATGTTACGTTTGTTAGAATAGATGAAGGTGGTAACCCAATACCGATCTCTGATCGAGTTCGAGATAAGGTTATGATAAAGCTAGTAGATACACAGTGATCATAATGAATATGTAGCAAGCTTTGCTAATGTCAATTTTACGGTCCATAGGGTAATTATTACCTTGTGGGCCGTTTTTTATATTAAGTAATTGTTAAGTTTATGCTACGTTACTGCTAGATGATCTACGTCTACCCATACCAACTTTCTTTTTAGCACGAACAACTTTAGACTTTTCAGCTTTTGTCATCTCACCCCAAGGCTTTGGCGAACTACCACTAACACGTTTAGATGGTCTACAAACCTTAGTATTTTTATTCTTACTAGATCCGCAAACATTACCTTTTTCGTCTTTCCACTCTTCCTTAAACCAACGTCTAAGGCTAGCGCCTTTAGCAGTTTTCCTAACTTTGAATGGATTACCTTTTT
>Ga0102814_10002135_pt1 | contig 13534 bp, 32 predicted proteins | sample ColrivemetaGS741_FD_79112 | JGI IMG/M metagenome (GOLD analysis project Ga0102814, IMG submission 79112) | Estuarine microbial communities from the Columbia River estuary - Flood tide ETM metaG S.741 | ecosystem: Environmental > Aquatic > Marine > Intertidal zone > Estuary | place: USA... | reverse complement strand
CCGAAACACATATTGTTCCTGTGCTAGTTAGAGATGCTAAGAAATGTAAAGCAATGAGCGATGATCTATTAAATGATCATGGCATTTATGTGCAGCCTATCAACTATCCAACTGTGCCTGTGGGTACAGAAAGACTAAGGTTTGCACCTACACCACTACATACAGATCAAATGTTATACGAGCTAGTTGATGCTCTAGTTGATGTGTTTAGTAGGCATGGAGAACTGTAATGAAGTATATCTGGTTAGTACTTGGATTTCTATGTTTAGGCATGGCTTATATTGGAGTTGTAGTTCCAGGAATACCTTTTAGTATATTCCTAGTCCTTGCTGCATACTTCTTTGCAAAGAGCTCACCACGTATGCATGACTGGATATATAATCACAAATACTTTGGTCCTTTTTTAACCAACTGGACTCTACGTAGAGTTTTTCCAACTAAAGGCAAATATGCAATGATACTAGTAATGTCTAGTTCATTATTATTCCTTTGGTTCACAACCGAGAACATTAAAGCGGCGGCATGGAGCGGAGGCTTTATGGCATTGGTAGCAATCTGGGCCTGGAGATATCCAGGTTCAGTTGTTGAGTGGGAAATACGTCAGGATACAGGTAAACGAATAGGATGGTTCAAGTAACCACACAAATATATCGTCCTAAGGACGAAGATAAACTTTGGTTACCGCTGGAGACGTTTAAAGGTGTCTATCCACAAAAAAATCCAGGTACTACAGCTGAACGTTATATTATAACACACCGTAGTGCATTTGAATGCTATCAACATAGTATTCCAAAAAGTAATGTAATAGATTGTGTAGGTAAAAAGACTCAAGCATCACTTGAACACTTAGGATATACTACCAAACGATATGATAGTGCAGATGATATAGAAATTGATAGTTGCTTTGATTATGTATGGCTACATGGTGATCGTTATCGGCAAGACTTTTCAGTGTTTCCAAATGTGTGCAGTATCCATACTTACGCCACAGTACCTATACAGGAAAATTTAGATAAACTAGAAGCATTAGACATTAAAAAGCTTTGGGTGTATTCATCTAATGCTATGGATATCCTAGATTCTAGTCTTGTGCAAGCTGATAGACTTTATGCACCTCCGAGTGTTTGGGTCGACAGTATACGTTGGAAAAAACTAACGAGGTTCGACCCATAAAAAAAGGATAGGGTATTTCAACCCTATCCCATTTTAGTAAGTTGCAATTAGTAATTACTTACCTTTTGCGTCTGTACCTCTATTCCAGATAATATATAGTACCCAGATAGCAATCAAGCCCATTAAGCCTTCTGCACCAAGTGTACCCAGCATTGAACTTACGTTAGCAATTACTGATGTCTCTGGAAAGAACGGGATAGCAGCTAGGCCAAGAACCTCTGCGACAATCATTAGCGCAGCAATAGATACGCCTACCTCTGCTAGAGCGGCGGCCCACCCTTTTACTGTTTTAATAATATCCATGATATCTTCTCCTTTTTGTTTTACATTCTTGTTGAATGTAGATTTACTTATTGGCCATAAGCGGAATCTTGCTTCTTTATGGCAATTAGATAACAATTAACAATAATTTGTTACATAATGTTACAAAGTATACTATAGAAGTTATTACTTGTCAAGTGTTTTTGATATTTTTTTAGTTGTACTAGAAACTGTAGGTATCTATACTTTGAGCCAGGGTTCCCAACTAGGATGTTTCATCTGCACTGGCATCTGCATACGCTTCTTTGCTAATTCAAAGTATGTAGGAGTATACGGTGCAACCTTGGGCTTCATATGTGTCTTGTTGCCTTTTGCAGTATTGCATGGTCCGCAGCTTGCAACACAATTGTCCCAACGAAGCTTACCGCCTTTGCTAACAGGAATAACATGATCTACTGTTAAATTTGGCTTTGTAAATGCTTCGCTACAATATTGACAGGTGTACAGATCTCTTAGATACATACTTTGTTTTGAAAAGCGCGGAGTAGTTCTACGCTTTAGGTAATCTTTGAGCATAATCACAGCAGGTACTTTAGTTTCCCATCTAGCACTACGCACAACCCAGTCGTCATACCAATCTAGTACAGTACATTTGTCATGGTACATATAGAGGATAGCCTCTTTCCATTGTACTGCTGATATAGGTAAAAACGATACAGGTTGTCCGTCTGCGTTAATAACCAAAGTGTCGCCCATGAATACTCCGTTTAGTTTGTGACGCTTACTGGTGTAAACTCCGAGCCTACACTAAACAAGCACTCTAGTCCATTTGGAAATACAATTACAATACTGAATGGCGTATCTTTTTGGAACTGATCGCCTACATACATTATCTGTGTACCCGGTGTACGTAGTTCTACACCCTGTGGACCCAATAGATGAGTATAGCTTTTACCAACTAGTAACGGTGATTGCTTTTCTTTTTCTCTTAGATATCTATCCAGTTGTCCTGTTGGACCACATGGAATAACCATCTTCATGTGTGTTCCTTGTTGGAACATAGCACTTGGCGGAACTACAGTAGGTTGCTCTACTGCGGGTTTGTTTGGCTCAACTGGTGGCTGAGGTTGTTGATTGAATTGTTCTTGCGCAAAGCTGGCAAAGCCGATTAACGTTATAGCAAGGGTAGTACCAATAGTTTTAAACACGGTATTCTCCTATATGTATTGACTCATGGTAGTGCGAGCACATAGCTCGATTGCTTTTTGCCACTGATCATGACTGTCATCCCATAGTATACTATATGTAGCTGTGCAAGTCAACCATGATTTATGCGTTTTGATTTCTCTTTCAAGCTGTCCATCTACCCATACACTTTGTCCAAACAAGAACTTGCGCTGTATGGGTTCATCTCCACCTGTCATCTTTTCAAACATAAACTTGTCACTTGAAATAGCACAATGCTCGCCCACTTGCATAGTGTTTGAGCTGTTCCATTCAGGTGAGTGTAGCATCACCATGCTTTGTCTATTAACAGGGCCAGCTTCAAACATAAAGTCCTGCCAAGGCCATTCCATATCGTGTTGTTGTATTGCTGTGCGTACTTCTGCTATGGTCTTTTTGTTGAGAATGTATCCCCAATGACCATTGTCTTGACGCTCTGTAATTACTACTACTGTTTGTTTGAAGTATTCACTTGATATGTTAGGCGAGGACACTAGTAGTGTTCCAGGTATTATGCCCCGATCGACATTCACTTATTTGCCGCCCTTGCGTGTACCCCAGTCCGGTAACGGACCGCCGTATGCTTTGCCTTTGATTTTCTTACCACCCATCTTAGTACGAGAGTCTTTGCCTTTGCCAATCTTGTGTGACTTATTACCTTCACGGCTTCTAAATCCTTGGCTTTTACAACTTGCTAGTGCTGAAGCACCTAGTGCTGAGTTAGGCTTAGAGCTTTTGCATAAACTGCGTGTAGCTTGCCAATCTTCTAATTCCTGCTCGTTCTCTGCGAGTAAATCTTCAATCTTCATATGTATATTTAGTCATCTAGTGCAAAGGTCAACATCTTACGAGGTCCCTCTGTAGTATTAAGAGTAATTTCTCCACTTCGAGAATGGTATTCAATTTTTGTTATCTCTGCTGGCTTGCGACCTTTACCCACTAGGATAGTATCGCCCAGCTTCAGGTCTACTGAAATGGAACGTAAATTACTCATAGTATTTCTCCTTGATTTACACATTCATATTTAGCATATGACCAAACCAACTAAGATAATTATTAATATGAGACCACAAGACTTACAACCCGGATATAGCTACGGCTGCAAATTTAAAGTACGCACATATATGTACAACGACGAACCTGTAGCTGAGAGTGATATCCCAGAGCAACCAGACTTATTGACTATAGGCGAATGGACCAGTTGGGGACTTATAGCTAGAAGAGATCCTATTAATCAACTACTAGAAGTACAAGATCAAAAATGCTTACGCACATGGACAGTACACTGGGATGATGTTTGGGATGTAGATGTAGCTGAGTATAAGAAAACAACATAGTATAGGCCCCGCTGCTGTACTAGTTGCACACACGTACACACACGTATATACACTGCGCAAGCGCACACACCTAGATATAATCGAATACACTACTAGTAGTAAAGAGTAGAACTATACTAGTGTAGATCACAGTACTAGTAGCGTATAGGCCCCGCTGTTAACACGAGTAGTAGAGATCTAGGAAGTAGGAAAAGTAGGAAAAGTATTTGAACTATGCCTATCGTCACCTTGCTCAAGAAATTTTTATATCCTATGCAAATCTGGCTAACCGTTGAAGAAATCCACGATTAATCCACATTGAAACTGAGTTTAACACCATTTATTCACCATTGCAACACCCTAATTTCACTCTACAAGCACCTTTTTGTTAGTGTCTACAGCACACTTGTACTGTCTAGCTATTCAAAGGTCAACACCTAATTTGCTCTACACTACTAGTAACTTGTACACTGTGCTTACTACTAGTACTACTAGTGTTACTACTACACAACACTCGACTACTAGTACTACTATAGGCTCTTGACAACACTACACTACTAGTATATACACACAATAGGCCCCGCTGTTAACACCTTAGAAAAGTTCTTTTTGGCCATTGACAGGTTCGGTTGTTGATGTTACTACTAGTACTAGGAGGATCAGAGATGTTTATGATACTAGAAGAAGATCGAGTTGTGGCTTACTGTACATCAGAGGCGGATGCTCGTGCGCTGTGTGAGTCGGGAGGTCGGCATGATCTCGTTCGAACATATGTGAAGATGACTCAAAAGAAAGTGGTTGACACGGCGTTGTAGTGATGCTATATTAATAGTGTAGAAACAGAGCTAGAGGGAAGAGAAATGTTTTACGTATATGAAAGATCGTCAACGTTTATCATGGGCAAGATAGACAGTCGAGGCGTCGTTCGTCCGGACTACCGCAAGACCTACAAAACTATGGCCGCAGCAAAGGCTGCAATCACTAGGTTTTGTGTTGAATGGTATGCGAGTCAAGAACGGCACACAGAGGGAACTGATTCGCCCAACAATCCAATCTTTCGGTATGCTGTTGCAGACTGTGAATACTTCCACTTAATGATTGAGAAGTCACGGCGCAGATCAAGCTTAATGGATCCCACTAAGGAGTTCGATGAGCCTGTGAACACGCCAGCGCATATGTCGCCTGCTACCGAGACCTACTGGAGCATGTGAACCAAAGCATGTGAACCAAGGGCGGCACCACGGTGTCGCTCGTTCTTTTGGATTCTCGCGGGAACGGGAGGTCAGACCCCGCACTCCTAACCCGTCCCCTACTTGCGCCCCTCGCCGCTTTGCTGACCTCACACTACGTATAACATCACTCCTAGGGGTGCGCAAGAGCTAATTAAAAAAAAATTAATTTTATTTTTGTGTGGTTTTCGCTTGTGCTAGTGTTTAAAAGCTGCTACACAATACGTACAAAAACGGAGATGGGCCATGCAGCATTTACTCAGCACTCAAGCGCAACTGCAACTAGCAGCGTACAAGCGCACACATCAAATTGACGCAACTGAGGAGTTGTTTAACGAAGTATACGAGCTGATTGTAAACAACGCAGACAGCTGCGCAACAGACGAACAAGTGTATGACATGGTTATGCAAAGTATAAACAAATTGTAATAAGTAGTTGACACTGGCGCACAATTGCGCTAGTTTACTAGTATAGCAACAGAGGAGCAACGCTATGGGACGTATGAAGGATCGTGCAATTGCACTAGAAGAAGCACTATGGGACACTGTAGAATCAGCCCACAACACAACACTTGCGCAATGCATTTCACAAGCTCGTGCTGTGAGACAACAACTTGGGCTAGAACAACTGATGGACGATGACATACTAGAACAAGGTGCTTACGATATTTTAATGGGACGCACGTAAATTAGGTGTTGACAGCATAGCGTTTAGGCGCTATGTTGTACATATAAGTTGAACCATGCTAGAGGGATTGAGCAAATGGAAAACACTTACTGGAACGGCAATGGCAAACTGCAAGAAGACTACACACGTTTAACTGCGTTTATACCTGCAAGCGGAGAATCAGATACTGTAGCAGGAGAGCTAATACGTGCTTGTACTAGACTAGCTTATGACCTTTACAACAACGGAATGGGCAACAACACAAGCGGCGCACTTAACTTCCTCTACAACAAGGGAGTTATCAACAGCACTCTGCAGACCATCATAGAACCTTACACGCTAGGACGCTTTTACAGCGGAAACTACACAGGCGATGCGCTGCAGGTAAGCATAGAAGAAGTCGTAACACAAACAGTACAACACATCCTAGATAGGCCTCAACTGCTAGAGCAGGCCAATACAGAAAGCATGTTTGACTACGAAGATGAAGAGCAACACTACTGCGAAGAGTGCGACGATGTTGCAGACGGTAGCTGGGGCAGTCATTGCCAGAGCTGCGAAGACTGGATTGAGGATCAAGAAGAAATTAATAGTTGGGAAGAAAACGACTCAGAAGACTAATTAGGTGTTGACACTGGCGCAGCAATGCGCTAGTGTACTTGTATAGCAAATGAGGAGCACGACATGTTTATAGTTCATACACAGACTTTAGAAAACTACGGTGCACACGCTGAGAGCGGCAAGCATGCCGACGGCTTCAGCCACTGGAAGTTCAAAGGCGGCGACACCTATCTAGTAGAGGACCTAGACCGTCCAGCCGACGCTATGGCATTTGTAGCCGCCATGTGCATGGAGAACAATATTGCATGGAAGGAATACCCATGCGAGATTCGTGCATACGACGAATGGCTAAACGACTTGCCTGACGATGCAGGTGAGCCGCAGAGCTCAAGGGATTATTATATCTCCGTGCTTAAACGTGTAACACCTAACAATTAGGTGTTGACACTGGCGCTGAAAGGCGCTAGTGTACTACTATAGCAACAGAGGAGCACACGCTATGGACTTTGTAACTAAACTGGACAGCGCAAGAAACACTTTAAAAGCATTTGCACACGCTGCGGAAGCAAAGCACCCACACAATGGGCAAGCATACGTTGCGGGCTATTTAGAAAGCGCAATGACATATGCGCTGGCGAACATGAGCGACGAGATGTTTGCTGACGAGATGAAGCTCCTAAATAATGCAATAACTAACCTACAAGATTAAAAAAAGGTGTTGACACTAGCGTTGAAAGGCGCTAGTGTACTACTATAGCAACAAACAAGTGAGGGCTTGAAAATGCGTGTAGAAGTATATTACAACTTACATAAGAACTTGTTCAGCGTTCGTCACAAAGGCAAAGTAATTGCCCATACCTACAACGTACAGCTGGAGGACGTAACCTTCGCAGTGCAAGCAGCAGGCAACCGCAAGGTGCGTCTAGAAGGCAAGAAGAATGTGCATGCGTTTGTACGTGGCACACTTGTAGAGCAGCCCGAGCTGTTCACAGAGGACACTGTAGCTGTAACTTACGACCCCTACAAGTACACCAGCTTTGTTAACAAAGCAGACAGCAGCGAGCGTTACTCAGCAACGCACGTGACCCTGCACAAGCCCGCAAACCGCGGTCCAAGTATTTTAGCAGCAGCCTAAATTAGGTGTTGACACTAGTGCCGCAAGGCGCTAGTGTACTTGTATAGCAAATGAGGAGCACGACATGAGTTACTTTAATATAAATGGCTACGGAATGTTTAGCGCCGAAGGCGATCGCAAGGTACGAGAGATCGTGTACGCTGCAAGTCAATTTCCTCGCAGCACCAGCGACGAACAGGTGTGGAAGTGGGTGCAGGAGCAACTACTCACCCTAAGTGGTCGTAAAGGCTTTGAGGAAGCCTTTGATACTGATGTACGTGATCAAGTACATAGTAAAGTCTGCTATATTAGTTGCTTTAGGTGTTGACACTAGTGCCGCAAGGCGCTAGTGTACTTGTATAGCAAATGAGGAGCAAAGCAATGACATTAGTACAACAGGTAGCAAAGTTTGTAGCACCAACACTGGACAAGGCTACGTCAGATCGTTATGAACAGATCTGGGCAATCAAAGCTGCACTATTTGCACACGGTCATGAAGTACTGATCACAGACAGAGAGACTATTGATGCTGCACTAGATATTTTGTTTGATGAATATGGTTTTAAGGGTTGACAGCATAACGCTTAGGCGCTATGTTGTTTGTATAGCAAATGAGGAGCAAAGCTAATGATGATGACAGTATTAGATAACGTTCGTAACATGAACGCAGAAGAACTGAACCGTGTAGTTGACGAGATCAAACTCCGCCGCACATTCCTAGCAAAGAACACAGCACGTAGCCTGCGAGTAGGCGACACAGTGAGCTTTGAAGGACGCAGAGGCGAAACTGTTACTGGCACAGTTACAAAGGTCAACCAGAAGACTGTAATAGTCAAAGCCGGAATGACCAATTGGAAAGTTACAGCAAGCCTGCTAACTCCGTTGGCAATTGGTGGCTAATTAGGACTTGACACACACTGCCCTATGTGCTATATTAAGTGCATAGGGTTAGAAACAAAAGGGCAACAAGATGGCAAATGTAAGAATTATAAACGGCGTATACAAGATTCGCGGTAACGACACAGACATGGGTGGTATTGTATTTCCACTAGTAGAACCATTCAAAGTTGGCTCACAAGGCGGCTTTGTAACAGTAGACGGCTCTGCCGTTAACGGCTTTCCGGATCGCAACATTAAGATCAAGTGCGACGGCCCGGGGGATTACGAGTTGTGTGACTTAGATACTAAGACTACACAGCGTGAAGAAACTGACAGTGAGATCATTGAACGCCTTAGAGACAGATTTGACATGCTGTCAGACATGACAAAGGCTGTTCGCAAAGGCGATGTGCGAGCAATGATTGTGTCGGGTCCCCCGGGCGTAGGTAAGTCACACGGTATTGAGACAGTACTAGACCGCTACGCAACTATAGAAGCACTAGGTGGTGAGCAACGTTACGAAGTTGTCAAAGGTGCAATGTCGCCCATTGGCTTGTACTGTAAGCTATACAAGATGGCAGACAAGGGCAAGGTAGTTGTGTTTGATGACTGCGACTCAATCTTTAGCGACGAACTAAGCTTGAACATCCTAAAGGCAGCATTAGACTCTAAGAAGAAGCGCACCATTCACTGGAATACAGACTCATACAAGCTGCGCAACGAAGGTGTACCAGATAGCTTTAACTTTGAAGCAAGTGCAATCTTTGTAACCAATCTGAAGTTTGACAAAGCCAAAGGTAAGATCCGCGAGCACTTGAGTGCGTTAGAGTCACGCTGTCACTATATGGATCTTACAATCGACACTGATCGAGAGAAGATGCTCAGAATCAAGCAGATCACCAATGACGGAATGCTAAATGATTATAAGTTCTCAGATGAACTGATTCAAGACATTGTCGACTTTGTTGACATTAATAAGTCAAAGCTAAGAGAACTGAGTTTGCGAACTGTCCTTAAGATTGCAGACTTAGCCAAAGCATTTCCAGATAGCTGGGAGTCAATGGCTGAAAATACTGTTATGCGACGTGGCTAAGCCCTCAGCCTTCCGCATTGCAGCATACTACGCTAGAGCCCCTCATCTAGTGTAGACGGAGCAGTAAGCGCCGCCCTCACGCTCTGCTCCATATAGCCCTCGCAGCCCGCCCTCAGCTGCGGGGGCAACTTTATTTAAATTAGGTGTTGACACTGTCGATTGTTGAGCGTATAACAAAGCATACACAGAGGAGCAAACACAATGGCACGTAGAAGCTTTAAGATTTTTGGAATAAAAGACGGCGGCGCTGAGCAATGGGTAGACACTGTAAGCTCAGCAGCAGATGGCAAGACTGTACACGCAGCCATGAAGACACAAGGATACTTTGATTATATCCGCTGCCGTGATTGCTTAGGCGGGTTGCGTTTTGAGTACAACTTACGCACAGGGAGGAAGACAGCATGAGTAACAATACAGACAGACTGGCCCAACTAGACGAGGCACTAGACAAGGTAGACAGCATCATCAACGGCATGTTGATTGGTAGAGATCAAAAGGATCACTTGCTCAGCTTAGGCTACACGATGTTTGAGGCAGCTGAGAAGGCTGTAGATAAATTTCCAGATATGTAAAATAACTGTTGACATCGTAGCGCAACGGCGCTATGATGTTTATATAGCAACAAGCAAAGAGGGTTTGCAAATGGCATATGTAAGTAAAGAAGACAAAGCACGTTTAGCACCAGGCATCAAAGCTGTACTTAAAAAGTACGACATGAAGGGTTCAATTGCTGTCCGTCATCACATGACGCTAGTCGTTACACTGCGCTCAGGACGCATTGACTTTTCAGAGTACATGAGAGATGTATATCAAGACGTAAACGTCTACCATATTGACACACACTACAGCGGCATCGCACGTGACTTCTTAAACGAGCTGCTAGACGCTTGCAAGGGCGAGCGGTACTTTAACGAAGACGATTCAATGTCTGATTACTTCCACCGCAGCCACTACATAGACATCAACATAGGCGGAGGCTGGAACAAGCCCTACACGTTTATGGGCAGCAACATACCCGCAGAGCTGCGTAGCAATCCAAGCAAGACTGCTAACATCATAGAGCAGATTAGAGCAGACGCAGAGGCGTTTGTAGCATAAAGGCCCCGCTGCTATGCGTGTGCATTTAGGTGTTGACACGCATAGCAGATGACTATAAAAGTTAAGCACAGATAGAGGAGCAATGCTAGATGGATACTACACGCAAGATATATATTACCGTTGCGCTAGAGATACTGCGTGACGCTAACGAACAGGAAGTGATTGCAGAGTGCGACTACGCCTTTGAACATGCAGACATCGTAGACACAGAGATCTTAGGGGAGGACGAACACTATGCCTAACTGGTGCAGCAACTCATTACTAATCACAGGCAACACTAGCACATTGGTGCAGCTGAAGTCAATCATTGAACAAGACAGCGAAGAAGGACTACTAGAAGCCATTGCACCTATCGGAGAGTACGATAGAGAAGCAGCAATCAGCAAGTGGGGAACCAAATGGGATGTAAGCACAGAAGGTCTTGAGTACACAGACAACGGAGACGGCACTAGCACGATAGAAGGTTATTTTGACTCAGCATGGAGCCCACCTGTAGAGGCGTTTACTACACTAGCACAAGACTGGGACTCATGTTACATTGAGTTGAAATACTTTGAACCAGGTATGTGCTTCATTGGGTTGTATGACTCAGAGGGCGGCGATGATTACTGGGAGAATGTAGACGAACTATTAGAAACCACAGCAGAAGAAGATCCTGTACTACATGGTCTGATTGAAGACTTTTGTGCAGCTGACTGGTACGCCTCAGAGGAAGAGCTGGAGACTGTCTGGGGAGGCAATCACGAGGCATAAAAAAGATTTGGTAAAAGTGCATTTTTTGGTTGCAATGCGCTTTTACCTTTGCTATAACTACTACATAGAAACACAGAGGAGTACACAATGCAATACGCAATAGTAGACTTTACACGCCAAACAACACAGTTCTTTGATAGCTTTGCTGCTGCAGAAGAAGCTATATGTGAATATGAGCCACTGTGCAGTAGCAGCGTTGTTATACTAGACATTACAGAAGAGTTTCCGCAAGCAGAACAAATGTAGTTTTAGGTGTTGACACTGGCGCTGAAAGGCGCTAGTGTACTTGTATAGCAACAAAGAGGAGCAAGCTATGTTTGTAGAAGTAGTTAAAGCGTTTGCAAATGCCAATTACGAAGTTAATGGTTGGGATATTGTAGTAGAGTGTTATGCAGACGATGAAATTGAAATGGTGACACGTAACGCTACATCAGATATTGAAGCTGTATCAATGATGCAAGAGTGGGTCAAGCCGCAAGCAGATTTTAGAGAAGAGCTGCAAGCTGAATTTTAATTAAAATAAGGTGTTGACACTAGCGCAGCAATGCGCTAGTGTACTTGTATAGCAAATGAGGAGCACTAGATATGTCAACGCAACTTAGAAATGTCCCCGGGTGCAGAGCACAAAACGAACTTACACAAACACGCTTCTGGGGCGGAGCGGATCGTTTGCAGTGTTTACAAATAACGCAACGCAAGCGTAAAGCAAGTGTAGACGCAACAGACAAATGGTTTACAAGCTTGCAGCTTGACAGAACGCAGGCGCGGCAGTTGGCTGTAGAGTTGATGCTGTTTGCAGAAGGACGTGAAGTAGAAGAGTAAATTAGGTGTTGACACTAGCGCAGCAATGCGCTAGTGTACTTGTATAGCAAATGAGGAGCACACAATGAAACGCATTACTAACAGCAGAGACACAGCACTTGAGCTGATTGACGAAGGAATGGTATCAGCAGAAGACATGCTAGTGATGGCATTGAAATATATGTCAACAGATGATGTTGCAGACATGTTAGACTGTAACGAACTTTCAGAGCGTTTTATGGAAGATTAGGTGTTGACACTAGCGCCGCAAGGCGCTAGTGTACTTGTATAGCAAATGAGGAGCACACAATGAAACGCAACTATAGAACAGCTTTTGACGCACTACGCAAAATGGGCGCACCAGTAATCCGCGGCGGTGACAACGGCGAAGATACATTCCGCATCAGCGCAGAGTCCAACTATGACACTGTGTGGGCAGACTACTACGAAGAGTATTGCAACGAACCTGCATACCGGTTTGGTGTAAAGAAAGAGATTAACGATGTGCTAGAGGCAAACGGATTGTTTGCAGAGTGGATCAACCCCGGCGTGCTAGGAGTTTACGAAGGCTGAATTCAGAGGCCCCTACTTTAGTATTGTCAAGTGCGCATAAGTAGGGGCGAACTATACTAAAGTATAGTTTAGTAAAAAAAGTATAGCAAGCACATTTTATTGCAATTTGTGCTTGCGTTGCTGTTTTAAAACTGCTACAACAAATTTGTAAGCAACAAACAGCAAAGTAGTAAAACACATGTATACAGTAAACACACAAGTTTTTACAAACTTAAACAACAATACAATTGTAAACTTTACACTTACACAAGCACACAAAGCGTTTGTAGTACAGTTTATTGCAGACGTATTGCAAAACTTAACAGCATTAAACGCAAGCTGCGTAACAGACGACGACGAGCAGTACTTTGTGCGTTTACAGGACGCAATGGAAGTGCTAGACAATTTGCAAATGCTTTATGCAACAGCAGACGACGATAGTGCTGTGTTTACGTTTACACTAGCACAAGCAGCACAAGCACTGCTATGCTACGACACAGAGTACAGGGAGTGCATAGCGGAGCAATTTGAGGATGCGTGTAACGACGCTGCTGCTAACGACAGCACATTTGCAAACTTAGCAGCAAATATTTTTGCAGCATATTAAAAAAAACACTTTACACTAGCGCAGCAATGTGCTAGTGTACTTTATAAGTTAACAAGCATAGAGGGACGTATTATGCAAAACACAAAAACAAACAACGTATTTTTAAACGCACAAGACGCAGTAATTGTTGTAACTGTTAACAACGTACAAGTTGCAGCAGTAAACACAGCAGCACAATTAGCAGCAGTGTTTAAGCAACATAACAT
>Ga0102814_10002133_pt1 | contig 13535 bp, 14 predicted proteins | sample ColrivemetaGS741_FD_79112 | JGI IMG/M metagenome (GOLD analysis project Ga0102814, IMG submission 79112) | Estuarine microbial communities from the Columbia River estuary - Flood tide ETM metaG S.741 | ecosystem: Environmental > Aquatic > Marine > Intertidal zone > Estuary | place: USA... | reverse complement strand
GTGCGGCCCGAGGCGTCGGTGATGGTGCCGGAGATCATGATCGGCAACTCGACAGCGTCCTCCTCGAACACCTGTTGCACAGCAAAAATCGCCGCCTTGGCGTTTAGGGTGTCGAAGATGGTCTCGATCAGAATCAGGTCGGCGCCGCCCTCGATCAGGCCGCGGGTAGCCTCGGTGTAGTTGGTAACCAGTTCATCGAAGGTAACGTTGCGGTAGCCGGGGTTGTTGACATCCGGGGACAATGAGCAGGTGCGGCTGGTCGGGCCGATTACGCCGGCGACAAAGCGCGGTTTGTCCGGGGTCTCCAGGGTCTTGGCATCGGCCACACGGCGAGCCACGCGGGCGCCTTCGACGTTCAGTTCGTAGGCCAGGCTCTGCATGCCGTAATCGGCCTGGGAGACCTGGGTGGCGTTGAAAGTGTTGGTTTCCAGAATGTCGGCGCCGGCGTCCAGGTAGGCCTTCTCGATGGCGGCGATCACATCCGGACGGCTGAGCAGCAGCAGGTCGTTGTTGCCTTTGACATCGCTCGGCCAATCGGCAAAGCGCGCGCCACGATAGTCTTCTTCCTCCAGCTTGTAGCTCTGGATCATGGTGCCCATGCCGCCGTCGAGGATCAGGATGCGCTCGCGCAGTGCGTTGTGTAGCGCTTGAAGGCGGGTTTGACGATCGGACATGACGGGCTACCTGGGTGACATGAAAACGGGTGGCGATAATAACAAAGCTGAATGGCTGGCGGGGGCGCCGCGGTTTTGCATGAAAATCATTCATGTTGCCGTGATGGGGGTATTCGCTCTGCCTGCACGCTGTGCTAATCGGCTACCATCGCTGTTCGCCGTTGTTACCTTGCAGGGCAATTCATGGGTTTTCTTCGCGTTTTGAGCATTGTGTTTGCGTTTTCCAGTGCTCCCTTGCTGGCCGCACCAATTTCCTACAGCAAGGATGTACAGCCGATTTTCGAGCGTAACTGCATTGCCTGTCATGCCTGTTACGACGCACCTTGCCAGTTGAAATTGACTAGCGGGGAGGGTGCTGAACGTGGTGCCAGTAAGGAGTTGGTGTATGACGGAGGCCGCTTGAAGCCGGCGCAACCGACTCAACTCTTCTTCGATGCACAAACCACTGAACAGTGGCGCAGGCGCGGCTTTTACTCGGTGCTGGAGAAGGATGGCGAGCAGGCAGCACTGATGTCGCGCATGCTTGAACTGGGGCACAAGAGCGTGCTGACGCCCAATGCCAGGCTGCCAGACAGCCTGGATATCAGCAGTTACCGGGAAAACCAGTGCCCCAAGCCCGATGAGTTCGCGATGTTCAGCAAGGACTATCCGGGTGTCGGCATGCCGTTTGCCGTCACCGGTCTGGCTGAAGCGGATTACCAGACCTTGCAGGCATGGCTGGAGCAGGGCGCAGTAATCGATCAACAACCGATAATGGCCAGTGCCGACGAGGCTGCGCAGATCGCCGACTGGGAAAATCTGCTGAATGCGCCGGGACCCGAGCAGGCGCTGGTCGGGCGCTGGTTGTATGAGCACCTGTTCCTGGCACACCTGTATTTCGAAGGTTCCAGCGGCGGCCATTTCTTTCAGGTGGTTCGTTCACGTACCCCCAGTGGACAGCCTGTCGATGTGATTGCCACGCGCCGCCCGAATGATGACCCGGGCACAGAGTTCTATTACCGCATCCGGCCCATCGAGGAAATCATTGTGCGCAAGACGCACATCACCTACCCGCTGAGCGCGAGCAAGCTGGCACGGGTCAATCAGCTGTTCTTTGCCGGTGACTGGACCGCTGACCGCGTGCCGGGTTACGGGGTAGGCTCACAGGCCAACCCGTTTGTGACCTTTGCCGCCATTCCGGCAAAAGCCCGTTATCAGTTCATGCTGGAAAACGCCGAATACTTTGTGCGCACCTTTATCCGTGGGCCGGTATGTCGTGGGCAGATCGCCACTGACGTGATTCGTGATCATTTCTGGACACTGTTTCAGGATCCCGAGCATGACCTTTACATAACCGATGCGGGTTATCGGGAGCAGGTTGATCCGTTACTGAAAATGCCCGGCCTGGCGATCAATCTGCAGAGCGCGATTGGAAGCTGGTCTACTTATCAGGATCATCGCAACGAGTATCAGGCGATCCGTCAAAGTGCCTATGAGGATGCGCCACCGCCGGACTGGAGCAGCATCTGGACGGGCAACGACAATGCCTTGCTGACCATCTTTCGTCACTACGACAGCGCCGAAGTGCACAAGGGATTGGCCGGTATGGTGCCGTTGACCACCTGGTTGATGGATTTTCCATTGCTGGAGCGCACCTATTACCAGCTGGTGGTCAATTTTGATGTGTATGGCAACGTTGCACATCAAGCGCAGACCCGTATGTATTTCGACCTGATCCGCAATGGTTCTGAAATCAATCTGCTGCGTCTGCTGCCTGCCGATTCGCGGCAGGACATTCTGGATAGCTGGTATGGCGGTGCCAGCGGACGGCTCTCACTGTGGATGGATTATCAATCTATCGATACCGATAGCGACAGCGAGTTGCAGTTGCCTTCCGGGCCGCCCTACAAAGCTTTCGCCAATGCCCTCCTGGAGCGCACTGCTGTGCTGAATGCGACCCCTGATCCGATCAATCGCTGCAAGGGCACTACCTGCTTCAATCCGGCTTCGCCACCTGTCTTGCAGGATGCCGAACAGCAACTCAGCCGGATTGCCGGCCGTCATGCCGTTTCACTGCCGGTGATCGACCAGTTGCCCGAGGTGACCGTCCTGCGCATCGAGACACCGGATGGAGGGCGCGGCATCTACACGCTGTTGCGCAGCCGGGCACATACCAATGTGGCCTATATGCTTGGTGAAAAATTGCGCTATGAGCCACTCAAGGACACGCTGACTATCAGTCCCGGGGTGATGGGCAATTACCCGAGCTTTATGCTCAACCTGAAATCAACCGAGGTTGCAGACTTCGTTGCTGAAATGGAGCAGGTGCAACGCGCCAGCAAAGTGCAAAAGTTGGTCTCTGCGATTGATCAGAATCAGGATGTATCCGGGTTCGAGAAAATTGCCGAACGTTGGGGTGTGCGACGCAGCCATCCGCAGTTCTGGTTTTACTTCAATGATCTGAACGCTTTCCAGCGTGAAACCCAGCCGATCGAGGCTGGTGCGCTGGATATGAGCCGTTTCGAGAACCTTTGAGAAAGACTGTTTTCATATGTGGATCAAGGCCGGGAAGGGCCTTGGGGGTTATTCCTACCAAAATACTAGGGCTTTATCCGCTGGCGCTGCTGGCGTACAATTGGGGCAGGATTTCGAGGAGTTGTCATGAGCGCCATAACCATCACCGAAGCAGCCCAGGACTACCTGGCTGACCTGCTGAGCAAGCAGAACACCACTGGTATCAGTATCCGGATTTTCATTACCCAGCCAGGCACGCCGCACGCGGAAACCTGCATTGCCTACTGCAAGCCCGGTGAGGAAAAGCCCGAAGACACCGTTCTCGGGCTGAAAAGTTTTACCGCGCATATCGATGCGCTGAGCGAGCCGTTTCTCGACGATGCCGTGGTTGATTACGCTACCGACCGTATGGGTGGCCAGCTGACTATCAAAGCACCCAATGCCAAGGTGCCGATGGTCAACGAGGACAGCCCGATCAACGAACGTATCAGCTATTACCTGCAGACCGAGATCAACCCGGGTCTTGCCGGTCACGGTGGTGAGGTCAGTTTTGTCGATATCGACGATGGCATCGTCATTCTGCGATTTGGCGGTGGCTGCCAGGGTTGCGGCCAGGTCGACGTCACGCTCAAGGAAGGTATCGAAAAGACCCTGCTCGAGCGCATCCCGGGGCTCAAAGGTGTGCGTGACGTGACCGATCACAGCAATCGCGAGAATGCTTACTACTGATCACCAAACGCGCGGTTCCGACTCTTCAAATACAAAGCCCGGCAGATGCCGGGCTTTGTATTTGATCTGCCTTTAGAACCCGGGTTACAGAGTCTGCGCAAGTTGAGAGTTACTCGGCCGAGTGCTGTTTCGGTCAGTTCACATGTGTAACAGTGCAGAATTGGACTCATCCTGCAAAGGAGGCGTGCTCTTCTGTTCTCGCGAATGAAGGGTTATCTCTGCAACAACAATCCATGCCGCATATTTTCCATACGCAGTCTGTGCGTCATTTTGGGCAATTCCGGTATGGTGGTCAGGTCGTTCCGCAGGTAACTTCAGGCTATTGGCTGACAACGGATAGAAAGCATGGCCGCGACAGGATTTAAATTCCCGCTGCATTGGCGCATAACCCTCAGTTTTGCTGCATTGGCCGTCATGCTGGGTGCAGGTTTGAGTGCCTACTACCAGATACGCTCCTCCGAGCAGTTGATTGCGGACACTGACGAAGTGTTTGACCGGGTAGCTACGGAGCTGACCCTCAGCTTTCAGCTCAGTTACCGGCCTGTCGCCGAGATGACCAGCCTGTTGTCACGCTCGGCACTGGTCGAGGCCGGGGATCTGGATAGTCGCCTTGCATTGCTGCCAATAATTACTGCCGGCCTTGAGGCGCTGCCCGAAGTGGTTGGTCTGCAGGCTGGTTATGAGGACGGTGATTATTTTGTTGTCCGCTCCCATCCGCGCGCCGAGCTGGAGAAGCTTTTCGGCGCCCCTGCTGGCACCCGCTGGGTGGTTGACAATCTCGAACGCAATAACCGTTCCGGTGAGGTGCCTAACAGGCGCTATTTTTTTGATGATAAGTTCAGCCGGATTAGCGAGAAGAGCCTTGGTCAGTCAACTTTCGATCCGCGGGTGCGGCCATGGTATGTCTTGGCCGAGGACAGCGAGGAGGCGAGACCCACCCAGCCGTATGCATTTTTTTTCCTGCGTAAGCCGGGTCTGACCGTCGCTCGCCTATCAGCTACCGGCCGGGCTGTAGTTGCTGCGGATATTCCACTTGAGGCGCTATCCAAAGTGCTGTCAGAAGTAGTCAGCACACCCAGTGCCGAGAGCCTGCTTTACCTGCCCGATGGCACGCTAATGGCTCACTCTCAACCGGAGCGTCTGTTGCTTAAGGAGCAGGATGGTAGCCTGCGCGTTGCCAAAATAGACGACTTGAACACTAGCGCATTACTGGCCACCCGGAGCCCTGACGCGTTAACCGGTAAATGGATCAGCCGCACACGTACGCTTGATTTGACGCCGGATCTGCAGCCCATATTGGCCATTGCGGTGCCGCGCGAGGAATTGTTGGGCAACGCTTATACCCGTTGGTGGCAAACCCTGCTGGTAGCGGTATTGATGATTCTGCTCTCGCTGCCGGCTACCTGGTGGGTTGCCCGTTCGGTTACTCGGCCGCTTCGTATGCTGCGCGAGGCTGCGACTGAATTGGGCACTGGAAATCTGGAAGTTAGCTTGCCGGAACTTCCGCGCAGCGATGAAGTGGGTGCTCTGAACAAGACATTCAGGCAGATGCAGCTCTCGTTAAAAGCCCATATTGACGACCTGCAAAATGCCACTGCTGCACGCCAGCATCTGGAAAGCGAGCTGAGCATCGCCCGAGATATCCAGATGAGCATGGTGCCTGGTGGTGGAGCGGTTCAGATCGTCACGCCTGAGTGGGAAATTGCGGCCCGTCTTATACCTGCGCGCGCAGTAGGCGGGGATCTGTTCGAGCTGATTGGCAATGAGCAGAGCGTGCTCGTGGCGGTGGGTGACGTGTCGGACAAAGGTGTTCCGGCTGCGCTGTTCATGGCGCGGGTGGTTACCCTGATCAAGTATCTGCATCATCAGGGCACGCCGCTGGAGCGGATGATACTGGAGCTCAATCACCAGCTCTGTCAGGACAATGACAGTTGTATGTTTGTCACGCTGATCTGCGGCACACTCGATCTGCGCACTGGTGAGTTCTGCTTCGTCAGTGCCGGCCATAATCCGCCGATATTGAGCACGGGCGGTTCAAGCAGTTTTGTCGATTGTTGTAATGGCCCCCCGCTGGGTTTGCGTGAGTCGACCAGCTTCACGCTGAATCGCCTGCAGCTTGCCAGGGAGTCCACTTTGACCCTGTATACGGATGGCATAACGGAAGCTTTCAACCTGAATCGGCTTGAGTTCGGTGAAGACCGTTTGCTCGCCAGCCTGCAAATAAACCAGACTGGCGCAACCGCTGCGCTTGAGTGTGTGCTGGACTCGGTCACCCGCTTTGCCAGCGGGACTGAGCAGTCCGACGACATCACACTGATGCTGCTGAGGAGAAGCTGAAATGAGTTTCGTTATTTTGCATAAAGCCGAGCAGCTGGATCAGACAATGGAGTGGCTGCAATCTTTGCTTGAGGGTGAAAGGGTCTCTGTGACGATCATCCATGACCTCAAGGTGGTGGTGGATGAGCTGATTGCCAACACCTTCATGCATGGCTGCGGCGAACAGCAAGATGGCTGGCTCAAGGTAAGTCTTGAGCGTCGCGATAACTGTCTGAGTTTGATCTTTGAAGACAATGGCGAACCCTTTGATCCCTTGCAGCAGGAGTCTGAAGAAATAACCGGCTCTTTGGCGGACAGGCCCATTGGTGGTCTAGGCTTGCTACTGGTTAAAAGCCTTACAGACGTTCAGCAGTATCATCGTGCGGAGGACAGGAATATTCTTGTGCTCTGCAAGAACCTTAACTGAAGCGGATATCCCATGCCTCTTGATATAGACATACAAACTCCCTCTCCGGAGACCCTCAGGGTGGTGCTCGGTGGCGCACTGGATAGCCAGACATCACTTGCGCTTGATCAGGCTCTGGATGCTGCGGTTAAAGCGGATTGCCAATTGCTGGCCTTCGATATGGGCAATCTTGAATACATCAGCTCGGCAGGCTTGCGTGTGGTGTTCAAGAATGTAAAAAGAATCAAGAAAAACGGCGGTCGTGTCGGGGTCTCGCGGATGAATGCCGGCGTACGCAAAGTTTTCGAAATCGTACAGGCAATCCCTGATCTGGACATATTTGCCAGTGTCGAGGAGATGGATGACTACCTGGCGGTCCTACACACCCGGGCAATGCAAAACGATTGAGGGTGATGGCTGAACCGGTGGAGATGGCGTATCGCTGATATCGGCTCAGACATTGTTGATAAAAAATAGCCCGGCAATGCCGGGCTATTTTCTACTCAGTCAGCACTGTCGATTCGACGTGTTGCGGGTTGGTCAGTGACCGCCACTGGTTTGGGCGACAAAGTCTTCCTTGGCGCGGACCGCGCAGTCAGGGCAGACAAAGTCTTCCGGCAAATCCGCAAACAGGGTGCCTGGCTTGTAACCCTCATGGGCGTCACCAAGCTGTTCATCGTAGACATAACCACAATCGGGGCAGGTGTATTTGCTCACAGTGTCTCCTCGTCAGGCAATCTTGTGTCGGGTCTGCAGCGTGCCGCTGTACTTCGCTTCCAGGTAGGCGCGCCGACCGGGTTTGATGTTGATGCGATCGAAGTCGCCGGCAATGTGTGGCAGGGCCAGCAGACGGCGATCCATCAACAAGTACCACAGTGGCGGAATCAGTGCGATCAGAAACATGCCGAAGTAACCGGTTGGCATGGTCGGCAGGTCGGGAAAACTGCGCAGGCTCTGGTAGCGGCGGGTCGGGTGGGCGTGGTGATCCGAGTGACGCTCCAGATGGTAAAGCAGCAGGTTGGAGGCAATGAAATCGGCATTCCAGCTGTGGTACGGCTGGCAATGTTCGTAACTGCCATTGGCCTTCTGCTGGCGCAGCAGGCCGTAGTGCTCGATGTAGTTGGCGCTGGTCAGCTGCCACCAGGCATAGAAATTGTGGATGGCCAGGAACGGCAGCATGATCCAGCCAAACGCGATGATCAGACTGATCTGCAGGATCGCACCCAGTGCAAAGGACTGCAGCGCTTCGTTCTCCAGACTCCACTGGGATTTGCCCAGCCGCTGCAGACGTTCCTTTTCCAAGGCCCAGCCACGTTTGAAGGCCCCTGGCAGTTCACGGCAGGCAAAACTGTAGATGTTTTCGCCCATGCGTGAGCTGGCCGGATCTTCCGGGGTGGCTACATGCCGGTGGTGGCCGCGGTTGTGTTCGATGCAGAAGTGCCCGTAGAAGGGTACAGCCAGCACGATGCGCGCCATCCAGCGTTCCAGGCTGGTTTTCTTGTGGCCCATCTCATGGGCCGTATTGATACCCAGGCCGCTGTACAGGCCAGCCGTCAGCGCCAGTACCAGCACGCTCGGCCAGGCCAGGTCGTGGCTGGCGGTAAAACCGGCAATGAGCACCAGTACCAAAAGGTGCATCGGCACGGTCAGTATCGGCAGCCAGCGGTAGTAGGGATCGTCTTCCAGTTGCGCCACCAGTTCTTCTGGCGGGTTGCTCTGGTCAGAACCCAGCAGCGCATCGAAGACACTGGCGCCGCCGTAGATGCCAACCAGTGGCGCAATCAGTACCCACTCGCTGCCGGTTAGCAAATACAGGCCGATGCCGCTCAGGGCCAGCAGCGGGTAGAGCATGGACAGCAGCCACAGATGGCGTTTGCGATCCTGATAGGTAATCAGTCGGTTGTCAGCGAGTTGCAGGCTATAGGTTTTCATTATGTTCCTACCTCGACAGCACGGGGTTGCGTGATTAAAGAGTAGGCTGTGTGAAGCAATTGATATATTTCAGTTAGCGACAATAATATGGTCATTTAACGCCAATAGAGTGTGCCATGCCGCATCCGCTAGACCTGCTTCCCGTACCCGCTACCTATACGCGTGTCCTCCTGCAGCGACTGGCAGGTTTTGAGGAGCGACTGCTGGCAGGTACCAGTTTACTGCCCGACAGTAGCAATCTGCCTGGCGAGATCACGGTTGCCCAGCAGTTGCAGATTTTCCGCAATGCCATGGCGATAGCCCGGCGCCCGGATTGGGGCGTCGTATTCGGCAAGCTGCTGAATATCTCCAGTCACGGGCCTCTGGGTTTTGCTGCGCTGAGTGCGCCGACCCTGGGCGAGGGGCTGGAGGTGCTGGCTCATTTTGCGCGAATACGTGCGCCGTATCTGAACTTCCGTGTGCGTGAAACGGCCGATAGCCTGATATTCGAGCTGCTTACCGATAGCTATCCGCTGGGAGAACTGGAAATACCCCTGAGTGAAATCGTGCTGCAGGTAGCCTGTGCCTTTGCCGAAGCGGTCATGGCCGATCAGATTGGCCAGGCGACTGTCCTGCTTGGTTTTGCGGCACCTGCCGACCTCGATAGCTACACTGCGCATTATCGTGCGCAGTGCGAGTTCCGGGCGCCTTCCAGTGGCTTTGCCATTCCATTGTCAATGCGCCATCTGCAGTGTCCGCTGCAGGATGACAAGACTTACCGCGCATCCGTGCTGCGCTGTAATGAAGCGCTGGATAAATTGCTGGCACCGGCAGATATCGTCCTGCGCGCCGAGCACTGGCTGGCAGAGCAGTTCGAGTTAATGGGTACGACGCAGGTTTCCAGAGCATTGCCGGGTCTCGAGCAGCTGGCCTCTGCACTGGCCATGTCGCCGCGCACGTTGATCCGTCATCTGGCTGCACGGCAGACCAGTTTTCGCGAACTGCGCGATGCACAACAACGTGAATTGGCGGTGCGTTTACTGGCGGATGCCAGCTATACCGTGCAGGAGGTGGGATTGCTGCTGGGTTACCCGGATGCGGCAAATTTCGGTCGTGCCTTTCGACGCATGTTTGGCATGTCGCCGGGGCAGTATCGACGGCGCAAGCGTTAAGGTCGTTGCCATTTGCCAAGCAAGCCGCCTCTGCCGTGACCAAAAGGCAGCAGAGGCTAGCCAGGCAGACTGAGCGGTTTTCGTCGCAGTGGCAGCTTGAACAGGGCCAAAGCCAGTAGTGGCAGCATGGCAATATTCAGCGCACTCCAGCCGAGATTGCTGATCAGGGCACCCGAGGCAAAGGCAGCGCAGGCTGCCACCACACCATTGCCCAGCTCCATCATGCCCTGGGCCTGGCCGCGCTCATTGGCTGAATGCCCCTGTGCCAGCAAGGTGCTACCTGCGACCATCAGCAGGTTCCAGCCCAGGCCGAGCAGAAAGGAGCTGATCAGGAAGTACTCCTGGCTGAGTCCGGACAATGCAATTGCGGCGCTGCCGATCAGCGTCAGGCAGCCGAGCAGGGCCATTCTGGTAGCCCCCAGTCGATCAACCAGTGGTCCGGCCACGAACGCAGGCAGGAACATGCCAAGCATGTGCCAGCGAATCACTTCGGCACTGGTTTCCAGCGACAGACCGCAGAAACTCATGGCCAGTGGGGTGGCATTCATCACCAGTACCATCAGGCCGTGGCCTATGGCGGTGGTCAGCATGGCGGTGCGGATAATCGGTCGACCCAACAGATCCCGGGCCAACTGGAAGCCACTGCCTGCAGGAGTCGATGAGCCGCCTGGTGGCAGGTGCCAAAGCAGCAGCAGTCCAACTCCCGCAAGCACGCTTATCAGCAGGTAGGCGCCGGTGAAAGGGATTGGCAGGGCATTGCGCGCCCAGATAGCCATGGCCGGCGCCAGCAAGGCGGCGCAGACACCGCCACCCAGCACGTACGCCGTGGCGCGACCACGGTGCTGTTCATCCACCGCATCCTGAGCGGCAAAACGGTAGTACATGGCTGACGCCTGATAGGCGCCGATGGGCAGGGCACCCAGACAGAACAGCACAAAGCTTTCCAGACTGATGGCCAGAGCGCTGAAGATGCCGCCGGCGATACCGCAAGCCGCGCCGAGCAGCAATCCGCTGCGCCGTCCATGGCGCTGCATGAACAGTGAAAGGGGTTGCACGCTGAGCAGATTGCCCACCACCAGCATGGCCAGTGGCAGTGTCGCCAGTGCGTTGCTGGGTGCCAGTTGCAGGCCGATAAGAGCAGTCAGAGTGACGCCGATCATCGCGCAACACCAGTACAAGGCCTGCGCGGCGAACAGCAGGGCTATCGAGGGGGTCCGGAACAACATCAGGACTCTGGGTCGGTCGCGTCGCTGACTGCCGGTGGGGTTTTCTGCTCGCCAGGGGCAGTGAGAATTTGCTGCTTTATCAGTGACCGTCGTGGTCTGGGCAACAATTCTCCACCGCAATTGGGACATTGGCCTTCCAGCCAGTTACTCGCGCAGGAGGCGCAAAAGGTGCACTCATAGGAGCATATGCGTGCTTCCGTCGATTCAGCCGGCAACTCGCAGTTGCAGGACTCGCAGTTCGGGCGCATTTCCAGCATTGCGGACTCCCCAGAGAATTCCAGACAGGTGACAGTGTCCCAGTAGGCATCCGTATTGGATAGGGAGCACAGAGTGACGAAAGGTTGGTTAGTTCGAGCAGCAGTTGGGTGTAAGCGTATCTGGTGATTTATCCGTGCGCTTTGAATCGCTACGGTCGCAATAGAATAACCGGCTTGCCACTTTGCATGGCAAGCCGGTCTTGGATATCAGGCGCCGATTGCCGTTGCGGGCATTTGCCACGGCTCGAGCCGATAACCTTGTTCGATCAGTTCTTCACGTGATTTTTGCAGAGCTGCGGAGAGTTGACCAACATCCATCAGATTGCTCCCTGGCAGGGCAATCCGGCCCAGTAAGCGGCTACTGGTTCGATCAATGACCGACAGACTCAGATCACCTGTGCCATTACCGGGTGACCAGGCAATGCACTGAAAGGGTAGAAAGGCACGGTCTGCAATCAACAGGGCGTCGTTCATCCGAAGCGTGGCATTCATGACATGTACTCTCTATCAGGCATCAGGGATAGCTCAGCGCATTTGCTGACCTATCCCTGCGATGTCGGATGCTGACCATAAAGTCACATTGTGGCGTTATTACCTGATTTATCCAGCAGAACTACTTTTGCCTACTGTGTTAAAAAATCCTGCCGTCCCATATTTCCCTGGCCCGGCTGAACGCCTCCTGGCGGGGAAGGCCCAAGCCGCGCAGGGCCATTGCGATGGTGCTGATGACGGCTTGCAAACCATATTCACAGGTTTCGTGGCCCTGCCAGACTGCGAGCAACTTAGCCGGCTCCAGTTGTGCGGGTTTGACATGACGTTGCGCGAAAAATGCTGGCCACTCTTCCTCCCAGCTGCCTTCAGCACAAGTTCCAAGCAGCTGGCAAGGGCTGTCCGGGTTGATCTCTATCTCGCCACCTTCGCCTTTGATCACGATGACGTGATCGCCAAGTAACTGGCTGGCATCACGATGCACAGCCTGATAACCCGGATGGAAGATGCTCTGCAGCCCGCAGCTCGCCTGCAGCGGATTGAGAATCCTCGCCAGTGAGTGAATCGGCGAACGCAAACCAAGAACGTTGCGCAGGTCAATCATCTGCTGCAATCCGGGCATCCAGTCGCCAAGTGGCATGAAAGCCAGTTGCCGCTGCTCCAGCGCAGCAGCAGCCTGATCCCAGTCGTGGCATAGCGCAATATCCAGCAGTTCGAGTAACTGTTCGCTGTACAGCCTGCCGGCCGTATGCATGCCGCCTCCGTGCATGAAGATGCGCACGCCGCTGTCAGCCAGTGCTTTGGCCGCCAGCAGAAACCACGGCAGGTGACGCTTCTTGCCAGCGTAGCTGGGCCAGTCGAGGTCAACCTGTAGGGCTGGAGCGTGGAGTCTGCAGCGAACGGCATCGGTAAATCCGGCCAGCTCTTCGGCGCTTTCTTCCTTGTGCCTCAGCAGCATCAGAAAAGCGCCGAGCTGGGTATCTTCGGTCTCGCCATCCAGCAGCATGCCCATGGCTTGGGCGGCTTCTTCGCGGGTCAGACTGCGGGCGCCGCGCTTGCCTTTGCCGAGGATGCGCACGAATTGGGCAAACGGGTGTTCAGCAGGTGTCAGGATGGTCATAGGCAATTGGTTGGTTTCGGTAGGCCAGCCAGTTTGGCTGCAAGTTTGGCTGGAGTGCCTTTGAACAGCAGGTTCAGATGCAGACTGTTGCCCTTCTCGGGACCGAGTTTGACTGTGGCATATTTGATCAAGGGACGAGTAGCCGGGGATAGCTGGAACTCAGCATAAAAGTTGCGCAGCAGTTCGATGATTTCCCAATGCGCAGCGCTTAGCGTGATGCCTTCCTGAGAAGCAAGAACACTGGCAACCTCAGGCGACCAGTCATCGAGGTTTTGCAGAAAGCCGTGCTTGTCCAGTTGCAGGGTTTTTCCTGCAGTAATCAACGTACTCATAACCAGCTGTTGACTCTGGAGTAGCGAGTGCAGAGGTCAACAAAGACGGAATATTCGATGTCGGATACGCGCTCCGGGTGCTCACTCAAACCACGTGCGAGCAAGTCTTCCTGCAAGGCATAGATGGCTACTCCGGCAGGCAGTTGCTGCAGCGATTGCAGCGCAGTACTGCCTGGCTGTAAGGCGTGCACGGCATCACCGCTGAGCAGCAGGCCATCACCGTCGGCGAGCAAGGGCAGGCAACTGCTGAAGCGGTTGTCATTGAACGGGGAATGCCCAAGCAGGTGCAAAGTACTCATCAAAGGGTAATCATCTGGTCATAGCGTTCGAAAAGCTGGCGAATCTGGGAGTCATCGAGCACGCTCGCCAGCATGCACAAGCCACTGTCGCACAAGCCGCGTTCTTGTAAG
>Ga0102814_10002132_pt1 | contig 13537 bp, 8 predicted proteins | sample ColrivemetaGS741_FD_79112 | JGI IMG/M metagenome (GOLD analysis project Ga0102814, IMG submission 79112) | Estuarine microbial communities from the Columbia River estuary - Flood tide ETM metaG S.741 | ecosystem: Environmental > Aquatic > Marine > Intertidal zone > Estuary | place: USA: Columbia... | reverse complement strand
TCACGAGCCAGAACCACGGCTTTGCGGTTGATGAGGCCGCCTTACCCAGCAACCTGCGCGTAACCCACCGCAGTTTGTTTGACAACACCGTGCAAGGCCTTGCGCGTACCGACGCGCCTGCGTTCTGCTTCCAAGGTCACCCAGAGGCCTCCCCCGGCCCTCACGACATCGGTTACTTGTTTGATCGTTTCACAGCGCTCATGGAGAAGAAATAAATATGCCTAAGCGCACCGACATCAAAACTGTTCTCATCATCGGCGCTGGCCCCATCGTGATTGGGCAAGCCTGCGAGTTCGACTATTCAGGTGTTCAAGCCTGTAAAGCCCTGCGAGAAGAGGGCTATCGCGTCATCTTGATCAACAGCAACCCTGCGACGATCATGACCGACCCTGACACGGCCGATGTCACTTACATCGAACCCATCAATTGGCAGGTTGTTGAGAAAATAATCGCCAAGGAAAAGCCGGATGCCATCCTACCAACCATGGGAGGCCAGACAGCGCTCAACTGTGCGCTCGATCTGTGGCGTCACGGCGTACTAGAAAAGCATGGCGTCGAGCTGATCGGCGCGTCGCCTGAAGCGATCGATAAAGCTGAGGACCGCCAAAAGTTCAAAAACGCCATGGAGAAAATCGGGCTAGGCTCTGCCCGATCAGGTATCGCCCACAGCATGGAAGAGGCTTGGCGTGTTCAACGCGAGATGGGCTTTCCAACCGTCGTTCGTCCCAGTTTTACACTGGGTGGTACGGGTGGTGGCATCGCCTACAACGCAGAAGAGTTCGAGGCGATCTGCAAGCGTGGCTTGGAAGCGTCACCCACCAACGAGTTGCTGATCGAAGAGTCACTGGTCGGATGGAAAGAGTTCGAGATGGAAGTGGTGCGTGACCGCGCCGACAATTGCATCATCGTGTGTTCCATTGAGAACTTGGATCCGATGGGTGTTCACACGGGTGACTCCATCACGGTTGCGCCCGCGCAGACGCTGACCGACAAAGAGTACCAAATTCTCCGTGACGCAAGCTTGGCTGTGTTGCGTGAAATCGGTGTCGACACGGGCGGATCTAACGTTCAGTTCTCCATCAATCCCGAAGATGGTCGCATGGTGGTGATCGAGATGAACCCACGGGTTTCTCGTTCATCTGCTTTGGCATCGAAAGCTACTGGTTTTCCAATCGCCAAGATTGCCGCAAAGTTAGCCGTCGGCTTTACGCTTGATGAACTGCGCAACGACATCACGGGTGGTGCGACCCCGGCCAGTTTTGAGCCCAGCATCGATTACGTGGTCACGAAGATTCCACGTTTTGCATTTGAAAAGTTTCCGACAGCCGATAGCCGCTTAACCACACAGATGAAGTCCGTTGGCGAGGTGATGGCGATGGGCCGTACCTTCCAGGAAAGCTTCCAAAAAGCCTTGCGTGGTCTGGAGGTTGGTGTTGACGGGATGAACGAAAAAACTGTTGACCGCGAGGTGCTCGAGCGTGAGTTGGGTGAACCTGGCCCCGAGCGCATTTGGTACGTTGGCGATGCGTTTGCGCAAGGCTGGAGTCTTGAAGAGGTCTACGCGCTGACAAAAATCGATCGTTGGTTCTTGGTTCAGATCGAAGAGATCGTAAAGATCGAATTGGCGCTTGAGAAGATGACGCTGGAGCAGTTGGATGCAAAAACGCTGCGCTCGCTGAAGAAAAAAGGCTTCTCGGATCGTCGACTGGCCAAGCTCATCAAGAGCACAGAGGGCAATGTGCGTGCCGCGCGCCACGCGATGGGTATCCGCCCCGTTTACAAACGGGTCGATACTTGTGCGGCTGAATTCTCTACCAATACGGCCTACATGTACTCCTCTTACGAGGAAGAGTGTGAGGCTAACCCCACCAATAAAAAGAAGATCATGGTGCTGGGTGGCGGCCCCAACCGTATCGGTCAGGGTATTGAGTTTGACTATTGCTGCGTGCACGCCGCCATGGCCATGCGCGAGGACGGGTACGAAACCATCATGGTCAACTGTAATCCCGAGACAGTCTCAACCGACTACGACACCAGCGACCGCCTTTACTTTGAGCCGCTTACGCTCGAAGACGTCCTTGAGATTGTCGATAAAGAAAAGCCACTGGGCGTGATCGTTCAGTACGGTGGCCAAACCCCTTTGAAGCTTGCATTGGGCTTGGAGGCGGCTGGGGTACCGATCATCGGTACCAGTCCCGACATGATTGATGCGGCTGAAGATCGGGAGCGGTTTCAAAAGCTGTTGAATGACTTGGGCCTCAAGCAGCCGCCAAACGCCACAGCCCGTACAGAGGCGCAGGCCCTTGAAAAAGCGGAAGCGTTAGGCTACCCACTGGTGGTACGCCCCAGTTACGTGCTTGGCGGTCGCGCAATGGAAATCGTGCACGAGCCGCGCGATCTCGAACGCTACATGCGCGAGGCCGTGAAGGTCAGCCACGACTCACCAGTGCTGCTTGACCGCTTCTTGAACGATGCGGTTGAATGTGACGTCGATGCCCTGTGTGATGGGCAGCGTGTTTTCATTGGTGGCGTCATGGAGCACATTGAGCAAGCTGGCGTACACAGCGGTGACTCCGCATGCTCGTTGCCGCCTTACTATTTGTCGAAGGCTACCGTCGACGAAATGAAGCGACAAACGGCCCTCATGGCCAAAGGCCTGAACGTCGTCGGTTTGATGAACGTACAGTTTGCCATTCAAGAGGTGAACGGTGAGGACGTGATCTATGTCCTGGAAGTGAACCCGCGTGCGTCACGCACGGTGCCCTTTGTTTCTAAAGCGACGGGTATCCAGCTCGCCAAGGTAGCAGCGCGGTGCATGGTCGGGCAGTCGCTGGATTCGCAAGGCATCTACGACGAAGTCACACCGCCGTATTACAGCGTAAAAGAGGCGGTATTCCCGTTCGTGAAGTTCCCTGGCGTGGATACGATCCTCGGTCCTGAGATGAAATCGACGGGCGAGGTTATGGGTGTGGGCCGGACCTTTGGCGAAGCGTTTGTTAAGTCTCAGTGGGGCGCTGGCAGCTCTTTGCCTCGTCCTACCGATGCGGTGAACAAAGTGTTCATGACCGTGAAAAATGGTGACAAGCCACGTGCGGTTGCCGTTGCGAAAAGCTTAGTGGATATGGGCTTCAGGCTGATCGCGACCCGTGGTACCGCTGCTGCCATTAACGAGGCGGGTGTCGCCTGTGAGGTGGTCAATAAAGTCACTGAGGGGCGTCCCCACGTGGTTGATATGATCAAAAACCAAGAGGTTTGCTTGGTCATCAATACCGTCGAGGAGCGCCGTAATGCCATCGTTGATTCGCGCCAAATTCGCACCAGTGCATTGCAAGCACGCGTGACGACATTCACAACCATCTCAGGTGCTGAAGCTGCCGTTGAGGGCATGGCCTATGTGGATGACTTCGGTGTTCGATCGATTCAGGAGTTGCACGCCAGTCTAAAAGCCTAATGTCGCTCGCCTGAGCGACTATTCAGTGGCTCATAGAATCCATTAAAATTATAGCGGGCGCGTTTTCGCAGCAACCTCATGACGCCGCCTTTGGGAAACCAAAGGCGGCTTGTTTTTTTATCAGGAGACGGTATATGTCGACGATTCCGATCACGCTCAAAGGCGCTGAAAAATTAAAAGCGGAACTACACCAGTTGAAAACAGTGGACCGCCCGTGGGTGATCAACGCCATTGCGGAGGCGCGTGCGCAGGGGGATTTGAGTGAGAACGCCGAGTACGACGCTGCGAAAGATCGGCAAGGTTTCATCGAGGGACGCATTGCCGAAATTGAAGGCAAGTTGTCTGCGGCCCAAATTATTGATCCAGCATCAGTGAACGCGGAGGGTCGTGTCGTATTTGGCGCCACGGTGACGCTCGAAGATGAGGATACAGGCGATCAAGTGACCTACCAAATTGTCGGTGAGGATGAGGCGGACATCAAGTTGGGCTTGCTGAACATCAGTTCGCCAATCGCTCGAGCCATGATTGGAAAAGAACAGGGCGATGCCGTGGCGTTTGAGGCCCCTGGCGGCACCAAACACTACGAGATCATCTCGGTCCACTACATCTGACACGACCCGATGGCCCGCCTCTACGCATTGTTTGTCGCGCTACTCTTTGGGGGTACGACAGCGCTGTCGTTTGTTGCGGTGCCGATGTTGTTTGCCTATCTCGGAGATCTCTCACTTGCAGGGGGGATAGCCGCTAAATTTTTTGCGATTCAAAATTTGTTCGCGATTGCGCTGGCGCTGAGCGTGCTCGCCGTGATGCGTCGGAAATTGACAGCCACCACACGAAAGGCTTGGATCGCTTTGGCTCTGGTCGCTATCGCGAGTTATGGACTGGTCGCGCCACTCATCGTATCGGCACGCGCAACTGGCGGTAACCTTGCGCTGTGGCACGCTGTCGGGAGCGCCCTCATGCTCACGCAGTGGGCGCTATCCGCTTATCTGACGTGGGGTTTAGCCCGCTCGTCCAGCGAGCAGACGCTGAGCAACTAGAAGCTCGCTCTTCAACTCGCTTTTGCTGACTTCACTGTGTTGAGCATCAACATGGTGATCGTCATGGGCCCGACGCCACCCGGAACTGGTGTGATGTAGCCTGCGACGTTCCGAACGGCTTCGAAATCAACATCTCCACACAGTTTTCCGGCTTCATTACGGTTCATGCCGACGTCCAGAACGATCGCCCCCGGTTTGATCATGTCTGCGGTCAGTACATTCACTTTTCCGACCGCGGCGACAACAATGTCCGCTTGACGGGTATGTGTGGCCAAGTCCGCTGTACCACTGTGGCACACCGTGACGGTCGCATTCTTTTGCAAGAGCATCATTGCCATTGGTTTGCCAACGATGTTTGATCGACCGATAACAACCGCATGTTTGCCACGCAGGTCCATCGCCTCACCGCCTAGGATCGAGGCCAACATTGCCATACAGCCATAAGGTGTGCAGGGCCAAAAACCCGGCTGCCCAACCATCAATGCGCCCGCGCTGGCTACGTGGAATCCGTCAACGTCTTTACTTGGGGAGATCGCTTCGATCACCTTGTTGGAATCGATATGTGGGGGTAATGGCAGTTGGACCAAAATGCCATGTATCGAGCTGGTCTGGTTGAGTGTCTCAATGCGTGCCAACAGCGCTGCTTCGCTCAGGTCGGCTGGGTGCCGCTCAAGGTGAGAGGCGATACCCATCTCTTCGCAAGCAGCAACCTTGTTGCGCACGTAAACTTGGCTTGCAGGGTCATCGCCGACCAAGATCACCGCGAGACCCGGCTGCACTCCTTTACTGATCAGTGTCTTGATATCGGTGGATGCGTTGGCGCGAAGCTGCGCAGACAGGGCCTTCCCGTCAATAATCTGTGCACTCATCAGTTCAGTTGGCTTTTGTTGTGGCAGGCGTCAGCGCGATCTTAAGCAAGTCGGCTACGGTATTCGCATTGAGCTTTTCCATGATGTTGGCGCGATGCGCCTCGACCGTTTTGATACTGATGTTCAAGTCGTCCGCGATTTGCTTGTTAAGGCGACCGGCAACGATGCGCTCGAGAACCTGTGCCTCGCGTGATGTCAACTTGGCAATCAATGCATCGCGATTGACCGCTTGTTGGTATTGGTCAAAACTCTCTTGCGCATGATCGAGCATGCGTTCAACCAGCGCGGTTAAGTCGTCTTCGTTGAATGGTTTTTGGACAAAATCTAAGGCGCCTTTCTTCATGGCTTCAACCGCCATTGGTACGTCGCCATGGCCGGTGATGAAGACAATCGGAAGCGGTGATTGGCGCTCGATCAGCCGGTCTTGAAGCTCCAAACCTGTCATACCGTTCATACGAATATCAACGACCAAGCAGGCAACCTCTCGGGGGTCATATCGGCTCAAGAAACCCTCCGCTGACTCGAAGCACCGGACGCGGTAATCACGTCCCTCCAGCAGCCATTGCAACGAGTCTCGGACTGCTTCGTCATCGTCGACGATATACACGGTCCCTTTTTTAGATGACAAGCTCATACTATTCCTCGATCTCTGCAGATTTAAGTGGCGGTTTGAACCGATGTGGTCGTCCCTTTGAGTGCGATTGGAGCGGGTTTCAAAGGGATCCAGAAACTGAACCGACAACCCGCAGAAGCCTCGCCATTGTAAAGGTTCTCAACCGTGATCCGGCCGTTGTGGGATTCCACAATACTGCGGCACAGTTTGAGGCCGATACCCATGCCCTCAGTTTTGGTGCTGTAAAAAGCATCATATATGCGTTCCAGCATTTCAGGGGGTACCCCTTGTCCGTTGTCTTCCACCGTGAACTCGACGCCAGGCAACTCATCGACTACTTTCGGCTTCACCTGCAATTCAACCCATCGCTGACCAACCGGGCGATTTGCACTTTGCACCGACTCGGCGGCATTCTTTATCAAGTTGACTAGAACTTGCTCAATCAAAATACGATCTACCGATAGAGGCGGCAAACGCTCAGCAATGTAGTGGGTCAAGCGAACCTGTAATCGGCGTAGCTCAATGTCCACCAACTCGCTGGCGCTGGCGACCATGGCGGGGACTTCAGCCCAGCTGCGATTTGGCTCGCTGCGTTTAACAAACGACCTTACCCTGGCGATGATTTGACCAGCGCGTTTGGCTTGGTTGCTGGTTTTTTCGAGGGCGGCAATCAGGTCGGTTTCTGAAATGCCCTTGTTACCAAGTCGCGAGATCATGCCGGAGCAATAGTTGCTAATGGCTGTGAGTGGCTGATTGAGCTCATGCGCCACACTGGATGCCATCTCACCCATGGTGATCAAACGGCTGGCGGTCTGTGCACGCTCCATTTGCAACGCGGATTGGGCTTGCGCCTCTCGTCGCGCTGTGATGTCTGTGGCAATCACAATCTGCGCCAATCGCCCATCGACCCAACTGATGTATCGTGCGCGGACTTCCAGCCACTTGCCCAGCGGCTCGATGTAGACCTCGGCGTCATTGGCTTGCGCTTCGAGTAAGTCGTGTGTGGGAATGGCGCCCAGGTCCAACTCCTCGGGATCACCACCGATATTGTTTTTGGCCAAATTGTTAAGCAAGCCAATTTGCGCCTGCATCACGACCTCGTAGTGGCCAAGCGTACGTGTACTGAACCAATTTCTATATTGCTTGTTGGCGAACAACAGCTCTTGCCCGCCAAGGCTCGCGACGGACACGGCTGCGTCGAGACTTTCAAGCACCGTGGTGAAGCGCTCATGCGCTGCACTCAGCTCTTCCCGGATGCGCTTGGGCTCGGTGATGTCCGTCATCGAGGTCATCCAACCCGTTTGAACCCCGTCTGGTGCAATGAGGGGAGACACGTACATCCGCGCGGCAAAAATCTCACCGTTTTTGCGTTGAACGCGAACTTCAAATCCAGATGGATTAGAGCGCCCCTTTAGTTCGTCATCCAATCGCGCCATCAGCATGCCGCGATCCTCGTGAGGCCAGTAGGTGAACGGCGGGGTCTGCCCCAGCAACTCAGACTCTTCCCAACCCGTCATCTGGCAGAACGCTGGATTGACATAGGTGATGCGGCCCGACATATCCAAGGCCCGCATGCCCGTGAGCATGGAGTTCTCCATGGCGCGTCGGAAATTGGTTTCAGCGATGAGGGCGTGTTGGGTCTCTGCGCGTCGGCGGTTATGCTGCCAGTTGCCCATCAGCATCCAGATGGTCAATGCGCTCAGTGCGGCAATGACCCAAAAGATAGCGCTGCCCAAAACGCCCTGTGAAGTTCGCCAAGTCCGCGCCTTTAATAACAGGCTGCTTCCAATCGGCGACACGGACACCTCATAGCCGGGTTGCCGTGGTGACCATGGCAACCAATCCCCTAGGACTTGACGCATCGGTGGTAGCGAGCCTGCGAGAATCTTGCCACGCGGGTCCACTAATGCAACGGCATATTTAATCGACACCTCTGGCGGCAGGCCGTATCGCAGCAAGCCTGCAATCGAGAATTCGCCCATGATGGTACCGACCCATTTATCCTGCGATTTGACTGGCACCATGATCATGAAGCTCGCGTCCTCGTGTAACCCTGGAAATAGCGGACTGGAAGTAATCGGACGGGTGTATATCGTTTGTTGGATGTCGCGCAGTACCGTTAAACCGCCAGCGGTTTGTGAGTCATTCAGGGTTTCACCAACGAAATAGGTGCGGGAAATGGGGGCGTAGTTGGCCGTGAAATTGGCCTTGACTTTGTCGTTGGTGTCCAACCACGACACGCTTTCCAAATCGCGGAAGTTTTCGGCCATGGTGCGCGCGCGTCCATCAAATTCTCTCGTGCGGCCCGTACCGGCGATCAGGGCATTTGCGAGGTCATTCAAGCGTTCCTGTCTGTCGAGAATGTGCAACCGCAGTCGCTGCTGCGCGTATTCAAGGTCACGGGTAATTGTCTCTTGCTCTCGGTCCAATTCTTCGATGCGGAGGTAGCCAATCGCCAGCACGATGGCAATCAAGAAGACGATGACCGCAAATAGAGGCGCGAACGTGGCAACACGATCTTGTGAGGCCAGCGACTGTGAGCGCCACCAACGCCGCCAGGCGCGTGTGGGCGCTTTCAAGACGGTTGGGCCGTTATTGGCCGGCCGTTGCGAAGGGGACGCTTTTTCCATGGCTTAAGTGTAGTGGCTTGCATTGCGCTGCTATACGGATTCGATAGTTCACGATATGAAATGACATCGCATATATTGAAAATTGATTTAATTTGTGGGAAACTTTAGGCTGTCAAAAAACACCACTAAACGGGCTGACCTAAAAAGGAGACTTTATGTCCGATAAAAACCCCATCGCCGCTGCTGCGGATGAGTTCGCGGCGGAAACCCGTGAATGGCTCGAATCGTTTGATGCGTTACTGGAGGCCAACGGCCCCGAGCGTGCCCACGAGTTGCTCGAAGAAATGCTCGAGCACGCACGCCAGCGCAGCCTTGACATGCCTTTCTCTGCGACCACTGGCTACGTGAATACCATCGAACCGCAAGAGGAGGCGCACTCGCCTGGTAACCTCGAACTCGAGGGCCGTCTGCGCGCATATATGCGCTGGAACGCGATGGCCATGGTGGTCAAGGCCAACCGTTTACACCCTGAAGATGGCGGCGACCTGGGGGGACACATCAGCTCATTTGCTTCTTTAGCCCATATGTTCGCAGCGGGCTTCAACCATTTTTGGCATGGTGCCAACGAAGATCACGGTGGTGATCTTTTGTACATCCAAGGCCACAGTGCCCCTGGCATTTACGCCCGCGCTTACTTAGAAGGGCGCCTGACTGAAGAGCAGTTGTTGAACTTCCGTCAAGAAGTGGGTGGGAAGGGCCTCTCCTCCTATCCGCACCCAAAACTGATGCCCGAGTTTTGGCAGTTCCCGACCGTCTCGATGGGTTTAGGCCCTTTGATGGCCATTTACCAAGCTCGCTTCCTCAAGTACTTGCATGCTCGTGGCATCGCGAACACCGAAAACCGCAAGGTGTGGGTGTTCTGTGGCGACGGCGAAATGGATGAGCCCGAAAGCTTGGGCGCAATTGGTTTGGCCGCGCGTGAAGGGCTGGACAATCTGATTTTCGTGGTCAATTGCAACTTGCAGCGTTTAGATGGCCCGGTGCGTGGAAACGGCAAGATTGTGCAGGAGCTGGAGGGTGAATTCCGTGGTGCAGGATGGAACGTCATCAAACTGCTCTGGGGCTCTGATTGGGATGAATTGTTGGCGCGTGACAAAGAGGGCGCATTACGCAAGATCATGATGGACACCTTGGACGGTGACTACCAAGGCTTCAAAGCGAACGACGGTGCGTTTGTACGTAAACACTTCTTTGGACGCGATCCCCGGACGCTCGAACTGGTCAGTAAGATGACCGATGACGAGATCTTCAAACTGCGTCGCGGTGGTCACGACGCGAAGAAAGTCTATGCGGCTTATCACCGCGCGGTGAACACCAAAGGACAACCCACCGTGCTGCTCATCAAGACCGTCAAAGGTTACGGTATGGGCAAAGCGGGTGAGGGTAAAAACACAGCCCACCAAGCCAAGAAGTTGACGGATGAGGATGTTCGCAACTTCCGCGACCGCTTCAACATCCCAATTCCAGATAGCCAATTGCAAGATCTGCCGTTTTATAAGCCAGCAGACGACACGCCTGAGATGCGTTACCTGCATGAGCAACGTAAAAAATTGGGGGGCTACTTGCCGAAGCGGTTGCCCAAGTCAGATGAGAAATTCACCGTGCCAGAGTTGTCGCACTTCAAGGCCGTTTTGGATCCCACAGCTGAAGGTCGTGAAATCTCCACCACCCAGGCCTACGTGCGTTTCTTGACGCAGTTGTTGCGCGACAAAGAGTTGGGTCCCCGCGTGGTGCCTATTTTGGTTGACGAAGCCCGTACCTTTGGTATGGAGGGTATGTTCCGTCAAATTGGTATTTACAACCCACACGGCCAGCTGTACACACCGCAAGACAGAGACCAAGTGTCCTACTACAAAGAGGACAAAGCCGGTCAAATTTTGCAAGAGGGTATCAACGAAGCAGGCGGCATGGCTTCATGGATTGCGGCTGCCACCTCCTACAGCACCAATAACCGCATCATGGTGCCGTTCTTCGTCTACTACTCCATGTTCGGCTTCCAGCGCATTGGCGATTTGGCTTGGGCGGCTGGCGACATGCAAGCGCGCGGCTTCCTGCTGGGTGGCACCTCAGGGCGTACCACGCTCAACGGTGAAGGCTTGCAACACGAAGATGGCCACAGCCACATTTTGGCAGGGACAATTCCTAACTGTGTTTCCTACGATCCGACGTTCGCGCACGAGGTCGGCGTGATCATGCAACACGGCTTGAAGCGCATGGTCGAGCAGCAGGAAAACATTTTCTACTACATCACACTGCTGAATGAAAACTACCCGATGCCTGGCTTGAAAGCCGGCACGGAGGCTGAAATCATCAAAGGGATGTATCTGCTGCAATCAGGCGGTAAGGCCAAGCAACGCGTTCAGTTGCTTGGCAGCGGTACGATCTTGCGTGAGAGCATTGCTGCGCAGGCCTTACTGGAGTCCGACTGGGGTATCGCCGCGGACGTATGGAGTTGCCCAAGTTTCAACGAGTTGACGCGTGATGGTCAGGATGCTGACCGCTGGAATTTATTGCATCCCACTAAAAAACCACGGCAATCATTTGTCGAGCAGCAACTGAGCGCATCCAAGGGCCCGATTGTCGCCACGACGGATTACATGAAAGCCTATGCCGAGCAGATTCGCCCCTTCATTCCCAAAGACCGCACGTACCGTGTGTTAGGCACCGACGGCTTCGGCCGCAGTGATTTCCGCGGCCGCTTGCGTACACACTTCGAGGTCAATCGTTACTACGTTGTCATTGCGGCTCTGAAGAGCCTCGCAGATGACGGTGCGATCCCTGCCAAGACAGTTGCTGATGCCATCAAGAAATATGGCATCGACACTGAAAAAGTGAACCCTTTATACGCTTAAGTAGCCATCGAACGGAGAACACACACATGTCCAATATTCAAGTGAATGTGCCCGATATCGGTGACTTCGATGAAGTCTCGGTCATCGAGTTATTGGTGGCGGTTGGCGACACAGTCGCCAAAGACCAGTCCATTATCACGGTCGAGTCCGATAAGGCGTCGATGGAAATTCCATCCAGCGACGCCGGGGTTGTCAAAGCCCTGCATGTCAAATTAGGCGACAAGGTCAAGCAAGGCGTTTTGGTCCTCGAGTTGGAAGGTACGACCGCAGCCCCTGCGGCAGCGCCGACACCGGTAGCTGTACCGGTCGCCGCGACAGCCGCCAGTGCACCTGCGGCCCCAGCCGCCGCGCCAGCACCCGCCGCGCCGTCTGGTGATGTACCGCTTATGGTGCCCGATATTGGAGACTTCAAAGACGTCACGGTGATCGAGGTATTGGTAGCACCAGGTGACACAGTTTCGCTTGAACAGTCGCTCATCACGATTGAGTCCGACAAAGCATCCATGGAGATCCCCAGCAGCCATGCGGGTACCTTGAAGGCCTTGACCGTGAAGGTGGGCGATGTCGTGAACATTGGTGACCTGATCGGTCATATCACGGTGACAGGCGGTGCTGCGCCCGCGACAGCAACTGCACAGCCCGCGCCGTCGGCCGCGCCAGCTGCAGTGGGAGCCCAATCATCGACTGCGCCGGCCCCGGCTAAGGCCGTTACGGCAGCGCCTGCGGCAGCACACAATCCAACGGCAGCGCCGACTGGTAAATTGCCTTATGCGTCGCCGTCGATCCGCAAATTTGCGCGACAACTCGGGGTCCCCCTTGAGGAGGTCAAAGGCACGGGGCTGAAAGGCCGTATTACCCAAGAGGACGTGCAACAGTTCACATGTGCCGTCATGACCGGCGCTGTCAAAACCGCAGCACAAGCTCAAAACAGCTCTGCAGATACAAGCGGCGCAGGGCTTGGTTTGTTGCCATGGCCACAAGTTGACTTCGCGAAGTTTGGTCCGATTGAGCGCGTTGATCGCTCGCGTATCAAGAAAATCAGTGCGGCCAACCTGCATCGTAATTGGGTGATGATTCCGCATGTCACCAACCACGATGACGCTGATATCACTGACCTAGAAGCCTTCCGCGTTGCCACCAACAAGGAAAATGAGAAGTCAGGCGTGAAGGTCACGATGCTGGCTTTCCTCATCAAAGCCTGTGTGGCGGCGTTGAAGAAATTTCCTGAGTTCAACAGCTCGCTGGATGGTGATCAGTTGGTCATGAAACAGTATTTCCACATTGGCTTTGCGGCCGATACGCCAAACGGTTTGGTGGTTCCGGTCATCAAAGACGCTGATAAAAAGGGTGTCTTGCAAATCAGCCAGGAGATGGGTGAGTTGGCGAAGAAGGCACGTGACGGCAAGTTGGGTCCTGCCGACATGACCGGTGCATGCTTCACGATCTCCAGCCTGGGCGGCATTGGCGGGCGTTACTTCACCCCAATCATCAATGCACCAGAGGTAGCGATTTTGGGTGTTTGCCGCTCGACCATGGAACCGGTTTGGGATGGCAAAGCGTTCCAGCCTCGTCTGATGTTGCCGCTGTCACTTTCATGGGATCACCGCGTGATTGATGGCGCCGCTGCTGCGCGCTTCAATGCGTTCCTTGGTCAGATTTTGGCGGACTTCCGTCGTGTGTTGCTGTAAGGAGCTGATATGGCACTGATTGACGTACAGGTCCCTGATATTGGCGACTTCAATGAAGTCTCTGTGATTGAATTATTGGTCAACGTGGGCGATACGGTCGCGGTTGACCAGTCCCTGATTACGGTGGAGTCCGATAAAGCCTCGATGGAGATTCCCTCAAGCCACGCCGGCGTTGTCAAAGCTTTGAATGTGAAGCTGGGTGACAAAGTTTCAAAAGGTGTGGTGATCATGCAGGTCGAAGGCGCGCAAGTCGAAGCCCCTGCCGCTGTAACCGCGCCCGCTGCGGCTACGGCACCTTCGGCTCCTTCATCTTCACCCGCTGCGCCGCAGGCGGCGCGCGCCGCACCCGCAGTGGCGGTCAATGCGCCGAGCGACGCCGATTGCGATGTGCTGG
>Ga0102814_10002131_pt1 | contig 13542 bp, 10 predicted proteins | sample ColrivemetaGS741_FD_79112 | JGI IMG/M metagenome (GOLD analysis project Ga0102814, IMG submission 79112) | Estuarine microbial communities from the Columbia River estuary - Flood tide ETM metaG S.741 | ecosystem: Environmental > Aquatic > Marine > Intertidal zone > Estuary | place: USA... | reverse complement strand
TGTGGTAGTGATGCCGCACATGTTTCACCTGCTGTTCACCGAAAACAGTGACAGCCGACTACTGAGCAGAGCCAGCTGGGGTTTCCCGCTGCTAATGCTGCTATTTGCCATTTCGATACCGCCAATTCTATGGGCCGGCCTATCCCTTAACATCAAGGGTCGACCCGAATACTTCAGCCTGATGCTGGGACAGTATACTCAGATGCCCCTACTCAGCTTGCTGGCCTATCTCGGCGGCCTAGCCGCCGCTTGCGGCCTGTTGATCGTCACCACCATCGCACTTGCGGGCATGACCCTGAACCATCTCATCCTGCCCTTCCTGTCGCTCCAGAGCAGCAACCATTTATACCGCAAGCTGGTCTGGAGCCGACGCCTGCTGATTGTCTTGATCACCCTATTTGGCTATTTGTTTTTCCGAATCACCGACGAGCAGACCGCGCTCTACCATATGGGCCTGATCGCCTTTATCGCCTTCCTGCAATTCTTGCCCGGGTTACTCGCGACCCTGTTCTGGCCCGGAGGCACTCGCAGAGGCTTTATTCTCGGGCTGAGCACCGGCATGGCAATCTGGTTGATCTCGATGCTCGGACCACTGGTTCCGCAGTCACAGCAGGTCGCTACTCTATTTCATCTCAATAGCGGCAGTTGGCATGAGATTGCAACGCTGGCACTGGCGATTAACATCGTTATCTTCGTCATCGTCTCATCACTGCGAAAAGCGGGTAGTGACGAACAACTCGCCGCAAACTCCTGTATTCTCAGCGCCCTGCACCGTCCGCAAAGTAAACGTGCACCGTTGGCCGACATCAAGACTCTGACCAATCGCCTGGCCGCGCGATTAGGTCAAGAGAGCGCCCAGCGCGAAGTCGATCAAGCCTTAGAGCAACTCCAACTAGATGCCTCAGAAACCCAACCACTCGCGCTGGGACGCCTTCAGGATCAACTCGAAATCAACCTATCTGCGCTACTGGGGCCTGTTGAAGCGATATCGCTGTTAAGCCTGGAACGCAGCCCCAGCGACAGCTTTCAGCGCCAGGATATTCACCTGCTAGAGAGCCATCTGGAGAAATCACAAGACCAGCTCTCAGGGCTAGCAGCAGAGCTCGATCAATTACGCCGCCTACACCGTAAAACCCTGCAACACTTACCGATCGGGGTCTGTTCGCTCGGCGAAACGGGGCAGATCCTGTTATGGAATCATGAGTTAGAGATATTTACCGGGGTTGTCGGATCGCAAGTGATCGGCCAACGCCTCGATGCACTGCCAACGCCCTGGCGAGAACTGCTGAGCCGGTTTGCGCAAAAACCTGACCTCAGCAACCCGAACCAACGCCTCAGCATCGATGGCCAACCGCGCTTCTTCAGCCTGCACAAGGCCATTCTGGCCGAGCAACAAAGCCAGCCACATGCTATGCACCCGCATGCCAACCAAGTGCTGCTGCTCGAAGACCAGACTGAAACCCAGCTGCTCGCCGATGAACTGGCCCACAGTGAACGCTTAGCCTCGATCGGAAGACTAGCAGCCGGGGTTGCCCATGAGATCGGCAACCCGATTACCGGCATCGCCTGTCTGGCCCAAAATCTAAAGTTTGAAACCGATCCGGAAGAAGTTCACCAAGCCAGCGACCAGATCCTGCAGCAGACAGATCGGGTCGACGCCATCGTCAAAGCGCTGATGAATTTCGCCCACAGCGGCAACCAGTATCGACCCGAGTCGCAGCAGCAGCTATCCCCCTATTATTGCGCCAAGCAAGCTATCGAACTGGTACGCCTGGATCCGAAGCGCAAACAACTAAACTACCTTAACCTGTGCGATAGCCAACTGCAGATACAGGGCGATAATCAGCGCTTATTGCAGGTCTTTGTTAACCTGCTCAACAATGCCGCAGACGCATCCGATTCTGGCGCCTCGGTGCGCATCCAGAGCTATGAAACCGATACCAGCGTATTGATCCATGTCGAGGATCAGGGATGTGGCATTCCGGCTACGCTGCAGAAACGCCTCTTTGAACCTTTTTTCACCACTAAAGACCCCGGTCAAGGCACCGGGTTAGGCTTATCATTAGTCTATAGCATCATTCAGGAACATTACGGCAGCATTCAGATTGAAAGCCCGGTCGATGTTGCGGAGAATAGAGGCACCCGGGTCATTCTGACCCTGCCAAGGATGATGCCCCCGCCTTTTAGTGATAGAACAAACGACAGAGACAATAGCGAATGAGTCATATCCTGATCGTCGAAGATGAACCTGTCATCCGTGCTGCGCTACAAAAATTTCTAGAACGCAACGATTTTCAGGTACAGAGTGCTGACGCTGTTGACCAGGCACTAACCCTCTGTGACCAGCAGCACTTCGATCTGATCATTAGCGACCTGCGTTTACCCGGACGACCCGGTACCGATCTGATTGAGCAGGTCGGCAGCACACCGGTGTTAATCATGACTAGCTACGCCAGCATGCGCTCAGCCGTAGATGCCATGAAACTCGGGGCGGTCGATTACATTGCCAAACCGTTCAACCACGACGAGATGCTGCAAAGCATCGGGGCCATTCTGAGCCAGCATGCAGACGCCTCTCCCGAAGCAGCCATCGCTGCACCGACGCCGGAGATCGCGACATCCAACTATATGATTGGTCAAAGCCCACCCATGCTGGAGCTGTTTTCCCGAATCCGCAAGGTTGCCCGTACCGATGCCACGGTACTGATCCAGGGAGAATCAGGGACCGGTAAAGAGCTGGCGGCACATTCGATCCATCAGCAGGGCCTGCGGGCCTTGGCGCCAATGATCTCAGTCAACTGCGCGGCCATTCCTGAAACCCTGATCGAGTCTGAACTGTTCGGCCACGAAAAAGGCGCCTTCACCGGCGCGGTCAGCACCCATCGTGGCCTCATAGAAGCGGCCAACGGCGGCACCCTATTTCTGGACGAGATTGGTGAACTACCGCTTGAAGCCCAGGCGCGACTGTTACGGGTGCTGCAAGAAGGCGAAATCCGTCGGGTCGGATCCGTTCAGCCACTCAAGGTAGACATCCGCCTGATCGCAGCGACCCATCGCGACCTTAAAGCGATGACCCGAACGGGCCGTTTTCGTGAAGACCTGTTCTACCGCCTGTATATCATGGAGATCGCCATGCCGCCGCTGCGCGATCGTGGAGAAGATATCATCGAGCTGGCAGAAAAGTTTCTCGATAAAGCCTGTGCGCGCATGGCAACCGTACCAATGCGGCTGTCCAGTCAGGCCCGTCATGCCATGCTCAACTACCGCTGGTCCGGCAATGTCCGTGAGCTGGAAAATGCCATCGAGCGTGCGGTCATCCTCAATGAAACCGACCTCATCTCGGTCGATCTACTAGGCCTGGATTCACACCCTAGCGCGCAGACAGGTTACTCTGAAGACCCTAGCGGCGCGCCGAGTACCAATAACAGAAACGAGGCACAGAGTTACTACCCTGGCGCACAAGCAGTTTCTCCAGCCCTGTCACTGGAAGATTATTTTCAGCGCTTTGTTCTAGAGCACCAACAACAGATGACTGAAACCGAATTGGCCAAACGGCTAGGGATCAGCCGAAAAACCCTGTGGGAACGACGTCAACGCTTAGGCATCCCCCGAAAACAGCGCGAAGATTAACCGCTCCAGCAGATAACCCTAGCGCCACAGAAATGCGGCATGTGTTACGTATAGAAACACCCACTGTTACCCACAAGGGATCATTACGTAACACTCTAAGTCATTAAATAGAATGATAAAAATCATCAACCTTAACAAGACGTTGTTTTAATACTCATTGTAAAACATGGCACGCCGCCTGCTATATAAGGATCAAGAACAATAAAGATCTCGGCACTGGAACTCAAAAATAATAACAAGGGTTCACACGTACACGAGACCGGTTTCATACAACAATAACAACAGAAACCCACGCTGATCGCTTGAGACAGAGGCCTTAGAGAAAGGTAACGGCAATAATAACAACTCTCCGTTATTCGCCTCACTTGTCTCTCTCAAGCGATCAGCATCTCTTCTTATTACGCACCTCGTTATATCGCCCCTAGACAACCCCAGCACCCGCTAGAGCCCACTTTTAAGCCTCTGACAACCCAATATCCCGCTGGCATTTGCTCACACCCCAGCGAATGGTATGATTGCGCTCCTTTTTATTTTGCTGTTAAGCGTTAAAAACACATGGATTCTAATTCTTTAGGCGCAATTATCGCGCTATTACCCGGGGTATTTATTGGCCTGCTCTACGTTACGATGAGCCGCACACCCAAAAGCCAAAAAACCTCTACCACAACAGGTACGCCTATCAGCAACCACTCCAACCCCTGCGTTATTCCTCGGGATCAACACTATGTGACCCGCAGCGAGATCAGTGATAACGCCCTCAAGGTGCTCTATCGCCTCAAAGATGCCGGCTACGAAAGCTATCTGGTGGGCGGCTGTGTGCGCGACATCGAACTCGGCCTGCACCCTAAAGATTTTGATGTAGCCACCGAAGCCCATCCCGAAGTGGTCCATGAGCTGTTTCGTAACTCTCGCCTGATCGGGCGACGCTTCAAACTGGTCCACGTGCGTTTTGGTCGCGAGATTATCGAAGTGGCGACCTTTCGGGCCAGTCACGATGCCGTCCATAACGATGATGACCAACATGGCCGACAAGACGATGGCGGCATGATCCTGCGGGACAACGTCTACGGCACCGTCAAAGAGGATGCCCTACGCCGCGACTTCACCGTCAACGCACTCTATTACACCATCAACGATTTCAGCGTTCACGATTACGCCGGTGGCTGGGATGACCTAGAACACCGTACCATACGGATGATAGGCGACCCTGAAGCGCGCTATCGTGAAGATCCGGTACGGATGCTGCGGGCAGTGCGCTTCGCAACCAAGCTGGAATTTAGCATCGAACCGAACACGGAGGAGCCCATCCAGCGCCTCGCCCACCTCTTGAGAGATATACCCGCGGCGCGGTTATTTGAAGAGGTGCTTAAACTGTTCATGTCGGGACAGGGGGAGGCCACCTTCCTGATGCTGCGACGCTACAACCTGTTTGAAGCGCTATTTCCCAGCACCCATAATTTTCTGAATAAAGATCAGGGCAAGCAGGCGGAGCAACTGATTATCCAGGCACTCCGCAGCACCGACACGCGCATCAAGCAGGGCAAGAGTGTCACTCCGGCGTTCCTGTATGCCGCGATGCTCTGGTATCCCCTGCTCGAAATCCTAGAACGCCTGAAAAAGCAGGGGGTTCCCCCCATACCCGCCTTGCATCAAGCCGCACTGGAGATTCATCAGCTGCAATCACGTGCGTCCTCCATTCCGCGGCGCTTCTCCGGTTCTATGCGCGATATCTGGGAACTGCAATACCGGCTACCGCGGCGTAATGGCAATCGCGCAGCACAACTGATCGAGCACCCCGGCTTTCGCGCCGCCTATGATTTCCTATTGATGCGCGAAGCCAGTGGCGAACAGCTAGATAATCTGGGCCAATGGTGGACAGATTATCAACAGGCGAGGGGTGAGCAACGCGAGCAGATGAGCGCCGAACTGGGTAGCGGACCCACGCGTAAGCGCAGCAAGACCAAGCGACGCACGCGCCGTAAACCCAAGAATGACTAAGGGACAGCGGGATGAGCTGCTGCCGCAGGCGATCGAACTCTATATCGGTCTGGGCAGCAACCTCGGCGATCCGCAACAGCAGGTCAACCAGGCACTCCTCGAACTTGCAGCGCTTCCTGACTGCGAACTGCTCCAACACTCGCAACTCTATCGCAGCGATCCGGTAGGCCCGCAAGATCAACCCGACTATATCAATGCTGTAGCCAAGCTGCGTACCCGGCTGCAACCCGAAGCGCTGCTCGATCAACTCCAAGCACTGGAGCGGAGCCACCACCGAGTACGAGGTCAACACTGGGGAGCACGCACCCTGGATCTGGATATCCTGCTGTTCGGAGACCTGCAAATCGACAGCGCGCGCCTCAACGTCCCCCATCCCTATATGAATAAGCGCAGCTTCGTACTTTACCCACTCCAAGAGATCGCGCCGGATCTGCGACTCCCCAATGGCAACAGCATCAACCAACTAATTGCCGAATGTGACAGAGGCACTCTGGCTCCGGTACAGGTATAATCCGGCTATCGCCGCTCACGGCTCCACGATTTGAACGACAATTGCTATGAAAAACATCACTCTGCACACATTGAATCAGATGAAACAGGACGGTCAGAAGTTCGCTTGCCTGACCGCATATGACGCCTGCTTTGCCCAATTGGTCAGCGAAGCTGGCGTAGAAGTGATCCTGGTGGGGGATTCATTGGGCATGGTGCTGCAGGGTAATGACAGCACCCTGCCCGTCAGTCTCGACGATATGGCCTACCACACCGCCTGCGTCAGTCGTGGTAACCAGGGGGCGCTGATTATGGCCGACCTGCCCTTTATGAGTTACGCCACTCCCGAACAAGCCATGCACAGCTCGGCGGCATTAATGCAAGCGGGGGCACATCTGGTCAAACTTGAAGGTGCAGCCTGGTTGGCGGAAAGCGTCAGCCTGCTGAGCGAGCGCGGTATTCCAGTCTGTGCACATCTGGGTTTGACTCCCCAATCAGTCAACAAGCTAGGCGGTTACAAAGTTCAGGGACGCTCCGATGACGGCGCCGCCACTTTGCTAGAAGATGCCAAAATCCTAGAGCAGGCTGGCGCAGCCATGCTCCTGCTCGAATGCGTGCCCTCTCACCTCGCCAAAGCACTGACGGCGTCGGTCAACATCCCGGTGATCGGCATAGGTGCCGGCGCAGATACTGATGCACAGGTTCTGGTGCTGCACGACATCCTCAACATCACTCCAGGACGTAAGCCGCGTTTCGTAAAAAACTTTATGGCCGAAGCCGACAGCATTCAGGATGCAGTTAAAACCTTTGTTGACGAAGTGCACAGCGGTGCCTTCCCACAACCCGAGCATGGTTTCGAAAAATGATGCTAACTGTCCACACCATCCTAGAGCTACGCCAGCAACTGCATGCCGCACGACGTGCTGGCAAAACCATCGCCTTTGTTCCGACGATGGGCAACCTGCATCGCGGTCATATGAGTTTAATTGAAGAAGCCGTGCGGCAAGCCGATCTGGTGGTCGCTAGTATCTTTGTCAATCCGCTGCAGTTTGGTGCTAACGAAGACTTGGACAGCTACCCCCGCACCCTAGAAAAAGATCAAAGCAAGCTCGAGTTTTATGGCTGCCACTTACTGTTCGCGCCGTCTGCTCACGAGATGTACCCGCGCGGCAGTGATATTCAAACCGTGGTCGAAGTGCGCTCATTATCTGACCTGCACTGCGGCGACAGCCGTCCGACCCATTTTCGCGGCGTCGCCACTGTCGTCACCAAACTGTTCGGCATCGTCCAGCCGGATTACGCGATTTTCGGCAAAAAAGATTACCAACAGCTGGCCGTTATTCGCCAACTGACCGAAGACTTGAGTTTGCCGGTTGAGATCATAGGCGTCGCTACCGGTCGCGCTAACAGCGGTCTGGCACTAAGCTCGCGAAATGGATACCTGACAGAATCTGAACTGGCGATCGCACCCATTCTTTACGATACCCTCCACGAACTGGCCACCCAACTCAAACAGGGCGAGCGTTCTTTTAAAGAACTGGAAGAGCAAGCTAACCAACACCTCGAAAGTAACGGCTTTAGTAGAGACTACGTGCATATTTGTCGGCAAAGCGACCTTCACCCTGCTGCGCCTGGAGACCATCTGCTGGTTATTCTAGCCGCGGCATACCTGGGCAAAGCACGGCTGATCGACAACCTTGAGGTGATACTCAATTAGCCTTACCTTATCGCTTGCACCAAGGGATCGAAGAGGGAAATCAGAGCGGGTAAGCAGCGATACTAGGATTTGAGGTGCCGCTTGCGTCTAGTAACACTTAAAAATACGCCTGCATCACCTTAATAATCTCCATGCGCACCGGCAAGACAGCGGTGCCATGAGATATGTCACTGCGTAACTGCAGCCTATCGGACTCAACCCGCTCTAACACCCCTTCCATGTTCCGGCCGTTATGGGTAGTCAAGCGCATCGGCGCACCCAGCAAACCGGACAGCTCCGCGAACCGTACGGATTTATAGGAGGGTTTATAGAGGATAGTGCTCTGTAATTGCTGTTGCAGCTCTTGCTCCGTGAGTAGAGATGGCTTCAGCTCTTTACCCTCTCCTTCAAGTTGTTCCTCAACCTGCTGGGCAAGCCTTACTCCAACATCTTCCTGGACTGCAGACGGTTCTGGCTGTCGTTCAGGCGCGAGCGCTTTCTTAGCATCAGCCTCTGCATCCAAGGTAGCCAATAATTCAACGGAGGGTAACCACCTCAGCCCCGGGCTATCGGCTTGCGGGCTATTCAATCCAACCCGCACGCCAAACTGCCCCCAAGGCAACGCCGAATCCGACAGCGCCTGCAGATTCACCGCCTTAGCCGCCGACAGCTGCAGGTGTAACTGCAGGGGCATAAACAGGTAGTCCTGATACGCCAGCTCTAGGTCGGTCGAGACCTGCCAGCCTAGTTGAGCAAGTCGCTGCTTGAGCCGCGCACTCTGCTTGGCAACATACCCGCCCTCTACCAACCCCGAGCGACTGGTGGCACCACAATCATTCAACAGCGCGGACTGAGCACCCCGATTCAGATAACGGATCTCAGCACCACCTAAACCGATCGCATCAACGCCATCAACCCGCAGCTGAGCAGCGCCGATATCCAGATCAGAATGGATGCTCACTTGATAGTGCTGCTCGGCACTTAACTCCAGCTGGGCATTGAGGTACTCGCTTTTAGGGTCAAATTGATAACTTAGGCTGCCGGTAAATAGCGACTCATCTTCTGGTTCTGGTGCCGAGATTGACTCAGAAGGCTCAAAGCAGCCCAGCGCCAACTGTACGGCACCGATAGGCAGTAACGAAGCGGTTTTCAACCGCGACAACTCCTGCGCAGTCAGCGCAAATTCAATCTGCAGCGCGCTCGGCAGCAAGCCCAGATCCAAACCCTTAGCCATAGCAGGCAACTCACGCCAGTGGCTGGGTTTAACCTGCACCCACTGGAACTGTACCGGCAAACTCATCCCCGGCAGCAGCAGGCTCGCACCCTGAATATCCACACCACCATCGAAGTCGACATCCAGCTCATCAAACCTGAACTCCATCGAATCAGGTAGCCTAGCCGTCAGATGATCAAGAGCAGAAAGCGCACTCCGATGCAGATACACCTGAGCGCCGGCATATACCAGTACGGGCAACAATAACGGCAGCAGGCGCGCCTTGCGAGCCATCCTCAGCAATAGCGACCCCCGGGCAATCCCCTCGCGATACAGATCCTTCAGGATGTGCTCTACTCGACTCACGAACGCCACGCTGCGCTCATCTCATCTCACCTATCCAAGCCAAAAGGTTGATCCATTAGAGAAAAGATCTTAACACTCCCGTCTAGACTCTATCACTGACACAAATCACATCCGCAGCATTGCATAAATCAATACAAATAAAACACAATAGTGCAAATTACGCACTACCGAGCATTACCCTATGGACCACAAAGCCCTACGTCAATTTTTAGCCCTAGCCGAGACACTGCATTTTGGCCGCGCCAGCGAACAGGCGCACGTGAGTCCGTCGACGCTAAGCCGAGCGATCAAACAGCTGGAACTCAACATTGGTGTGGCGCTGTTTCTGCGTGATAACCGCCACGTTAGCCTGACGCCCGAGGGTGAATTGTTTCTCGATTACGCCCGTGAAGCGCTGACCCAGTGGGAGCAATTCCAAAACCAAATCAGCGGAGACACGGGTGAGCTGCAAGGCGAGATCAGCATCTATTGCTCGGTGACTGCCAGTTACAGTTTTCTGTATGACCTGCTCAGTGCCTTTCGTCATAACCATCCTAGGATCGAGATAAAACTGCACACCGGCGATCCCGAATCCGCCATAGGCCGGGTATTAAGCGGGGCTGAAGATCTAACGATCGCTGCCCGCCCCGACACCCTGCCGGCCGGGCTGGCATTTAAGCCTATCACCACCTCCGCACTGGTCTTTATTGCGCCGGCTCGTAACACGGGTATGGAATCCGTGTTACCCCCCAACAGTAATGCGGGGTGGGCCAATACGCCGATGATACTGTCTGAGTCAGGGTTGGCGCGAAAACGGGTCAACCTGTGGTTTAAACACAAGCGTATCAAACCCAAAATATACGCTCAGGTCGCCGGACACGAAGCGATCGTCAGCATGGTCAGCCTAGGATTTGGCGTGGGTGTGGTACCCAAGATTGTTCTGGACAACAGTCCGCTGGCGCAACAGGTTCGCGTACTTGATATCCAACCGCAACTTGAGGCCTATCAGGTCGGGTTGTTCACCCTAGATCGTAAACTCAAAAACCCGCTGATCAACGCCTTTTGGGCTTCAGTGTCACAGCACGATAAACCCAAGACTTGAAGCCCAGCAGTGCGTCTGGGACTCGCTGATAAAAATCATCTCCCTGCATCAACATAAACACGCCCACTCAGGCTACAATCGAGGATCGGGGAGCAGTATGCTGCTATCAAGTCAACCAACGGAACCGAAACAACGCTCAGCGCCCATGTCCGATATCCGATCCTTATGATAAAAAAAATAGCCGCTTCAGAACTGCAGATCGGCATGTATATCCAGGACCTTAACTGCGGCTGGATGGATCACCCCTTTGCCCGCAATTTCTTCAAAATCAATGACACCAAAACGCTGCAAAAAATTCAGGCGCTGAATATCAGCTCGGTCTACATCGACACCGAGAAAGGACTCGACCTGCCTGAAGCCCCTAGTCGTGAACAAGCCAACCAAGAGCAACACACGCTGGTTGAGCAAGTGGCCACCCAACCCGAGCCGATAAAGGTCCGTCAGACCAGTTTTCACGACGAAGTGCCTCATGGCGTTAAGGCTTTACGAGAAGCCAACCTGTTAATCGCCGAGCTGATGCAGGACGCTCGCCTAGGCAAGAAGCTCGAGCTTCACAAAGCCGGTCTGGTGGTCGAGCGGATGACCCGATCCCTGATCCGCAACCCCGATGTGCTTCCCGCCCTGATCCAGATACGGGACACCGATCACTACACCTTCGAGCACTCGGTCAGCACCTGCACCCTGATGGTCGCCTTCTGCCATTACCTAGGTATTGCGTCAGAGATTATCAGCAGCGTCGGTATCGGTGCCCTGCTGCACGATATTGGCAAGGTCAAAATCCCCAACAAGATCCTCAACAAGCCTGGCCGTTTGAGCGAACAAGAGTTCAAAGTGATGCGCAATCACGTCATCCACAGCAAGCTGATTTTGGCGCAGAGCTCAGGGGTGGATGAGATTGCAATGGCCGTTGCGGCAGAACACCACGAGCGCTATGACGGCAGTGGCTACCCGAATGGCCTCAAAGGCGATCAAATGAGCTACTACAGCCAGATAGCCGCGATTATTGATGTCTATGATGCCATCACCTCCGACCGCTGCTATCAGAAGGGCCTTCCGCCGACGGAGTCCCTGCGCCGCCTATACGAATGGAGTGAAACCCAGTTCAACCGCGAGCTGACATTAAAATTCATCCGTTTCATCGGCGTCTATCCCCCCGGTTCTGTCGTTGAACTCGATAGCCAGCGTCTGGCGCTGGTACTCGCCAAAACCCAGAACCCCCTCAAGCCACAAGTGCGCTTGGTATACGACACCGCCCACCGACGCCTGATCCAGCCCCAGGATATCGACCTGAGCGATTCTAAAGATCTGATCAAAGGCTATGCCCAAGTGGAAGACTGGGGACTGTCGCAGCAAAAGTTACTCGCGCTGCTGCTATAAAACACGGGTTGCCCGATGCTTTACCTATGACGCGCTACAAAAAGGGCTGACGATGATCTCTACGTACTAGGAGCCGCTATGAACGAGCCCGACAACATTCTTATCGTCGATGACAACCCCAATAACCTGCAGGTACTTAGCAGCATCCTCCTCGACAAGGGCTTCAAGGTCCGACCCGCCTTGTCCGGAGAACTGGCGTTACGGGCGAGTTTGATGCCCTGGCCGCAGTACTCTCCGCACAGGAACAACACACCCTGATCGATCTTAGCCAAACCCCTGAACAGCCGCCGGCTTTTTTTACTCAGCTTCCCGCCTCCCGGCAACGGCTGCTGGCCCAGGCGAGTTTCGACTATTTGCGCCTGCAACAGGATGGCGCGGTAAAGGATGCGGATGCCAACCGCCGCAGTTACCAACTACTGCAACTAATCAATCAACGTCCTGCCGTGGCCATGCCTAAGGCTAAAACCCCCACGAATCCGGTCGAGGGGCATTATTCCGGGCTCGCACGATTCGGTATCGGCCAGCGTGATCAACGTCATTTTGCGCTGCTAGGTTACCGCGCAGCCTACCAAGACCTGCTAGACGCCGACGAAGGCTTCCCCCGAGGCGCACAGTTACAGATGGGGGCGTTTGAGCTCCGCCATTACAACAGGGGAACAACTACGTTAGAAGCGCTAGAGCTGGTTTCGATACGCTCGCTGTCACTCCGCGATCGGCTGTTCCAACCCTGGTCCTGGCAAGCCAAGGCGGGGCTGGAGCGTATCTATACTGATGCCAAAAACAGCGACAATCTGGTGGCCCAGATTACGGCGGGTGGCGGAGTGAGTTATGGCTTTAACCAGCAACGCACTACCCTGTTCGCCATGCTGAACGGTCGTCTGGAATACAACGCACATTTCAACCACCCGTTAGCGGTTGGCGCGGGTAGTAGTCTTGGTGTTAGGCACGACGCTGGGGCGCTCCAGACGCTGGCAGAGATCGACAGTATGCAGATGAGTAACGGTCAGCTACGCCGCCAATTCTCTCTGGGCGGACAGTATAACCTATCGCTTCAACAAGGCCTTAGAGCGACTTTTAGCCATAGACGAGATCCGCAAGGAGCGCAGGATAACGGCCTGACGCTCGAGTATCGGCGTTATTTACAATGAACAACCTGCCGCAGATAGCACAGAAGAGACTGAATACGCAGCTGAAATCCATTCTACTCAGCCTGGTCGTACTGCTGAGCGGTTGTGGATCGGTATCCAGCCTGCTGTTTTATCCCTCGCAGGAGTATGCTCGTACCCCCAAACAGCTAGGCCTGGCCTATGAAGAGGTGACCCTGCTCACCGAAGACGGGGTGTCGCTATTCGGCTGGTATCTACTCCCGCAAGGCACGGCTCGCGGCAACCTGCTGTATCTGCACGGCAACGGAGAAAACATCAGCACCCATATCCGCAGTATCGCCTGGTTACCGGCACAGGGTTACGGCGTGCTGGCACTGGATTACCGCGGCTACGGACGCTCTGCGGGGGTGGCCAAACTGCCAGAAGTGTTCCTGGATCTGGCGGCAGCCAGTGATTGGCTGTTTAGCCAGACCCAAGCGCCCTACTATTTACTAGGCCAAAGCCTGGGCAGCGCACTGGCAGTTGGTTTTAGCGACGACGCCAGAGCGCAGCAATATAGTGCTCTGCTGCTAGACGCGCCCTTTAC
>Ga0102814_10002129_pt1 | contig 13552 bp, 13 predicted proteins | sample ColrivemetaGS741_FD_79112 | JGI IMG/M metagenome (GOLD analysis project Ga0102814, IMG submission 79112) | Estuarine microbial communities from the Columbia River estuary - Flood tide ETM metaG S.741 | ecosystem: Environmental > Aquatic > Marine > Intertidal zone > Estuary | place: USA... | reverse complement strand
AGGGATGTCCATTTGAAATACTTGAGTGTTTAGGTAATTCATATTTGATACAGACGTGTCCATTATTCTCTCCTAATTACACTACTATTTAGTCATAAAAAAAGGGGGGATAAAAATCCCCCCAAAGTTCCTGCATTATATGTTGCAGTTTTTTTTAGTTGATGTTTGTGATTTTGAACAAACGATAATACTGATTACCAGTTGCATGTGATTGCGCGGCAGTACTTGCATCGCGTGGTCCACCAGCAAATGGGTTAGCAACCATACCGTAACGGGTTTTGAAACCAATTTTTGGTTGGAATGTGTTCTCACCAACGGCGCGAACCATTTGCATTGGAACGTATGGGCAATAGAAGAGACCTGCATCATAAGCAGATGAACCTTTATAACCAACCATTGCAAAGTCGTGTGCGCCGGCAGCGTCAAAGTATGGGTCGATATATACTCTGAAACGTCCATTAAGAACACCTGCAAATGTTGAACCTGTATCATCAGAAACAATACCATTGTTATTCATTTGTGGTTCATATGAAAGCAATCCTGTCATCGCCATAGCAGAAGCAACATCAGCAGAACATACAATCAGATTACCTTTACCGCGGCGGGTTTGTTTGGCAATCACGTTTGCTTCACGTTCCATTTGCATCATCAGACCTTTGAATTTTTCAGCCTTCCAACGACCATCTGCATCAACGGCAAGATCGAATTGACCTTTATCTTCGGTTTGTGCTTGACAACCCAATTTTGCATTGTCATACAGTGTACGCAGAACTTCGCGGTTGATTTCTGCATTGATTTCTGTCGATAGAATTGTTGACAGTTCTGACTCTGCATCCAGACCGTGTACAGCCTTCAAGTCTTGCGACAATTCAGTTGTGTACTCTGCCTTGAGTGCGCGAGTTTTTGCAGTAACCGAAGTGCGTTCGATTGAGAAGGACATTTGATTAAAGTGACCATCAGCAGTAAACTGGTTTGCAGTACCTTGACCAAGTGCTTCACCATCAGCAGTTGAACCTGGCCCACCAGTTTTATAATCAGCTACAACTTCAGTCAATACGTCAGCAACAATAGTAGAACCAGCAAACGGGTCAGTACCAGTGTGGGTAACGCCACTTGAACTCGAATCACCAGAAAATCCGGTGTCTGCTTCATCATGCAGAGCTTCAGTACCTTGTGTTCCATAACGCGAACGCATTGCAAAGATCAAACCAGTTGGTCCGGTCATTGGTTGTACGCCAAGTACATCAAACGCCATCAGGTTTGGCATAGTCCGGCGAATCATAGAAATCATCACTGGGTCTGCATACTTGATTGCGCCAGTTCCACCAAGATCGGTATTTACTGGTGCCACGTTAGCAGGTGTTTCGTTGAGCATTGTTGAAGTTCCCAGAGCATTTTCTTTACGAACTGCCTGTTCTGTGTTTTCCAGAAGAATCGCAGTTACAGTTTTTCTATATGCGTCTGTAATCGGGGTTTGGTCTTCGTGATCGAGTACTGGAGCCCACTTCTCTTTGAGTCCTTGTACAAAATTTTCATTTAAATCGTGCATGTTTTTATCTCCTTAGTAGATTTTATATGTTATCAGTTATTATTTATAAAAATTTAATCTTTAGGTTTATTCAAGGCGTGTGCGTACACATCCATGATAGTCCTAGGCGATTGAACTTTATTTTCCTCTTGAACCACTGGCGAATCTTCTACCGAAGTTTCTAATGCACTTTCATCAAGAATACCGCTTTCAACGCTTGTCTCAGACGGAAAATAATTATCTTTAATCAATGTGATTTTTTTAGTCATATCATCAGTGTTATCGAATTCAACATTTTCACTCAAATTTCTAATTTTATCAACTTGGGTGTCTGTGAGTCCTTCAGTAACATTCATTAATACGATGTCTTTTTCCAATTCAACCAATCTTTTGTTCAGTTGAATATTCTTTTCAAATTGCTCATTCAACTCAGATTCTTTCGAATCGAGAGTTTCAAGAGCTTCACTATACAGGTCTAGTTTCTCTTCTGGGAGTTCGATATAGTTTTCTTCGAAAACACCTTTGATACCAGACATGAAATTTTCCATAATCTCCATTTTGAGACCTGCTTCAATTGCGAGTTTATTTTCTGTGATATATTCACTCGCAACATAAGAAAGGTACTCATCAACTTTTTCAGACAATTCTTGTCTAATTTCTACAACATGTGATTCGATGTCGCTTTCGTATGTTGAATAAATGTCTTCGATTTTTTCATTGACTTTATTAACTACAGCGGCTTCAAAAATTGTTTTAACTTGTTCTTGGTACTCTTCCGACAAATCTTGACCATTCAACATGGCATCAATGTCTTCTTGTACGTCAAGATCTTCTGAGGTAATCTGGTGATCGGATACTGATGTTTCAGTTTCAAGAATTTCTTCTAGATCTTCGTCGATTTCATCAGTTTCAATTTCTTCGTCCAAATCAGTTTCAACAGCCTCATCGTCATCAGAAGCTTCTTCTACTTCTTCTGATTCAGCGATTGATTCTACATCGTCAGAATCATCAATATCTGTATCTGTTGTTTCCACAATTTCTTCTTCGGAAATTGCTTCATCTTGTACAAGATCTGTATTTTCTAAATCTGTCATTTTTATGTCTCCTAGTGAGTTTAATTTATATTTATTTATAATATTTACAATTTCGACATGAAATCTTCGAAAAGATCAATTTTCAATTTCTCAGTCTCAATTCTTTTTTTATTATCTAAGGAATATTTATACTGAGAAACTTGACTCTCTTTCATAATTCCGTTATCCCATACCCATTCTTTACCTTCCATAATCCCGTTGACAAACGCATCTGGAGCACTTGGGTCTGCAACAATGTCTGCTGCGGTGGCAAGATAGAAGTCGTCTTGGACGATATTTTTACCGCCGGACTCTTTTACACTGCCCATACCTCTAGAAGAAACACCTAATGATGCACCTTCTTGAATAAGATTTTTAACAATTTTTCCATAAGGAGTCTCTGTCATAATCTTTGCTTTACCGACATAATTATTACCCTCTTTTTTAAGAGACTTAATCATGTGAGAGACTCTTTCTAAATTAATAGAAGGGCCTTCTGGATGTCCAAGTTCGCCAAATGCACGATTTTTCTGGACATATTTTTCGTTATATCTTTCGACTTCTTTATCCATTATTTCTGCTGGATATTCTCGGCCATTTCTATTTTTGATATTGGACTGTAGGAAAACGCCTTCAATGAAAAGTTCTTTTCCTTTAGATTCTACGATCAAATCTTCGAATACTTCAGTTATAAGTTTCATCTTGCAAATCCTGTTCTTTTAGCGTTAGACCTTCTTTGTTTCACGGCGGTCATTGCAGCCTTACCTTTTTTCTTTCTTGCACCTCTTTTATTGCGAATACTCATTTTTTTAAGTTCGCTAGGTGAAATTCTTTTTTCACGGCCAGTTTTTCTATCAAGAGTCCAACCTTTGCCCTTTTTAGAAGAAACTTTGACTCTTTGTCTTTTGCCGCCTCTAATTCGGTTTTTAACTACTACTGCTTCTTCAAGCTCTTCATCGTGAAATTCTGCAAATGATAACATTTTTAATTTCCTTTTTTTTAATCTTCCGAATCCAATAAGTCTTCGTCTTCTTCGACCTCTTCATCATCAAATTCTTCTTCATCGTCAAATACACCGTCTGATAGGTCTTTTTTATATGTATTTAGTAAGTCACTAATTTTACCGTTTATAGCACTTTCTATAGATCTTCCAGCATCAATCGAATTTCCCAATACTGCATTGTCTACAATATCCAAATATATGTCTTTATCGCTCATTTTATATTCCTTTTCATGTTCTATTTATATTACCGGCCGAAACCGCCGCCATCTTCGTCCTCATCTGGTTTGAATATAGGATCTTTCTTTTCAGCAGTAATTTCTTTTTTCATTGCGTTGACTTCATCTTCGGTAAACTTTAACAAATTTGTCATAATCCATTTATTTGAATAATATTTACCTACATAATCTGTCATATTAGACAGTAAATCAATTCTAAAACTAATCATTTCGGAATTTTTTATTTCTGCATAATAAGAATCTTGAGTGAAATCAAAAATTAATTTTTGGGAAATGTCGTCCCAATCATCTATAGAAATTATACCTTTCAATATGAGTTGTTTTTTCAACAAATCATAAAATAAATCATTGAATTGATTTCTAAGTCGTATAATAAATTTATTAAACTTCATTTCATCTCTTGAAATTTCTGTAGCCCTACCAAGTTGCATACCGGCATCTTGTTCTAACCTAGAAATGGGTACATTTAACGACTTGTATAATTTCTTTTGAAAGTATATAACATCGTCCATTTCGCCCAGATTTGATCCGCCTGGCAAAGTTTCAATCTCTGTACCCCTACCACCTTCACGGCGTGGAAACCAGAAATCTTCTAACATAGACATGTGCCGTCTATCGTCCTTTACTTCACCTGTGTTTGCATCATATGCGACTTTATTTTTATACTTATTCATAATATCGCCGATATACTGTTCAGCCTTGAGTTTCGGGAGGTTTCCGACATCAATATAAAATACTCTGCGCTCAGGTGCGCGTGTCCATCTGTATATCACGACAGAATCTTCTACCATTTTAAGTTGATTGAGGGCTTTTATTGCTTTGTGCAAATGTCCTATGCTGTGTTGTTTTCTGCTGTCTCTGAGACCAGAAGTTACATGCGAAATAGAATCTTTAGATATAGGAATACCAGACTGTTTGTCGGCAGTTCCCAATCCTTTTTCATTATATAGATAATATTCTTTGACATTTTTTACAAGAACATTTTTATTCTTATCTGTGCCTTTTTCGACTTGTTTTACTTTTTTGATAAGTCTGGGATCAATTTTTCTTAGTTCTTTGATACCATCTTTGGGTTTATTTTCATCAATTATGATATGATAAAATAATTTTCCATCTACATACCAACTTTTAAAAATATCATATCCCATTCGGGTAAAATTCAAAAGTCTTAATACATTATCAAATTCTTCTACAATTTTATTTTTTACGCCATCTGATAAATCTAAATTCTTAGTGCCCAATCGCACAGGACTTTTATCAGATTCGGTGACAATTGCTTCGGAGACAATATCATCTATAGCAATTTCAACTTCTGGATAAATTGACATGTCCCTATATCTATTTATTAGTTCTGCATCACTTTTAGCAGTACTTTCCATGTTTAACGATGTTGAATAAAAATTGCTAGAGACCGTCAAACCATCGTCATTCGTACTTTCAGCCGGTACGAATGACGTTAGTTGTTTCTTCTCTTCATTTGTTTTTAAGAGGGTAAACCCAAATAATTTAACTTCCATACTATATCCTGTTTTCTACTATTTATGTCGAATTATTGACGTTGTTTAACCAACAGCCTGCGAATCCATAACATCAACACTTGCGGCATTTTCCCACCAATCAAATGCAAAGGTAACAGTAAATTCTTCAATAGTATCATTTGTATCCCAACCAAGTTCTATTGTAGAAACTTCTGTTGGAAACAAACCTTCAAATCTGTATGTTGAAATGGGAGTTGCATTTTCCCCGCCGGCTTTACCATAATGATATACGGTTGCAGGCATTTTATAATCCGACAATCTAGTTCTGCCAGTATTTCCTACATGCGAATTGATAGATGCCATCCATTGTTCCATAGAATTCCGCAATGAAAAGTTTTCTTTGTTCATTACCGTGACTGTCCAAGTGTCAAAAGTTCTATTACCAGCAACTCTGATTTGTCTGCCAAAATATGGTACATCAATACTAGGTAAGGTCGAAGCAGGCAATTGAGTAGCCTTTACTTCAAAAGCACCCCCCGCCTCGACGGGAAGTAAACTTTGTGGTGTGTTAAGTTGTACCGAAAACAGATTTGGCCTTGCGCCACCATCTCGGAAACTTGATCTAAATGTATTTACATTAAATGTCATATGATTTCTCCTATATTTTTATTATTTATATCAAACACTACCAACAATTTCATCAAAACTTACACCTGTATTAACTGCAACAAAATTCAGTTGAATAAAGTTAATAGAACGAGCTGGTTGTATAAAGATATCACCGACAAATTGATTTGAATCAATGACTGCTTGTGTGTTGTTAGAACTATCTGCAACCACTTTAAAGTCATAGATACCACGTCTACCTTTGATTTCCCGCAAGAATGGTTCGATTAATGATGTAAACTGTGCGCGTGTAAATTCATCGTTGAATTCGAATAATGTAAATTTAGCGGCTGTTGCGATGGACTTTTCTAAGACAATAAACAATCTTCTAACATTTATTCTACTAAATGCGGAAGGTCTCATAGTGAAAGTTTTGTCTCCGAATAAGATAGTACCCTGCCCAGCAAAATTCACTACCGGATTGATTGCGTCTTTATACAATGCGTCCCTATCGGATTTGGTTTGTGTGTGTAAGGTTTTAACAACACCTCTATATACACCACGATTAAGCCCAGCCGGTGAGAACCAAGCATCCCTATCTAGTTCTGATTTTACCATCAACCCAGCAGTATCAGCATTGAACGGAACCCAACGGAATTTGTTGTTGTATTTGTCGGATACATATTTGAAATTGGAATCTGCAAAAGCATAATTACTTTTTCTGACTGTACGCATAAATGCGATAGTATTATCAGAATTGCCATCATTTTTATCCGCAAGAACATCACTATATCTTGGTGAAATACACGCAATACAATCTTTTCTTGCTTCACAAATGTCAATAATATGTCCGATAATCCCTGCGGCTGCAGCATCTGTACCATTTTCAGCACTTTCACCTTGCATCAAGAAACTTACATCGATATTTTCTGCATCGTTGAATAGATCATATCCGCCCTCATAATGAGTAGTAGCGGGCATAACTCCATCGTAACCATTGCCAAATGGTCTTGAAATATACTCTTCGGTTCCATCAACAGTAACACTTGGGGATTGTTGTAGTTTAGTAAAACCAGTTTTAGTAGGATTTAGAGATGTTCCATTAGTTACAATGTTTGCTCCCCAATCTTGTCCGGCCGGATGATTTAAACAGAAAACAAACTGCGATGTGTTATTAATTACATCAACATAATACAAAGACCGTCCATCAGATGATTTTCCGTTTCCTGCTTTTGACATATTTTCAATAGTTTCCACTACAACACCATTATTTACAACTACCAAACTAATACCTTGCGATACTGGTTCCGAGTTAGTTGGAACGACAGCATCTACATCAATAGTAGCATCGTCCGCTCTGGGAGTTCCACTCAGATTTCCGGCCACGCCGGGAATATCTGATAAGAAACTACTATAAGAAGATTCATCTACCAAATAAACATGTAAGGTATCGCCCCATGATCCAGCACTTCTTGCAGAAAATTCGTGTCCATTTGCATTAGCACCCGCAAAACCAAGATCTGTACCAAAAGAAATGTCATTCTTAATTAAAAGATTTGTTCCTTCAGTATTTCCAAATTCAAATGAATTTGCAAGTTTATTTTTGATGGTCGCCGTAATTGCCTGACCGGTAGTTACTGCTGTTGTAAATTCAATTCTTGAACCATTATCCAACAATTGATAGTTAGCAGAACCCGTACCTTGTGAAACAGCAGCACTATTTACTGTTACTTCTACAGTTTGGCCAGAGGTGATATCTACCACTGGATTGAGTGGAAATGATTTTCTTGCAGGGACAGTTACAACATTGAATTCGTTTACAACACTAAGATCCGTTTCTGTTGGCGTTTCGGGCGCATTACCATTTAAAAATGTAATCGTTGTACTATTAGACGTTACACTAAAATCATTAGTTGTCAAACTACCAGAAATACTTACCAAATTATTAGTTACAGCGTGAGCTCCTGGCGAAGCTGCGAGAGTAAACTTTGATCTTTTAGTGACACTTAGTTTAATTTCATCTTTACCGTTTGCATATGGTTTGATTGAAATATCTGCCGGAGCGGTTGCCGAAGCATGTACCCCTGCTGGATTTGCTACTGTACCATTTGGCATGTAAAATACTTTATTAATTGTAGTTGAAACAGGAATAGTTACCGCTGAACCGGCATTCTGTTCCCAAGCGACAATTTCAGTGTTTGTACTATCAGAAGTCAATGACTGAATATATGCAAGCGTACCATCTGCCAAAAGAATTGTATCACCGACAGAAAGCATAGAAGCATCTGCATCAGAAACCTTATCCTCAAGTGAGGTCGTGATTTCATATTTTGCAAATACATGTCCGTGTACTGTTCCAGTTCCACCATATGTCGAAGAATCTACTAGAGCTGCGGTTGCAAATCTAGTATATAATGGATATGTGAATCCAGAACCCATTGCTGTTGTAGTAACACCAGTAATAGTAGTGCCGGGATTTGTACCAACAGTAGAAAGTTTATAGTTGTCAGCTGCATCATGCGAATGTACATATACTGGTCCAGCATTACCGCTTGTAGAACCAATGGAGTCTGTCAATGATACGACATTATCTGTGCTATTCAAACTATATCTATCTGTTGGCAACAAACCACCAACTTGACCTACTTTACCGATAGTAATCGACAAATCATTTGCACTGAGGTTTCTCTGAACAACGTCTGTTGAGGCGACTGAACCAGCCGCAACAACTAGTGCAGCTGGAGTGGCGTTATTTAATCTAGGAAGTAAATACTGTTTCGTTGCTGCATCTGGCGTACTCGCTAGAAGATCTACACCAGCATGTAAGTTCAGAGTTGAAACGGCAGCATCTACAGTTTGGGCGAAACTTTGTGCGCTAGAACCTATAATAGTTGTCGCAGATTCGGCTGCGCCTGTGAAATTTTGAACACTTCCCGAATCAGAAGAACTTGCTGTGACTTTTCCTGCCAAGGAATTTCTTGCTCTATTTGCAACGGTTGCATTATTGTGGTCTACAACTCTAACAATTTTTATTGATGAACTATAAGACAGAAAGTTTGCTGCAGAAAACCAAGATCTATAATTTGTGTCATTTGGTTCACCGAAAACGGCGACCAACTCATCTTCGCTTGAAATTTCTACAATTTCACTTACCGGTCCTTTAGAGAACTGTCCAACAATACCACCAATACTGGTGGCGACTGCTGGCACGTTCGATGACGCATCGATTTCAGAAATGTTTACGCCGGGGCTTACTTGGAATGCCATCTTTTTAATCTCCTTTGATTTTTATTTAATAGTATTTTGTATTTATTTATAAAAACTACAAACTCACTTATTCTCAAAATCAGACAGTGTGGTCAATTGGATTAACTCTCCATAAATCCCCACTGTCATCTACAAAACTCTCATCGTCGAGCCCACTTGATATGAATCCAAATGGCAACATATCCTCTTCTAGATGTTTCATTCGTTCGTCATATATTTCTCTTCGAATGTCTACATCACACATGGATTTAAAATATGGGTCGGTCGTCATCCATGCAAATAATATTAAAGTATCCACAAGATCGTCATTCCTACCCCTTTCAGCTTCAAATTTTGGACCTTTTTGGACAAATGATGTCAATTCGTTTATTGTTTCATAATCACGAATATATAATTTATCTTCTTCAATTAAACTTTTTAAATTCATACAACCAATTTTTTTAGTTGCCTTTGTGGTTCTGATTCCTAAACTTTTATTTGAACCGCCGAACCCACCACTAATGCTCTGGCCCTTTCTATTATCGCTCGATATACTTATTAGATTTACATTTTCCAAATCGTGATACAATATGTCACTGACCTGTTGTCCCACATCATTTATTTCGATTAAAATTAATGCTTCGTTATATACATCTGACATTCTATTAATAACAGTTGGAAAAACCATAGGCGGTATTTCGTTAGATCTAAAAGTTACTACCTGTTTATACGGCGTTTCGGAGCAGTCAATTATAGAAAATGCTGAATAATCCATTCCTTTTCCTCTTGACACATCTACTGTCATAAAGTATATGTTATTCTTTTTGACCTTTTCGTATATTTTGAGAGACCCATTTTCTAATTTTTGTCTTGGAATTTTATATGGCATGTTTTTTAATTTTGTAAAATTTATCAGAGTATTCGTGCTGCCTAGAAATTCCGTATCAAACTCTTGTCGAAACTGTTCTGCGCTGGTATTCTTAATGGTCTCAGCTTTCCATTTTTCATCTCTGCCGGGCACTTCTGACCAATGCACTTCAATAGGAACATAAGAATTTCTACCTTCTTCTGCATCCACCCACAATTTGTAAAAGTGGTTCATACCTTGTGGTGTGGACACGATAATAACTTTTGTTGATTGTCCAGATGAAATAGTTGGATAAACTGAATTGAAAAATTCTTCTGCAAGTTCGATAGGAACAAACGCAAATTCGTCAAGAAACAAAATATTGAAAGATCCACCACGAATCGCAGAAGATGATGTCGCAGCCGCAATAATTCTAGAACCGTTTTCCAATTCTATATTACCTTTGTTCCAAACTTCAACACCCTGTTGTAACCATTTGGGAAGATGTTCATAGGCCATTTGCAATCGACCTAACAATTCTCTGGCAGTTGCAAGTTTGTTTGCAAGTAATGCGACCGAGACATCTTTGTTAAATAGAATGTAATGTAGAAAAAATGCAATACTGGTAATGGATTTTCCCGACTGTCTACCAATTTTACAAATAGTAAAACGATTATCATAAAAGTTTCGAACCATATTTTCTTGAAATGGATACATGTTAAAATTTACTAAACCCTGATCAAGATTGACAATTTTAACATATGTTTTTATAAAATGTATAGGATCTTCCATACATTTTACATATTCTTTTGCTTGTTCTTCTGTCCATTCAATTTGCACACCCGAACCTTTTAGATTTGGGTTATTATTATAAATTTCATTCATTCTCTATTTTTACCCTTTAACATTTCCAATAATGCATTGGTATCTCCGACAAAAACTGAATTATTATTGACTACTTTACTAGGGCCGCCTTTGGTAGTTTCTATTTTATTCATTTCGCCTTGTAATTTTGTCAAATCTCCAACTAAATCGGCAGTTGTTTTTAACATTTGTCCTACAACCTCATATGCTCTAGGATGTTCACTTTCCTTAGCAACCATTATCAAATGTTGTAAAGCTTCTTGCCCGTTATCGACAAGTCCATATAGAGTTTGTCTTCGAAATTCATAATCATCTGTAATATCTTCTGTTCTAGTTTCGATTTTTTCTGGATTGATTAATTCTTGTTTGGGCGATGATTCTACTTCAACCATATCATTTTCTATTTCAAAAAATTCGCCGAGCTTATCATTTAATCTTTTCTTGGTCATTATGTAATATCTCCAAAATCATCATCAAATGTTGTTATGAAATCAAAATTGTCAGATTCTAAAGCTGTTGAAGGATCTGTCGTATGTGTTACTTTCACAAATTGATCAGTAGTATTTAATTTTTTAGTGTTTGTGATTGCAGTCCTAATAAGTTTTTGATCTCTAGGTAAACCATATAAATATCCATTGAGAGTAAATCCCAAACTCCAAACCAACGATCTTCTGGACAAATAATCGCCGTCATATTCATCTTGATAGTCAACCGAATTTAAAGTAAGCGGAGTATCCCTAACAAATTCCATTTCTGCTACTTCTTTGATGGGTATCATAAATGTGGGAGTAAAATAAGGTAAGATTTGTTCTATAATTTGAGTAGCATCATCTGCATTTTTTGTCATAATGGATAATGTAAATGATATATCATATGGTACTGGTTGATATACTACATTTTTTTCGGAAGCTCCAGAACCAGTTGTAGCAACATTCTGTCTTGTAATTTTTCCAACTTTTGATAATTTTCTGTCAGAGGCGTACTGAAATCCAGAAATCTCGAATGCCATTCTAGGTAAAGTCATAGCAGCATTACCCTTTTCGTCCAACTTATTAATTCTGGACAAATATTTTTCGGTTGGGCCATATGCTAATGGGACATCTCTTGTATATACGACTGCTCCAGAAGAATTTGTTCTTTGTATTTGTACATCATTAAACATCGAACCAAAAGCAATCACATAATTTCTTATGGTACTTCTATAAAAATATGGATTTCCTAACATTAGTAATCCTCGCTAAATGGGTTATTTTGTGTAAAATCTATCACACTGTCTGTAACAGTAGTCGAAAGAGGCACAAGTCCATCATCTGCGACTGCATTATCAACAGTATCATCGGCAATAGCAGTATTTGTAAAGTTATCATCTATTTCTGAAACACCAGTATTAATTGTTTCGTGTGAATATACAAATAACTCAGATGTTAATTGAAAAACGTGCATTTTCCCCAGTTGAAAAAATGGTACTTCATCTTCAACAAATTTTATTTCAAATGCCTTATCAACCAATGGCAAATAAATCAAATCTCCAACCTTTGGCCTTTCTGTGCCTGTTTCTGTTAAAAATCTTGATTTTGAAACAGTCGTGATCAATTGATCGTTTACTTGCAATCCAAATTGACTCAACATTTCACCTTCGCCCTCAAATCCATCTACACTATCAATTTGCATTTCTATAGTATGAGTTGTAGTAAAAGATGACAAAGTATCTTCGTTGAATACAGTATCAACATTCACCAAGTTTCTTGGAATGTATATAAAATCTTGACCATGCATCTGTATAGATTCGACTACCAGATTTCCGATCAAATCTTGTTCTTGAGTATAAGTTGTGGTGTTTATATATGAGTTAGTTACCATTGTTATTAACCGATCATTATATCAACGGGCAATTCGTAGTTAAGAGACATTTGTTCTTCTAATACTTGAATCTCTTCCTTGGCCTCTTGTAGAATATTCGCACCGTTGAAAGTAATTCCGCCGGGTAGTTGTACGCCGTCAAATTTGCCCAAATTCTCGCCCCATTGTTTTTTGATTAGAGCTGTTGCATATCTTTTCAACCATCTATCATTCCACACATCGGTGTAAATATTGGGGTCAATTATTTTTGTCACTTCCATAATAACATATTCATCCACTTTTATGTCAAACCCCCAATCAACATCCATGAATAGTTTATTCATATGTCTTTGGTATCGAATTGGCACGGTGCCATGGATAATGGTATTTACCATTTGTAGGTGATCTTGAGTGACCTGATATGTCAACATTTCTGCACTTGACAGATTATATACATCGTTTAAAAATAATTGATACTTAACATCAAACATGTTTGTCGAAAAACTATTTTTTTGATATAGTGGAATTACCTGTTTGATTCCGATAATACTCTGGTCTGTCGTAATATAATTATTTGTAATATCGTCTACAGTCAATTTATAGGGAACGTATGTATCTTCGACTGCATCAAAATGATAGTCTTGATAATACTCTAAGGCATCGTCAATTCTATCTTCGATTTGATCGTCCGACACATTTATTTGTATTACGGGAGACCCTAGTTTTCTTTGACAATATGATTTAAACGATGTGCGAGATGTGATAGCAGGCATAACAGTCCTCTTTTATGACTATTTATAATTATAATTCCCCAAGAGTTACCAAACCCTTT
>Ga0102814_10002117_pt1 | contig 13590 bp, 13 predicted proteins | sample ColrivemetaGS741_FD_79112 | JGI IMG/M metagenome (GOLD analysis project Ga0102814, IMG submission 79112) | Estuarine microbial communities from the Columbia River estuary - Flood tide ETM metaG S.741 | ecosystem: Environmental > Aquatic > Marine > Intertidal zone > Estuary | place: USA... | reverse complement strand
GGATAGACGTACCAACAGAAACAATTGTAATTCCAATTACACGCTCGCTAACATTAAATTTTGTTGCCATACCAACCGCACCATCAATTAACAATTCTGAACCACCCCAAAGTGAAACACCGCCAATGACTAAAAATAAAACATTCTTATATAAAGGTAATTCCACATCGTCTTCAGGTAATTCGTCAACAACTGCTGGTTTTTGAAATCTTAATAAATAAATCAAAAACACAATTAACATTGAGAATAATATTATTCCTTCATTCCTTACCAGCACACCATCAAAAACTATAAATACATAAAGTAGAATTGAAGAAATTATCATAACCGGCCAATCAGTTTTATAAAAACTTTTTTCAACACTAATTGTTGAAATTAAAATAGTAATTGCCAGTACCAAACCTAAATTTGCAATATTTGAACCAATAACATTTCCTAAAGCAATATCTGCGTGACCATCTAAAGCCGACTTAATACTTACTATTAATTCTGGAGCAGAGGTTGCAAAAGAAACAACCGTCATACCAATAACAATTTTTGGTATTAATAAACGTAAAGAAAACCCTACAGCAGCTTTCAACAGCCAGTTTCCACCTAATATCAACAACACCAACCCTATTATTACAAACAATAAATTCATATAAGTTCTTTTTTGCAAATATAGTAGAATTAAAATCTTATTTATAAAGGGTATAAAATTGAGAAACTTAATATTTTGTTAAATAACTACTTTTATAGTTGAATAACTAAATTGATAGTTTATATTTGTTTCATAAATTTTAGAAATGGATAAGTTAACTAGTAAAGAAGAAGAAATAATGCAAGTTTTATGGGAGCTAAAAAAAGCTTTTGTAAAAGAAGTAGTTGCAGAATTACCAAAACCTAAACCTCATTACAACACTGTTTCAACAGTAATTAGAAAAATGGAAGATAAAGGTTTTGTAAAACACGAAGCATTTGGTAACACACACAGGTACTATCCTAACATTTCAAAAGAAGATTACAGAAAAAGATATTTTTCGAAAGCTATAAACAATTATTTTGAAAATTCATACAAAAATGTAGTATCCTTTTTTGCAAAAGAAGAAAAAATTAGTGTTGAAGAATTAAGAGAAATAATAAAGTTAATTGAAAACAAAGAAGAAAACTAATGGACTACTTAATAAAAGCTAGCGGATTGGTAATTCTTCTATTTTTATTTTACCAATTATTTTTAAAAAATGAAACGTTTTTTAAATCGATAAGATTCTATTTTTTAATTGGACTAATTATTGTAATCGCTTTACCTCTGCTTGAAATTCCTATTTATGTAGAATACGTTTCACAGCAATTAGATATTTCATATTTTGAAGTTATCAATTCTTCTGAAGTAAAAAGCTCAAGCATTGATTGGGTTCCATTTTTAGCAACAGTATACTCTATTGGCCTTATATTTTTTAGTTTGAAATTTTTAGTACAGTTAATTTCCTTAACCTATTTAATTATTTCTCATAAACCCAAAAAACAAGGAAATCATTTTTTTATTGAAACAAGTAAGGATATTTCGCCTTTTTCTTTTTTCAATTATATTGTATTTAACAACAAACAATTCAATTCAACCGAATTAGAGCAAATTATTAATCACGAAAAAGCACATGCCATACAATTGCACTCGCTTGATACTTTACTTGCTCACATTTTGGTAATCCTACTTTGGTTTAATCCATTTGTATGGCTATATAAAAAAGCAGTTCAACAAAATTTAGAATTTTTAGCGGACTCTTACGCTTTAAAATTAGCTGATAATGAGAATTTTTACCAACTAACACTTTTAAAAATATTTCAAAAAAACTATTGCACCGAAATAACAAATAACTTTTACAATTCTTTAATTAAAAAACGCATAACTATGTTACAAAAAAACCGATCTACAAACAAAAACCAATGGAAATATGCATTGTTAGTTCCATTATTAGCAGCTTTTGTTTTTGCTTTTAACACAACAACAATTGCTCAAGAAAAGAAATTAATTGAAATTGAGAACATTGATAAACTTGAAGTTAAATTACAGATAGATAAAGATTCTAAGCATGAAACTTTAAAAGAGGAAGCAGCTTTTTTTAAAAAGGAATTTGACGCAGATATTTCTTTTAAAGGCATAAAAAGGAATAATAAAAATGAAATCATTGCCATAAAAATATCTTCCAAACATAAATCAAATTCATCGGTTTTTATGAGAAAAAGTGATGAACCAATTTTGCCAATAATTATTTCTTATAGTACAGAAATTGATAAAATTAATATTGGTGATGCGATTGACCAAGAAGATGAAATCACTATCATTCATAAAAAGAATCATAACAAGCTTAAGAAGACCAAAAATATCTGGGACACTAAGAAAATGATTGATACTATTGTTGTGAAAGGAAATAAAATTAGTTGGGATAAAGATGATGATAATCATTTAGAAGTGGAAGTAATTGAAACTGACGATAACCAAGAAAATTATAAAGTTAAAGTTACTAGCGCTGTCTTTATTTCTGATGATGGTGAAAAAACAGAATTAATTATGGAAAATGATAACAATAAAACAATTAATGCGAGTGAACATGTATATATAATTAAGAGTGATGAAAAAGGAAAAAAGGATAAGGTTATAAAATCTCAAAAAGCAATTAAATTTAATTCATCTAAAGATCAACCGTTATACATCTTAGATAAAAAAGAAATTTCTGCGAAAGAAATGGAAAGTATAGATCCAAACAGTATTAAAGCAATAAATGTTTTAAAAAGTGAAGCTGCTATTGAAATATATGGAGAAAAGGGTAAAAATGGTGTTGTAGTAATTACACTAAAAGAATAATAAAGAGTAAGTTTTTAAACAATAGAAAAGAGGTTTTTTTATAAAAAATAATTGAATTGAATATTTTAACCACATTAAAGCATAAAAACCCCTTTACATTTGAGTAACATCTAAAATACACACTTTACTTACTTACAAAAATTATTAATATTCTAATATATGATTACAATTAATAATTTATTTGTAGCATAATAAATTAAAATCATCTTTTAATTTAAAAAAGAAAGTTAAATTGATAAAATGATTGTTTAATAGTTGGAAGATAATTAAATATTGAATTATCTTAATAAAACAATTAAATTATTAACCTAAATAACTACAATTATGATTACTTTTTTATACTAATTACCAAACAAGTTTTAACAATTGTTAACTTTTTTATAACAAAAGCAACTTAAAATTGCTTGAAAAAATCCTACAAGTTGTAGGATTCCTTTTATTGTGTAATTTTGTATTATGAAAAATCAATTATTCAAATTATTAGCCAAAATTAATAAGGTAATATTGCCTAGTTTTACAAAAAAAGGACTTGATATGGCTAAAGCAAAAAAATGGCAAATGGCAATTATTGGCTGGCGTTATTTTGTTACAAAAAATAGTTTGTAAATAATTAAAAAATAGTATATTTGCACCCGCAAAAAGGCCTCGTGGCGCAACTGAATAGCGCATCTGATTACGGCTCAGAAGGTTACAGGTTTGAATCCTGTCGAGGTCACAAAGTTAGATTAATTTCGTTAAGCAACTCACTAATTTACAGTGAGTTGCTTTTTTTTAATAAAACTTCAACTATTTTAACTATATTTTAAGTTTACCAAAAACTTAAACTTTAATAAGAGAATTGAAAATATTCATTACACATAATCTGGATAATTTTTAAAAAACTAAATTTTTTAAAAATTAAGAATTCCCAATTTTTAATAAATTAGCCATTCAAATTCTTCATTTTAAAATTGTAAACGTATATTTAACACTTAATAAAATCGCGTATTAAAAGAATTTTCAAATATTAATTCTATGTATAAAAACAAACAAAAACTTTTAGTTGCAGTTGATTGTATAATTTTCGGGTTTGATTCTGAACAAATAAAACTACTGCTATTTAAAAGGAAAGTGGAACCTTACAGTGGAAATTGGTCGTTGGTTGGAGCCTTTATTAACGAAAATTTAAGTTTAAATGAGGCCGCGCAAGAAATTTTATTTGAATATACTGGTTTAAAAGATATATATCTTGAGGAGTTACAAACATATAGTAAAGTTGATAGGGATCCTGGAGAAAGAGTTATTTCAGTTGCTTTTTTTAGCTTAATGAGAATTAATGAAATAGTTGAAGAGAGTGTTGAAAAATTTGATGCGCATTGGTTTAATCTTGATGAAATTCCAGAGCTTATTTTGGATCATAGAGAAATGGTTGATAATGCGATAACAAAATTGAGGCAAAAAGCACGTTACCAACCAATAGGTTTTGAATTACTCCCAACAAAATTCACTATCCCGCAATTGCAACTATTATATGAGTGTATATATAATAAAAAAATAGACGATAGAAATTTTAGGAAAAAAATATTCTCCTATGACATCCTCACTAAAACCAATTTAAAGGATAAATCAACCTCAAAAAAAGGTGCTTTCTTGTACAAATTCAACAAAAAAAAATTTAATAGTTTTATTGCTAAAGGTTACAATTTTGAGTTATAACTAAAACAAAATTTGAGATAAATTCTAATTATTAACTATATTAAACGTATATTTAACGTTTAATAATTATTAAATAGTCGTAAACCTATAGAAATTAACTGAATTATGAATTCGCATTTGGAAGACCATCCACACAGAAGGTTCAATATACTTACAGAAGAATGGGTATTAGTATCACCACACCGCACCAAAAGACCTTGGCAAGGAAAAACAGAATTCAGCGAAAAAGGACAACAAATTTCTTACGATTCTGAATGTTACCTTTGCCCTACTAATTCAAGAATTAGCGGTGTTAAAAATGATGATTATAAAAATACAAATGTTTTTACAAATGATTTTGGAGCACTTTTAAAAGATACTCCTTCTTTTAGTTACAAAAATGGACTTCTAAAAGCTGAGGGCGAAAGTGGTATTTGTAAAGTAATCTGTTTTTCACCAAACCATTCTTTAACTATTCCAGATATGGATATTCCTTCTTTGGTGAAAGTTGTTGAAACCTGGCAATCTGAATTCGAAAAGTTAGGAACAGATAGCAATATCAATTACGTCCAAATATTTGAGAATAAAGGAAATATAATGGGATGTAGCAACCCTCATCCTCACGGACAAATATGGGCACAAAAATCTGTTCCAACTGAAATTCTAAAAAAAACAACTTCTCAGAAGACCTTTTATAAAAAAGAAGGTGTTAGCTTATTACAAATATATATTGAGCAAGAATTAAAAGAAGGTACTAGAATTATTTCTGAAAATAACACATTTGTAACCCTTGTTCCGTTTTGGGCAGTTTGGCCTTATGAAGCTATGATTATTCCTAAAAGAAAAATGGCTAACATTAATGAGTTAACAACTGAAGAATGTGAAGATTTTGCTCAACAATTAAAAACATTAACCCAAAAATACGATAAGCTATTTAACACTTCGTTTCCATATTCTTCTGGAATTCACCAAGCTCCAACAGATGGAAAATCTTACAAAGAATGGCATTGGCATATGAGCTTTTACCCTCCTTTGCTTAGGTCTGCAACTGTAAAGAAATTTATGGTAGGCTACGAAATGTTTGCAATGCCTCAGAGAGATGTAACAGCTGAATTTGCTGCTCAACAATTAAAATCATTATAACTAAAACAATTGCTTTTCAGTTAAAAAATAAATTATGAAAAAACTAAATTTTACAAATAAAGAATCCGATTTAATAATAAACTCTCCAGGTAGAATTAATATTATTGGTGAACATACAGATTATAATAACGGCTTTGTTTTACCAACAGCTATTGATAAAAAAATTGAATTTAAATTTAAAAAAAATAATACTCCTTCAACTTGTAATGTTTTTAGTGTAAACTTTAATACTAGCTTTTCATTTGATTTAAACAATGTTAAACCTAGCAAACAACAATGGGAAAATTATATTTTAGGAGTTATTTATGAAATTCAACAAATTTCAGATAAACTTGAAGGATTTGATTGCATTCTTACAAGTGATATTCCAGTTGGCTCTGGAATTAGTTCATCAGCCGCTTTAGAGTGTGGATTGGCTTTCGGATTAAATGAGCTGTTTAAACTAAATCTATCAAAAATATCTTTGGTTGAAATTGGACAAAGAGCTGAACATAATTATGTTGGAACAAAGTGTGGAATTATGGATCAATTTGCCTCGGTAATGAGTAAAGAAAGTCATGTAATTTTATTAGACTGCCAATCATTAGATTATGAGTACATTCCCATCCAAATAAAACCATATAAAATTGTACTATTAAACACTAATGTTTCCCATAATTTGGCTGATGGTGAGTATAATAAAAGAAGAAAAACATGTGAACAAGCTGTAGCAATTATTCAAAGAAAATATCCCGATGTAAAATCGCTACGTGATGTAACTTCAGAAATGTTGGCTGAATATGAAAATAAATTTACTGAAGAAATGTTTAATAGATGTAGTTATGTTATTGAAGAAAAAACACGGGTTCTAGATACTGTAGAAGCATTAAAAAACAATCAACTTAAAGTAATGGGTGAAAATATGTATAAAACTCATTCAGGATTACAAAATTTATATGAAGTGAGCTGTCCTGAATTAGATTATTTAGTAGACTTTTCAAAGAATTTTAATGAAGTTATTGGATCCAGAATGATGGGGGGAGGCTTTGGTGGCTGTACAATTAATATTGTACATGAAAATACTGTTAAAAATTTTACAGCTGCAGCTTCAGAAGCCTATTTTAAAAAATTTAATATTAATTTAACTGCATTTGAAGCTAATCCAAGCAAAGGAACTTCAATAAAAAACAACTAAAATAATCTGTTAGGCTGCAACGCGTATTTTTAAAAACTTTTTTACACTTTAAAAAGTTAAAAAAAATCAATTATTTTCATCAGATATGATAAAAGTCATAGAATATACTTACAATTAACTATATTTTTGTTTTATATTTCATTACTTACTTGAAATAAGTAATGTTTTTGATTTTTTTAGTTAGTAGTAAAAAAAAAAGAGAATTTGGCTTTCAAATTCTCTTTTTTTGCGTTTATAAATTATGAAATTAATTTAGTAAATATTACTATTTACAACGTAACTACAGAATTTTCTTCTGCACCTAAACCACTATTTACATATTTATCCGCACTTTCGTCGTTCACCCACTTTTCTCCATCCAATAAATATTTAAATTGGAATTCATTTTCAGTAGGTAAGTCAATCGTTACTTTAAACGATCCATTCTTTAACTTTTTCATCATAATTGGCTCAGCAGTGTTCCAATTATTGAATTCTCCCAACAAATCAACTTTTTCAGCACCTAAAGCAGCTTCTTTTTCCATTAGAAAAGTTACTTTACAAACTGGCTTACTCTTTAAAAATTGTTTCTTTAAACTCATAATAATTTTAATTAATATTATATAACAAATTTAACCCATTTATATATAGCGTTTTACAACACTCTTTTCATATTTATATACTATTTTACCCCAACTACGCTTGATTTAACTTTAAGGTTAATTGTAGACAATTTATACTATGTTTTTCACATCTCGTTACCAAATTAAAATGAAAATATTTTCAATTTTAAATTTTCTAATATTTTATTTATTTCCTAAATTACTCTAGGGTTTTTTAATATATTCTTATTAAAGTCCTTAAATTTGATAATGAAAAAATATTTTTTATAAAAAAATGACTTAAATCATCGTTTTATCAATTAAAAATGAAAAACTTTACAATACAAATGAAACTGAATTAGTCATTCAAGTTAAAACAACTATTATGGAGAACTCATTTAATGTAAAAATTAATGATTCTTTTGAATTCATTTTAAAAGAATCTGACACCGAAAAATTAGATACAATTAAGCTATCAAAAAGAAAATTTCACGTAATTAGTAAAAATAAATCTATCATAATTCAACTTGAAAAATCTGATTTCAATAGCAAGACATACAATATTAAGGTAAATTCAAACAGTTATTGTGTGAAAATTGATAACAAATTAGATATTCTTATAAAAGAAATGGGCTTTTCAACTGGGAATACTAAAAAAACAAATGATATTAAAGCTCCAATGCCAGGCCTAATTTTAAGTGTAAATGTTAAAGAAGGTCAAGAAGTTTTAAAAGGTGATACCCTATTAATTTTGGAAGCTATGAAGATGGAAAATTCTATTGGAGCTCCAAAAGATGGTTATATAAAAACTATCAATATTAAAAAAGGTGGTACCGTTGAAAAAGGAGAACTAATGATTGAAATGGCTTAAAAATTATATTATGAAAAAAATATTAATTGCAAATAGAGGAGAGATTGCCATACGAGTTATGAAAACAGCTCGAAAAATGGGGATTAAAACAGTAGCTGTATATTCTGAAGCAGATAGAAATGCTCCACACGTAAGGTTGGCGGATGAATCAGTTTGTATTGGTGAAGCTTCCTCAAACAAGTCATATTTAAGAGGTGATAAAATAATTCAAGAAGCTTTAAAATTGAATGTAGATGGAATTCATCCTGGATATGGATTTTTAAGTGAAAATGCGAGTTTTGCAGAATTATGCGAAAAAAATAATATCATTTTTATAGGGCCAAAATCTAAATCCATTAAAATGATGGGTGACAAATTAGCTGCTAAAGAGGCAGTTAAAGATTACAACATCCCGATGGTTCCAGGAGTAGACAGGGCTGTAACTAACCCAAATGAAGCCGCCGAAATTGCAAGCCAAATAGGCTTCCCTATTTTAATTAAAGCTGCAGCTGGAGGAGGAGGAAAAGGAATGAGAATTGTGGAAAAAGAAACAGCTGTTAAAGAACAAATGGAACGTGCCATTAGTGAAGCAACTTCAGCATTTGGAGATGGGGCTGTTTTTATTGAAAAATACATAACATCTCCTCGCCATATTGAAATTCAAGTGTTAGCTGATAGTCATGGAAATGTACTTCACTTTTTTGAAAGAGAATGCAGCGTACAACGTCGTCACCAAAAAGTAGTTGAAGAAGCTCCTTCCTCCATTTTAACATGTGAGCTCAGAGAACAAATGGGACAAGCTGCAATTAAAGTAGCACAATCTTGTGATTATTTAGGTGCAGGAACTGTTGAATTTTTAGTAGATAACAAATTAAATTTCTATTTCTTAGAAATGAATACAAGGTTACAAGTTGAACATCCTGTAACAGAACTTATTTCAGGAATAGATTTGGTTGAGCAGCAAATTAAAATTGCACGAGGTGAAGCTATTACAATAAAACAAGAAGACCTTAAAATAAATGGTCACGCTATAGAATTAAGGGTTTATGCAGAAGATTCAATGAACGACTTTCTACCAAGTATTGGAACCTTAAATACTTATAAAATTCCTGTTGGTACAGGTATTAGAGTAGATGACGGTTTTGAAGAAGGAATGGCTATTCCAATATACTATGATCCTATGTTATCCAAATTAATAACTTACGGAAAAACGCGTGAAGAAGCAATTCAACTAATGATTGAGGCCATAAATAATTATAAAGTTGAAGGCGTTTTAACAACACTACCTTTTGGAAAATTTGTGTGTGAACACGAAGCTTTTAGATCTGGTAATTTCGATACGCATTTTGTTAAAAACTATTATACACTTGAAAAACTTAAGGTGGCAACAGAAGAAGAAGCAAAATTAGCAGCCTTAATTGGGCTAAAAATTTATATTGAAGACCAAAAACAGCTTAGAATACCTGCTAAATAACCACTTATAATTATTTGATATCATGGAAACAAAAATGGAAACAAAAATTGAAAAATTAGATAAAAGGCTTGAATTAGCTTATTTAGGAGGTGGTGAAGAACGAATTAATAAACAACATGCAAAGAAAAAATTAACAGCACGTGAACGTATTGCATATTTATTAGACGAAGGATCTTTTGAAGAAATGGGTGTTTTAGTAACACACAGAACAACCGATTTTGGTATGGAAAATCAAATCTTTTTTGGAGATGGTGTTGTAACCGGTTACGGTACAATTGAAGGAAGATTGGTATATGTTTTTGCGCAAGATTTCACTGTTTTTGGAGGGGCTTTATCTGAAACTCACGCTGAAAAAATATGCAAAATAATGGATCAGGCTGTTAAAGTTGGGGCACCTTGTATTGGTTTAAATGATTCTGGTGGTGCACGTATTCAAGAAGGTGTTATATCATTAGGTGGTTATGCAGATATTTTTCACAGAAATGTGCAATCTTCAGGAGTAATACCTCAACTTTCTGCAATTATGGGACCTTGCGCTGGTGGAGCCGTTTATTCACCTGCAATGACCGATTTCACAATTATGGTAGAAGATACCAGTTATATGTTTGTTACAGGACCTAATGTTGTAAAAACGGTAACAAATGAAGAAGTTACTGCAGAGGAATTAGGTGGTGCCAGTACACACTCAACAAAATCTGGAGTAGCACATTTAACTGCTGCAAACGACATTCAATGCTTGGATGATATAAAAAAATTATTGAGCTATATCCCCCAAAATAATAAAGAAACTACTAAAAAAATTCCTTTTGAATTAGGCGAAGAATTAAGACCTCATCTAATAGGTTTAATTCCGGAAGATGCACATAAACCTTATGATATGCATGATGTTATTAAAGGGGTTATTGATGATAATTCTTTTTTTGAGATTCAAAAAGATTATGCTGAAAATATTATAGTTGGTTTTGCTAGGTTAGCTGGAAGAAGTATTGGTATTGTTGCCAATCAACCTATGCAATTAGCTGGATGCTTAGACACAAATAGTTCAATAAAAGCAGCACGTTTTACACGTTTCTGCGATTGCTTCAACATCCCTTTATTAGTACTAGTTGATGTACCTGGTTTTTTACCGGGAACAGATCAGGAATGGAATGGGATAATTAAAAATGGAGCAAAATTATTGTATGCTCTAAGCGAAGCAACAGTTCCTAAAATAACTGTAATTACTCGTAAAGCTTATGGTGGAGCTTATGATGTTATGAATTCTAAACATATTGGTGCAGATATGAATTTTGCTTGGCCTACTGCTGAAATTGCTGTAATGGGTGCCAAAGGTGCTGCTGAAATCATTTTTAAAAATGAAATTAAAACAGCTAAAAATCCTGAAGAAAAGTGGAAAGAAAAAGAAGCAGAATACGCTTTTAAATTTGCTGACCCGTACAGAGCTGCCAGACGTGGTTTTATTGATGAAGTAATTTATCCTAAAAATACTCGAAGAAAGTTAATTAAAGCTTTTCAAATGTTAGAAAGCAAAGAAATAAATACGCCTAAAAGAAAACACGGAAATATCCCTTTATAGTGATTATTTAAGAATAAAAATCCCGATTTAATCGGGATTTTTTGTAAGTATTATTTTAAAATATCGTCTAAATCAACAAGAGTTATATCTTTTTCGTTTTTAATTAGTAATGTTCTTTTTGGTTAAGTAACTCTTTGGAAAAGTCGGTATTTATTTATCGACTTTTTTAAACTATTTCAGCAGACAATCCTTTATTTAACAATTTAGAACAACGTGGCTTTAAATCCTTATATTCACCTGTTTTTACGGTACATTTCCCTTTATAATGCACTAAAATAGTACATTGTTCAGCTTGTTCTAAAGTATGTTCACAAACTTCAATCAAAGAATCAATAACAAAATCAAATGTATTTACATCATCATTAAACAGCACAATCTCAAATTGATTTGTTTCCTCTTCTAAAGTTTCAACTTCTTCCTGTATTTTTCTTTCAGTACTCATTTTGCTAAAATAAAAAATTATTTTTTATACTTCAATGCTACCCAATTATTTCGCTCAATAATCTTATCAATTTTAAAATCATATTTAGAAACTGCAGCATCAATTATTGGAATATCTTCTTGGTAAAAACCACTAAATAAAATTACACCATCGTCATTTAAACAATTCATATACGATTCCATATCATTCAACAAAATATTTCTATTAATATTTGCTATAATTACATCGTATTTTTTGTTTAATAATAAAGTTGCATCTCCTTCAAAAACTGAAATATGTCTGCAATTATTGCGTTCAACATTTTCAATTGAGTTTAAATAACACCAATTATCAATATCAATTGCATCAATAGGCATTGCTCCTTTCATTTCAGCAAATATTGCTAAAATTCCAGTTCCACAACCCATATCTAACACCTTTTTATTTGATAAATCCAACTCCAATAAATGCTGCACCATCATATGTGTAGTTTCGTGATGTCCAGTACCAAAACTCATTTTTGGCTCAATAACAATATCATATTTTAAATGTGGATTTTCGTGAAATGGAGCTCTAATGCTTACCATATCATCAACCTGAATTGGGTTGAAATTCTTCTCCCATTCACTATTCCAATTAGTTTGCTCAATCACCTCTTCAACATAAGAAATTTTAAACTCATCTGAACTCAAAATCTGAATCTCATTTAAAATCTCCTTATTCCAATCACCTTCTTGAATATAAGCTGTTACACCATCTTCATTTTCAACAAAACTTTCAAAACCTGCATAACCCAATTGTGCAATTAAAATTTCAGTTCCTGGCTCTAATGGGGAAACTTTAAAAGTATAACCAATATAATTTATCATAAATATGTTATTTCTAAATGCAAAAATACGGTTTCCTTTCAAATTGAAAGAAAACCGTACCTTAATAGTATTGTAATTTTATTTTTTTAGAATGATTTCACTAAAGAAATAAAACTATCCGCTTTTAAAGCAGCACCACCAATTAAACCACCATCAACATCTTCTTTAGAAAATATTTCTTTCGCATTTCCAGGATTTACACTTCCACCGTACAAAATTGATACGTTTTTAGCAACTTCAGCATTGTATTTTTCAGCAACAATTTTTCTAATAAAAGCATGCATTTCTTGTGCTTGTTCTGGTGAAGCAGTTTCCCCAGTTCCTATAGCCCAAACTGGCTCATACGCTAATACAATATTTTTCCAAGCAGCAGCATCTAAATGAAATAATCCGTTTTTAATTTGACTTTCAACTACTTTAAAATGATTTCCTGCTTTTCTATCTTCCAAAACTTCACCAAAACAGAAAATAACTTCCATTTTATTTGCTAAGGCAGCATCCACTTTTTTAGCTAAAATTGCATCTGTTTCACCAAAATATTCTCTGCGTTCTGAGTGTCCCAAAATAACTATTTCTACTCCAACAGATTTCAACATCTCTGCTGAAACTTCCCCGGTAAAAGCACCACTTTTTTCAAAATGCATATTTTGAGCAGCTACTTCCACTTTAGTTCCTTTTGCCTTATCTGCAACTTTAACTAAACTTACAAACGTAGGAGCTACAATTACTCTTGTTTTTTTAAGAGATTCTTTCTTAAGTCCTTTTGCAATTTTTTTAACTAACGATTTAGATGCTTCCAAATCATTATTCATTTTCCAGTTTCCTGCAACTATTTGTTTTCTCATTATTTTATATTTTACTTAATATTGATCATTTTAATCTTACAAATTTACACTTTTAAGATGAAAAAAAGGCTGAAAATAAAGACTGTTTCCGCAATCGTTTTCGATTGATTTTCAACTAAAAAGCATTATTTTAATCGAATT
>Ga0102814_10002103_pt1 | contig 13658 bp, 8 predicted proteins | sample ColrivemetaGS741_FD_79112 | JGI IMG/M metagenome (GOLD analysis project Ga0102814, IMG submission 79112) | Estuarine microbial communities from the Columbia River estuary - Flood tide ETM metaG S.741 | ecosystem: Environmental > Aquatic > Marine > Intertidal zone > Estuary | place: USA: Columbia... | reverse complement strand
TAAACCTGAATACCAGATACCTGTCGGATCTTCCCCAGTTAATAAATCAAATAAATTATAACTTGCTGGAGCTAAACCTTGACAAAACGCTATCGGACCATTATCTGTTCCCGATTCTGGTGCTGGTTCAACTGTTATCGTTATAATTTCGGTATCTGAACAAGAACCATTATCAATTGTATAATTATATGAATAAGGACTTCCTGCCACATTCAGACTATTTAAATCTAAAGTATTAGAAACCGTTGCATTACTAGCATCTCTCCAAGTCCCTAAATTATTGTCCTGTGAACCATCTAATGCATCAAATAAATTAAAAGGTGAATTTCCAGCCAATTCATTTTCGCAAAAAGTTTTATTATCGGCAATTCCAGCATTCGGATTTTTTAATACAACTACTTGAACGGTTGTAGATTGCTCTGGACATGGATTTGGCGATACATTTTGAGTATAAGTAAAATTATATGTATTCGGTGAATAACCTGATAAATCTATTGGAGAAGTAACAATAGTCCCTGAACTTGTAAGCCCTTGTGTCCACTGTCCATTAGGGTCTTCATTATCTAATAAAGTTGATAAATCGAACGCAACTGGTAAATCTACAACACAAAACGTTGCAGGACTAGCTGCAGAAACTGTTCCAGAGCTATATACTTGATTAACCTGAATTGAAACCGTTGTAACACCATCTGGACAAACACCTGTACTTGGAACTGTATATGTAAACACATAATTCCCCGCGGTAGTTAATGTTGAAATGTTTACTGTTCCTAGGTGACCGCCAGAAGTTACTAATGGTCCCGACCAAGATCCTGTTGTAACTTTAGGAGCTCCTAATTCACCAAACAAATTAAAATCACTTGCTGGCAAACCATCGTTACAATACTCTAAAGAACCTGGAGTTCCAGGGTCAACGGGCGTATCAATATTTACTGTTACAGGAATTGCATTACTAACGCATCCATTATCTACTTGTATATAATAGGTGTTACCATCGATTAAAGGTGTTGATAAATCTAAATTACCTGAAGTTGGGACTCCGTTCATATCAATACTACTATACCAATAGTAATTCGCAAACCCAGTTCCTGGATTCAAACTTCCAACTGTTGGATTAGTATCGGCACAAAACATTTGTGGATTCGAAGGCGTTGGATCTGGCGGTGAAACAAACACTGCCGTTTTGGCTAACTCTATTTGACTTGAGCAACCGGTAGCATTAGCCCCATTATAAAAAACGATATAATAAGTCTTAAATCCATTTGGAATAACAGTAATAGGAATTGCTTGGCTAGTTAAAGCCAAATCATTATAAACTACAACCGACCCACCTGATGGTATATATGCCAGAAGCACATCATTAATATAGGTTTGAATCGTAGCATTTTCATTACTACAATAAACTTTATCTATATTTTGTCCCGTTGGGTTAATTTGAAAATCTATATCAACAAATGGTCTAGTGGTACAGCTTCCCGCACTATTATCGGCGTAATACCTTCGTTCAGTCACTAGCTGTCCAGAACTGAGAGGCGTTCCTCCTGTGCTAGTTGTATACCAAACAATACCGCCACCTGTATTAGTTGCATAAGTATTTAAGTCTGAAACTTTAAATCCTGAGGCGTTACATATCGCAGTGGGATTAGAAACAGCTATGGTAGGGCATTGAGCAAAACTCGAATATGCACTCCATAAAAAAACAAAAACAAAGGATGCTATTTTAATCGCATTCTTAAAAAAGGGTTTTGTTATCATAATTGAAATATTTTAGATTCAGGTTAATAATAGCTTGTTAAAACTGAATAAATTCATTAACAGAATTAATCTTACAATTTTTAACACGGTGCAATTTAACTGATTTTTTTGTATTTCAACGATTTATTTGATATATTTTTACATTTAATCGAAATAATATGCTTTTAAACGTAAAAACCCACCTTTTCAAGGTGGGTTTTTACTACAAAAGATGTTATGTTTTTAATGCTGAAGTTCTTCTTCGCCTTCTTTTAATGGAATATTTTGTGGCACAAAATCTACATCATGCCCTGGTTTACTGTAGTCGTATGCCCAACGATGTACATGGGGAATTTCTCCTGGCCAGTTACCATGTATATGTTCTACGGGAGCTGTCCATTCTAATGTAGTAGATCTCCAAGGATTTTGTATTGCCTTTTTACCATAAAACATACTACTAAAGAAATTATACAGATATACAATTTGTACAATACCTCCAATCAAAGCAAAAATGGTAATAATTACGTTTACATTCGCCAAATCATCAAACAATGGGAAATTAGAGTTTGTATAATAACGACGTGGTAAACCTGCCATTCCAATAAAATGCATTGGGAAGAATACACCGTATGCACAAACAGCCGTTACCCAGAAATGTATATATCCTAAATTTTTATTTAACATACGTCCGAACATTTTAGGATACCAATGGTAAATTCCAGCAAACATTCCGTAAAGTGCAGAAATACCCATTACTAAATGGAAATGCGCTACAACAAAATATGTATCATGTACATTAATATCTAAAGCACTATCTCCAAGTATTATACCTGTTAAACCTCCGGTTATAAAAGTGGATACAAATCCAATAGAAAATAACATCGCAGGATTCAATTGTAAGTTCCCTTTCCAGAGTGTTGTAATCCAGTTAAACGCTTTCACAGCCGATGGAATTGCAATTAATAAGGTAGTAAAGGTAAATACTGACCCTAAAAATGGATTCATTCCAGAAATAAACATATGGTGACCCCAAACAATGGTTGATAAAAAGGCGATAGCTAAAATAGAAGCAATCATAGCACGGTAACCAAAAATTGGTTTACGCGAACTTGATGCCATAATTTCAGAAACCAGTCCCATTGCAGGTAATATTACTATATAAACTTCAGGATGTCCTAAAAACCAAAATAAATGCTCGAATAATACAGGTGAACCACCTTGATAGTGTAATACTTCACCTTGTATAAAAATATCTGATAAGAAGAATGACGTTCCAAAACTTCTATCCATTATTAATAATAATGCTGCAGATAATAATACCGGGAATGAAATAACCCCAATTACTGCAGTAATAAAAAATGCCCAAATAGTTAATGGAAGTCTAGTCATAGACATTCCTTTAGTACGTAAGTTAATTACTGTTACAATATAGTTTAGCGACCCCATTAAAGATGATGCTATAAATATAGCCATGGAAACTAACCATAAGGTCATACCCATTCCTGATCCTCCTTGAGCCATTGGCAATGCACTTAATGGCGGATAGATAGTCCATCCAGCTGCAGCAGGACCTGCTTCAACAAATAATGAAAGCACCATGATTATACTTGACAAGAAGAATAACCAATAAGAAATCATATTTAAGAAACCCGATGCCATATCGCGCGCACCAATTTGCAATGGAATTAGCAGGTTACTAAACGTACCACTTAACCCAGCTGTAAGTACAAAGAATACCATAATAGTACCATGTATTGTAACCAACGCCAAATAAATATCTGCATCCATAACACCATCTGGTGCCCATTTTCCTAATAATGCTTCAAATAATAAATTAGGTTCCTCTGGCCATGCGATTTGCATACGAAACATCATTGACATAATTACACCAATAACGCCCATAATTGTACCAGTAACAAGGTACTGCTTAGCAATCATTTTATGGTCTTGACTAAATATATATTTAGTTACAAACGTTTCTTTGTGATGATGTCCGTGGTCGTCGTGTTCGTCGTGAGCGTGAGTATCTTCGTGTGCTGACATAATCTTATATCGTATTTATCTTTTTAAATTAGTTAACTAGAGAGTTTTTAAATTCCTTTTGATCTTTCATCCAAGCATCATATTCCTCTTGAGATTCCACTACTATTTTCATCTGCATGTTATAATGCGATTTACCACATATTTTATTACATAACAGCAAATAATTAAATTCGTAAGACTCTAAAGCTTCGCCTCCCTTTGCGATTAACTTATTACTTTTATCTAGTCTAATTTTATTAATATTTGAAACTTTTTCAATCATTTCTGGAGTTAGTCTCATGTCTGCAGTAGTAACTGTAGGCGTAAAACCAAATTGTGTTATCATTCCTGGAACACAGTTCATTTGCGCTCTAAAGTGAGGCATATATGCAGAATGCAGTACGTCTTGAGAACGCATTTTAAATAAGACTGGCCGTCCAACAGGTAAGTGCAACTCTGTTGTTATAACATCATCCTGAGCATTAGGATCAGCTTCATCTAAACCTAAAATGTTCGCTCTATCAATATCAATTAAACGTACATTGGCTTTTCCGAGTGTATTATCGGCTCCACCATATCTAGCCTTCCAGTTAAACTGTTGTGCATATAATTCAACTATTAATGGATCGTCGCTTTCATCAACACCCATAATATTAATCCAAGTATTTAAACCATAAATAATTAAACCTGCCAAAACAATTACCGGAATGATAGTCCAGATGGCCTCAAGTTTGTTATTATCAGCAAAAAATAATGCTTTTTTTCCTTTTTCACCTTTGTATTTAAAGGCGAAATAATGCAATAGAAATTGTGTAATAGTTTGCGTGATAAAAATAATGATCATAGATATGATCATCAAATTATCAATAGTCGGTCCATGCTCAGAAGCAGAATTTGACATCAGGGGTAAATCGCCCCATTTCACAAAACATACTATGGTAATGATATAAATGAAAGCTAAAAAGCCCATCATTAAATATCCATTCATTCTATTATCCTTGTCGCTGGCAACTTGAGAATTTTCATTTTTAGCCTGAGCTAAATCAAAAATCTTAACCATTTGCCAAATGGCAACTAAAATAAATACTAAAACTATAATTGTTAATAAAGCAGTCATTGTTGTCGTTCGTCTTTATTTATTTCTTAATTAATAATGAAATTCTTCACTTTCTTGTCTAAAAGGGTATCTTTTTACTAGTAATGGTGCTTTTGTTAAAGCCGTAAATACTACAAATATGAATAGTCCAGCAAATAATAATATAGAGCTAATTTCTGGTATACCAATAAACCATCTGTCTCCTACGGTTGCTGGCATAATCATAACAAATATATCTATGTAATGCCCAAATAATATTACCAGACCAGCCATAACTACAAACCAAGGGATACGTTTATAATCAGCATTCATTAACATTAAAATTGGAAAAACAAAGTTCATAACGACCATACCTAAGAATGGTAATTTATAATCACCAAAACGCGTTATAAAATAGGTTACCTCTTCTGGGATATTTGAATACCATATAAGCATGAATTGTGAGAACCATAAATACGTCCAGAAAATACTGAATGCAAACATGAATTTAGCAACATCATGCAAATGGTTTTCGTTCACAAACTCTAAATAGTTTCTTGATTTTAAGTAAATGGTAACTAAAGCGATTACTGTAATACCACTTACAAACATACTAGCAAAAACATACCATCCAAACAATGTGGAAAACCAATGAGGATCAACACTCATAATCCAATCCCATGACATCATAGATTCTGTATAAATAAAGAATACTAAGAAAGCCGCAGAGATTCGGAAAGACTTTTTAAAGTTACTAGAATCTTCAGCTGTATCTTGAGCAATCGAAAATTTACGAGAAAAATAACGGTACAAACTCCAACCGGTAATAAATATTAAACCACGAATTACAAACCAAGGTGTATTTAAAAATGATGATTTTCCTTGAATTAATTTATCATGCGCAACTACTTCCGGATCCATCCAAACAAATAAATTATAATGACCTATTGTTCCCGATGCTACAGCAATTCCAACAACAATTAATGCTCCTGGTAATACATAAGCGGTAATTCCTTCCATGACTCTAAATAATACGGGAGACCATCCTGCCTGAGACGCAATTTGAATAGCATAAAATGCTAAAACACCTAAAGCTATCATCATAAAGAAAAAAGCTGCCACATATAATGCAGACCACGGTCTGTTTGCTATTTGATGTTGAACATGTTTTGCATGCTCGTCTCCATGATGTGCTTCTTCAGCATGTTCGCTATTAGAATCAGCAACAGCATGAGTAGCTTCCTCTGAATGTCCACCACCATGTGCAGAAGCTTCTTCAGTAAGTAATGTTTTTACTTCATCTAAAGATTTATGAGCTGTCATAAAACCATATCCAACACCTAATGCTCCTAAAATCATTAGAATGAAAGAAAATGTCTTTAATTTATTTGAAAATGTATACATATCTATATAATAATCTTATCAGTCTTATTTTTCTAATTGAGCCTTTAATTCTAAAACATACGACACTACTTGCCAACGCTCTTCTTCTTTCAATTGGTTGGCATAAGAACCCATGGCATTTTTACCATAATAAATAGTATGATAAATACTTCCTTCATTAATAGCTCTTGCCGCGTCATTATAATTTGGAATACCAAGAATTTTTTCGCGTTTCACCAAGTTTCCTTGCCCATCTCCTTTTGTACCATGACAAATAGCACAATAAATATCGAATAAAACTTTCCCTCTTTCTAAATTTACTTGGGTAGAATCTAATGGGCTTTTTAAAGTTTCTTTTGCCAACAAATAACCCTCAGTTGAATTTTCAATTTCAAAAGGCATATATCCTCTTGCTATAGATCCTTCAGCAGGTAATTGCGCTTCAACGCCATTTTTAAACGCCGCCTCTCCGTAAGTTTCATAACCTGCAGATTGATACATATTAGGCATAAATTGATAGTTAGGTGCTGTATCCTTTTTACATGATACAGTTATTAAAACCATCGCTAATACTAATATTTTAAATAAGCCTTTCACCATCATTAATGCGCTTTATCAATTAAATTAATCTCAACTGCTCCAGTTTCTTTAAGCAAGCTTGTAAGTTCCTTTTCGTTTCCATCAACGGCAATTTCCATTAAAAAATGGTCGTCTGTAGTTCTAGGATCTGGATTTTCAGCATTTTTAAATGGCCACATTCTACTACGTAAGTAAAAGGTAATTACCATTAAATGCGCTGCAAAAAATACAGTTAACTCAAACATGATAGGCACAAAAGCTGGCATGTTCTGAATATAGCTAAAACTTGGTTTACCACCAATATCTTGAGGCCAATCTTCAATCATGATAAAATTCATCATAACTATTGCAACCGTTAACCCAATCAAACCATATATAAATGCTGTTATAGCAATTCGCGTTGGCGCTAATCCCATAGCTTTGTCTAATCCGTGAACCGGAAACGGCGTGTATATTTCTTCAATGTGATATCTTTCTGCCTTAACCTTTTTAACGGCTGACATTAATACATCATCATCTGTATAAATAGCGTGAATAACTTTTGAAGTTTCCATTGACTATATTTAGTTTATTAATTTTTTAGCTTGTCCAGACCAATCATCACGTTCTGCTCTTCCTGGGAATGTTTCTGTAATGGAGTCTAACAAATCATATTCTTTTTTCGTCATCTTACTAACTTGAAGGAAGGTATATATACCAATACTGTTAAGTACTTCCTCCATTTTAGGTCCAATTCCACTTATTTTTTTCAAATCATCAGCTTTTTGTGTAGCAGCATCAAAAGATCCAATGCTACCTAACAAATTACTTACTTTAGTGGTATTATCCTCTTTAGCCGCTGCTGGTTTAGAAACTTGTCCTCCAGAAGTTCTGGCATCAATTCCTGTACCCACTAAACTATCACCTCTTTCTCTAATTTTTTTATAACGCTCGCCAGAAGATTTTAAAATTGTTTTAACCTCCGCTTGTGCGATTACCGGGAATGTTCTTGCATATAATAAGAATAATACAAAGAAGAAACCGATAGTTCCAATAAATATTCCAATATCAACAAATGTTGGTGAAAACATGGTCCATGAAGATGGTAAGTAATCTCTGTGCAACGAAGTTACGATAATTACAAAACGCTCAAACCACATTCCTATGTTTACTACGATTGAGATAAAGAAGGAGAACATAATACTAGTACGTAATTTCTTGAACCACATAAATTGTGGAGAGAATACGTTACACGTCATCATCGCCCAATATGCCCACCAGTAAGGACCAGTAGCTCTGTTTAAGAATGCATATTGTTCGTATTCCACACCGGAATACCAAGCAATAAATAATTCAGTAATATATGCTACACCTACTATAGAACCTGTAATCATAATTACAATGTTCATTAATTCGATGTGTTGTACAGTAATATAGTCTTCAAGGTTACACACTTTTCTCATAATAATAAGAAGCGTGTTTACCATGGCAAATCCTGAAAATACCGCTCCTGCAACAAAGTAAGGAGGGAAAATAGTAGTATGCCATCCCGGGATTACCGAAGTTGCGAAGTCAAATGATACAATAGTATGTACAGAAAGTACAAGTGGTGTTGCTAAACCTGCAAGTACCAAAGATACTTCTTCAAAACGCTGCCAATCTTTAGCTCTACCAGACCATCCAAAACTTAATAAAGAATATATTTTCTTTTGGAAAGGCTTAATAGCTCTATCACGTAACATGGCGAAATCAGGAAGCAAACCAGTCCACCAGAAAACCATTGATACCGATAAATACGTTGATATCGCAAATACATCCCAAAGTAAAGGCGAGTTAAAGTTAACCCAAAGTGATCCAAATTGATTTGGAATTGGTAACACCCAATACCCTAGCCATGGACGACCCATGTGAATGATTGGGAACAAACCAGCCTGTATTACAGAGAAAATGGTCATCGCTTCTGCAGAACGGTTAATAGCCATCCTCCATTTTTGACGGAATAATAAAAGTACCGCAGAAATAAGTGTTCCTGCATGACCAATACCAACCCACCATACGAAGTTAGTAATATCCCAAGCCCAACCTACGGTTTTATTCAAACCCCAAGTTCCAATACCTGTAGATATCGTATAAATAATACATCCAATACCCCAGAGAAAAGCTGCTAATGCAATAGAGAAAACTATCCACCACTGTTTATTTGCTTTTCCTTCTACAGGAAATGCCACATCAACGGTAACGTCGTGATATGATTTTTCGCCTGTAACTAAAGGTCTTCTAATAGGTGCTTCGTAATGAGACGCCATAATTATATAATTGATTCTTTAATTAGATTTATGCTTCTGTTGTATTTCTCACTTTGGTATGATAAATCACGTTAGGTTTTGTTCCAACGCTTTCTAACAAGTGATACATACGGTTATCTTCTTTTAGTTTTGCAACTTTACTTTCTTTATCATTGATGTCTCCAAAAACCATAGCTCCATTTCCACAAGCAGCAGAACATGCTGTTTGGAATTCTCCATCTTTAATTTCGCGTCCATCACGTTTTGCATCAAGAATCGTTTTTTGTGTTTTTTGAATACACATAGAACATTTTTCCATCACACCACGAGAACGAACTACAACATCCGGATTTAATACCATACGCCCTAAATCATCATTCATATGATAATCGAACTCATCATTCCCACTATATAAGAACCAGTTGAAACGACGAACTTTATAAGGACAGTTGTTTGCGCAATATCTGGTACCAACACAACGGTTGTAGGCCATTTGATTTTGACCTTGACGCCCGTGAGATGTTGCCGCAACAGGACAAACAGTTTCACAAGGAGCATGGTTACAATGTTGACACATCACTGGTTGGAAAGCAACTTGTGGGTTCACAGATGCATTTTCCATTTCAGCAAATTCACTTAATGAACTTCCTAAACCAGATATATTGTCTTTTTTCTCATCATCTTCAAGGAAACTTGATTCAGATGAATAATATCTATCAATACGTAACCAGTGCATATCACGGCTACGACGTACTTCAGTCTTACCAACTACGGGTACATTGTTTTCTGCATGACAAGCAATCACACAAGCACCACAACCTGTACAAGCATTTAAATCGACAGATAAGTTGAAATGATGCCCAATTGATCGATCAAACGAATCCCATAAATCAACTTCTGGTGATGTAACTGGAGTTTCAACATGATTTAAAGACACCATAGGAACAGCATTCCAATGTGATTTATCTTTTGTGTTGAAAATCTCTAAAGTGGTTTCTTTAATAATGTCTCCACGACCCATTAAAGTATTATGTAATTGTACTGATGCAAATTCATGTTCTCCAGAAGCTGCCTCAATGGTTACATTTTGAACCGTATTGAAATTTTGATATAATGCATAGGCGTTTACTCCTGTTTGCATTTCTTCTTTTAAACCAGTAGTTCTTCCATAACCTAATGATAAACCTACAGTTCCTTTAGCTTGCCCTGGCTGAATCATAACTGGCGCTGTAATACTAACACCATTTACAGTAACCTTAGCATAACTTCCGTTTAAAGCACCGTTAGCAACATGTTTGTTTATTAAACCTTTTTCATCAGCATCCGCTTTCGAAACAGTTAAATAATTATCCCAAGATGTTCTTGTAATTGGGTCTGGAAACTCTTGTAACCATGGGTTGTTGGCCTGTTGACCATCTCCCATACCTACTTTAGTATATAAAGTTAATTCTAAATCTGATTTTTTTGCTGAATCAGCTAAAGCGCTTGCCGCATTACCTGAAGGCGTTTCTACAGATGCTTCAACATTAGAAGTGTCTGCTGTTTCAGTAGCAATTGTTCCAACAAACACACCATCGTGTAATGCTTGATTGAAAGAACTGTCTCCTAAAATACTTGTACCCCATGCATCTTTAATATAATCATGGTATGAAATAGTATTACCTGTCCAGACTAACAATGCATCCTGAAATTGTTTTGTGTCGAATAATGGACGAATTGCTGGTTGAATTAAACCGTAATGTCCTTTTTTAATCTCTACATCTCCCCAAGCCTCTAAATAATGAGGTGTGGCACCAATATATTGAACTTCTGATGACGTTTCATCTACTTTCATAGAAAACGCAACAGATAATTCTGTTTTTTTCAATCCTTCAGCAAATTCTGAAGCATTTGGTAATGTATATAATGGATTTACACCACTCATGATGATAGCACCAACTTTACCCGCTTTCATATCAGCTACTAAAGTAGCAACTGCTGCATCATTACCCTGTCTTGTTTTTATTGGAGTTGTTTTATCAAAAACTTTACTTCCTAAAAACTCATTTATTTCTAAAACAACAGTTTGTGCATTTACATCTTGAATCCCAGTAATTACAACACCTTCACTTCCGGCCTTCTTTAATTCAGACGCTGCACTTTTTACAGCTTTTTCAATATGTTCTGGTAAACTTCCTGAAACAGAGCCACCAACAACATAACTATATAACTTAGCTAAAGCAATTTTTTGTTCACTTGGAGTTAACGGCACTCGTTTATCAGCATTTGCACCAGTTAACGACATGTTCGATTCGAATTGAATATGACGCGACATTTTACCTTCTTGAGGAATACGTCCTTTTGCATAACCAGAATCAAATCCGCCACCTTGCCAATCTCCTAAGAAATCTGCACCAACAGAAACAATAGTTGTTGCTTTTGAGAAATCGTAATTAGCTAAACCGCGTTCTCCATATTTTGCTTGGAATGCATCTAATGCAGTCGATTCTGAAACAGCATCGTAAACTACATGATGTACTGTGCCAAATTTTTCTTTAAATTCTGAAATTAACTTACTAGTAGAAGGACTTGCAAAAGTTTGTGTAAGTAACACAATGTCTTTTCCTGCACCACTTAAGCTTGTTAATTTATCACCAATTTGAGCATTAAAATCGCTCCAAGAAATAGATTGCCCATCCTTTTTTGGACTTTGAATTCTTAAACTATCATATAGCCCTAAAACCGAAGCGTTTACTCTGGCATTAGCGTTTCCATTGGTAATAGCTAAAGTGTTTTTCTCAATTTTAATTGGACGTCCTTCACGTGTTTTAACTAAAACACTTGAAAAATCAAAACCATCGGCAATTGTTGTTGCATAATAGTTAGCAACACCAGGAATAATTTCTTGAGGTTGTACTATATAAGGAATGGATTTAACCACTGGTCCTTCACATGCAGCCAAAGATGCTGCAGCAGTACTAAACCCTACATATTTTAAGAAATCGCGACGTGTAGTAGAACTAGACTCTAATGCTGTTTTATTTCCTAAAAACTCATCAGCAGGAATTTGCTCAACAAATTCGTTTTGTTTTAGCGTCTCAACAATAGAACTATTCTCGTTTAGTTCTTCAACACTTTTCCAGTATTTCTTGTTTGATGACATATTATATAATTGAATTACTTCTTATTAAATTTATTAATAGTGGCATTTTCCACATTCTAGACCACCCATTTCTGCTACCGTAAACTTGTCTTTACCATGCTTTTTAGCTAAAGCTTCATGAATTTTAGCATAGTAAGCATTGTCTTTAATATTAACATCGGTAGTTCTGTGACATTCTATACACCAACCCATTGTTAATGGAGCAAATTGACTAACTACTTCCATTTCTTGTATTGGCCCATGACATGTTTGGCATTCTACACCAGCCACAGTAACGTGTTGTGAATGGTTAAAGTATACAAAATCGGGCAGATTATGAATACGAACCCATTTTATAGGTTGTGAATTGCCTGTATATTTTTGTTCGGCATCATCCCATCCAGCCGCTTTGTATAATTTTTTAATTTCTGCATTGTAATCTACACCTATTGCTGCTCCTTCAGCTTGGGTTTCTGGTGCAACCTGATAAATAGATTTATGACAGTTCATACAAACATTTATTGAAGGAATCCCAGAATGTTTACTTGTTCTTGCAGAAGAGTGACAGTATTTACAATCAATAGCATTATCGCCAGCGTGTATTCTATGAGAATAATGAATTGGTTGAACTGGTTGATACCCTTGATCTACTCCTATTTGCATAAAGTATCCATAAACAAAATAAGCACTTGCTAATAAAAAGAAAATTGAAACAACCAACATTAAAAATTGATTCTTAATAAACGCTTGCCATAACGGCGTTCTTTTTGATTCCTCAGCTAATTCTATGTTCTGTGCTGCTGCAAAACGACGCAATGTTTTATTTACAACATATAAACCTGCTGCCAATAATATAAACAATATCGCTAAGGCACCCAAAATAATTTGATTTGAAATACCTCCTGCCGGAGCAGCTCCACTTGCAGTAGCAGACGTTCCTGCTGCAGCCGGTGCCTCTGCTTTTACTTCAGCAGTATATGCTAAAATATTGTCAATATCTCCATCACTTAATTGTGGGAATGCCGTCATTGCAGCACCTCCATACTCGTTATAAACTTTATTGGCGTAAGCGTCTCCAGATTTAATTATACCTGCGCTATTTCTAATCCAAGCGTAAATCCAAGCTTTATCCAATCCCTGCTCGTCTCCTAAACGTTTTTCTAAATTACGCAATGCAGGGCCGGTCATTTTTTTATCTAATTGATGACAAGCAGCACAATTAGCATTAAATAAAGATTTTCCTACTACCGGATCTCCTCCCTGAGCAGAAAGAGCTGTTGAAAACGCAAATAAAATAATTAAGCTTAAACTAAGAATATTCTTACTTAATATACGGTGAATCACCTTTCTCATATTGTTGGTTATATTAACTTCTTAACTTTGGTATGACTTTTGTCATTTTATAAATAAAAAAATCACAGTTATAAAATCTCAGGCAAAAGTAATATTTAAACTCGATTTGAAAAATCTTAGTGAAGCG
>Ga0102814_10002099_pt1 | contig 13669 bp, 9 predicted proteins | sample ColrivemetaGS741_FD_79112 | JGI IMG/M metagenome (GOLD analysis project Ga0102814, IMG submission 79112) | Estuarine microbial communities from the Columbia River estuary - Flood tide ETM metaG S.741 | ecosystem: Environmental > Aquatic > Marine > Intertidal zone > Estuary | place: USA: Columbia... | reverse complement strand
GCATTAAACATTCCTTATTTCCTCGGTGCCATCGTTGCCTTTGTCTTAGCCTATATGACTATGACTGAATCTATTGATAAGTTCATCCACTTTGCAGGCGAGCTCAACGCTCTAGCCTTCTGTGCTACTGCCATCTTTATGGGTGTCATTTGTCTCTTTGGTTCATTCGAGCGCATCAAGCCAATCAAATAATTGTTAATAACTTTTGGCCTAAATATTTTTTTATGTCAATTATTATTCGTATATTAGTAGTATAATTAAAAGCAAAACACATGTCAAAAACACAATTTACATTTAAAGCCGTTGGTAGTCACTTCGAGCTTTATGCACCTACTACCAAAGAAACAATCAAAGTAGATGCCAACCACGAAAAATACAATTGGCTTGCAGGCCAAGAAGCAGGTCGAGTTATCAATGTCTATGACACTGGTAAGATGACCTCATCACAGGATTACTATGGCCTTTATAAAGAGGCTACAGTGGCTGCCAAACCAGCCAAGCTTAAAATCTCACTTACTAAATTAGACGACCTTAAGTTCTCTGATGCACTCTTCGTGCCTCTGCAGACTGGTTCACCTATTGATGCATTCCTTTCTAATGAAGGTGGTTTCATGCCAGGTTCAAATATCATGGCCGCTGGAGCGCCCGGAGTTGGTAAGACTACTGTTCTACTAGAGACCATTTATAATGTCCAGAAGCAGGATCCTAGCAAGCGCGTGCTTTTCATCTCAGCTGAAATGAACCAGCTAGATATGGCCCGCTACCTAAAACGTTTCCCACACTGGGGCCAACTACCAATCCTCTTTCTCTCTGACTATGTAGACCAAGATCCACAGGCAGTTATAGAGCAAACCCTTCAACAGGGTTGGGACCTAGTCTTAACTGATTCCTATACAGAGGTGAATGACACTATCAAAGAGGCTTGCAACATGACCAGAGGTAAGACTGAGAAGTGGTTCCTAGATCTAATGATAGCCAATAACCAGGGTAAGAACAAGCGTAAGGTCTATACCACCTTTGTGACCATCCTACAGTTATCTAAAGGAGGCACCTTCGTTGGCTCTAACAAACTAAAGCACATGACCACTGCCATGCTAGAACTAAACTGGAAAGGCCAAGAGAATTCAGCTGAGCGTTTCATGGAATTCAGTAAGAACCGCCTGGGCCAAGTAGGCCACAAGTTATTCTTTGATTTCTCAGGTGGGGTGAACTTCGATACCACCAGGTATAAGCGAGACCTTCTAAACCAGGAGCTGATTGCTGAAGAGAAGGCCAAGCTCAAGGATGAGGACGATGCCTTTGACCGCCTATTCGGCGCTATACCTAATGAGGCTGATGCCACTGCAGAAGCCTAAACCGATTAGCCCTGCCAGGGGTCTCTAATACTGGCTGCTTTTAATTAATCCCGGGCTGACTTTACAGTCTGCACCGGACCAAAACCAGGCCTGACTAGTCTGGTTTCTTGGTATTTGGGTGTTGGGGTCGGCTGTGCAAGTGGCTCTGAAGCGCGTAGGGGGCCTTGGGGCCTCTGGAGTGTGTCTATGTTGACGTTCCTGTTTGAGTAGTCCTGGCATCAACCCAACGCCACGTGAACGTATTGTTGGCCCCTATATATCAGTATACCAGTAGAGCCTTATGATATCAGGGTAGGCTTTTCGAGGCCTGGGCGGCCTGTGGGCTTTTAATCAATGTGCATTTGGTTTTGGAGAGAGAACTGGGCTATACTGGGAGTATACATATACCCCTGGTGCCTTAGGTACTGTACTGGGCTTAGAACCATTTACCATCATCCATTCTCTTTAAGACCCTGTTTGCAATGATGTATCCAATAACCAGTATGGCTATCATTTTGAGGGCTAGGATCATTTAGTGCTGTAGTGTTGGTGGTATTGAAGTGCTTGGCGTTCTGCTTCTTGTTCCCATGGTCTTTCTGACCAGGGTGTTAACCAATTAATAGGTTGATTTAACCAGTACCATTCTCTGGTCTGTGTGTTATACTGGAGTCTTTGAGTTTTAAACTGTTTAACATGTACTAATTCATGTAGGAGTGTTAGAGGCCATTTAGATCTGTGTACTGGGTTAAGTAGTATTAGGTATTGATCTTGGTTAATAGGATAGGTTTGTCCTACTATATTAGGTGGTAGGAAGGCTACTCTTATTTCTATCTGTATTGGGTGTTGTGGAATAGGTCTCTGTATACTATCTTGTATATACTGTATATGTTGTGGTTGTATGATTGGTTGTGGTTTGGGCGCGCGCAAGCTGAAGTAGGCTAGACAACAAATGGAAATGGTGATGAGTGTGCGCATAGGGCTCTAAAGTGGTTATATGTTATAATCTTCTGGTTCGGTTGGCTTGGTCCATCTTCTAAGATCTCCAACCCAGTCTTCTAATCTATAAGGGTGTTCCCAGTGTGGTGGTTTAGGTATTTTAATTTTAGGTACTCTTAGTCTGTCACCTGGTCTGGCTTCCACCCACTTAGTCTTCTTTTTCAGCTTTTTGATTATCTGTAAGAGTGTTGTTTTATCTTCTGAATAGAGTGCCCATTCTGAACAAACTGGTAAGAGGTGCCATCTAGTACAGGCTAAGGCTATTGATTCTACTCTAGTAAAGATTCTGGTCTGTGTACCTGGTTCTACCACTGTAATGGGTTGTTCTTGTTTGATCTGGTTTTCCCATATACCTAAGACTGTTGCATAAGGGCCTTCTGTTATTTGACCAGGTCCGTATGCATTAAAGAAGTAAAAGATGTATGATTTAAGTGATGACCATTTCTGATGTTTCTTAATTAGATCCACATTCTGTTTTTTATACCAGCTATATGGTGAAAGTTCTGGGTCTTTTTGGCCGAAATGTGATGAGGACGCAGAATAAATCAGAGTAGCATTGTGTTTAATAGCTAATCTAATTATTTGACTTGTTCCCTCTTGACATGATGACTGTACTTTATCAACATCTTTATATGATTGGTAGATGCGCGAATATTCACCAAAGTGGTAAATAGTCTCAATCTCAAATCTTTCCAATAATTTTAAAGCATCTTGAGTTCTGCCGTTAACATACTGTACACCTTCGATATGATTACTAACCTTACCAGTAGAATAATCATCCAGTGAAACTATTTTAGTGTGTGGTGCCTCTATTAATAAAGTTTTGATAAGGTGTGTTCCTATAAATCCGGCGCCGCCAGTTACTAATGTGTACATATGTGTTAGTTATTTTGATAACCAATCGTAATACTCTCTCCAACCCTGTTTTACAAGTGTAAAATTATTAGGATCTTTAAGGTAGGTTAGATCAAATATTTTTTCATCACTGCCTATAAACCCATTAGAGATACAATCGCCTATAGTTTTATTTATCTCATTTATATACCAATCAATCATGGTGGTTGGGCAAATAAAAGCAGTTCCTTGAATATTTCTAACCTGAGAAAATGAATGCCACTGTGGATCTGTAACATTAAATGGTACATTGTGGCTGAATTTCTGAATTTTATTAGATTCTAGCTTATCTGTATTTGGCCAATTTGTATTATCAATACCGTGTCTAATGCCACCTGCATCTAACCATAATAAATGAGTAGCTTCCGGGCAGAGGGTATGTGCTTCTTTTAAAAAGTGTACTTTATTGAACATTACTATGTTGTAAAGTGGATAATTCATCTCCGGCACATGATCCCAGTGTCTTTTAGACTTAAACTCTTCACTTTCCATTAAATCTGTCAATGGTTTGTTCCATTGCTTATAAGATTCTAAGTCCTCTATTTCATTTATAACATATTTTGTCATTGTACCATTAGGATCTGCTTTAGATCTCGCTAATCTAACTCTTTCCTCAAATTTAGGTTGTATAAAAATAACCATTTCGCAATTTAGTGCTAATGTATTTTCCATCCAATGTAAATAAGTATCATATGACATAGCGAAATCTTTCCAATCGGAACGACCTATATCATAAAGTGCTGTAATAATTAACGGTTTTTTATTTATATCCATGACCAATCTACTTTAATGCCTTTGTGTTTAATATGTATCTTGTCCACATCAAAGTGATCTGATCTACTTTGATTGTTAAAAATAGTATCAAGTGCAAATCCATCTCTATTTAAAATCGTAGGCACGAAACCTTCAGAATAACCATGTATACCATTTAATAATAAATCTGTAATGTGTTTTAAACTTTTATTTGAAAATCTAACAATAGGAAAGAAAGAACCAAATAAATCCAAATCTCCATCTATATGATCACCATCTCCTGGAAATCTATTAAACCATTGTGTATTACTATGTGTATTATCATCAATTTCAGGTATATTAGATTGTGCCACAACTCCTTGATTTTTAAAAATATAATAAGAAATAAAATCAGTATTATTTGTTTCAAATGCCTTAAAGAATTCTGACCAATTATTACAAATTACATCATCATCCATAAACCAATACCAATCTTCGTTCGGGTTTAACATATAGTAGTATGCCATTCTAAGATGTGCATAAAACCAAATAATATTTCTATTACCTTGTGCATTCCAAAAGTGTTTCTTACTAACATCACCCTTAAAATTGAAAATATCTCTTACCTTTTGTTCATCATATTCAATACCGACTGGTTCTCTATCAGATAAGAATTCAAAATCAAAATCTACGGATTTCCAATAAGATTCATATGATTTATAAGTATTTGCACATGTACATACAATAACTTTAGACATATTGTGCAATTATTTTTTCATCCCACTCTGGAATTCTATTATATTGATGTGCAATTAGGTATGGCCTATCATTTGCATCAACTAGAATATTTTCACTAAGATGTGGTAAACCATATCTACTGTCTATTACTTTTCCCAAACCCCATTCTTTGTGTTGGAATGTAGGGCCCGATAAAGAACAATGTACTACCCAACCATCATTAGGTTTAAATATTTTACTATTAGGTATTAAATCCTTATAAATTAATATATTTAGCGCAGCTTGATCTCTGATATCATGGCCATGTAGTGCACCATCTACTAATTCCTGTTGCATTCTTAGTGTTTTGACTAATCCATCCTTTCTGCCACCCATAACACCACTGCACACAACTTCATGTGGTCTAATAAAGTCTACATATTCTGGAAATGCTTTGTTCATTACGTCCATATTCCAAGGTTCTTCTGTATGTAAAATACCTTCTGATGCTGCATAAAAATCATGATGATCAAACATTTTAAATGGATCACCTTGAAAACAAACATCAAACACATCAGTGACCATGAATAGATCATAATCACTGTTTTCTATCCAATTTGCAGTATGAATTAACCGACTATCATTTATAGTTAAATTTTTATCAGTCTCTACCTCAGAGAATTTAATATTGTTTAAGTTAAGAACATTTCTATCCTCATTGGTCATATCCGCAGCTATTAAAACAGCATCTCCGCCGGTTTGTTTCTCAAAACTATGAGCCCAAACTTTTATTTTATCAATATTTTTAGCTACATTATTACTAACACCAGTTAATGCCTTTTTCATACCCTGCCTTCTATTTTTTCACCAACCTTTTGATGCACTATGAGGCCAAACTATCCATTTGTAAGGTTTTGGTCCCTGCATTTCTACACGAATATTAACCCACTCACCATCGGCTTTAACTTTATTAATTATTTCTGGACCTGTTAAGTCATTTCTATATACAGATGTTCCATCTTCTAATTCCATGATCACTGCACAGAATGTATAATCGTTTTCTTTTAATTGACTTTTGTGTACATCTAAGATGTGTTTAAATAATGGATTAAAACTATTTTCATAATCTTCAACATCTGGATTAGGTGCTAATTTATTTCTAGTTGTCCATTCTTGTACGCCCCTATCCTTAAATCTAATCCCAGTGTATCTTTCCCAATCTGCAATAGTTCTAACTCTACCTAATCCATATTTACCATATATTTCTTCATCGGAATCAAAAGATTCTCCATCAACACCTAAAAGTTTACGTGTTTTTTCATGAGTTCTTGTATTTCTCCTACCCCATTCAGAATCATCATCCCATTGTTTAATTCTACCTTTACGAGTATATTCATGCCAAGCAATAATTTTATGTGGATGGAATAAATCATACCCATGTGTAAATGCTCTAACTGCAATCGTAATTTCTTCACCATGAAAATAAAATTCTGGATCATGTTGTACCTCAACTGCAAATTGACCTACTGTAAACGCGAAATGTGCTGAATAAAATCTAGAAGGAACAGGTTCAGTTAAATTTTGATAATTTGGAATAGTAGCAGGTAAGAAGAATATTACACCTTCTGGTGTAAATCTATCAAAATTCATTAACCATGGTGATTGAGTCCTACCTTTTGGATCAGTTTCTGGATTATAAGATGAAATATAGCTAGTAAGTAATGGTTTGGCATGGCCCTTAGCCTGTAAATCCTTAAGCATACCTATCAATTCAGTATCCCAATGTCTAATAAAGCGATGGTGGCTGTCCAATTGAAAAGTGTAGTCTTCACCTTGATATAATTGTTGAATGCTATTTCTAGCCCAACATGCTCCGGTTGAATCTTTATAGTTTACATCTAAAATTCTAAATCTAGAATCATTCTTATATCGATCTAGTGTATCCCATTCATCTTCGTCTGAATGTTGCCAACATATACCAAATCTAAGTCGATCTGGAAATTCAGCATTATCTAAACAGTCTTTGAGTGTTTTTAATAACTCAGGATCCCGATAGCTTGCTATCTGAATAAATATGGTCTCTTCCATGAAATTGTAATATTACTTGATTATTATATTATATATCATGGCTTTGTTTCTACTACTTTTTTGATAAAATTTAGTGCAAAAAAAAAGATCCACTAAGAGCAGATCTTTATTTTTTTATATAACTTATCATCTTTTAATAGATAATGCGACTGGGGCTACTTATGAGCCTCTGGTTATTATCTAGGAGTTAGTTTAGCATTGTGTGTAATGATGTCACTTGCAATATATGTATCATTAGTCTCAACATCTAGTTTGTAAACATTAAATGTCCCAGTTAATTCTTCGATTGAAGTAATAACAACCTCTGATCCGCTTTGAGTAACAAATACATCACCAACTACAACTGAGCTAGCTACAACAACCATCCAATTACCACTTCTTTTAATAACATGTAAGTGATCTTTAGAAGAAGTTAATCTACCATTATTAAAACTTAATACACTATCTACAGTGCTCATTTTATTATTTTGAACTGTAGTAGTTGTGTTAGATATAGTTGGATTAGCTTGAGACCACAGTGTTAATACCTCAGTATTATCACTATCTGGCATATCACCCACAACAGTAGATTTAAGTTCATCTCCAATTGCAATAGTTTCAATTGCTTTTTGTGTTCCATCAGCTAAAGTAATCAATGTACCTGCTAATAAACAGTTAGGATCGTCACCGGCACAAGTCGCTTCTGATAAAATTGTAGTTTCTGGAGAAAGTGTAGAAGTTTGAATACATGTATAATTTTGATCAGCATATAAACTACCTGATAAAGCATAAACCGTACCTATAGATTTTGGTGTATTAGACTGTGCTACAACATAAGAACTTACACCATCACATGGATCCATCACGTATTTATAAACACCCGCGGTTGCTGTTGGTGTTGGTGCACATATACCTGTAATTGTAGATACTGGTGTTGCACTCGACACTTCTGGCATTACTTCCCAACATCCATCTTGATTATTAAGAGTAACTATTTGTCCGACTGAATATTGAGTGGTTGAACTTACAACTCTACCAGTTCCTTGTGCACAAAGACCGCTAACACATTCAACTACATATTCATATGTTGGCATAGGTGTTGCTGTAGGTGCTATGTAAACACAATCAGAGTCATATGTACATACACCGCCATCTGCAAAATTAACAACTTGACCGCCACTTAGCGATACTAATGCTGCAGAGTTAAAATCCCATACACCAGGCACTAGAGTAGAACATACACTGTATACAGCTCCTTCAACTCCTCCGTACCACATTGGTGTTGCGAGCATTTGATTAAATCTAGTTGTTACTGTATTTCCTAGTGAATTTCTCCATTGTAAACCATATCTAGTAGAATTAACAGTAGACTTTACCCATACATTTCTACATGTTGCTGAACCTGCTCCGCCACCAGAACTAACACCAGTCGGTGTTGGTGTCGGTGGTGCATATGTAGGCGGTGGTGTTGCTGTTGCTGGAACACGCGTTGCTGTTGGTGTTGGTGTTGGTTGCTCAACTGGACAATTTGTGATCGATAAAACTTGACCTTCTCCGATTTGAATAACTTTTTGTACAGTAGAAAAAGCAATATCACCTACTTGGTACCAATAACCACTACCGTTCCATAGTGCAGTACCTGCAGAATTAGCGTAAATTAAGTCTCCTACCTGAAGGCCTAATACACTTCCGCGCTCTGACCAAAACGATATATTAGTAAATTCACTACAAAGAGAATTTGACTTAGTATTACCAGATCCGTCCATCTGTACACTATAGTGTTGATAATATGAAATAGGAACTGGCGTTGCAGTTGGTACATTTTGTGAAGTATCAGAAATCAGTGTAAAATTTGAAGTGGTAACAACTGGGCCATTCACACTTCCAGTTCTAATTCTCACACCAATAGATTCTGTACCTTCTGTTGAGCTATCAGCCCTTGTTGTTAATTGAAAAGAACCTGTACCGTTATTAATAGTAAATGATCCATTGCTTATAGCATTAATAAAGTCACTTGACGTAACATTAGAACCACTATTAAAATCCCAATACAATACTGTTCCATTAGATACGTAATTTGTAGTAATAGTCCATGTGATAGTTTGGCCATTCTCGGTTACACTAGTCTTATTTGGTGATACACTATATGTTGGTGCAAAGTAATTAATACTTGTTATTTCACCAGTATTAGCATCAAAATAAAATGAATACCAATCACCAGATCTATAATACCAACCTGAACTTGCAAGATCACACGTTGCATAATAAGTCTCATCACAAAGAGCTTGAATACCTGCAATTAAACCCGTATTAACCCAATTTCCATTAGAATCAAACGTTACTTGATCATATCTACCCTGAATAGTAGTTTGAGTTGTTAAATTATAATAATAGTTACCCTGATAGCTAGATGCCTTCGTGCTCTGTACAATCATTTGAACACCTTTATTATTTAGTGCAGGTATTAAAATATTATTAGCATATGCTAAATCAGCCGCGCTATTGGTGTCATCGTCTCCACTGGGTAGAGCGTCTGTAATTAAAATAACCACCTTGATGGCCTCTTCTCTCCAAGCTCCGGCTAAGTTATTTTTAACAACTTCATACGTACCCATATCACCAGGTTCAGGTTCGTAAACACCATCTCCTAAAGGAAAACTAGTAGTATTCAATAGTGCTAATTTAGCATTAAAGTCTGTAAAATCATTTACAGCACCCATTTTAGAAATAGCCGTAATCCACAGAGATCTATTAGTGGATGTATTTACATTAACAATTTTCTGTCCTTCCGGTAAATTCTGATATGTGGGTTTAGTTGAATATGTCGAAGTACCTGTTGCTAAATACTCATCGAACAACACTAAACCTACTCTTGAATTATTTAAAGATTCTGTACTAATAGTACCTAAAATATTACTAATACCTGTCTTTACGCCTTCTATGGCAGTTCCCATGGAGTAAGTATTATCAACAACAAATACAATATCAATACCTTGGGTACATTGTGCAGGTGCAGTGATAATATCACCTAGACTGAGCGTAGCGTCATCTGTAAAATAGACACCTAAATCACCCTGAGTTGTATTATTCATATTTGCACCGTTATAATATAACGATACGTTAGTTACTGGTGGGATACACTCATCTTTGTGAGTAAATACTGATATTGCCATGAATTATTTATCTTCTTTTTACACTAAACAGCTGTTATTAGTAAACGTTAACGTTACACTAAATCCACTACCAGCTGCAGGTCCTCCAATTATAGTAATGTAAATACTTTTATTTTCCCACTGATCATTGGGTGATACTTGAACTGATGTATGTTTAGCACCACCTGCGTGGAGCCAAGTCGTTATTGTTTGTTCGTTACCATTTACATCAACAGTTCTCAGTGCATATGTTACATTTTCAGAATTAACTACATTTCCATATGCCGACTGTATACCCGTTAAGTAATAAGTTCCATTAAGTGTTTGTGGCATATAAATAAATGATCTTTCGATACCTGCCAATGTATTTACCTCAGCTTGAGCAACTGGGTTTAAAGACATGTGTTCGTAACAGTAACCAACACCATTTTTACCAGAAGTTCCGTTTGTTCCTGAAGTTCCTCTTGTACCTGAACTACCTGATGAACCATTTGTTCCTGAAGTTCCGTTTGTACCTGAACTACCTGATGAACCTGAACTGCCTGAAGATCCATTATTACCATCTTTACCAGAAGTTCCATTATTACCATCTTTACCAGAAGTTCCATTAGTTCCTGATGAACCTGAACTACCTGAAGATCCAGACGTTCCGTTTGTTCCTGAACTGCCTGAAGTTCCATTTGTTCCTGACGTTCCGTTAGTTCCTGAACTACCTGAACTACCTGAACTACCTGAAGATCCAGACGTTCCGTTTGTTCCTGAAGTTCCATTTGTGCCGGAAGAACCTGAACTACCGTTTGTTCCTGAAGAACCAGAAGTTCCGTTTTTTCCAGACGTTCCGTTCGTACCAGATGAGCCTGAACTACCATTAGTTCCTGAAGTTCCGTTTGTTCCCGAAGTTCCTTTTGTACCTGAACTACCTGAACTACCATTAGTTCCTGAAGAACCTGAACTTCCGTTAGCACCATCTTTACCAGATGTACCATTTCCGCCATCAGCACCATCAGCACCGGATGTACCGTTAACACCCGATGAGCCATTTGTTCCCGAAGTTCCGTTTGTTCCTGAACTACCTGATGAACCGTTTGTTCCCGAAGTTCCTTTTATACCTGAACTACCTGAACTACCTGAAGAACCTGAACTTCCGTTAGCACCATCTTTACCAGATGTACCATTTTCGCCATCTATACCATCTATACCAGAAGTTCCTGAATTTCCTGATGAACCTGAACTTCCGTTTGTTCCAGAACTTCCGTTTGTTCCAGATGTTCCGTTAGCACCTGATGAACCTGAACTTCCGTTTGTTCCTGAAGTTCCGTTAACACCATCTTTACCAGAAGTTCCTGAATTTCCTGATGAACCTGAACTTCCGTTTGTTCCTGAAGTTCCATTAGTTCCTGATGAACCAGAAGTTCCGTTAGCACCATCTTTACCAGATGTTCCATTAGTTCCTGAAGTTCCAGTCTCTCCGTTTATACCTGAAGAACCGTTTGTTCCTGATGTTCCACTAACACCTGAAGTACCGTTTGTTCCTGAAGTTCCATTTTCACCATCAATACCATCAACACCCGAGCTACCTGAACTACCAGATGATCCGTCATTTCCTTTAATACCAGAAGAACCTGAACTACCATCAGTTCCTGAAGTTCCGTTAGCACCATCTTTACCAGATGTTCCATTAGTTCCTGAAGTTCCTGTCTCTCCGTTTATACCTGAAGTACCGTTTGTTCCTGATGTTCCGTTTGCACCAGAAGAACCTGAAGTCCCATTAGCACCATCTTTACCAGAAGTTCCGTCTGTTCCTGATATACCAGAAGAGCCGCTTGTTCCAGGATTACCAGTTACACCTGATGAACCACTTGTTCCGCTAATACCTGAAGAACCTGAACTACCAGAAGTTCCGTTAGCACCATCTTTACCAGATGTTCCGTTTGTTCCTGAAGTTCCAGCTTCACCGTCAATACCTGAAGTTCCGCTAATACCTGAAGAACCGTTTGTTCCTGAAGTACCGTCTACACCAGGATTACCTTGTGGACCATCAATACCTTGTAAACCATCGACACCTGAAGTTCCGTCAGTACCGTTAATACCGTCAACACCAGAAGTACCATCAGTTCCAGGCTCACCTTGTAAACCATCAACACCAGAAGTACCGTCTACACCAGGATTACCTTGTGGACCATCGACACCTGAAGTTCCGTTTACACCGGCAGGACCTTGAATCGGACCTACATTATTAAATTGAGATCCATCCCATACCCAAAGGTCTCCATCGATAATGTAACCATCACCATTTGTATTACCTTCAGTTGGTAATTGACCTGTTGAATCAAATGTACCTAATATTGTAACTGATGTACCGTCAGTTCCAGGTTCACCTTGTAAACCATCGACACCTGAAGTACCGGCAGCTCCAGGTTCACCTTGTAAACCATCGACACCTGAAGTACCGTCAATACCAGAAGCACCATCAGCTCCAGGCTCACCTTGTAAACCATCGACACCTGAAGTACCGTCAATACCAGAAGTACCATCGGCTCCAGGTTCACCTTGTAAACCATCGACACCTGAAGTACCAGCTAAACTAACTTCTACCCAACATGAATTTGCATCTGCAGCTATTCCAATGTCTGAAGCTGTATTCTGTACAGCTGTAAAACCATTTGCCGGAGAGGCACCCTCAGAACAATAAGTTCCTGTAGGATCCATCCTTAATGCTCTTTCCCATTCTGGTAAAGCTAACCATTCAGTTTCACCTAAAGCTCCACCGTTTCCAAAGAAACCTACTGGAATTAATTGATAAAACTTACCTTCATTGATTACATTTACCAACATACCAACTCTTCTTTTACCCGTAGATAAAACATCGTCAGATAAAGTAAAACCAGTATATGGTGCGGTTGAATTAGCAAACGCAGGTATTTGATTTCTTTCAGAAAGCGATATCATTTCTTGATACCCTCCTTTTAGTGTAATAGAGTGTAATACACCATCGCTTGGTTCTAAATGGTGTAGAAAATTAGCTCTTGATATTCCTTGTGGTAATGCCATTATTTAAGTTGTATTATTTTCGTTTATTTATATATCCAAATAAAAAAGTCTGTAAACAAAAAAGAGATGCTTTATAGGCATCTCTTTTTATATGTTTATATTAATGTTATGGTTTCGGGTTACCGCCACCTTCTATTGGATTGCCTGCACAATCTAGTACTTGCTCACCAATTGTAGTTTCTGGAAGTTCTACTATAGCTCCTAAAACTGTATAGAAGCCCTCTTGGTATTCAATACCAGTCAATGAGTAGATTTCGCCTATTGCCAATGGATTATTACTTTCAGCAATTACATATGGGCTTACACCGTCACATGGATCCATTCTATATGTATATGATGATGGTTCTGCTGTTGCAGTTGGTTCAGGAACTGCTGTTGCAGTTGGTTCAGGAATTGGTGTTGCAGTTGGATTCGGAACTGGCGTTGCAGTTGGAACCTGTTCTATTGGACAATCTGCTATGCTATTAATTACACCTTCTCTAACCAAAATCTGGTATGTTGCTCCACCTGCTATATCGCTTATGGTATACCATCTAGCACCACCGCTAAACGGTACTGTCATTGAGGAATCAGAGAATAAAGATTCTGTGTTGTTTGCTAATATACTGTTTATGTTAGCAAAAGATGATGTCCAAACAGACACATCAGTTGGTCCACATGTACCAGAATTACTATTTCCATTACCGTCAGTTGCATCTAAGTAAAATTGTACACCCGACTCAGCTG
>Ga0102814_10002094_pt1 | contig 13682 bp, 29 predicted proteins | sample ColrivemetaGS741_FD_79112 | JGI IMG/M metagenome (GOLD analysis project Ga0102814, IMG submission 79112) | Estuarine microbial communities from the Columbia River estuary - Flood tide ETM metaG S.741 | ecosystem: Environmental > Aquatic > Marine > Intertidal zone > Estuary | place: USA... | reverse complement strand
ATGGGAAGGTTGGACTGATGGAAGATGGCTACCTGCTCGTCCTTGGCCTTCTTGTCGAACTCAACCAGGACGTGACGGTAGGAAGACACTGACTGGTCAGTTCCAGAGAAGTCGTCAGCCTTGAACGGATTGATACGAAGCCAAGCACCCTGCTCAGATGCTTCGTAGTGCTTCTTGCCCTTGGCATCAGGCCCGAAGAAGCGGGTGATCCATTCGGCTCTCGTCAGGAAGTTACCCTTTGAGGCGGGGAAGTATTTGCCGTCCTCGTTCTGTCCTGCCTCATTCGTGATGCAGACAATCTCATCGTCCTTGAACGCCGCCAGCAACAGGTCTGCTGTGGTAAGGTTGGCGGCAGGGAACGTGGCTTCAAAGACACGCTTCGGGTCGAACATCATCCGACCGTTGGAACCGACGGCACGCTCCTGCTTGCCCAACCATCCCTTCGGACGTTCGTGCGGTTTGACGTAGGCATCATTCAACTTGTGCCTGAGTTCCTTTTCACCCCAAGGCGGCGAGCAGTGAGAGGTGTTCCATTCCTGAAGCAGAGTCCAAGCGTCGTCCCAACCAAGTTCAAAGCCGTGTGCCAGGATGCTGGCGGCTCGGTAGGTTGCAGGGTGTCCACCCTGTCCTGAAACGGCGGGAGGTAGTTTGGCAAGGTAGGCTTTCGCCCCCTTGATGCGGTCTGTTGTTGTCATTGTTGGTGGCGAGTTCTATCGACGATAACTTACCCTGAAGCAAGACTGTTCATTGTTGACCCCAAGGGTGTTGAAATCAACCCAATCCCTAGCCTCGTCGTCCGATATGTTGTAAAGTTCAGACGTTACGGAAATAAGTTTCCAGTAGGAGTATCTGATGTATCCGTCCTTGGTTACGCCTAAGATGGCCTTGTCGTAGGACTTTCTTGGCTCAAGCCTGATAGCGTTCTTGTTATACTTTGGCATGATCTTCAAACTCCTGGATGCGTTTTCCAACCCACCTGATTACGTTTGTAGCCATGCTGTTTCCGATTGCCTTGTATTGAGGGCTGTCTGGACAATCATCGGCTGACTTGCCCCTCCAAGGGATGCGAGTCCAGTTGTCTGGAAAACCCTGAAGTCTTAAAGTTTCGTTTGGAGTAAGACGTCTGACGGTAAGTTCTTCGGAGTCGAAGGCAAGAGGTTCATTATCTCCAGACTTGCTGTTGGCTTTTATGGTAGGGCATACATCACGTTCCTCGACCTTTCCGAGAAGCCTAGTGTCGCAAGTCCTTACTATGCTATGCCGCCTTCTGGTGACTACCGTATTGAAACTGTCAGCCCTAGAATAGTCATTTGAAGTTGTCTGCACAGTGTTGGCTATTTCTGGGTTGGCGGCTGTTCCGAACGGGAAATTGTCTTTCTCAACGCAAGTTCCAGAAGTGGCGGGAGTTTCCTGTTTCTCTTTTCCATCCGCAATAGCCATCCTGCCGATGCTTTCGGACTCAAATAATACTGCTGTGGTAGGTCGCCAGTCTCCAAGATGTGCGACAAGGTAGATCCTCTTGCGGCGTTGAGGCACTGGCCCTTCTCCGTCTTGTGCGTGCATCTCACACCTTCCGACGTATTGAGCGTCCAGGAGCCTGTAACTCCACCCGTACCCGATGTTCCCCAACGCCGCGAGGAAGGTTCCAAAATCCCTTCCTCCGTTGGCGGACAGAACTCCAAACACGTTTTCCCAGATAATCCATCTGGGTTTAATTCGTTCAGCAAGTCCGAGAAAGATGAGGGCCAGGTTGCCACGAGGATCATCCATTCCTTTCTTGAGTCCGCTGAGGCTGAAAGACTGGCAAGGTGTTCCGCCGACCAGAACATCAACTGTTCCTGGTTCGATATCCCACTCTCTGTATTTTTCGAGGTCGCCATAGTTTTTAACGTTAGGAAATCTTTGTTTAAGTATCTCGCAAGGGAAAGGCTCAATCTCAGAGAAACCTACGGCTTTCCACCCAAGATCACTCCAAGCAACGGAAGCGGCTTCCATCCCTGAGCATACTGAAAGATATCTCATTTTATGAGTTTGTAGAAGGCTGTCTTTCTGACGATGCCATCTTTCCCAGTCATGTAGTATCGTCTTTCCATTAGTCCTTTCTCGACGGCCATCTTCAGGTAATCCCTAGTCCTGGATATCGACTTGCCCCACTGACCAGACCAGTATCTTGCGTTATGGAAGTCTTGCGGAGCCTTCTGCAAGGACTCCTGCTTAATCTTGTAAAGTTTGTCTAGAAGCCGCTGGGCTTCTGATTTCACGGGAGATGCCATTGGTCGGCGTTATCGTGGATGTGTAGCGTCGGGTAAAGAGAATTGTCATTGTATTCTCCATAGACAAAACCTTGTCCCCAGCCCAGAGTAGAACGCCGTGTGTTAGCGTAATCCATAGCACCACGTCGAGTGATAGTCCCGACGGACATACCGATAGGAGAGTCGATGCGGCGTCCAATCTGTTGCATAGGCTTGTGGGTATGTGCGAAGATAACGTTGCCGTACATTTCAGCCATGTCTCTGGCACTGTTCTCATTGTAAATTGTCCCGTGGGTAAAGGTAAAGTTAGCCAACTTGTAGCACTGCCATACCCCCGTGTAGGGTAGGTAGAGGGCGTTCAACTTCTGGCAGGCTAAGTTAATTGCGTCCAGCGAAGTCTCTGCGGCCATCACTCGGAGTTGATTGCTGGAACGTAGATCACGTCTCAGACGTGCCTCATGGTTTCCTTCCAGGACGATGTTGCATCCAAGTTTAGTGATGAAATCAATACCCCCGTCTAGGTCTGGACGGATAGCATCGCCCTCCCCGTTTGCCGATCCCATGTGGGCGGACATATCCGTAAAGTCGCCAAGATGGATAACTGTGTGAGGCTTGTATGCCTTCTTAAACGCAAGGACGGCCTCCACCGCCTTAGGGTCTGCGTAGATGCCATGGGAGCAACCTACGGCCATAAACCTCCTAAGACCAGTGCCTTGCGTAATGCGTTTCATTTAATCTTGGCCTTGAGTCGTGAAGCCTTGAACTTCCGATACCGTTTCTGGTATGCCTTTTGGTAGTTCCTCTTGTGAACAATCTTGGTAAGAGCGTGAATATCCAAGGCCGCCTTGTAGGACAGCATGACGAAGCAGTGATTACCCCTTTTCGCCGCACCTATCGCTAGACCTAGTGCGGCTAGGCCGTTTACTTTTCTTTCGTTTAGGTCTTCCGACCTCTTTTGTGGCTGGTTTGTATCCATTGTTGGTTGCTGTAAATTGTTCGACGTTGATGAGTTCTAGGGCTTTGTTCAATGAAATACCAAGCGACTTGGCACGTTCTTCCAGGTCTGGAAGATTGTCCTGGGTGAGTTTCTTTACCCTGTTTATCTTCATGTCAAAGGCAGGACATGAGGATTTCCTTGCAAAGTCTGTCTGGTATCTTGCTCCTATGGTATGCGTCGGTAAGACCCTGAGTCCCAGTCTTAGACCCCCTAGGTGCGGCCTCATGGCATGGATCTCCATTCCTGCAAGAAGGAAGGGGGTTCCAATTCATGTTGTTAGTCCAAATGTCGGTAGGCTTCATTCTGGTATCACCGTATTGGCAATAAGTCACCGTATGCATCATCATGTGTTGCATGAAGTCCATTTTGCGAAGAACCCCCCTAGGGTTCTCTATGAAGAAGAAATTGGGTTCAAAGTACCTGATAATATCCAGTGTCTTGTGTGCTATCAGTAGTCCTTTCCTGGCCTCATCTGTCTTAGGAATGTAAGCCTTATTGCCACCCTGCCAATGATGGCCTATGCTTGCCACACTGAAAGTCGTGCAAGGCGGTGATGCCCAGATAATGTCTGGATGGAAAGGGACTTTGCTAAAATCAAAGTTCAAGATATTTACCACATAATCAATGTCTGGAAAGTCATTGATATCGGTGGAGAATACGTCCATACCAAGTTTCTCGGCTTGCTTTCCGATAGACCTGGATCCTGCAAACAATTCAAGGACTTTCATTTAACGTGCCAGTCTCTTGCTTCTGACCACTCCTGGAACGCTTCGGCCATAGGCTCTCGGTGGCGGTAGCAATACCAAGCCTCGTCGCCTGCTTCACGCAGGGCATCAAACTGCCGCTTGGCTTGTTTTAGTTTATCCGTGAGTTCACGGACTTCATTACCAAGTCGAAGCACGTTCTTATTAAGGCTATCGAAGTGGGCGTATTTGATTGTGATCTCCATCAGTTCGTTTGGATTTTCCATTTGTTGATTGAGAATAGGTATTGCCAGCGTTGTTTGTCTGCGGCGGTCGTGCGTTCTACTTTTGCCTTTTCGTATGGCGTGAGTCCAGCCTTTTTGAAAGGTTTGTTTTTACCGCACTTGCCACGCTTGGTCACTGCTTGCCCTCCTTACGCATCATTGCAATTATTTCGTTGAGGATGTGGTTGCTCTCTTGTGCGTCTGCAAGTTCAGCACGAAGGGCTTTGACCTCGGCCTTGAGGCGGGCGTTCTCTTCCTGAAGGTCACCAATGTGGTTTATGTCGTGCAGAGAGTCCATCGCCATACGCTTCACTTTGGCCTCAAGTGTGGCGTTCTCGGCCTTGAGTTGTTCGTAGTAATAGTGGTTAATCAGCGGCCCTTTAGGGTCAGTCCTTACAACGCCGTCACCAGCGGGGGAGTATCTCGTAGGGTCGCTCACGACTGTCCTCCCTAGTCGAGTTCTTCGTCGAGTTTCTTGTCGAGGTAAGCGGCGTTGTTCTTCAAACGCTCGACTTCCAGTTTAAGGAAAGCGTTTTCTTCCGTCATCCGTTCGCACTTGGCTTTGAGGGCCATCAGTTCGTTGGACGTCTGGAGTTGGTTGAACAACTGGTTTACTAGGTCGTTTGGGTTCATTGTTGGTTGGGTGGCTTGTGAAAGAGATCGTTCCAAGGACTCGATGCGTCGCTCCTGGTGGTAGAGGTTTAGCCGCTGTCGGGCGATAATGTCCAGCAAATCTTCGTCGTTGTTCATCGGTTGAAAAGTCTGACGGCCCTCGTCCGTCCTGCGACCCGCCAATCAGTCCCGATGGCCTTGCTCGCCATCTCAAAGGTGTAACGGTGGGCGTTTTTGTGTCCGAATTGACGGAGACGCTTGACCTGACGGACGGTGGCAAGTTGGAGACGCTGACGTTCGTTCATCTTCTGGATGATGTATTGGGCGTGTTCCATCGGCAGGGTGGACGGGGCGAAAATCTGGAAACGCTCCAAGATGTTCTTCTGGGCCTGCGTCATAGGCTCGCTGGACGCCTCTGGGGGCGGGACGAAGCCGAACAGGGGTGTGACTATGGACAGGTCAATCAAACCCCGCTGGTGGGCATCCTTGGCCTCCTGCGTGGCCTGTGCCTTCTTCAACTGACGTAGCAGGCGTTCCTCGGCGGCGTCGTCCTCCTGAATAGACTCCGCTAGGGGGTCTGACAGGCCCAAGACCTCACGACATACGGCGTCTGGGTGGCTGGTAAAGGCATCGCCAGGTTGGAGGCTATGCGTCCCCGATACCCACATGGGATCAAGGATAAGGCAGTCTTTTTTTCCTTCACAGGAACGTAAGCCACGGCCAATCATCTGCGACCACAAGGCCCGTGACTTGGTTTCGCGAAGGAGGACTACGCAATCGACCTCAGGGCAGTCGAAGCCCTCGGTGAACAGGCCGACGTTGCAAAGGAACTGCGTGTGGCCTGCCTTGAAAGCATCGACCGCAATCTTGCGGAGTTTGCCAGAAGTCCCGTCCAAATGGGAAGACTCCATCCCTAGGCTACGGAGTTCGTTGCTGAAACGGCGGGAAGCGTCAACGGTAGGCAGGAAGGCCATCCCACGCTTGCGTCCGTATCGGTAGAACTCGTCCACGACGTTCTTAGCCACTTGGCTGATGGCCTCGTCATAACTGTCCATAATGTTGTCGCATACGGCAACGGACAATTTCTGGGCCATAGGGCGGACTAGGTATCCCTGCTCGATGAGATCTCGGATGGAGATTTGGTGAACCTCCATGAAGCCAGCGGTGCTTAACTTCTGCTTGTCTAGTCGGTCTGGGGTCGCCGTGATAGCCACGGACGGCCCAAGGAAATTGGCACGCACGTTGTTCCAGGAGGACGCAACGGCGTGATGTGCCTCATCGAACACGCAGATTGCCACATCCATCTGCGGGGCCGAAAAGGACTTTTGGAAGACGCTGAAAACATCCCCCCGTATGCCAAAGCGTTCCATGGAAGCCTTGGCTTGGGATAGGAGTTCCTGGCGGTGGGCAAAGAAGTAGCAAGGGAGGTCGTGCTTCGCCTGCCAGCGACGCATGATCTCACAAGCCATGACCGTTTTCCCAGCCCCCGTAGGGGCTATGAGAAGGGGGTGAACATCCTTGCCCAAGGCATCAAGGCAGGCACTGATGGCCTGCTCTTGATACGGGCGGAGTGTCGGCTGGGTGGCGGGAGCCGACATGGGATTAGAACGGGCCGACCGTCGGGCCGTCAGGGTGCTTACGGAAGTAAGAACCAGAGTAGGCCACGCCTTCCGTTCCGTCACGCTTCGTGTATTTGCGTTCCGTGACGACGACCTTCAAGCGGCGACCGATGGAGCGTTCAGCGATGCCCTTGATGAAGTCCTCATCAATCTCAAACTCCCCACGGGAGATGAGTGCCTGCTTTTCTTCGTCGGTGGCGGTGGCGGCGACAAACTCATTCAGGCGGGTGTATTCGCCAGACTTGTCGGGCTTGTTGAAGATTTCGGAGAAGACGGTTTCGCCGTCGGAGTTTTCTAGGGCGAACTTCACATAGAAGTCGGCTCGCGGAGGGAGGTAGTCAGCCTTGAAGGACTTGACGACCACCTCGTAGGTTCCTGGCTTCGTAATGTATTTACGATCCTCAGCGGCGTTGGGGTTGAACTTGAAGGCACACATGGTATTGGTATGTTTCTGGGTTGTTTGTTATTAGGAAATGTCGGTGAAAGCCCACTTAGGGATGGTGATAGAGCGAACCTCGTCGGAGTATCCTGGCCAATTGCCGAACGTCTCGCACATCTTGTAGATGTTCACGGCCTTGTCCATGAGACGCTTGCCCTCCTGGATGCTGTCGTCAGAAAGCAGATAGGTGGCACTCGCATAGGGCGGTTCTTTTTCTACGGCCACGATGTAGAACTTCTTAGCCGAGGTCATTTCAAGGTAGAACGCCGCTTGGAGGTGATACTTGTATGCGGCTATGTCCTTGGCAAAGTGTTCGATGCTGGCGTCGGTGGTCGTCTTCACGTCCACGACGACGGTTTCACCTTCTGGGTTCTTGCCAACAAGGTCAGGACGGCCCTTGATGTTGATGCCGTTGTAATGGGACTCCCAGGATTGCTCATACTCACATTCGGTCAGTTTGAGGTCGGCAAGGCATCCATGGACGGACTTTGCGATAGCAGTGATCTCGGCGTTTTCGTCAGCGGTGATAATGTCCACTCCGTCAGCGATGCCAGCCTTAAACTCCTTCCACTCCTTGCTACGCTTGTCCACGTCAGGGCCAACGTGAACCTCGGACTTGAACACGTCGTATTGGAGCGACGCTAGGTGAACCAGACGGCCCATGCGTAGTGCAGGGGTGTCCTTTTTTTCTGCGTTGAGGAACGCCTGATAATGCAGGGGACTGCGGAGGATTTGTTTAGCACCCGAATAGTTCAGGGCTTTGATTTGTTCGTATTGGCTCATGGATTTTATTTGGATACCTGGAAGTTGGTTTCGACGGCGTTAAGGAACGGCTTAGGGTTCTTCAAGATGGACTGCTCGGTGTCAAGAGATACATCATCAATCCCCTGCCCTTCTTCCAAATGTCCCGTCTTTTTTAAGAGGGACAGGGCGGCTTCCATTCTTTCTGCTGGGATGATCTCCTTCAACGAGGTTGGGCCTGCCTGCTTCTGCGGGATGTTTGCATCAACGATTTCCTCGGCCACATAGACGCCAAAGCAACATTCTGGGGCGATTAGGCGGACGCCTTCGCTGATGGCTCTGGCGGTAAGCATACGCCTAGGCCACTTCTTCCAATTATCCTTCAATGTCTTTCCGTCGGCTTTCGTAGCCGTTCCGTTCTCGATGTATTCCTTGATGCTTGCGGTAATAACGGCCTCGCTCTTACCCTTGCGGAACGTAGCAATAACGCAAAGGTCGCTTCTATTAGTCCACTCAACCGATCCGCCAATCTGATGGAACTTGGCAAGGAGGGCGTCCGAACGGATTGCGAGTTGGCCTTGGATGAAGTGATAGGTCCTGGCGAGTTCAAGCGGAGACTTGCGTTCGGCAAGGCACTGCATGGCCAAGATTTCGCCCTGCTCAGGCTTGTCCAAGCCAAAGATGCCAGACTTGAAAATAGCCCCCCCTAGGGTCTTGATTGCGGCCAGAGGGTCGCTAATCTTGTCATACATCTTCACGTCCCCGACGGACGTGATTTCGAGTTCATTAGACATTGGCGGCTTCCTCAATGAGTTTGGTCTTGGGGACACGTCGCAGTACGCCCTCAATGACCACGTTGTAGTAATGGCGTTCCTGGATCACGGTAGGCTTCAATTCGCGGAACACACGTCCGTCTTTTGATACGACGTAAGGCGTGTCCTTGATGGTAGCCACGATGCTGGCCTTATCTTTGTGGAGTTTCTTAATCATACGGGTATGGGTATCTGTTGGTTGGTTTTGTTTTTAAAGGTTATGTTGGATGGCGTGGTCAAGCAGGAGGATTGCGTCAGCCGTTTGCAGGGTTGCTTTGAGTTCTGGATGGCGACGCTGGGCCTCATCCCTGAGTTTCCGCTTCCATTCGGCGGAGGACATTTCTTTGCCCTTTTTTCCGATACCTATGGTCTTTTGCCACTCCTGGGGACGCACCTTAATCACACGCATAAGGCGTGCCTCAAAGTGTCCGCAGAGGTAGCCGAAGCCGAAGTGCAAAGTGGCCGTAGCCGAGGACGGGATCATGCGTCCGACGAACTTAGGAACGTCCTCGATGATTACAGTGTAATCTCCGAACGTGGCGGCTTGCAGTTCAGCATACGTCAAAGAAGGCAGGGGGCGTGCTTCAAACTCTCCGTTTTCTTTTAATAGGGCGTAGCCGCCGCTGGCTCCTGGGTCAATGGAAAGATAGGTCTTCATCGGGTGGCTTGGGCGAACAGATTGCCTACCCTAACAGCGGCGTCAATCTTTTTAGGGGGGCAGTTCAAAGATTTAAACTTAGCATCTTTGTATGCCTTGAACCCCATCGAGTAGCATAGGTAAATCTGTTCTGGGGAAGGGTCTTTGATCCCAGCCGAGGTCAGGCGTAGGACGCATAGACGTAGGTAAGCCGATGCGACTGCCTTTGCTACCCTTGGACTCGCCAGAACATCGCATACGGGGTATGTCATACGTCCCTCTTTTTTCAATTGATAATTGCCGTCCAGGATCGCGGCATCATGGAGTTGCCACGCCGTGTAAGCCCTGCCGTTGTCCCCGACGGACTTGTGGTCGTTCCCAGTCTCCACCTCGGCGACACACCAGACCAACTTATCATGGGCCATGGCCGCACGATATACGTCGGGCTTGCCGAGGCAGAACGTGGCGGCGACGTAGGATAGCAGGGCGTAGGTAGGACTCATAGGCTCTTGTGGTAATTGATTGCACCTTCTACGTCTCCGTTTGCCCAGAGGTCAATGAACTTCAAGGCTTTCTTCTCGGTCGTGAACTCATGGGACTCATAGAGAACCCCACGTTCGTCCGTCTCATCGACGAACCAGGACACCTTTTCCGTGAACGGGTCAACTAGCCGTTGTGGGATTAGGTCGATGAACGTGATAATGTCTTGTCTCATTTGTTTTATGCCGTGGGGGGTTATTCCTGGTCGTTTGTTTTTTCAATCGGCTCAGGGACGTAGCAATCGTCATGCGTCATGCTGATAGCGTCCCGTTCGGCCTTTCTGTAAAGTTTCTCCCATGAGTGGTATTCATCGTAGGCGTGCTTCTGGTTGAAGGCATCTACGTCCATGCAAAGGCGTGCGGTCGCTTCAAGGATCCATGAAGCCTCAATGAACTTCTCAGGGTCGCCGCTTCCAAAGTGGACGCTTCCAATCTTGGTCTTGGTCTTGTCCTTCCAGCCCCAGCCTTCTGGGGCGATACTCAGAACGTTGTCGTATCTCTCATTCTTGACTGTGTAGAGTTCCACACGGCTAATGATGCACTCATCGACTGTGAAGACGAATTGGAAGTTAGTCCCCATCGGACTTTCAAGGTTGAAGAACGGCATCCCACGCTTGTTGAAGGCACTGTCAGGGACGTGAGGATCCTGTCCAACCCTGACTCCAAGGCGTTCAGCGATACCGCTGGGCGAGTTAAGGACATGGGTTGCCGACTCAACAAAGTGAAGAAACACGACACGGACTGCCTCCTTCCCGTATCGGGAGCGTTCCTGGTAAATCCATTCGCGGACGGGTTCGGCATGGATCCTGAATACGTCGTCGCACTCTTTGTCGGCGGCGTTGAACGCTTCAATTTCACCCTTCTTCAACTTGCCAGAAGGGGTGCGGGAAAGGGAGGCTTGCTTGGCCTCCATCTTGGCCTCAGCGACACGCATCTCAGCGGCGTGCAACAGCACCTCGGTCGTGGGGACGAACGTGGGCATGGGAAACCAGGACGGCAGTTTATTAGGGGCGGCGGGGGTCATTTCGTTGCTCATTGTTTTTTATGGGTGGTGGGTCGTTGTTGGTTGAGATTTATTTTTCACCATAGCCGCTGTTGCGGAGGGTGATTAGTTCGTTGCGGACGGCATCATTGATCTCGGAGTAGATGTAGTCGTATGCGTCAAGGTCGTGGCAGACTTGCTTGGCTCGGTCGTAGTCCAACTTCAAGTCCTCGCCGTCCAGGTCCTCGGCGTATTCCTGGACGTCCTCTGGCGACCAGATGGAGAACCAACAGCCAAAGCGGTGTCGGAGAAGTGGGGCTAGGTATCGGAGGATAGTAGCCGTCTGTTCCTTGGTAGGCTCGCGGCTTTGATCCAGTGCGATTGCCGTCAGGAGTTTGAAGGCGTTTTCCTTCTCAATCATCTCTTTCATGGAAAGAGGGGTGGGGGTGGGTTGTTCGCTCATTTGTTTTTTATGGGTGGCTGGGTTAAGGTTGTTATTCGCCTTGGTCATAGTCGCTGACTTCCTGGCGTAAGTCCTTTGGCTTGTATTCGCCATTGGCGATTGAGGCAAGAATGTCGGCGGCTTCCTCAATTGTGCTGTCAGAACCAAGCCAAGCAAGAACGTCGTCGGCGGTGATTTTTTGATTAGGCATTTTTATTATGGGTGGATGGGTTCAAAGGGTTGCGAAACGGGCGGCGTGGAAGGCTTCATTGGAAACCTGGCGTGCCTTATCCCACAAGAGGTATGAGGCGTAGGCTTCATCTTCAATGGCCTTCAACTTGAACCAGCGGGATCCCCGCGAGTTCTCCCTATTCCGCTTGGCGATTTGCCAAGCCTCTTGTGCGGCTATGACGGCCAGGACGGAGGCTTCCTGGGCGGCTTGTGCGGCTTCTTTGGCCGCAGTCAGCGAGGGCTTGTTGTCTCGAATGTCAGTCATGGTCGTATGTTGATTTAAAATGTTTTATTTACTCAGGGTCAAGTCAATGAAAATAATTTGTCTCTTGCTGTTCAGTTCCCTGACCTGAACCCTGCGGCCATCTTCCAACGCCTTAATGACGTCCTGGTTGTCAAGAGTTTTGCGCCCCTTGCGTAGCAAAAGCCTCGCGGAGTCCGAGCATGGGTGGAGGTGGATAGCCCCGAAATGGGCCATGTAGAAAAATACAATCGGTTCGTTCTGGATCATGATACGGGTGGGGGTCAGATTTTTTCTAGGTTGTTTTTAATGGCCTGATAATTGGACTTATTCCATTTGAAGCCCTTGGCTGGGTAAATGTCATAGCACTCATAACAGCCTGCGGCCTTGGAAACCTCCACGTCCTCAGGGGCGGAGTCAAAAATGATAAACCATAGGTCGCCAAATCTGGCACACCGCTTCACGGGTTCGCAAATGCCCCTATTGCCTAGGTAGCGTTCGCAAATTATTTTAATAGGTGATTTGATTTTCATTTGGAAAGTATCTCCATAAGTTCCTGGACAGTGCCGTTGACGTGAACGTATTGATTAGGGCCAAAGAAGACGATGCATGAGAAGTCAGCCGTATGGGACTGATAGGACTCCAAGTTGCAAACGGGGCGGTGTTCGATACGGCTGACGTAGTGTGGATTAACGGCTACCTCGCGATCCCGCAACATCTGGGGAAGCGAATTGGCCTCGGATTTGTTGTAGCGGAAATACTGAGTCAGTATGACCAGCCTATTTTTCATGGCGTGTTTTTTCATGGGTGTTTTTTTATTTTTGGAAATCCTGGAAATAGGGTTTGTCCAATTCGACCTCGGAGACACTTCCTCCGAGATCTTGGAAGGTCTGTTTAAAGGTGGGCCAATTTCTATGGTATGGGGGCTTCAACTTTTCCACCCGTCTGGCGTATTCATCCGCAAGGGACTTCAACGCCCCCGCCTCAGTCCGCGAGGCGGACGTAAGGCCGTACCCCATGAAACGGGGCAGGGTGGCTATAAATATGACTTCTTTTTTCATGGGCTGATGTAGGGATGTTTTTAATAGGCCGTGGGGGTGTCAATAAAATCTTTTTATTTTTTCACGGGCTTTTTTGCCGACTTACGCAAGGCGGCAATAGCAACGTCCAAGTCCCTGCGTGCCGCTTCAATCAAAGCGGGGCGGCGGGGATCCTGGCTTGCCTGAGCGACCCGCAAGGCTTCCTCAGCCTTCCAGCGGGCTTCCATCTCAGGACGGCGTGGGTCTGGGTGTCGATAGGCCATTTTTTTAGCGGCGGCGGATGGTTGCGGCGGCGGCAGTGGCTTTTGCAAGTTCCTCTTTTGCGTAGGCGGTAGGCAATCCTTTTGAGATTGCATCCCTAAGCCTTGCCTCGGCTTGCCACTTGGCAAGTAAGGCGGGGCTATGGCGTGAAGGCGTGCGGTAGGGCATTTTCATAGGTGAATGTTTTTAAAGGGTGTTTTTATCAGGCCGCGAAACGTTTTTTAAGTTCGCCGTAAAGGTCCTGGACAGACTCGTTTTCTTCCTCCAACTCCACGTCCTTTGGATTGTAGGGGACGTTGCAAAGGGCCATGTAAAGGTTGGATCCCATGCCGCAGTAATAATGGGAGGCGAACCAATAGGCCGCAATCATGGCGTCATCTTCAAACCCCTCCCACCTCAGGGAAGGGGGGTTTGTTTCTTTTAGGTGGGCAATCATGCCGTCCAACGTTGGATCAAGTGCCATGGGGGGATGCGTTTTTAGTTTTTTTTTTTTCGTAGGGATGTTCTGGGCCTCAGCGGTCGTAGCGGGTGAACGTGTGCCCACGCTCCCAGGAACTTTTGACGAAAGTAATTTCACCCGTCATGGAATAGGTGGGGAGATACTTCTTAGCCCACGCTTCAAAGGCGACTTCATGGGGGCACTTTGCCCCGTAAGAAAATGAAACCCAGACGGCTTCAACTTTCTCATCTCTAAACTTATCCATTCTGAAAGCCTTAATCCGCGAACCCTTAAAATTGGTAGGGCCGTAATAGCGGGTCTGGACAGTGAAACCGCCCCGTTCAATGCGAACTGATACGGGGGCGGCGGGATCCTGGGCGGCGGCGGCGGCGGCGGGGGGGGTGTGGGGGGAGATCCGGGGTTATTAGGGT
>Ga0102814_10002093_pt1 | contig 13687 bp, 9 predicted proteins | sample ColrivemetaGS741_FD_79112 | JGI IMG/M metagenome (GOLD analysis project Ga0102814, IMG submission 79112) | Estuarine microbial communities from the Columbia River estuary - Flood tide ETM metaG S.741 | ecosystem: Environmental > Aquatic > Marine > Intertidal zone > Estuary | place: USA: Columbia... | reverse complement strand
TATCCGCCAAAAACTTGGCGGACATAGGTTCGAGTTCCGCCTGGCGTCGGACGCAGCCTATTCCCGCAACTAACAAAACGAAGTCTCGCTTATCGGCGGGACTTTTTTGTGCACTATTATGAATGATGAATTCGTTGTATACTCATTGTGGTCTCCAGCTTATGATAAAATTTACATAGGCTATACTTCTAATCTTGTAGAGCGATTTAAATCACACAATCAACTTGCACATAAAGGATTTACTGTAAAATACAGGCCATGGATTGTAGTTGATGTGGTCTTCTGCAAAAGCAAAATGGAAGCATTAAATATTGAAAAAACATTGAAACAAAGCAATAACAGGGCTAAGATGAGGAACTTAATAAATGAATATTACAAATAGCTCGTCGGGCTCATATCCGCCAAAAACTTGGCGGACATAGGTTCGAGTTCCGCCTGGCGTCGGACGCAGCCTATTCCCGCAACTAACAAAACGAAGTCTCGCTTATCGGCGGGACTTTTTTTGTGCTTTAATTTGGCCACCCTGGGCTTTTTTCAACGGTTCTGTCCTGATCCCCGGCCCCTTCCTAAGGAAAAGGGAGCGAGAACAAAGGCTTTCTTTGCCTTCCTTCGATACAATTTTTCTACGTTTCACTTCGAAAAACCACTCAGTCTGACAAAGAATGATCGACAAAAACAGAGTAGAGGAATGCACAACCGCATAGCGGTGATACGTCTGTAGCCCAAAAAGGGCGAAAGAAAAGAGAGCTTCGTAGCTGCGGAATGTATTCTGTTTCAAAACAGCTTTTATGATAGGCTGCGTTACAAACGCAATCTAAATACGTCCACATTGCAATGCGGACGTATTTAGATACTTTTTCAAAGTAAGGTTGTCATTTATCCGATCGTAAATTTCATCCTTACTTTTAAAAAGCAATAAAATTTAATTTCCTTATTACACTCTATATTTGATACTGTTATGACTAAATATGCACTTTGCTTCTTTTTTTGCATTGCTTTGCTTTTTAATGCCAATGGTCAGCAACTGATTTCTGCTTCCGCTACACAAAGTACAGGGCACAACTATTCGCTAAGTATGCAAGAAGATGCTAGTGGAAATATATATAGCACAGGGTACTTTTCAGATTCAATGATTTTTGATTCCTTGGGCCTTAATTTCAGCTTAAAATCTGCTGGACTTTACGATGCTTTTGTAATGAAAACAAATTCGAACGGAAAGCTAATATGGGCAAAACAATTGGGCGGAAAAAGAAATGATGTTGCTTATAGTGTCTCGCTTACGCCCCAAAACGAAGTGGTAGTGGCTGGGCATTTTAATGATACGATGTATTTTAATCAAAACCCCACAAATTATGTGGTTTCAAGCGGAGATTTTGATGCATATGTTGCTAAGTTGACTTCTGATGGCAACTTGATTTGGATGAAACGTTTTGGTGGAAAAGGTGCAGACCAAGCACATTGCGTAAAGGTAAATTCAACGGGCTACATTTACGTTACAGGCGTATTTATTGATTCGGCGGATTTTCGGCCAAGCAATCAAGCTGAATGGTTGGTTTCTAAAGGGGTTTCTAATGGTTATGTGCTTAAACTAAACGCTATGGGTAATTTGGTGTGGGTAAATCATTTAGCATCAAACAACACGCTTTATTCCAGAACATTGGCTTTAGATAATAATGAAGACATATTTGTTGGCGGCCATTTTAGTGTAGAAGCCGATTTTGATCGTGCCGTAAATACTAACATCACTAAAACCACGCAAAACAGTTTTTATCTGCTAAAGCTTAATCCCCTTGGCCAGTTTGATTGGGTAACTCATTGTGCTACTAGCGAGTATGGCTCCATCACCGACATCGCATTTTCCAATAAAAATGAAATTTACGCAACAGGCACTTTTTATGGCACTATGCGATTAAATACTTCAGACGGAAAAAATCTGAAATTAACAAATGAATCTGAAGTATCTTTTATCTCTAAATACAATTACAACGGAGAGCCCATTTGGGTAAATGTGCTATACAGCGGGAGCAGAAACACCGCATATGCTATTGCTACAGGAAATAATAGCAATGTTTACGTATGTGGATATAGTAATTCTAATACCGACTTTGATCCAACGGAGAATGAATACTTCTACTCAGGTTCTCATTTTTTAGCTAGTTATACAGAGCAAGGTAAAATTGCTTGGGTTACTGCTTTTGTTGCTAATCCAAGTTATGCGTTTGACATAATCCAAAAATTGAACGGCCAAATAATGATTGTAGGAAGCTACCAATATAGCATGTACACAATGCCTTTTCCTAATAAACTGGTTTTCGGTAGAAACGATTTTAACACCACGTTTTTTCAAACGTTTAGTGATTGTGGTATAGTGCCAACAGTAATTCAGAATAAAGACACCCTATCAACCATAGAGCTTAAAGACGCTACTTACAAGTGGCTTTATTGCAATAGCAACCCCGAAATTCTAGATTCTAATTATTACTTCACGCCAAATTTGGATGGCGAAATAGATAAATATAGAGTGTTAATTGAACAAAACGGTTGCGAAGTTTATTCTTCTTGCATACAATTTGTTGAAACGGCTTCTCTTTTTGATAATACCATTGAAACAATACAGGTATATCCTAATCCTACAACAAACTACATACACCTTAATTTACCGAAAAAAGTTATATCTCTTTCGCTTTATAACACGTTTGGTATTGCCGTTTGGAGCAGCACTAATTTGGTAGAAAAAATTGATATGAGCACGTATGCTTCGGGTGCATACGTTTTACGAATAACCACCGATACTACAACCTATTTTGCCAAAGTAATAAAGCAATAACGCTGTTTACCTAAACTTAGAGTTATTTATAGCACTAGTTAGCAATAAATTGTCTGCAATATTTGTAGTAGAAGCAGTAATAGAGCACACTTCGTTTTCTAATAATGCCATATAAATGTTTTGCAACATAAGTACTTGCGATTTAGTAGCATCAGTATAAATCGTAACTTGAATTCTGTTCCAAGTAAGATCGTCTATCTTAACCGTATTTTGTATAGCATTAAATGGCATTCCTGCTGCTTTGTATGTTTGCTCTATACCCGTTTTGCTATCTGTTACTATACTGCTAAACAAACCGTCGGTTAGCGGATTGTATGGCACCAAGGTGGTAATTAGACTGTTTTTGCCGTCGGCTTTTTTAGCCGCATAAACAGTTCTGCTGCTTTTTGCAGGAGATTCTCCAGCTTGTCTCATTGCTTCTTCCCCTTTTTGTTCGATCGCATTTAGCTCTGAAACAGTCATTTCGTTGTACCCCGCAGGTATTTTAACCTCCCAATTAATGCGTTTAGTAAGCTCAATTTTCTTTTCCCTGTTTAAGGGTGCGAGTTTAGTACCTGGAATATATGGCACTCCTTTTAACTCTTCTTTTTCTTTCGTTTTTTCTACAATTTTATCCGACACCTCGTTAGCAAACCAAGAGCATGATGAAAATGAAATTGTTGTAACAAGAATTAATAAAATTGGAAGTTGAGTAAGCTTTTTCATGCTATCAAAAATATATAAATATTTTTTGTGCTTAAGTAAACCTAAATGCTTTTGCTGTAATTAGAATTTAAGGTGTTTCTAAGTACGTCTATTCAAAACTTACTTGATCTTTTTTGCTTTAAGATCTAATCTTATTTCAACCTCGTTTGCCACTTGTATTAAACCCATTGCCGGAGTAGGTGGGTCTATGTCAAAATCGGTCATTTTTAGGCTTTTTGTGCCACCAAAACGAAATTCGTTTTCGCTTATTCTCTGTTGTTTAATAACTAAATCTACCCTGCGTGTTTTGCCCGCTATTGTAATGTCGGCTTTGCCATTGGCAAGATACCATTGGTTCTTTTTAACTAGAAAAGTAGCAGGATTAGGTATTTCTATTTCTTTTAATTCTATAGAAATGTAGGCGTGTTTTTTTGCCTGTAGGGCAGAGTGCATTTCTCCTGTAATTAAACTGTTTCCACAATCGAAAGATTTTGTTTTAAGCTTTACAATAGCATTTTTAAACGTAGCTTTATTTTCGCTTAATTGCTCTATAAAAAACACTTCGCCGGCTTGCACCAACTCGTCGCAATCGCAGCTATAGTCCATAACGTTGCTTGTGCCGCTTAAAAATATATGACTTGTATTTTCTATGAAGTAATTAATTTGACTTTTTGATGTAAAAGTTGCAGCAACTAACATGCAAAAAAGAAGTGCCATAATTCCTAAAAAACTAAAGAATCTTATACTGTTGATCATTGTGTTAATCTGCTAATTTATTTAATAAACAAGGCAGCAAATCTTTGCAGAAATGCTGCCCCGTTAAAAAGTTTAATTAGTTTAGCTTAGAATGCTGCTACAGCTTCTATTACAAAACCGTTGAAGTTACCATCTTTATATCTGCTTCCTGCTTGGAAATCGGTATAGTCTTGAGTTGTGTAACCAGCTTTAAGTAATAAGTTTTGAGTTGCATACCATCCTGCTGCTATTTCAATTCTTGTAATGCTAGACTCTAAAAAATCGCCATTAGCATCTTTAGCAGTTTGAAGTTGGCCAGATAGTGAGTTGTATTTAGCTCCTATGTATGCAGATTCGTTTTCTAAGAATCTGTAAAGAAATTCTCCGCCTACTTGCATTACGCTACGTTTGTTTGCGTCATCAAAAATAAATTGACCAGCGTTTGCAGGATCTGCAACAAGGTTCATTCCGCTTGCACTTTCAATTACACCAAATACTTCAAGTCCTTTGAATTTAACAAATGGATTAATTTGAATAGCCATAATTTGGTTGCTAAAGCCTGGATTCCATCTACCTGAAGTAAAGTTGCCGCTTGCTCCTAAGCTTGCTCCAGCTACGTCCATTGCTCCATAATATCTAGAACCTGTACGGTCACCACCATAAAATGTGTTTCTTCCAGAATTAGCGTTATTCATAAGTGATGCAGATAAACGAACTCTTGTGTCATCGTTTAATTGTTTGTCGTAAGCAGCTTTTAAGTAAAGTGTAGGTTTTCTTTCTTTGCCATTAGGTTCTGCTGGTGCAGTTACACCACCATTAATTAAACCATTGGATAATCCACCCATTAACATAATTTCAGGAGTTGCAAAATAATAAACCTCTCCACCTACTTCTGTAGTAAAACCATCCATAATGTAGTTGCCTACAAATTGGTTATACATCGCATTACCGTTGTCAGATCTACGGAATTGTTGGTCTCCAAAGTTTGGTTGGAAATGACCAACTTTAACTCTGAATTTGTCAGCAAACCAATCGTCATTGGCAAACATAGGAAGTTTGTCAATTTGAATGTAACCACCTTTTACCCAAAATTCAGTATGGTGACGTGAAGACATATAGTTTTCTAAGCAAAGACGTATTCCGTCTTCTAATTGTACGTCTAAATTTAAATTTGCAGTTGCTAAAGGAAAGCCTGGAGCCAAATCATAAAGTTGGTTTCCGCCAGTTGTGTCGTTTGTGTGGCTAAGACTTTGGAATTGCTGAGCGAACGATCCTCCTACTTTAACTTTAACACCATCAAATACAGCATCAGTGCTTTTAGGTGCTTCGAAAACGTTAACTCCTCGTTGATCCCAAGGTCTCCAATTGTCGATTTGTGCGAATACGTTTAAGTTTAATCCCAGTAGGGCTATCACAATAAACGCTTTAAATGTTTGGTTAAATTTTGTCATTTTGCTTAATTTAAAAGTTTGAATTTTTATTGTTATTTTTTAATGCAGCGGTTTAATTTATTGAGCTGCAGATTCTTGTAATACTATGTTAAATCTTATATCTATATCATCTCCTGTGGTCATTGCACCAAACATTGCTGTTGGAGGATCAATGCCGTAAGTAGTCATTTTTAGCTTTTCGTTTCCAGTAAATTGGAATTGTCCTCCGCCTAATGGTTTAGCTGTTGCATTTATGGTTACATATTTAGTAACGCCCGCTATAGTTAGGTTGCCTCCAGTAGAAAGATTATAAGATGAACCGCTTTTTGTAATAGAGTTTAATTTAGTCATACTGTAAGTAATATTTGGACAAGATTTAGCTTTAAGAGCATCCCAAGTTTTGTCATCCATTATAGAGCCTTTATCGCTCTTTATTCCTTTTACAGGAAAAACAATTTTAAAGCTATTTATTCCAGCTAATTCGCCATTTTCTACATTTAAGCTGCCTGCTACACTTATGTTTTTAGCAGCAGATTGCCAATCGTGCACGTTAGAAGAACCATTAACCGTAACGGTACTTTTAGTTAGGGTAATATAATCTGGCTGCCCTACTATTATAAGACTTGCAGCTATTATAAAACCAAGTGTTAAGATTACATTTTTCATTATTTTGATTGTTAATTACAGTTCAAAGGTAGCGGCAGTTTTGCTGATAGATTTGTATTAATGGTCAAGATGTGGTGTGATTTTCGTCATACAGTATGAAACATAAGTTACAACATATTACAAATATTACAAATATTATACGAGTCGGTTCTGTCTCGTTTTTAGCTGTGGCTGTTGGCTTGCGAACCGTCTTTTGTTCTATTACACCGCTTTCGTGTCGCTGTTTATGGCCTTGAAAAAAGAATACTCGCAAAACTAGGTACAACACCTTTCTGCTTAAATTTCGTTTAGTTTTACCTATCCAAACAAATCTTTTACCTCTTCCAAGTTAAAAGATTTAGACCCTTCGTCCATCTTTATAATGCTAGAAGCAACAGATTTCTTTTTGCCTTGTAGTTTCACTATTTTTTCTTCAATGGAGTCTTTGCAAATCATTCTATAGGCCATTACATGTTTCTGTTGCCCTATTCTGTAGCATCGGTCTATTGCTTGGTTTTCTACTGCGGGGTTCCACCATGGGTCAACAATATACACATAGTCGGCTTCGGTAAGATTAAGACCCGTGCCGCCTGCTTTTAGGCTAATTAGAAAAACGCGTATGTCTTTATTGTTCTGAAAATTTTCGACGCATTTCTGCCTGTTTGTTGTAGCTCCATCTAAATATTCGTACAAAATGTTTTCGGAATCTAGTCGCTTTTTTATGAGACTTAACATGCTTACAAATTGCGAAAATACAAGGATTTTGTGCTTCCCCGTTTTCTCTAAAATATGCTCAGTAAGCGTGTCTAATTTTACCGAGTTATTGCCGTAGTCTTCGCTTTCGGTAGATACTAGGGCGGTAGAATTGCACACTTGCCTTAGTTTGGTAAGCCCTTCAAGTATATACATTTGGGCTTTCTTTTCTCCGTTTTCATCAATCTTCTCTGTAAGGTAGTCACGGTATTTCTTTTTATAAAATTCGTATACCTTTTTTTGCTCTTTACCCATTTCGCAGTAAATCACATTTTCTGTTTTGTCGGGCAATTCTGTGGCTACTTGCTCTTTGGTGCGGCGTAATACAAAAGGCGTAATTATTTTGTGCAACAGTTCGGATACTTCCTTGTCTTGAAACTTATCTATACCATCGGCAAAAACCTGTTTGAAATGTGCCATGCTTCCCAATAAACCTGGGTTTAGAAAATTGAGTTGGGCGTATAAATCGAACGTATTGTTTTCTATAGGTGTGCCAGTTAATACCATGCGATTGTATGCTTGCAATAGCCTTACACTCTTGTATCGTTTAGAGTTTGGGTTTTTTATCGCCTGGCTTTCATCTAATATTACGTAGTGAAATTTTTGTTTTTGAAGAAATTCAATGTCGTTTATTATAGTGCCATAGGTGGTAATAATAAGATCTGTTTTGCCAAAGTCTTTAATTAGTTCTTTTCGGTTTGGGCCTGTGTAAGTTAGTATTTTAAGGCTTTTGCAAAACTTTTCTACTTCCTGATTCCAATTAAATATCAACGAAGTTGGAGCTATAATTATACTCGGTTCTTTTGGTTTTTGAGTGTCTTTTATATGTTTTAGAAAAGCAATGGTTTGCAGGGTTTTGCCTAGTCCCATGTCATCTGCCAAGCAGCCACCTAGTTTATTTTGGTCTAAAAAAACCATCCAATTAAGCCCCTCGTGCTGGTAGTCTCTTAGTTTCGCGGTTACTCCTTTTGGTTTGGGCACTTCCGTTATTTCCGAAAGGTTAAAAAGCCGCTGCTTGCGTTGGTAAAGCTCTTCTAAAAAATCGGGTTTTACCTCCAACTCGTTGTACAACTCATCTACAATGCCAAAACTGTAGTTCGACATTCGCAGGCCATCTTTTCGTAATTCGCCTGTGGTAAAAAAGTTTTTAAACTTGTCCATCCACTTGTCAGGCAATATGCCCAGTGTGCCGTCATCTAGCTTTACGTATTTAGACTTGGTTACAAACGATTTTTTAAGCTCTTTTAAACTCGCCACCTGATCACCAAAGGTTACTTTTATATCTACATCAAACCAATCGATACCCGATTTTACCGAAGTACTTATTACCGCTTTGTTTAGATTAAACAAAAACGACTTTAGCGTATTGGCACCAAATATTTCCACATTAGCCTCTTTTAGTTTTTCGGAGCTCTCTAAAAACCAATTGTCATTTAATAATTCTTCTGCAGGAAGTACATAAACACCCTCGTTGTGATTAAAATTAGGATGAAGACTTTTAAAAAGGTTTACAAAAGATTCTTCATACGCTGTGTTTCTTTGTACTACTTGATAGGCTTCTGTTGTGCTATCAGTAAGTAGTTCTGGGCTGCCAGGCTCTACAAGTGTTCCGTTGTAATCTACAGCCAGCCTAAAAACAATGCTAGAGCTTTCGTAATCTGAAACATACACTTGCAAATTGGGTGCTTTTTCCTCTGCAACAGGAGCTGGCGGTACTATTAAATCTGTTTTTATTTCAAAACTTTTAGAAAGTGGTTTTACTACTTTATCCCACACCAATGGTTTGTCTTCTTTAAAATAATTATACTCGTAGTTTGTCAATGCATTAGAAACGCCCAATGCATGCTCGTAGCTTTGGTATAGGTAGATGGTGTCATCTTGTTTTACTAGTAAACTGCTAATCTCAATGGCCTTGTCATCAAAGAAAAACTCTTTATCGCCCAATCGTATTGACGCTTTTAAGGTGTAAAAGTCCTTGTTTTCGTCTAGCTTATAAAAAAGCTGAGCTTTGGTGTCCGATATACGAATTGGTTTTATTGTTTTCTTAGAAAGTTTAGCTCCTCGAACCTTTTCATAAGCGGGGTAAAGCACTATTTCCTTTGCTAAACCCGCAAGTTTAGAATACGCTTCTTTGTGTGTGTCTTGGTTTCTTGGGTTATAAAAATACCGCCACATTAATTTGCCAAGTTCTATTCCATCCAATACACTGTTTCTATACGGTGTTTGGTTTATTTTTCTTAGCTTATCGTTTAGGGTGTATCCGTCTAACTCTTCAAACTTGGTGCTCAGCTCGGTGCGAGCCTTGTTCCAATTGGCAAAAAAGGGGAAAAAGCCTCCAAATTTTCCTGCATCGAAACTAAAACAAAAACCTAAGCCTAACTCTTGAGCTTTGCTGGGAGCCATTACCAACGTTTTTATTTTTTCCTCCTCATTTGCATAAAGCGAAAATGCAGCTACGTGGCCTTTGGGTTGTATGTTTTTATAAAGCGGCTCTACAAGTATTCCTTTTTTAGTTAGCTTTACTTTAAACAGCTTTCTGTTTTTCTCGTTGTTTTCATGTCCGTTACTTTTTAGGTATTCAGTAAGCACATCTTCTTTAAAATTGGCACTAAAATAAGTTGGACCAAATAATTCCATAAACTCATCCACCACATCTTCTGTGTGTTCGCAAAAAGGACCTTTTTTAGAGCACGTGCAGTCTACTTGTAAAATGTCTTCTGCCCTATTGTAAGCTAGCTGTACCGTATATTTTTTATAATCCTCACACGAAAAAATCAATAAATCGGGAGTTAGTTCTTTTAGCTTTATCTCCGAGTCGTAATATCGCCTAGCCTCCTGAAACGGAATGTTGTCAAAAATATGCTGATCTAATACACCATTATTTAGTTTAATCTTGTTACTCACATCTACGTTGGCTGTGAAACCATCATCTATTAGCATCAGTAAACTAGCCACTTCATGCTTGCACAATCCACCAAAATTATAGGGGCAACTGCAAGATGACGAAACGCTATTGCCTGCATTTCTGGCTTCTATGGTAATGGTATAAGGCTGCCCTGTGCTTCCTATGCATCTGTATTGTGTAATAGGTGGTTTATCTAGTAGCAATATGGGTTTTATGACTTTGGCTCTATCGCGTATTATTGATGAGCTATTACTATTAATATACTGCTGAATTATTTTTTTGGGAACGTCCACGTTTGTTGCTGTAGATTTAAAGAAGTTGTTTAAACTTTATATTTCGGACAGCAAATTTGCAATTTGCACCCACTATTTGGCTATTTTTTCACCGTAGCTTTAGCTATGCCTTAAAAAATGAGCCTCTATTGGGCACAAATTCCTTCTTTTCGTCTGCAAACTATAAAGCATAAACAACTTCATAGCAAACATACCGCCCTTACGTACTCTTGGTTTTTGTTTTTTCTATCATTTTTCCACAAAAGCTTGCGTATTTGCCTTTATGTTGACTAAATTATGGCCAATAAAATGATATTTTAATTGTCAAAAACGATAGTGCATATGGATTTAGACACATTTTACGTGTCGGTAGAGCGGTTGGTAGATAGCCGACTAGTAGGCAAACCCGTGCTTTTGGGTGGCACGGGCGATAGAGGTGTGGTGGCGAGTTGCAGCTACGAGGCTCGGCAATTTGGTGTGCACAGCGGCATGAGCATGAAAATGGCTCGGCAGCTGTGCCCCGAAGGAATAGTAGTAAAAGGCGAAGCGGGCACGTATAGCAAATACTCTAAACTGGTAACCGAAATTTTGAAACAAGATGTGCCTATAATAGAAAAAAGCAGCATAGACGAGTTTTACATAGACCTAACCGGAATGGATAAGTTTTTTGGCTGCTACAAACTGGCTAGCAACTTACGAAGCAAAGTGATAAAAGAAACGGGCTTGCCTATTTCGTTTGGTATGTCTATAAACAAAACAGTAAGTAAAATTGCCACAGGCGAAGCCAAACCTAACAACCAGCTAAACATAGACTACGGACAAGAAAAGCCTTTTTTGGCTCCACTAGCCGTGGGCAAAATACCTATGATTGGTAAAAAAACCGCTTTTTTACTCAATCGAATGGGCGTACAAAAAATAAACACCATACAGCAAATGCCAGTGGAACTAATGGAAAAAGCTTTTGGAAAAAACGGCACTGCTATTTGGCAAAAAGCCAACGGAATAGACTTTAGTCCGCTTATTCCTTTTCACGAGAAAAAGAGCATAAGCACCGAACGCACCTTTATGAAAGACACCATAGATGTAGTAAAACTTCGCAATATGGTAATTGCTATGGTAGAGCAATTGGCCTACGAACTGCGGCGAGGCCAACGGGTGTGTTCGTGCATAAGCATAAAGTTGCGGTATTCCGATTTTCAAACCATTAGCAAACAAAAGAGCATTCCGTATACTGCGGCAGACCACACGCTTATTCGCCATGCCACCGAACTTTTTGATGTACTATACAACCGCCGCGTACGTATACGGCTAGTAGGTGTGCGGTTTAGCGACCTAGCCGGCGGTGGCCACCAAATAGATTTGTTTAATGACGATGATAGAATAATAAACCTGTACCAAGCCATGGATAAAATAAAAAACCGCTACGGTGCCAATGCCGTACGCCGCAGTGTAGCTATGGAAGTAAATGGTCTAGGCCGCGGCAACCCGTTTAGTGGAGAACCTAATGTGGTGCCGGCTCATAGGAATGCGTGAGGTTTTTTGAGACACTAGATATTAGACGGTAGACTTTTGAAGTCATATGCTGATGTGTAGAGGGTTGATGTATGATTTAGGATATAAGATTTAAGACTAATTTCGAGACGATAGATGTTAAACGGTAGATTTATGTCCGTTCCTGATATACAAAGACTAGTTTTTTCTACTGTTTTGCGTTTCTCATTATCTCCAAAGTGCCTCTCACAACTGTGTTTTCGTTGTTAAACTTTATAACATAAATGTAAGTTCCGTCAGTAAGGGGTTCGCCATTGTATGTTCCACCCCAGTTGTGTTGGTAGTTTTCGGCCATAAATACTTCCTTGCCCCACCGATTAAACACATAAACGGTAGCCGTTTCTATGTTTGGCACAGAACGAAGATCCCACACATCATTATGTCCATCGCCATTTGGCGTTAGCATATTGTGCACTTTTATGGGTGCTGTAGTTACTAGTGTGTCGGGCGTGTCTATTGTATCAATAGGTTCAAGTGGCAAAACCGTGATGGTTACAGCATCAGCATCGGTACATCCATTGGAGTCTGCAACGGTTAAAGTATACGTAATTGTCGCTTTTGGGCTTGCTTTTGGATTTGCAATGCTTGGGTCTGATAAGTCGGCGGCAGGTGTCCACATATAATCTTGCCCTCCACTTCCCTGTAATTCTAGCGTGTCTCCTTCGGTTGTGGTGCTGTCTGGGCCAGCATCAGCAATGGGGTTTGGTAACACTTCTACATATACGCTATCTGTATTTTGGCAAAGATTCCCCACGGTTCCCGTTACTTTATAATAACCTGTTGTGTATGCTATCAGGGTGTTTGTAGCGTTTCCGTTTTCCCACAAATACGTGTCTGCACCAGTTAAGGTAAGTGCAACATTATCTCCTTCGCATATTTTTATTGGGCTCGCTGGGCTAAACGTAAGTGTTGGCGGGCCGTAGTAGGTTATCGAGTCGCTTTTTATATTCAAGCATCCTTTATCTGATTTAGCGGTAAGGAAAATGGGATACTTCCCTGGAGCTAAAAAGCCGTACTTCACCGTTTGTGTATTTGCCGCAAAACCGTTTATATCCCACGTTCTATCTGGCACGGTTCCCATAGAAATAGTGGAAACGTCTTCCACTGTTATAGAGTCTGGGAAACAAGCCGTTGTAATTTTCATGGTAGCCGTTGGCGAAGGGAAAACTGTAACATTTTGCACAACCGTATCCGAAAAACCAAGGTTGTTCCAAGCTATTAAAGTTACCAAATAGTTGCCGCTTATCTGGTAGGTAAATAATTCATATTGGGCGTTGGCTGTGTCTTCTGGGTTTCCCGTTCCAAAATACCAATGCCATCTATCGAAATAACCCGATGGTGTAGATGATATATCTTCGAACATAATTGGCGTACCAGCACATTGACCAGTATACAAAAAACCTGCTTTCGGTTTTTGGGCAAAAGAAAAAAGCGAGCAAAGTATTGCTATAAACGTAAGGCTACTTTTCTTGAAGATGGAATACATTGTAAATGGATATAATAACAAATTACGGTTATTTTGGGTTGATTGTCAAAATATGCTTGTAGGAACTGCCCTGCAGGGCAGTTCCTACAGAGGCGTGTTCCTACATGGCCATTCCTACGTTCGAATTTCTTTTATCTTCCATTTATTAGAACGTAGTTTAACATTTGTTCCTATAATTCTGTACCCTTTTATGGATGTAAAAACCCCAACACCAAGGGTACCGGTGGCAATGTAAAATATTTGCTCGTTACCCGTTAATAGTCCTGATATTTGAGCAGGATAAGACAAACCCATAATAGCCCCACCAACAACTTGAAGCGTATAGCCCAAAACTGTTCTGTCTCCCTTGTAAACATATAGCTTGCCAACTTCTGCCAACACAACTTCATCACTAACCTT